>Ga0179593_1555176_pt1 | contig 11457 bp, 12 predicted proteins | sample CZODoug2_1_08_16_FD_185931 | JGI IMG/M metagenome (GOLD analysis project Ga0179593, IMG submission 185931) | Vadose zone soil fungal communities from Angelo Coast Range Reserve, California, USA - CZODoug2_1_08_16fungal (PacBio error correction) | ecosystem: Environmental > Terrestrial > Soil >...
AAAGAACGGGAGACAAAAAGGGGGGCACGGCGGGTGAAGGAGTAAAAAATCGACCTACAGCCTCGGGTCGTCAACCTGAGGCATCTAGCTCGCCGCGGGCGAACAAAACACAATCTCGACGCCCAAAGACCGGATCCTTCGAGGTGCGGAAACATGGTTGGGTTCAAACGAGCGGGAACAATGACGCGTCGGTCCAAGCGAAGGTCGTGCGAAGATCAACCAGGGGACGCACCCTCCTCGGGAAGAAAAACTTTGCAAAGGAAAAAAAGGGAGGACAATACCGCGGGACGACAAACAAAAAAAAAAATGAGGCAGAAGACCCAGCCGCAAAAAGGGAAAAAGGGAAAAAAACCCGCCTGGGACGAAACCGATTGCATTTTCGAGACGGAAACAAGAAACAAAGAGCCACATCCCTCCCCTGGGAAGGGGGAAAAAAGAAAAATCATCAGCGAGCAACATTAACTCCGGAAAAACCAAAATCCAAAAACCGCTTTTAGGACGGGAAAAGCGTATACACCATGGGGGGAAAAAAGGGAAAAAAGGGGGCGCGCAATGAGCCCAGACTTCAGATATTGCGGCCTTGAAAATGGGGAAGGAACTGCCCACGAATCGGGGGGAGGGGAGGAATCCGGGCAACCGAAAGACACATGCATTTTTGCCCTCGAACATGTCTGGTTTTTCATAAATCGGAAAAGGGGACCATCGAAAAAGGGCTAAACGCTCGGGACGTACGTAAACCCGGCGGGCCCACCACCCTGGAAATCTGTGGAGGGGGAGGGCGGTCCACGAGAAAAGTACGGCCGGCAGAAAAAAGGGGCTCCTACTCGTTCAGTACACATTCGCCTAATCGTACTGCGAAAGGACAACGCCGGGAGGAAAAGATTCTCTACGTGTGAGGGAAAATCCCGGAAGAATCGGAAACCAAGGGATCTGCAAAATTAACATAAACCATCAAATACAAGACACGTCCAAAAGTCAAAACTGCACCCTTCCGGCCCACGAATCGACTCCTTTCAAGGAAAAGAACGCCGAGAAAGACAGCGTAGCGGAAACTCCTCGGAATCATAAACGGGATGAAAGCACAACAGGCTGTCCCGCCGCAGGCAAATGGAACGGGGAGAACGGCATAAAGGCGTCTGAAAAAAAATGGGCCAAACTTGAGGAACGAAACACTAAAGGTGTGTAAAAAAAAAAAAAACAAACATGCACCGACGATAAAGGGTGGCGACCTTCAAAGCGGACACATCGAAAAGAAAATTAACCAAGGGAGAAGTAGACGAAATATCGTAGGTCGCAGCCAACCACAGGGCAGTTGCCCGCCGGAAAAGAAGAATTTTAACCGCCGGTAGAGCGCGTGGAAACATCGGTTGCCAAACGCTATAACGCCTGCTCCAACTCAGAGAGTTACGGACAAATCTTGCACAAGCGCAATTAATGAAATCGAAAAATTCGGAAAGGGTTCGGAAAGCACGAGATGAGAGAAAAACACCGGGAAGGGGCAGAAAACTGGTCCGAACACGAGGCCCAATGAACAACAAAAACAAAAAAAACACAGAAAAACACACACAAAAAATCTCTCCAATACAACACAGTGCAGGCACAAAAAAAAGGGGATGATGGGGGGTGAAGGGCGGTTGACGGGCAGTGGTCGTGAAAACTGGGGGTGCGAGGCACGCCGAGACGTCTCCTGATGGGGTAAGGAGGTGGGGAGTGTGTCGGAAACAAGAAAAGGAATAAAGGAGACCGGCGCAGACCATAAAATCTTCAGCGCCCTGCATCAAAAAGGGGATGAAACACTTGAGGAATCCAACTCTGACACAAAAACTAAAGCGAGGCGTACTGGGTGGTTTGGTAACCTATAGGAAAAAAAAGGAAGCGCAGTAAGAAGCGAATTTACCGTCTGGGGCAACGCCGACATCCATTTCCGGGAATGAAGGGCAAGGGGGAACCATGGCAAAAATCCTTCGTTGGGAAGGTCATGCGCGGCGGCGACGCCCCGGGGGGGGAAAAAGGTTAAAAAAAAATACTAAAGCTGGGACGCGCCGAGGGTGGGAGGGGGGGTTGGGGTTCCGAGCCTCGAGGATTCTCTGGTGTAAAAGATGCGGCACGAGGCCCGAAAAGGGGCAGAAGCCCACCAAACAAGCCAGAAAGCATCTGAGTAATCTCTAAAATCATGAGAAAGCCGAGGGCCTGAGCGGAAAAAAGGAAACTGAAGGCCTTAAATGACGTCGGAGGAAAAAAAGAGAGTCGCGCCAAATCAAAAAGGTGCGAATGGGAATCTTACTGACATAAAGGATTGAAAAAATGGAGAAGAGGTGGAATGGCCCGAGGGAAGAGGCGGGGCAGTTTATCGAAAAAAAAAAACAACGGGATGTGAGATAAACGGCGACCCTAGCAAAGAACGTGCCGAAAACTCCTCCACCGAAGACAAGAGGCGCCCCTTATGTCACGGAAATCTAGGCCACTCAAGGAATGGCGAGCGAAGCTCCGGCGCAACTAGAGGGGGAAAAAAAGAATTCACTCCGCGGCCATCAGGGAAGCAAGCACTAAGGCGCCGCCCAATCGGGGAAAAAAAAATCGGACTAATCAGTCAAGCTACTCCTCGGGCTCGGCGTGCTAAAGGGGAAAAAGAAGTCAAATCTTCGCTCGGCTGGAAAAGCTATCGCCAACTGATAGAACGCGACCAACCTGAGGGGACGCACCTCGGAGAAGAATCAAAGGTCGTCAATTCCTCCGTCATCAGAAGGAACTAGGGGGCCGTCGCCGCCTGAACAAGGGAGAAGAAAAAGAAGCCTGCCTCCAACAGTTCCCCCACGAAATGGTTTCTCGGAGCATTTACAAATAAAAAGGGAAAAATTAGAGTACCTGCACGGGAAAGGGATAATCGTCCAGGGGGGAAACTTGCCCGAACGGGGAAAAATAACCCAGTACGCACTCCTGGAAACAAACAAATGGAAGAAGTGCGGGGACGATTGTTTTCAGAGGGCTCAAACAAAACTGAAGTGCAGGAACGCTGATGGGCTCAAAAAAAAAGAACAAGAACGCATACGTTCTCCTGCAAGAAGCGGGCCATTTCGCCCCGCTACGAGACAGGATTCGTCATTCAGTCAATGCTCTCGGTCGTGGACGGAAGGGGCAAAAACCCAGAGAAAAGTGAACTCCTGGAAATAATAGGGGGCTCGGGGGTCTGCACATCAAACGGTCTATTTAACCATCAATAGAAAATCACTGCCGCCATATAGTGCTGGGGGGAATTCCAGTGAGTGCACAATGTAAGGCAGAATGCCTGGGGACCAAATCAAGATCGATGTCGAAAAGGGGGGGGAATAGGGTTGCACCTATTGCAAGGAGAGGAAGCTGTCTGACACCTTCGAGCAAAGTCGTCCTGCTTTGGGGTTCGGTGGAATACCAACTCTCTTTCACGAAAGGGAAAATCTGGGCCCCAGGGGTCCAGAGGAGGTCGAGAAAGACACCTTGCCTGTTCCGCCCATCCTACCTCCTATAGACTTGAGGGGCCGAACCTTCGCTCAAACAAAACAGAACCAAATCATCTTCGGCGAGGGAGGAATGGGCCTGCCCGCGGCGCGAGTTCATAATGTCTTAGGGACGTAGAAGCCCAGAATCTGAGTCAGGCGTCCTTAAGGGGGGGGAAAACTGGAAAAAAAAAAGAAATTCTATCTTGTACGGAAAAAAGTGCTAGGTGGCAAGGGTAAAAACAACGTGGTCGAACGATTGCCAGTCGAAGAGGGTCGCGCTGGCCGGGGAGGGAAAAGTAAAAAATCGTGGTAGAAGTCAGGGGAAGGGGAGGCAGGGATAGAACCACGACGAGGGAGACTTCGCCGGAACCGGCAAAAATACCCTCCAGATGCCTGGCCGCGGGCAAAAGAAAAAAAAGGAGTTATCATTCACCGAAGAGGAAAAAGACCGCGGGGCGAGGCAGAGAATGAAAGAAAGAAATGGAAAGAGCCCAAGTGCCCGATGAAAAAGAACGAGAAGAAAAAATAGTTCAAGAAGGAAAGAAAAAAGGGGCAATCACCGCCCAGCAGCTCGGGAACTGCAAAACCTCGCCCCTTTTTGGAGGTCGGGAAAAAAAAAACGTCGTGACTTTGGCGACGGATGGGGGGAAAAAGAAAAAAAAAAAATTGAGTCATCAGTTGGAAGGCCCAGCACATCCAGAGGGTACGGTAGGAATTTCCCCACAGAGGAGAGAATAAGAAGGAGGGTGAGAAGGCCTTTGCGGATCGGTACTCTGCAAAAAAGTCTGGGGTGGGGGAGGACGACCGGGTTAAGGTCATGTCTCTGAGACAAGGGGGAATAGTGGGGCCTCGCTTTGAATAATCAAAGAGCGGTGACCGATCGCGTTGCCAAGGAAAAAAAAAGGGGGGGACCGCTCTCAATGCGGAATGCCGACGGAAACGACGCAAGGGAATCGGGGCGACAGCAAGTGACTCACCTTCTGGGATTTGGATATGAAAGCGTAACGACGACTTGGAAGTTCGAGCCTTCCAAAGGAAAAAAAAGAATATAAAGACTGTCGCTCAACCAACAGGCTAAATAAAATACGATGCTCGGGAAAGAGGGTGTCAACACCCTCCCAGCCAGGGAGGGGCCTCAAAAAAAAAGGGCAAACTACCGCTCGCCGGGCCACTAAGACAAAAAAAAGACCTGAAAGAGAGCCGCCCCCTCGAAACGTCAATTGTCGGCGGGCAATTACCGCGGGACAATGGCTGACCGCAAAAGGGGACGGGTCACCGAAAAAAGAAATAGAAAAGGACGAGTGCTCCTAACACCACGGGAAAAGGGAAGTAAAAGGGGGAAGGGGACCCCTTCTTTAACGAAAAAGAGAGAAAAGAGGGGCCAGAGACATCCACACAGAAACCTGAAGTCGAAAGCACGAATGCATTCGAGCACTGAAAGTGACGAAAAACCACAATATCATCGAGGATGGCAGGAAGACAGAGTTTCAGACGAAGGGGACACAATTTCCAGCGACCGTACCTCCAGGGCAAAAGCCAAGGGCAAAAAGAAGCGGTGATTGCTCCTGTCCCGAGCTGGAAAAGTCGGCAACGGGGTTCAGGACGTCGGGCAAAACTAACGTGATGAAAGAAAAAAAAAATCCCTCAGGCACCACTTCGGGGAAGAAGGCAAGCCGCTATGGGGCTTTTCATATTAAGGGGGGGCCAACCGGAAACCAAAAGATATTCGAGCCGCCTCGGGGAAAGCGGAAGCGCGCAAGGAGGTCGACTGGGCTTTGGCGCCGGGGAAAAAGGGGGGGACGGCGGGATCCTACCACGCACAAGGATCCTATAGTAGACAGGGGGAATAGATGCAAGCGCTCAAAGGAATCAGTCAAGAAGACTGTAATCGCCCCCTCCACCTCGAAAAAAAAGTTGAAGAACAAGCCAAAGCCCACAAAACAACGAACAAGTCAGAACAAAACCCCGGTGGCCAGCCCGAAAAAAAACTTGGTAGAACCGTCAAGCAAAGCAGGAGGTCAGTTAACTACGGGGCACCGCATCAGCAAAAGGGAAGCCAACTCGACCAACGGAGAAAAGGGAAAAAAAGAACGAGAGGAAAAGATGATGTAAAAATTCTTTGGACGAAGTCCGAAAAAACAGTTGAAGGAGAAGACTGAAACCATATTTGAAATCTACAAAAAAAAAAAAAAAAAAACGAGTACTCATCGAGAAAAGAAAGGAAAAGCAGCCATCACCCTCAAGATCCGGGTCCGGGAAAGAGAGTAAAAAAAACGAAACCCTTTGAATACGACGGGTGAAAAAGAATCACCAAAACCTCCGGCCTTCGGAACAATCTCGAAACACAAATAGAAATTGGGGGGGGGAAGAGCAAGACTCAAATTTTGGAAGAAAACTCTCGCCTCAATGAGCACGGCTGGATCGGTCAAAAAAAAAAACGAGCACCATCCGAGGGGCGTATAAGTGAAAAAGGAGGAAGAAAACTTCTTCTTTTAACAAGGAAGCAAAGACACGAAAAGCAGAAAAAACGGAATACGCAGCGAAAGTTGACATCGTAGGAGGGAAGGAAAAATTTGACATCCTCAAAACGTCAGGGGACGTGGAGAATCTGGTCAGGAACTGGAAAAAAAGTCGCTGAACCGACCTTTGAAGAAATAGTGGACACAGGTACTCCCAATACTGAACCTTGGACAGGAAGGGGGGGGGGTCATGGGGGAATAAGGCAACAAAAAAAAGGTGTTAAGAAGACTGGCAAGCAAGAAAGGAAAGCGAAAGGCGTACTAAAGGTAGGCAGGGGACGGACCAAAAAAAAAGGGCATTGGCGGGGCTTTCGAAAAAAAAGGGTCAGCCTCTGTGAAAACTTCTCAAAGGTCGGCTGCAGGGGCGGGGGGCACGGAGAAGTTATGACGAAGAATGGAAAAAAAGTCAATCTCGCCAGCGGGGAAAAAAATAAGGCGCGGCAGGGTCGAATCCAACGTATTCCTCAGGGATGAATTTAGAATACTGAACAAGAGCCGAGCGCCGGGGGGGGTCACGGGCGGCCTCCCAAACTGGCAGCGAGCAGAAAGAAAAGGGGAAAGCTCCTATCTGTCATAGAAATCGAAGGCCAGCACTAAGTCCGAGGGCAGGGACAGAAAAAAAAGCTTAAAAGGGATGACGCATTGGCACTTAATCTTAAAGCTACCTTCTGGGACGAAAAACCTCGATCCGGGGGAAGGGGCAATGTAAAAGTGCTAAGGACTAAAAAGAAGGGATGAAAGATCGAGAGGGGGGAATTCACTATGGCCGAGGAACTTTTTTGTAATCGAGTCAAAAACAACAGGGGGAGGAAAAAGTACTGGAGAACAGAAAACGGGGGGGGGAATACTCTCTCCTAGGAGCAGGGCAGCCTTTATCACGAGAAAAAAAGCGCCACTGTACGTGAGAAGCGGGAGCAAAGGACAGGGGCACGAAGCCCCCACAGGACCATTTCAAACTCGTGACTTGCAATCAACACAAACAAATCCGGGAAAAACTCATCCAATGTGAAAGTAGGCACGAACGTAAGACGGGGGAAAACTTAGGAAAGTTGGGAGCATTCCCTCGCGATGAACGTGGCGCCTTAAAAGTGCGGGAAAAAAAGGTCTCTTTGTGAAAAGGGTTCTTCAAGAAAAGTGGAGCGCCTAATTAATACCAAATAGAAAGAGACAAGAACCCCTCTCACCAAAAGCGCTTAAGTATTTAAAGGTTTCACCGTACCATTCGTCGTAAAAAAGAAAAGATCTAAAAAATGGGTATAAGGGAAGGACAATTCTCCTAAAAGTCAAGGGGATAACAGTGCTGAAAAAACATTCAAGGGACCTCAACCTCCATCCCCAAAACAAAACAAAAGAAAAAAAAAAAAAAAAAACCCTAATGTCTGTAAAAGATGACTAAAAAAAACACTTCCTTCAAACCTTACGAAAAAGATCGGGCCCCTGCTGCAGTAAAATATGAAATGGGGGCGGGTTCGTTTCAAAAGGAAACAAGTTACGCAGAGATGGCAGAGGGGTCATTGGAGGGGGGGGAAACGCGGGTAGCAAAAGGGGTAAGCCGCGTCTGCTGATTCCAAAGGGAAGAACCATTAAAGAAACTCAAGAAAAAAAACCACGGCCCTGCAAGTGAAAAGAAAAAAAAATCTTGGCATCGGCAGGCAGACGGAAATCGCTGAGGATCAGGGACCGGGAAAAAGCACGCGAGACGGGAAGTGAGGGGGTAAAAAAAGAAAAAGCCATTGCCTCAGGAAAACGCCTCTCGAGAATGGAGTGACCCAAAATGGTCTCGGTCAAAAAACAAAAATCCAAGAAGACGGGACTGGAAAGATGACAGACAAAAAAAGTGGAAAAAGAGCGACCATATAAAATGCACGGGGGTGGAGCGCCGGGCGAGATCATCAAAGTCAAGAAATGCCGGCTCGATCGGGATAGTCGGGCGGGGGATCCGGAGGTACAAACGAGTGAAAGGGGGGGGAGGGGACTCGAACCGGGTGGACTCCCCTGTCAAAACGCGCAGAAAAATGCAGAACTGGCGGGTGGCGGCTGCGGAAAAGGACTCACCGGGGGGGTCGACGAGATATAGCCGGGTTGGACTCGTGCGGAAGAAAGACGGGCAAAAATCTACTCCCAAATATAGAGGGAAAAAAAAGAGAGAAGACCTTCTGCCAACGAAAAGCAAAAAGCAGCATCTCTTACTCAGCGACCTTGGAAACCCCGGAGAAAAGGGTTGCAAAAGGAGGCCCGGGCTGAGCCGGCAACAAGTGAGCCGGCGGGCCTTGGGAAAAACGGAAAAAGTCTATGTGAGACGCCGGGGGGGAAAGGGGCGAGGGTAAACCGGGGTCCTAGAGAACGAAAGTGTTCAGCCGAAAAGAGGGGAATATCTCAAAAGGGGGGGGTGCGGTTTGGGGTGTGGGTGCCGAATCCAAAACGCCGATCAGGATGGGCTGTGGGGGGTTGTGCGTCAATATAAAGTAAGACGCAGTACTTGCCCCATCAAGACCCATAAACTTCACCAAGGGCATCGCCCGGAAAGGGGGTTCTAAAAACGCGATGCCATTAAGGAAAGGGTGAGATGCCACGGTCCAGGTGGAAAAAATAAGAATTAACGCCCAGGGGTAAAAAGGAAAGAAGGGGGGAAAAGTTCTAGGGAATAGAACGGAACTCCACCAAATACTGTGGGACACGGCCTGAAAGGAAAAAAACATCAGCTCTGCAACGAGCAAATTGCAAGAAGCCTCTGGGGAAGAGGGGGTCAAGGGGAAAAGGGGGACAACTTTTGGGGGGGGGAGGCTTATGAAAGAAATCTAGGCAAATGAAGGCAAAGCAAAAAAACGGAGTAAGCTGGCTGGGCAATTTAAAAACAAGATGAAGGCATCATGCTGCTCGGTGCGGCAAAAAAACGTGGAAATTCGGTCGCTGGCCACAGGGTTCTAAAAAAGGGGCTAAAGACAAGGTCGGGAAGTCGCAAAGGGAAGAGGAAAGGGTGTCTAAAAAAAAGGGAAAGGGCCCTCGGTGGACCGAGGAGATGCAAAAAAAACCGACCTATCGCGTGAAACATCAAATCTGAAAAAAAAACTCCAGGGAAAGGCGGAAAATGCTCCTCGACCACCACGAGATAGGAAAAAGCCAAAAAAAAAACGATTGGAGAATCCCGCTGTATGCAAAGGAGAGGGAAAAAAAAGCTGAGACGAGGTACTCCTGGCCACCGAAAAAAAAAATTGGCAGCGAAGGCAATCCGCAAATCAAGCATGGAAAAAAACAACACGGAGTGGAGGAAAAGAGGGCGATGCGGCGGGTCCAGCCGGGGAGGGGAAGGGTTACAGGAAGAAAAACGCGTCTTCCCGCAGCAGGAAAATCGAAGAGGAAGGTCACAGTCGCCAAAGAAGAAAAACCGAAGCGGATACGCGGCGCGGTGGCGGAGGAAATGGTCCGCATGGAAACAATGGGGGTACTGCACGCAATGACTAAAAAAAACGATGCGGAATACAGAGGAAATCTCTTCGTACTACGAAAAAAAAATCCCAGGGAGAATAGACAACGACAGGGGAAAGGGGAGCATAAACAACAATAAGGGAAACTTGAAGGACTGAAGCCTCAAACTGACATGAAGACCGCAACCGAACCGGCTACTATGAGCATTCTCAAAATAGTATGAATTCTAAAGGACGAAACACATCAAGAGAGCCAGTCAATGCCCTACTGAGTGCGATCAGGAAAAAAAAAACCTACCAGCAGGGCCCACCCCATGGCCACAAAAAAAAAACAATCTCCCAACGCCGAAAGGGGAAAGCGAAAAAACGTTGACAAAAGGGCCGGGGGGAAGGAATCAAGGGGGGGGGGAAAAGAAATGACCAAGAATAAATGGAGCCGTTCCTTTGGAGCCACCTAAAAAAAAACCTTCGTACAATGATGCAGGCCGGGAGTTTTCATCGGAAACGACAAAACATGCAAAGCGAAAAATAGGGGAGGAGCGGGCCTTTGGACGGAAACTTCGAGAGAAAAAGGGAATAGGTAAGTGCCAAGAGGCAAAAAGGGGTCAAGGAAAAGGGTCCCGACGGGTCGTGGACTCAGAGAACCGAAGAGAAAAAAAATCCAAGAGAACGTCACCCTACGGTCAGGAAAAAAAAAAGCAAAAACATCCGGAGGGAATCCGAAAAAAAGGCCAAAACGGAACCACAACCCCTCATCGAACCCACGGGGGACGTAACCCACGATCAAGAAGCGTAACCACGAAGGAAAAAGCAAGCAGGGGAAGCCTTAGGCGGTCCTTCAGAAAGCAAAAAGAGGTAATAGAGAAAATGCCGCAACGAGCAGACATGACCCCGGAAGAAAAGAAAAAAGTTCGAATTTGCCGGTGGGGAGCAAGGGTTAGGAACTGAGGACTAGAGGAAGGGGAGAGGGAAGGAAGGCATCGTCCCTGATCGGAGCAAGGGCGCGGGGAAAAGGTGGTAGAATTGAAGGATCACACACCCGGAAGTTGGACAGCGACTGGAGACCCGACCAAAGAAACGGGGTAGAAACTGGGAGAAAACGAAGACATCAACGCCGGCACCGCTCAGAGTAAGGCCAAAGGGGAAAAACGGAAGCTGATGATCAACAAAACATAGGGGGATCCGTCACCAGCACAGGATCACTTATAGTAGAAGCGCAAAACGCAGGAAAACTATTCTTGAGAAAAGAAGGCTGGCCGAGGATGGAGCAAGTCTTAAATTGGGAAATGGGAAAGACAACGACCGTATAGCAAGGGCTACCTTCTAAACGAAGCGGGATGACCCAAGGAAGGGGAGGGCGAAGAAAAGGGCAGGGGGCCCCGTCAAAGATCAAAATGTAGGCTGTCAAGGGAAAAAACTACACGCAAAAACAAGTCTGAAAGGGAGGTAACAAAGCGCAGGGAAAATCATAGAAAAGGGAAAGCTTACTGGGTCTGGTGAAAAAAAAAAAGGTGACGATCCCCAAAGGAAGGAAGAAAAGAGAAACCTCGACGGAGGTAAAGGGGGGCCAGAAAGAAAAGATCCACAAAAAAAGTAACCTTGGGTAATGAGGCGAAAAACAGCATAAAATCAGTCGGCCAAAAACTTGGTTCGGCCAGCAGGCGACGCCGGGGAAGGGAAAAGGATGATTACTCCACTGAAATAAAAAGGCCGGTGAGAGGTGTGAGGGAATCTAGGGGGGGACAATTTGTAGAAAAAGGAAACAGAAGGGGGAACAGTTTGCCCGGGGGCCTAAAAGCTAGGCAAAGAGAAGACTTAGAAAGTACAAAGGAATGTCCTAGACCAGGGAGCACGATTGCTAAGTCTGGAACAGGGTGGAGCGCCAAGTGAAGCCGGCGGAATGCCCTAAGCGGAAAAAAGAGCGAGAGCCCCGAAGCCCTCGACACGATCCGTCGGGAGAGGAGGGATCTGGAAAAAAAAAAGTTAGGATGAGATCGGCGAGTGGAAAAAACAGATGGGGGGGGAGACCGGGGTGGT
>Ga0179593_1556095_pt1 | contig 11457 bp, 11 predicted proteins | sample CZODoug2_1_08_16_FD_185931 | JGI IMG/M metagenome (GOLD analysis project Ga0179593, IMG submission 185931) | Vadose zone soil fungal communities from Angelo Coast Range Reserve, California, USA - CZODoug2_1_08_16fungal (PacBio error correction) | ecosystem: Environmental > Terrestrial > Soil >...
AAAAAAAGCGTTGATATAGAAGCATCTGGCTCCGGGGAGGGGATGCTGCACAGGGAGGCCCGTCTCGATCGCATACTGGGCTAAAGAGGAGTAGTGATGTTGGTTCTTTAAAAGAGGAACCCCGCGAGGGGCGGCTCAACGTGGAAGGGCCATCCTGTTCAGGGATCGGCATCGTGATAAGTTTGCGGGTAGGACATGGAAGGGCCGCAACTACTCCACAGCGAAAAGGGGGTGGGAACGAATAGGAAAACATGACGCTGTCCTTGGGAAGTCCTCTGTCGCGAAGGATTCTTCGGCTAAGCAGGACCAAACCGTCGGGAATTACCGAAGAGGATCTTTCTACGTTCTGGAAAGGGATCACAGACGGGCGCGGGCGCCCTACGACGATGGTTTTGCTGCATTGGGGAAATGGGTCACCTCCGAGCAAAATAGGGTAGGGTGTCCTGGGGGGGGGAGAGGGGTTGTGCCATGGGTTTGGGGGTTTCTTCAGATCGTTTTCGGGAAAGGCTTTCTTTTTTAAAAAAACTGGGACGCAAAAACCCTTCTTTTTCCGGAGGTCTTTATGGAAAGGGAAAGGGGGGGGTTGGCGAGGGAAAAAGGGAGGTCGACGACAATGCAGAAAAGTGACGCGGGGGCTTGGGAGCGGCAAAGCTGAAAGAAGCGGTCTGCACTACGGAGGGGAAAAGAACCTAACGAGCAAAACAGGGAAGGAAACCGCAACGATGGAAAGAAACAAAACAGTAAAAAAAAAAGGAAAAATCCCGCTCGGAGGTTACTAGAAGTCTCGCAGTGACATTTATTGTGAAAAGTCAGCGCCATTGAAAACACGCAAAGAATCACGGAAATATTCTCTGGGGGAAAGAATCGCTAGGGAAAGTAACGGCGAGTCGAAAGTAGTGCTAGAAAGACGGCGGTTTAGAGAAACGTTCCTCTCTAGGGATCTTCGAGGGGGAAAAAAGAAGATACGTCTAGGGTTCTAGAAAATTGTGCAGGAGGGGTTGCAGTCTTTTAGAGGGAAGCCGCGTCGGGGGGCCTCAAGGTCCGTCTACGAAGTCCAGGTTTGCGCCTCAACAAAACTCGGGATCCTCGCATAGCGGCTTTCACCCGACAGCGAAAAACAGAGGGCGCTTCTGCGGAGGCGGCAAAGGGTTCGGGCTATCGAAAAAGAACAGGCGCCGGGGGGAGCCGAGGGAATCTTTCTCTCAGGGGAAGGAAAGCTCTGTGGAAAAAAGAACAGGTCGGAGAAGCTCGAGGTCGGGAGACGCTGGCGCCAAATGGGACCGTAATCTTGGGGGAAAAAAACTGCCTGTTGGAGGGAAAAGACAGCGCAACTCTCACCCGGGAATGGGTAATTTTACTATACCATTAACGGAGAAAAAAGTTGCCTTTACACAAGGGTTCTCTGATGGGGAGGGAGACAAGACTAAAAGGAAAGAAAAAATAAGGCTCGTCTATATCGGGAACAACGTCAATCACAGGGGCCACCGCAAAGGGGGGAAAAAATCTTCATCGGGGTGAGTAGACTGCAGGGAATTCACCTTCTACGTTTCGAGAAAAGGGAGGCTTTTACTATACTCTCGCAAGATAGGAGAGGGGCCTATAAAGGAAGAAAGTGCAGGATTTCTTCTAGAGGAAAAACGTTGAAGATTCTTGAAATTTGGAGAGTCTTCAGAAGGGGAAAACGCCGGCGAACCGAATTCTTTCCAGGAAAAAAAAATGGCGGAAGAACTTCCGGAAAGCCGTTGCTCAAGGGGGCCGCGTCGATCATCTCTCATCATCTCTTTGGGGAAAAAAGGGTAGCGGAGGGAAGGGGGGGCAACGCATCAAGAATCTCCTTAAAAAGTCGCGGCGCGGAACCAAAGAAAGGGCCAGAACTCGCCGGCTTGTCAAAAGGGACGGCCTGTGACCGGGGGTTCCTGTCAGGAAGGATCTGGGGGAAAGAAAAAAAACAAGAGGATAGGAAAGAAGGCCTCAAAAAACTTGCCCTCGAAAGCCGCGGAAAAGCCGACTTCAAACAAGAAGAAGGCGAACCACGGACCTCCCAGTAACTAGGGGGAGTTTTCCTCGACCACAAGCCATGGCAGTGCCCAAAAAAAGACGCGTTGCGCCATAAAGAAAAAGGTAGGAAAGGTTTTCCGTCTTCGGTGGGCAGCCGGAGGAAGGTGTTTGGTTCGATGGAGGGACCCAAGGGAAATCTTTTCGGGAAAAGATGGACTCGTACCATCCCGTTAGAAAGGGGGAGGATCAATCATCATTGGTTTCTTCAGGAATTCTGCGTCCAATATCGGAAAAAACAACGAAGGAGGGTTTAACGCTCAAAATACATGTGACTTTAAAGAAAAGGGAGAAAAATCTCAAGCCCTGTTCAAGGCCTTGAAAAGGAATAGTCCGGTCATCGGGGGGAGTACCTTCTTCCGTTTTTGGAAAGGGGAACTATAAACAAGGAATTCTGGCCTATCCCGTGACTGGGGAGCCTACTTAAAAGGAAAAGGGTTTGGTTGGAAGGACAACGCGGCGGGGGGGCCGGCATTGGGCTCGGAAGGAGGGAAGGAAAAAAATCCACCGGCAGGGAGGGGAGGTCGTGTTTTTCCGCAGGGGGTTTAATTCGTCTGGGGGGGAAGGCGTTTTCGCTGCAAGGGTAAATCGGAGGAGATCGATTGTGCGGGGTCTACTCTCTCCAAACGGGAAGAGCCATTAAAAAACAGGCCCTGGCAGAGGGGAGGAAAAGCAAGCGAGTTCCGAGGGTAGCGGATCTGGTGGAAAGGAAGGGGCCGAATAAGTGGAAATAGAGAAGCCCCTAAGGGGTCGCGAAAGGGAGAAAAGCGTTTTTTCCACATAGAGGAAGGAGCTGATCGTTCTCTAGAAAAAAGGTTCGGGCTAAGGGGGGGGTTCTCGCCATGGGAAAGGAAGGGGAAGGGTCGGTAACGAATTCTGGGGGAGAGTGAAATCCGCTCTTAAGAGGAGGTTGAAATCGAAAGAGCGCCGAAAGGATTGCGTAGCACTTCAACACGTAGAATTTATAGGGAAGACGAGGCTCTCGTAATCGAAGGGGAACTTATCAGGATAGCAACCAGGGGTGAAGAAACATCTAAGAAAAAAAGATCGTTAAAGGGGGGGACGGCGGCGCCGGTTATCGGAGGGAGATGCAATTCCTAGAAGAACGCCCTTAAAGGGGGTTTTCAAGTCTATCGAAGGGAAGGGCTCGGGCGGGGGGAAGGAAAAAGGAAGAGGGGGACGGAAGCAGATTAGACTTTTAGAAAGAGATGGGGCCTTTTCCTTTTAGGAAAAAGGCCTACCACAATTCGGAGGACCGATGGGAGGGTACGCAAAAAGATGGTCGAAAGAGTCTCCTCTATCAAAAGGGAGAGGACTCCTGTGAAGCCGTCTTCTCCTGAGGCGTTTTGTTCCCACGCGAAGTTCCAGCGAGAAAACGAATGGCTGCCGGAGACATACCGAAAAAAGATCGGACGATACCCAACAGTGAGCCGCCGTCCGCCAGGAAAAGAGGTTAGGAGAGGAGTATGTCGGGGTTAAAAGGTCAAAAGAAGCGTTTGCCGGGGGCCAACCAAGGGGGGGAAAGAAGCAACGATGGCTGTGAGCAAGGGCCAGGCCTACGAAAGCTTCACCGACTACGGCACCAGGAGGATCTAATGCAAGAGCCGAGGGGCTTATCGTAGAATAAATGTCCTAGGGAAAGTTTTGGGGCAAAGCGCCACCTCCTTCTTCCATTCTTTGAGGAAAAAGTCCTCGCAGTGAATCGAGAGCGCTAGTTCTTCAGGGAGCTAAGGAGGCGCTCTCTCCGAGGGGGGTGCCGAAAGGAATAAGCCTTGGCTAGGGGGGTACCCACTCGAGCTGGGAAGGGAGGATTTTCATTTCTTAAAGTTTTCAGCGCCATGGGCGTTGCCGAGAGGAGGGGGAGGAAGAGGAGGTTTTCCGTTGTGGGAAGCCGGAGTTCCCAAAGAAGGCGGATCAGCTTGCAAAAATCATCATCGAGAGGAGGAACCTCGTGAAAGGAAAACCCTGTGCTTCCACGGGGGAACTCAAAGAAGGGACGAAACGCAGGATTAGAAGAAGCTTTAAAGCCCTATACAGGGATCGTCATCCTAGTGGCCCTAAGAGCCCATCTTCTGAGGGATCCTCTCTCCAATGCAAGCAAACAGCAGCGCAAATCGCTGGATTCATGATCCTCCTGGTCTGATCCATCAGGAGAGGACCTATAAGAAATTGTTGCTTTAATGGGTGACCCTCTCTACAAAAATCTCTAGTGACCAGGCTCAATCTGAAGTATAGGGAAACGTAATTCTTAGGATTCTAAGTCACATGGGGGGAAATGTCGTCCAGGGCCCTCCAGTTCCCCCTGATGTGGGGGAGTCTTTGGGGAGGGAGAAAAGAAGACCCTCACATTAAAGATGCCTATCTTCCCCAGGGAAGAGGAGAATCTTCCTGGAAAAAGAAAAGCGCTTTGGTGCTGATCAGCAATCGCCGGAAAGAACCATATTCCCAACATTAATGAGAAGAGCGTCGTCCTATTACTTAAGTCCTCAAGAATAGAGAAACGTCCAGAAAGCAGGTAAAGCTGGGTATCTCCTTAACGGAAGGGGTTCTAATCTCTCTCAACAAAAGAAAGGGAGATATACTTCTACCATTGGAAAAAGAGGTTAAGAGATATCAGAAAAAAAAGCTGGGGACTGAGGTCAGATGATGCGGCAACTCGTAGAAAACGAATCTCTTATTGCCTGAGGGATGTCCTATTCGGTCGGAGGAGGGGGATGGGCTGCCACAGCAGGCTCAGATCGCTTTTGGGGGGGGACATCAGAATCTCCCGGGGGGGGGAAGGTGGAAAAAAAAGATATAAAAGGAAACGTGAAAGATGCTGGTGGGGCTCCACTACTCAAGGGGAGTTGTCGGGGTGGGCTAGTGGGGAGAAGAAATCTCAAGATCCGGGGGCCTTTATAAGAGGCGAGTCGGAAGAGAATTCGGTTCTACCCCCTTTGAGTCGGGTTCCGCCGGAAAAGGCCGGAAGTGGGTGATCGGGGGGGGGGGTCGCCGATAATGGAGGGAGGACCTTCGCGCCAAAGTATGGGAGGGGATTGCAAAGATGATCTGATTAACAGAGATGGGCTCGCCGGAAAGGGTATAGGGGGGAGGGATCGGCTTTCCGGGAAGTATGCAACGTACTCATAGGCGGTTCCGGCGAGTAGGGTCCAGAACTCACCTTTGGGGGAAAATTTCCGGTCGAATACAATAGACTAGGCAGGGGGGACGGCAAAGCTTCTAAAATGACTGTTTCCGGAAAACGTCCTGTACCAAAGAACGGAAACTGCGCAGAACAGATTAACTGAAGATGAAAGATTCTGAGGACTACCTTAGAGTAATACATCCTCTCTCTTTTAAGGACTTTTTGTACGTTTCTTAAACTGTCTGAGAAAGGGATGACTCGGGTACGAAGTTCTCTGTCAGTCGAATCCATCTCTCGGAGATTCGAAAAGTAGAGGGGCGATGCGAAGACCTGTACGAAAATGGGAGGGTTTGAGAGGAGCAGGAATCTGCAGGGGTTACCCCGAAAAAAAAAAAAAAAAAAAACCCCCCCCCGCCCCCCAACAAAATCGATTTTAGGTCTAAAGGAGTTCCTGGAGCTCCGGGTGTTCCTGTCGTTTGGGGCAGTCAGAGGGGGAGGCGCGTCGGGGAAGAGAAGAAACGAATGTTTCCGAGGAAAAGGGGCCGCCTCGGAAAGGAGAGGATCCCACCTCTCTTGAAGGGAATCCTACGGCGGAGACTAGGAGGGAGGCGGAGGCGAAACTTTCGGACACAATATCTTCGCAAGGAAACGTCTCAGGCAGCCAGGAAAGGGGGAAAATTCCTCTTCAAAGGGACTCTCCAGGTGAAGCTGCGATGGAACTGGGGGTGGGGGGGGGGGGCGCGCATTGAGGGGGAATCTTGTCAAGGCCTTTTGGCGGAGAAAGGATCAACGGACCAGGCCGGAAAGCAGGGGGGGGAAGGGGAGAAACAATGAAGATGGCCTGTAAAAGTTACAAGACGCTCTAGGGGGGGGATCGCGATTCTCCAGAGAGAAAAAAGGGGGGAAGAATGGTCGGGGAGGGGCCCATCGAGACGTAACCACTCTAGGGGATACTTTCAGAAAAAGATACAGAGTATTCGTCTGGGGTTTGTACGTCAAGGGAGCTAGATCTTCCAGTTGAGGAGGAAGACCTCTTCTATCCCAGGGGGGCCTATAAATTCAGAGGAAGGAAAAAGGAGCGGCCTATAGTTCCGGAAGAAAAAAAAAGTTAGGCTAGGAGAAAGTTCAACCTGACGGGGACTTCATCCTACCCCAGGAGTCCCTGCGCGTGCGAAAGGGAAGAAAAAAAGTCCTTACCCTTGAAACGTTGAAAAAGAAGACAGCTCTAGGAAATCCTCTCTTTTTCAAAAAGGGTCGAGACCGAAAAGAGGGGGCGCAGTAATCTAAAGGAGTATAACTTCGGCGAAGAAGGCCGCGACATGTCCGAAAAGAGCCTTGCTTGTAGAAAAGCTTTGCCAAGGGGGAGGGACGCCGTGTTTGGAAAGGTCTAAAGAATGATCTGGTCGAGGAGAGGGGAACGACCAATCGATCTCCGCCCAAACGCCTCAAAAGGAGAGACGCAGAAAGCCGCTGAGGCCGAGACTGAAAGGAAAACCCGTCTTAAACCACGGAAAGATCTGTCCGGGAACACAACAGACAAAACATACAGGGCCCCAATGCAAGGAAAGCGGTGAGAAGCCAAACAAGGTGGGCAGTCGGCTGTGAAGGAAGTCGGCCCATCATCCGTGGGGGAAAGGTGTGTCACACGAAACAGTCAGGCGTTCCGGGAGGGGGACCATCCTGTTTGGGAAGATTGAGCGGAAAAAGCAAGAGGTTCAAGTCCTAAGTAGGCGTCAAAGCTCTCGAAAAAGGGGGAGGCGGAAAATATATCTAGCTCAGAGGAAAAATGCCGAAAGGGGAAAAGGGACAGGGGCTCCGCTAATCCCGTGGGAAGGCTTTCCCACCGTAGGAGAAAAAAGAAACGCACGCCTGAGGCTGGGTAGCCTGGGGGCAACAGACCTTGTTAAACACCGTCCTCGCGGGGAAGAGACCACGGAAAACTGTCAAGGAGGTGGGGATGGGAAACGAACAGATCATTTAAGGGTTCAACTGCAAGGTCGTGGGGGGTGGGTCAGTGAAAAGGGGGACTTGGAGCGTGGTTAGTCAAAAAGGGTTTGCCGAGTTCGGCGGGGGAAGAAGGGCTTCAGCTGAATGAGGGGAGGGCGACGCGGCGGGATCGAATTGGAGGAAACCTGACCCGGAGCAACCGGCAGCACAAAAAAGGAAAACAAGTCACAGGAAAGAGCTTTGGTCTGAGGGCTACCTGTTCGACAGGTCGCGGATAGGGGAAAGAAAGAAAGGGGTCGGATTACTAACTGCCGCCCGGGCGTCTCTGACGGAGGGGGGGACCACATAAGGAGCGCGTCCAAAAAATGAGCGCGGAAAAAAAAAAAGGGAAAGGTGAGGGGGAATTTTCTGCGCCATGGTCGCAAGACCTTTCACTCAGGAGGGTTCGGGCGTGAAGAAAGAAGGCGTCGTTTAAATGAGAAAAAGCGCCGAACTGATGGGGAAAGAAGTCACTAGCCTCTCATCCTCGGCCAACGCCGAAAGGGTCGAAGAGGCCGCTTAATCGGAAAAAAAGAAAGTGTGGAATTAAAGAAAAACGGCCGGTGAAGAACATCTGAGAAAGGGAAAGACTCACTATCTAGGGGATCTTTGTGTGCGGAGGGAGGTGAGCGTTATGAGGAGAAGTATAGCTCCAGGGGAAGGGAGAAGGGTGAGATTGTTTTTCCGCTGAAAGACATCGAGCAGGAGGGGGAGGGGAAGGGAAACCTACAGGGAGGGGGGGAAAAGGGGAAAGGGTCTCGTAAACTGAAAAATTGCCTTTTTCCTGAAAAAGTACCCCGACCAAAAGGAAGGGTGCCCTCGACAGGCAACGAGGGGAGACGCCAAAACATCTCCGACGGAGCAGACAAAGGAATCAGCGCGGGAAATGTAGCGTTTTGGGAAAAGTCCACTCTCCTTTTGAAAAATCTCGCCCGAGGCCTGGGGAAGAGAAGGAAGAGCTAGGGGGGAGGGAGATCGGTCGGGGGAAAGACCGAGCCCCGAGGAAGACTTCTCTTTCGTGGGAGTTTTTTATCGAGGGAGGGGGGAGGGGAAGAGTGCGGCAAAAAGGGAAAGAAAAAATCTGAACGTCGGAAGACGCCGTCCGCATCTCACAAAGCCGTCACCAAAAAAAGCAGATCGCATGCCAAAAAAAAAAGTGGGGTATCTTCGAAGAGGGAAGAATCTCTCGGGGGAAAGAACCTCCGCGTTCCATGTCAAGAAAGAAGAACGGGAAAGTCTAGCTCTAGTCTCGGGTGAAACTACTAAGGCGGCGTAGGGGGTCGCGCCCGAATTAGCAGTAAGATCAGCCCAAAAAAAGGGAAAGTTGAACCTCGAGCTTTATGGGTGAAAGGCAGTTCTTTTCGGAAGGGCTTTTCATCGGGAAGGAGGGGGACCCGTCTTTCTTTTCTCTTCTAGGGGGGGGACTGCCGTCGTGAAAGGCCGTCAACATCGCTATCTTCGGGGAAAGGACCGGACACATCGGGGTTTTCTCCTCGACCTGTGCGGAAAGAAAGAAGAAACATGGTTTAAGAGCGGTATGAGAAAAGGGGCAAACGAAGCCCGATCAAAAAAAAGATCAAGGAAACCATAGCGAGGGGCCGGCATCAAGAACAAACATCAATCTGAAGTAGAGAAGAAAAAGAAGGTCGCCCACCGCCACTGTGATCCCCTCTTCGAAAAGGCATAAGAAAATTTGGGGGGAAAATGACTGCGGCCTCCAAGAAAGAGCCCCTTCTTTAGAGAAAGGCAGAACCGCTAAGGCACTTCCATCTCAATAAATCACAGTGAGGGGAGCAACTGAAAAAAAGAGTCGTAAGAGGGGGCGGCAACCATCCTTGCAACCTCACCTCTCCCATAAAGAAAGAGAGGGGACACGCTTAACAGGAATTTCTTTAAAAGAGGAGGGATCAGTGATGTCTCCGCCAAAGGGGAGACAATCCCAAAAAAGAGAGGCCAATTTCCCACAGGGGAATCCCCCTATTACTACTAGTCATCAAAAGACAGTCTAAAAAGAACATACGGAGGGGGGACTCCTTAACTTCAGAAGTTCGAATCAGAAAAAAAACGGAGGATGATTAAATAGAGGGGGAGGAGAAAAGGAGCAGTAAAAACTGGGAGAACGTCTGGAAAAAAGAGCGTCCTACTTTATGTTGATGGGAGAAAGACAATCAGGGGAAGGGCTTCTGTTGGAATATGGAAAGGCGATAATTGAGTGGGCGAAAGGAAACACCGCTCTGAGGGATCGGTTTACAGAGGGCCATGGTTGCCGCTAGGAGAAGGACGGGCGTGTCTTACATTCTGTGAGTGAAGTGCGTGAGGGTTCGGGGAGATGGGCAAACTCGGAAAATTGGGAGTATCCGAAAGAAGCCAGAGGACGATTCGCGGAAAATTCTGCAGAATTCCGGGGGGGGAAAAGTCATTGAATTGACCAGAAAAGGGGTTTGATGATAATGGTACCTAGGGGGAGGCGGCGCCCTTCCGGGAAAGGGCCGCTGCTGTTTGGATTCTTGAGGGATGAAAAGAGCGGGGGGCTCGCCTTAGGGAGAGGCGAGCGTGTCTGGAGAGGGCCATTTATGCAAGTGGACGCATCCTGCGTTGTAGAAAATATCTGGAAAGAACAGGGGTGGCGATACAGTGTAAAAGAAAGAGCGCTGATTCTGCGTCAGTTGGGAAAAGGATCCCCGTGAGGAGGGGGGAGGGGAGAGGACACGACGTCCGTACCAAGGAACGCTAAACGAAGAGGACGAAATGAACCGCAACAAAAAAAAAAGCCTACCTGAAAAGACGATTTTTAGGAACGAGAAAAAGGAAGGGAAAATGGATTTTCTCGGCAGCGACGGGAGCACGATCAAAATCCCCGCCGGAAAGAGCCTCTAATCCTAGGAACCTTCTTAGAGAAAGGGAGGAAAAGAATGGGAGCGCCGCGGTGTCGGCGTGGGGAGAAAATGGAGACGAGGGCTCATTCAGGAAATACGCACTCTGCGAAAAAGCGTGCGCCTTTGGTTCCGTCCGGATCGTCGCTTCGGGGGGAAAAGAAGGAGCGTTTGCCGGCTAACGAGTATGGGGGGGCAAGCGAATCGGATGAGAGGCTTTCACCAGAAAAAATATGTCTCTGCTTGCGGAAAGGGGAAGGTCTATCGAGCAGAAGAAAGAGAGAAAGGTCGCGTCTCCTGCAAGGACAAAGATCGCTAAGGGGAAACGGCGAGTTTAACAAAAAGGGTCGTCGGAGAAGACGTCGGGGGAAGAGGCGACGCTGAGAGGATTGTCGGGGGAATGGGTGGGGGGGGGGGGGGGGGGGGGGTGCCCGGGATCCGAGGGGGAAGACACTTTCCTTAAGATACATCTACACGATAGACAATTCCAATAGCAAATGAAAGTTACTAGACAATTAAGATCTTAGAATTTATTGAAAGGAAGCGCTCGATTCTCTGAGAAGATTTCTCGTTAACACCTCTCACGAAGAAAGCTTCGAGAATCTAAAAGAGCAAGGCATAAAAGAGAAGGGAAGAAACCCAGCAAGCCGACTAGGAAGGCATTTCCTCTTTTCGTGAAAGGTTGCGCTCTGGGGTAAGGGGAAGGGGGGGGGATACGCGCGAAGAAACGATTAGTTGGAAGAGGGGGAAAGGATGAGACGGCTAGAGGCCTTCCGGAAGGAAAAAAGCTCTTGAACGAAAGGGAGATTCACGCGACAAGAAAAACGGAGAAGGACTCTCCCCCATGGCTCAGAAAGGAACCGACTCGTTGCTCACGGAAGCGCCGATCAGCTGCGAAGAAGAGATTTGGAAGCTTCGTCTCTCTTCGAGAAGGGGGGAGAGCTGGGGGGGGGCGGAAAAGAGAGGCGCGGCGCGTCACCAACAGGAAAAAAGGGCCTAAAAGGTCTAACTCGCCTAAATCCGCTGGGGCCACGGCCTGTGGACGTGGGGGGAAGGGTCGATCAGTGAAGGAAAGAAAAGAGCGAATGAGGGAAGGGGGATACTCCGCCCGAGAAAAAGAACTTGCCGCTAAATCTCTTTCGGTTCAAAGCCGTCCAAAACGAGAAAAAGGGGAAAGTCAAAAAGTCTGCGGTGGGAGGGGACACAAAAAAAAGACCAATGCCCGCCCTGAGGAAATCCCCTCTGGGGAATCAGTGACAGGTTTTCCGTCGAGGAAAAGGGAAAGCGCCTGCCCATAAGTGTTTGGAAAGATGGAGGTGCCACGCCAAGAATTCATTCTTTTTATCTCGATGACCGGAATGGTTGGGGGGGGCAAGCCTGAAAGGCGGGACTTGGGAGCGGTTCACGGAAAGTTTGAGT
>Ga0179593_1596549_pt1 | contig 11457 bp, 14 predicted proteins | sample CZODoug2_1_08_16_FD_185931 | JGI IMG/M metagenome (GOLD analysis project Ga0179593, IMG submission 185931) | Vadose zone soil fungal communities from Angelo Coast Range Reserve, California, USA - CZODoug2_1_08_16fungal (PacBio error correction) | ecosystem: Environmental > Terrestrial > Soil >...
ATGCGAAGATTAAAAGCCGCTGACGTGTGGGGGGAGCAGAATTTAAAAGAAGGTTAACTTACAGTCCGGAGGAAGCCTCGACCTGGCACAAAGGAAAAGGAAAGCGAATTGTTCGGTAAATTGAAAATATGGGGTTGAAAGAGACCCTCCAGGGAAAACATCTGCGAAAAAAATATACAATTATGGCGTCAAGCATTGGGGTTAGGAGGGAGGCGTAGAAATACAGGGGAAAAGGAAACGGACGTGGGTATCCTACCTTAAATTTGGGAAGGAGGGGGTGAAGAACAAAATAGGGAAGTGGGTTGGGCACGAATGGACGGGTTTTATTATTTTGAAAACTTCTTACGACATTGGTCGGATCTGGCTATCTTCTCTGCTAGGGAGATTTCGGTAAGGGGAAGGGAGTTATTAAATTGTTGCTTCTTCCAAGGGTCCCTGCTGGTTGCGGGTCAAGGTTATTCAGAAAAAAACGGCGAAAAAAAGACGCAAGACGCGGTACACAACCATTTGAATTTTTGATTGGGAGAACGACTTAATTGCAAGTGATACCGTCCTCCTGGAGGAAGGCCTTTTGAGGAACAGTGAGGAGTCCGAGAATAAAGGGAGAACTGGGCCTCCCAACTGGCGGAACTCAGGGGGATTGGCAAAAGGCCATGAAAGGGAATTCCTTTCAACTAACGATTCAAGCGCTCGGGACGCAGGAAGAGGCCCCGATTTTTAGGATAGTGGAGAAGGCAATAGTCCGGGATTCCGGGTCAAAGTCACCTTGGGAAAAGGAAAAGAAGGACAATAGAGCTATTCAAGAGTAGAGGTTGATTCCCGGACGGGAATGGGAAAGAACCAGGGGGGGTGGGAGACCGTCCACAAAGAAAAGGTTTCCCCGAAAGACGATTGCACGATGGCGAGGTCGGGAAAAAATTAAGGGGGGAGGGGGTTAGCGGTAAAGGGAGGGTTGATATCAATTATGCTTAGCGGGAGCAGGGACTGTCCTCCGGTGCAATCCTGAAGGGGAAGTCTTAAGTGGAGGTTAGGACCGTGGGCCTAATAAGGCAGGAAAATTATACACGAACCTGTTGTCACGGGAGAATCATGGAGTGTTCTGTAAGTGGGGGAGGAGAAGGGATAAGGGGAAAGGGCTTTATTTTGTTCTTCGCCTTTTAACGAGTAGGTTTGTGGACTAACTCAGAAAAAGGAGGTCGGAGGTGGAAGAGGGCCTGTTATGTCTTACATGGAACCATCTTACTCCGGAATTCATGCCACAACATGGAGTGTTGCGAAAGGAACACGTTCTGGGGGGGAAGAGTTGGAAAGAGTTATCTAAGGTGTGTCCAGAAGTGTAACGACATTTTAAACAGCATTGGTGGGAAGTTCGAGAAGAAAAGGGGGCTGGAGGGGAGTTGTCGATGGAGCGTATCTTCGTCTGAAGTGAAAATGGGGGGGAGCCTGCGAACCATCCGCATGGGTAGGAGGGAAAAAAAATGTTGACAGCAGGCGTCCATTGTTTGCACTCCGGGCAAAAGAAAATTGATGGAAGGGAAAATTTCGCTGGTGACCCCTCAGGGCGAAAAAGGGAATTTGGTGCGGGAGGGTACTTATCGGTTCAATTGGACAGCGGGAGGAAATTGCCACAAAGAGAGCTGACTGATGAACGAGAGGACAGACGAAACCTGACTTATCTCCCTTCAGGTTAGATATCAAAGAAGTTGTTCGAAAAAAGGAGCCCAACGAGAAATCAGCAAGAGTGGCTCTCAAGACGAGGAAAAACCCAGGGGGGTAATTTGGCGGAGGAACTTTTTCTATCAACCTGCCCTCCCGTGGGCTACAGAAATAGACAGTTTGCTGAAGGGAAGGGAAAATGGCGCGAGGGAGAGCGGGGGAAAGGGAAAGAAAACTAAATGCCCGTCTAATGGCTTAGGGGACGGGACTGGACACGTCCGGGAACTGGGAAACTAAGGAGAGAACAGCTCTGGGCACGCTTTCGTAGAAGAAAATCCACCAGAGAAAGGCGAACTAAAAGAATTTTTGCCCGAATCATACTAACTCGAGCGTCTGGGGAAAGTTTAAATTACGGGGGTTCGAAAACTTAGAAAGGGAGGACTGGGCGGGGGGAAAACTACTCGAGAATCAAGGTAAAATTAAAATGCCTAGAATGAGAAAAAACCCCAACAAGGGATGAGGAAGGGTAATAGAAATTGGGAAAAGTTAAAACACTAAGCCGCGGATATGCTTTTCTCCGGAAACACTTTTTGGCCCGAATACTCAAGGGGGGAAGAATTGGCGAGGGAGGGGAAATTCAAAGGGTCCGCTTTGGGGGTCTGGAGAGAAGGGGGGGGGGGTCTAACTAGCTAAATGGACTGGCCCATCGGAGATCCCTCTCAATTGCTTGCAGGAAAAGGAGGTTCCCCGGGGGGCCCCCAGTCAAAGCCATGGCCAAGGAAGTCTTCGGAGAGGCATGGGACAGGAAGCGATTTAGGAAAGAAAAGGGGTCAGAAAATGGGAATGGGATACTTTCTCTCCCAAGTGGAACATAGGATCTGCACCAAAGAGGAAATACCATAAAGGGAGGTTCGTCAAGGCAGGACAGTCCGTTTCTTTGCTGCAAGATGCTGATGTTGTCAGGTGAGGGAGTAGACGTTGAGCAAAAAGGGCTTGAAAGGGAAAATCCTGGGACGGCAGTGGGACCTTCAGGCCATCATCTCGCCCTTCAAAGAAAAAGAACAGGGCAAAATTGGGCCGATCCACATGCATTCCCTGCTTGGCCACAAGCTCAGGAACTAGCACCGCATGTATCAAAGCAAAGGGCAAACAGCGAGAGACCGCGCACTCCCACGCACAAAAGTCCGAGAGGGACACAGAGGGAGTTTACCTTGCGCTCTCCAAGAATCAAAATGATGTGCGGAGGACCCTGGGGAAAAGGGACGGAGGGCGACGCATTCTCTCTGTACAACAAAGAATGACTCTCAAACGGGGAATCGGGAGGGCGGGCAAACTGAAGAGCCGAAAACAGAGGGTTGAGAAAAAAAATCAGTGGAAAAAAAAAAACTTTGAAAGCGCAATTCGGAAAAAACTTTTTAAGTGACGTCATCATCCCATGCGTTTGTGTGCCTGGAGCGGAGTAAGGGTCCGGAAGCTGAGTCAGATCACCACGAAAAGGAAAGGACTGCGGGGGTCAGGAAAGCCAAAAATCTCGTTCCCCGGGGAAAATCGTGTAAGCAAAAGGTAAAAGAAAATTCCAAACCTCAACTAACCGTGATAAGGGGAGTGGTCTTCGCATGGAACTTAGCCACTCAAAAGCGTCGCATCCACTACCATGGGGGAACGGAAATGAAAGAACTATTTTGCCGAGGGGAAGAAGAACATCCTGCTGGGAATTCTGAACTCCGAGAGTAAAAAAGCGTACCTTGGGAGAAGAGCTCATAGATCGTCTAGAGGTATGGACCTGTGGGGGTGTGAGAGGAAAGTACTTCACGGAGTCACACCTCTCGGAAGAAGAATAGCTCATATTGGTCAAGGGTAATTTCGAATGGGACGGTTGTGAGGGGGTGTAAGTCAAAAATGGGGGAGGGGACCGGCCTCAGAAGCGGTGCCTCAGTTACCTTCTTCTCTCCTTGAGCGGCTTAGGTGTAAGGGGGGTCATCTGGAGAAGTCGTGGGACAGAGGGGGCTCGTGGGGCGAAAAAAAAAAAGGAAAAGAAAAGCCCTTACATTCTTTGCAATATACAGCCGTGATGGGTTAGGACTCCCTACCGGCAGGTCTCGAAGGTTGATAGGGGGATAGAAATGTCATTGCAGTCCCAATCAAATTCAACTTCTAGTTGTATGGCAAGAGTTGAGGGGGAAGATGGCAGGTATTCGTGTGGGGAGAGCAGAAGACAGGAGGCCAAACACACGGTTTATCACTACCCTAAAACCCATTGCGAACGCGGAGACTTCTTCAATCACTAAGGGAAGCATAAGAACCAGAACACTTCGGAAAGTCAATGACAACAGGGTGGAATCAGCGCTATGATTCCTGGTTGAAAAGACCGGAAAATATGGGCGAAGAAAACCCCTCAAAGCGAGTCAAGACAGGGAGAGAAGAGGGTCTTTCCCAGAGGTCGTCATCGGGGGCTCGATCTACGGACCAAATAAAAACAAATTAGTTGGGGGCGGAAGTAAAAGGGTGAAGGAAAGGGTCGGAAGGAAAATGAGAAAAACACGTGCAGAACTTCTTTGAAGAAACTTCTAATTTTGGGCGTGGGCGGAGAAGGAGCCGTGCTAACGGGGGGGAAAAAATTCACGAGGGGACAGGACAATTGACCTCCGTCCGGGCAATCGGCGGCTTCAAATTGCTTAAGTCTACTAGAAGACAGATCACCAAAAAGGACAACGAGAATTCGCTATCGGGAAAGAAGTAGAAGCTTTGCGAAAACTTAGTTGTTTATAAGTCCAAGAGGGGGAGGACTCCGTTAAAAGGGGAAAAAAAAGATAGGAAAAGGGGAGGCGAAACCTTCCCAAATTCTAATGGTAAAAAATACGTTGCGGGGGGGGTACGTGTGTGGGGGAAGAAAGGAAAAAAAAAAGCACAAAACATTCTTCGCCAAATCCATTGGGCGTACTTAGAATCGGCAGGGTTGAGATAGGGGGAGGGAACATAGTACAACCGTGTGGAAAGGGGGGGGGAAGAAAAGGTGGGGTGAGCCCGAACAGATTTGCCCGGAGCGTAAACAAAACGCATGGCTCTGAGTCACAAACTGGGGGGTATTGTTCAGGACAGGAATTATCTTGCTCGAGGCATAATATTTAAGACTTATACGTTTCTTGTACGAAATTTTTCTTGATTGGATGTATTGAGTAAAACTATGTGGGCGGATGTCGGGGAGGGGGGAGGGTTTAGGAAGCACAGAGAAAAAAAAGGATAAAAAAGTAGCAATGATCGCAAGATTGCAACTCTCATGGCAATTTGCTTTGGGGGGACGACAAATGAATTTTGCTCAAAGGAGGTATAAGGCTCGAGAGAGGCAGGGCTGGGGAACTGAGTGTGGGGGATGGAAAAAGGTCAGTGAGTCTCCCCCAGTCCTTCTCGTCTATCCTGAAAGGAAAGGGGATGGGCCAAGGAAGGGGAGATACCAAGGAGGGCGGGAAAAAAAAAGTCTAGGGAAGGGAAAGGATAGGAAGGTTCAATAACGATTAAACAAAGGGGGTATCCTCATGAAACTGAGGTCCCGTTTCTGGGGAGGAGTGTGCTCGGTAAGAAAGTCCCTTGGAAAGAAATAGGACAACACGAAAAAATTCCAGTCTATAATTACATACTTGAAAAAGAGGCTAGGAGGCTAGAAGAGAGGGTGGGAGGGAACAGGGATGGGGTGGAAGTCCCAAAGAGAAAGTGACCCATATAGAGGTCACTAGGGAGGGCTGCCAAAGAAAATGAAAGGGAAGGAAAAGGGGGGCAAAGAGCCGGAGGTTTTCGGCGATGGCAGAGGGGGATGACGAAAAGTCTGGGAGAGGGGGAAGTGCAAAGACTGTAAACGCTGGTAGGGGGGCCTGACCATTTTCCTACGAAAAACGTCTATGGAAATTATTCGACTTGGGAACGGGGGAGAGCGCTGTAGGGGGCGGGGGGGGGGAAGTTCTCCAGAAAGAGGGCTACCGAAAAAAGGGGGGGTAATTGACGGCGCTCAAACACTCGTGGCGTTGTTCAACGACAGTGCCTTGGGTGAGAGACATACGAAACTAGAGCCGGCTCATGGGAAGGGGGTGTGTAAACGTCAAAAAAGGGTTGGAAAAGAAAAAATGTGGCGGGAAAAAAGGGGTCTCTAAAGGTGTATGCACGCTTGTAATGAAGAGGGGAAAAAAACTTCATGGGAAAGGGTGCAGGTCAAAAGGAACGGGGGATGGTCCGCTCGGAGACTTAGTCTATCTTCTTATTGAAACAGGGATTGGCATAAAAGAGACAATCAGCTTAGGAAGGGAATATCGTAAGGGGGGGGACGATGCAGGGGGTACCCCACTTGATTTTCCCGGGAAAGAGCCGGTTGGGGGGGTCCCGGGGGAATGAGAGAGGGAGCGGGGCTTTTCGTTAGAATCGGTGCAGCAGTTTACACTTTATGGACGTCCCAGGGGCATTACGGAGTAAGGGCGGAAAGAAAGGGAGGAGGAGGACTCTGTTAAGTCAGTCAAAAATTCTGCAGTCATAAGGTAGGGACGATTGGGAGACGAAGAAGGAAGATAACCCATTCCTGCAGGGGACACGAAACCTGGACCTGGAAATTAGATGAATCAATAACGGAAACGCCGCCAGGTGGTATTTCAGGCGAATTGGGAAAAAGAAGAAAGCGAACGGGAAGACAAAAAAACATTCCTTGGCTAGTCTACCAAGGGATTCCTTTAAAAAGTCCTCGGCGGGACTAAGAAGAGAGAATTAGGGAAGCAAGTGAGACGGAGGGGGATGTACTGGAATCCGGGAACTTTTCAAGCCAGTGAGTAGGAAAGGCGCGCTGAAGTGAGGGAAAAAGCTCAGCAACAGGAGGCTCCAAAAGGATATCTCAATCCTAAAAGTAATAAGGGCATGGTCCCTAAGAGAGAAAGAGAACGAGAAAGGAGGATAACGACAAACGGGGCTCTAATGCTGAATCGTAGAAACTCTCGAGTAAGGAAAAGGAAGCAGAGATTAGAAGAAACAAAGGAGGAGAATAGGGAACCGGGGGAAGGAGCAGTTTCCCGTTCAAATTCTATCCGCGGGGGGTGCTGTGGGTCGCCTCCTGTTGCCGAAACGAGGAAAAATTGCAAAAGGGAAGGGTAGAAAAAATTGCATTCAGCGTGGGCCTCAGGTGGTCGGATATTGCAAAGGGGGAATGTTCTTCCGCGCTCGAACGGGGCTCGGGGGAAAAAGATGCGGGACACGGGGAGGAAAGTGGGAACATTAGAAAGAATGCTTCTGAAAAAAAGGCTCGAGAAGGGGGGAAGGAAGCCGAAGAATTGGGGGTCGCAGGAAAGATGTTGCCAAGAAAAGATGTTCTCTTCTTCCGAAAAGCCAACGGGCATCGTAAAAGGCAAAGAAAGGAAGACTGGAGAAGTGCCGTTCTACAGGAACCAATTCATGTAAAGGGTTCGGTCGGCGAGAAGGGATGGGGAAAAAGGAGAGGGACTCCTTGTTCCCCAAAGCTTTGAATCTCGCCCTTCCTGCATTCGCTCAAAAAGTTTTCCTGCATATCGAAGGGCAGAAAGTTGGTGAAGAGGTCCTGGGTGCAGGAAAAAAGCGCCCGTACGGCACGCCAACTTTTATTCCAAAGCCCGAGAAGATCATCCGGGGCACAAGGGAACCACCGAAAAGAATTGAGAAAGGAAAATGGTAAACGCCACCTGATTTCCCTTTCATCTAACAGAATCATAACGAGTGAAGAAAAAAAAGAATGAGACGAAGGGGGCAATCAGAAGGAAAAGCCAAGGAGGACAAATCTGAAGCAGCAAAAAAGGGTACGAGCGCGCACCGGATATACACCATTCGTTTTTAACCGTAGCAAAAAAAAAGTCGGTCACCCAATGTTCGGAAGCCGCGAAAGAAAAAAAAAGCTTCACGGGGGTGGGGGATTTACGACAAAGAGCCCATGCGTGGCCTTCAAGTATTCCGATTGGTTCCTGGAGTGGAGGGACATCACAAAAAAAACGGCCAGTTCAAACGCAGTGAGGAGTAAAGCGCGGAGGAATCAGAAGAGAAGTAACAAAGGTCCACCTATAAACTGAATAACTCCATCGCTTCACTCGCCGGGCCACAAAAAGAATACTGTCAAGAAGGGGAGTCTTGGAGGGGACGGCAAAAAAGGGAGACGACACCATGGGGGTGCACCCTTCACTTTCTCCGCGCGACGACTATGTGGACTCTGGAAAGGTCGGAAAAAGAAAGCGAGAAAAAAAAAAAGGGCTGGGGCTCGTAGGGCAGAGTCTCTGTGAGGATTGCCGGCCTTATTCTGGGGGACTTGTGAATAAAAGGGGCAATTACCGGTCCGAGATCACACCTCTCTAGGGGAGAGAAAGAGGTCAAAGTGAGGTAGGGAAAGAAGGGGGTGGTAAATGGGGATTCCCAATATTAGGAAACTATCACTACGAATCAAAATCTTTCCTAATTTGTCCGCGGGAAACTCCTGAAGTGGAATCTTTATTGAGGGGGATAGCGAGGACGGGACAAAGGGTTTTGTGGAGAAAAGACTCAGGGGAAAACACGTCAGGGGGTCAGGGGGGAAATCCGGGATGGTATATACTCTCCCGGAAAAGCGTTTTCCCATCAAAGGCAAGGTGGACCAGCCAAGAGATGAGCGTATAAGAGAAAGGTTAAGAAAAAAAAAAAAAAAAAAAAAACAAAAAAACAAAAAAAAAAAAAAAAAAAAAAAAAAACCAAATCAAAGACCTGAGAGTTGTAAAATAATTGCGAGCCTTCTGGGGACTTACTGGGAGAGTTGTTTTGGCGCTGCAGAACTCCGTGGGAAGGAAAAAAGAAGGCAAAAAAAGTTCAAAAATCCATTCAAAGTCGGAAGCGAACACTCTACTTCCCGTCACTCGATAGGTGAACCGCAGAGGTCCAAGGGGGACCACAGCGACGGAATGGGGAAGCAGTCAGCAAAAAGGGAAATCAGTTCGTTGGGTTCGAGTGCCCGTAGGGTCGGAGCACCATCCCTAATGTCCAGGAAGGCTATTACACGTAAGAAAGCCTCGAAGAAAGATTAACAAAAAGAAAAACCGAGAAGCGACAAGAAAAGGGACGCGCTGTTGCTGGAGGGGAGCTGGGAACACCTGACCCACGGCACCCCGAAAGGAGGGTGGAAGAAACGGGGGACCGTGGAAAAAGATCAGGACCTTTAGGGGACTTCTTAACCATCATTTACTATTGGCACAATTCCTTTCTCAGATCTATAGGGCCACGTATTCCGAGTTCTAACGTACAAAAGGAGGGTGAGGGAGGAGCGGGGAAGGCCGTCTTAGAACTACTTATTGTGTGTAAATAGGACCTGAATGGGGGGGAGCCGTACAATTGACCCATCAAACTCTGGGGGCTTCTACACGGGAAAAATTCTCGGGGGGGGGGGGTGGGGGGGGGGGGGGGGGTGGGGGGGGGGGGGGGGGGGGGGGTGGGGGGTGGGGGTGGGGGGTGGTGGGGGGGGGGGGGGGGGGTGGGGGGGGGGGGGGGGGGGGGGGGGGGGGGGGGGGGGGGGGGGGTGGTGGGGAGGGGGGGGGGGGGGGGGGGGGGGGGGGGGGGGGGGTGGGGGGGGGGGGGGGGGTGGGGGGGGAGGGGGGGGGGGGTGGTTAGCACCGAGAAAATTTCTTTGGGTTGTGTTCAACTTGGAAGGTCCGGTTGAGGAACAAAAGAAGTGTCAGGGAGACAAGGAAAATCAGGGGGAGTACGTATAGGGAGCCATTGATAAGAACATCGGGTCGAAGACCTAGCCCCAACTACAATTTAATAGAAGACCTTTAAGGGGGGAGAAAAAAGGATGGGGGCGCGGGGGAAGAGGAGGGGGAAAAGAGAACGCAGATCTCATTCCAAACGGTTGTAGAATTTCAGGAGGGTTGCAAGACCAAATAATATGGGGGGGCGTGACTTGATCTTTGGAGCTGCGGAGAGTCGGTTAATACTTGGAACAGGTCGGGAAAAAATTTGGTGATTGTGGGGTGATGAAACTTGGGGAAGGGGCGGGATGAAATAGGGAAGGAAAAGAACTCTCTCAATAAATGCAATCTCGCAAACGAACATAAAAATCGAAGGGGTTGGCTTTGGGGGACGACCCTTGATTTGAAGGGAGTCGCATTGACGGGGAACATCCTGTTCTGGAAAAAAGAGAGGTAGGACTGAAAGTTCCCCAAGAAAAAAAAATACAAGCGCGGAAAAGGGGGGCTAACACACCAGCATCTTACAAAAAAAAGTCTTCTTTGTCCAGTCCACGAAGGAAATTCTTTCACTAACGGGGGAGTCAAGGGCTCAATAAAAGGAAAAAAAACTGTAGCCGGGAGGGAAGGAGTGCAAAAAAGCATATGAAGGGGCATACAGATTGGTACACACCTCTCCAAAATTCCCCTTTTCGTAAGACATAAGGGGGGAGAGAGTCTGAACTAGAAAGAGGGGGGAAAGTGACAGGGGGAACTTGAAGGGGGAAAGAAGGAACCTTCAACAAAAGGGAGGGAAAAGATGGAAAGGGCAGGGAGGTCGGGCCACACCATTGTCCGAGCGGAGGGAGGCCAAAAGAAAGGAAAAGGAGGGAGTAGGAGCAGAGGGTAAAAACAGCGGGAGGAAGATGAAAGAGAGGAGGGACGAACGAGTCCTTATTTTTGTCGGGACTGGTCCATCTTAGGGGGCGTTCTGACTTCAGAGGACTCCGTTGCCAAAATGAATTTTAGAAAACTACGAAGAGGGAGGTGGTTCCAGTCCAGTACTAATAAGGAACTTCATTAAATTATTCTAGCAGATGGAAGCCTATTAATCGCTGGTGGGGTTTGGAATGGGGGGGGAAACTCAATGGGGAAAGGGTTGTCAGAAGGGTGGAACGAGGCTGTTGTAATTACTGACGCTCCACGTCGGAGTTTTGCCTTAAACGGGTGATGAGGGGAAAAGAAGTAAATAGGGGAACCAGATTTGATCGGTTAAAGGCACGAAACCTGGAATCGAAGAATTGCGCACAGCAAGGAGTAAGAAGGGGTGTGAAGCGTTTGAACTTAAGGTGAAAGCATTTTGAAGCGGAAGGTGGCGCGCGAGAACATGTTTGGAGGCCTGAGGTCAAGGGGCGAAAGATACGGCTGATTTAAGGATCTCCGCGCCACATACAGGGAAGGATTCTGGGGACGAGAGCGAGGGAAAAGGGAGAAAAAGTTTCTAGGAAACAGGCGAGGAACAGTGTGTGCGCGTGGGGGGGGATCTGAAAAAAGGGAAAAACAGATCGGGCAGGGGAGGGGGGAAAAGCAGGGCGTGTACGGATGGTTCAGGCCAATCATTGATAAGCGTCCAAAAAGGCCGGAAGGCTCAATGGGGAAGGGTCTAGAGAGGAGGAGGCTGGCGCGCAGGACGGAGGTAATAGATCACGAGGTGGTGGCGCCAAAAGAGCAGAGCGAGAACAGAAAGGGAAGTAATTGGGGAAGATACCCTTCCCGCCAGGATGTGTAGTGCGCGGGGGTTCCGAGGTGAACTGTTGGGAATAGTATGGAAAAACGAAAAATTATAGGGGGAAGGGGGCAAAAAAAACCCTGTCCTTTAAAAAGGGCCTCTTCTGACTAAATTACTCGCTACTAACCGGGGACTAAGGATCAAAGCTAAATGTCGTATGACTGGAGGTAAACGTAACGGGGAGCACTCCATGGAGGTTTTCAGAGGGGTTAGTAAGTAAGTAAAAAAGGGGCAAGCAGAAAAAAACTATCAGTCTCCCAAAATGGAAGAGGGTATGAGAGGAATGAAGAGAAAAAGGGTTCAATCTGGGAGTCTAGAGCAAGCGAGAGACTA
>Ga0179593_1272626_pt1 | contig 11456 bp, 12 predicted proteins | sample CZODoug2_1_08_16_FD_185931 | JGI IMG/M metagenome (GOLD analysis project Ga0179593, IMG submission 185931) | Vadose zone soil fungal communities from Angelo Coast Range Reserve, California, USA - CZODoug2_1_08_16fungal (PacBio error correction) | ecosystem: Environmental > Terrestrial > Soil >...
GTGGCCCCAAGCCCAACCATTGAACGCGCGGGGAAGAATTTCCACACAAAAAGTGGGACTTTTGAACGGTTTCAAAAAGAGTATTCGAAATAATAAACCATGTGAAACAAAACCAACATCCCGGGGAAGGAAACGAATTGTGTCGAAAACTATTGAACATTCAAGAAAACTGCTTGTGTCATACTGGGGCGCAGCGACCTGACTGCCCGGAACGCAAGAAAAAGGGGTACTGGCCAAATGGGGGGAAAAACCCCGCAGAAAAGGGGAAAACGCATGGCAGGAACCGGGAGGCAAAGTTGGTTAGAAAAAAGAAGGGCCGGGACGCAGGTACTTGCCAAAAAAAAAAGATTTTATCCACCAGGGCACCGCTGGAGAATTTCATAGTTTCAAAGTCCCCTTCAAAAAGGCTCTCTGCAGAAAAAAAATGGGGGGGGGGGTGTGTAAACCTGGGGATTGGTGGGCTCAATAGAATCAGCCCACGACTGGAAAAACCATAAGAAATCTAAAGCAACCTCGAATCCGGGAGTGCTCGGGGAAACCTTCGGTTGACCAAGCAATCAAACATTGGTTGGCCGACTGGAAAACGGGTTCCTCCAACGCCCTAAATCCTGGGTGGTTTTTTCTTCATGGCCAAAACTATCAATGCGCAAAAAAGGCCGCGAACAAACGTCCTGGGTCAAAAAAAAAAGTCATGGGGGCACTTTCGTCGTGAGTCAGGTAATAAAACCACGCAAAAAATGGCAAACCCGAAAAACCAAATATAGGTCGGTTAGATCCCAGGGGCCGCAGGACCGTCAGAAGACATACAAAACATTCAAGGACATTGACCACAAGTCTGTTTGAGAGCCTGGGGAAATAACCGGGAGGAATACCAGTGTGAGGAAAAAAAAACTCGGCAAAACGCAAGCCAGTAGAAAACACCGGGTCAGAAAAGAATACACAGGCGCCGGAAAGTGGTGCCGGGGGTGACACGCCCACCGCCCCGGTGGTGTGGTAAGGGTGTTTTCGTAAAAAAAACAAATAAAGAACAAAAGGCGCGTCATTAGGTGAAAATTTTGACGAATGAACAAAAAAAACGCAACCCCAGTCGCCACAATGAATGTGGCGCAGGAGCACGCCATTCTCAGCAAATTGGGGGCCGGGGAACAAGTACCGCAATCAGGGGGGGGGACCGGGGAGGGGAACCAAAAAAAAAACCCATGTACGACCCAATCCAAGCCCAGAGGGTGGGCGAAGCGAATAGACACTACTGGGGGAGACAAAAATTGCCGGGGCAAGCCTAACTGGAAAGGGGGAAAACGCCGAGTAAGGGGAGGGGGAGCCAGCAGCGGGGTTGGGAGACCATCAACATGCAATCCCCCAATCGATTACAGCAGAACTCCTCTTCTGTTTGAGGACTTGGTGCCTACGAAAATAACACAAAAAGCTTCAGACATCCGTAGAAAAAAGGAGCTGCAGGCGGCGAAAGGGGCTTTTGATCTTGAGGATACCCTGGAAAATCCTCCGGTGGCAGTCCGGGGCGAACAAAAGCTTCACGAAAAACCACACTGACGAAACACATAACGGGGGGAGTCAGTGTCGATCACCAAACCGGTCGGCATAAAAACCGCAACCAACATCAAAGGGAAAAGCATCGGAAAATGCCAGACCCGCCAAAGAGACTTCCAGGAAGAAAGCACCGACCATCGGTGGGGGCCTGAGAAAAAAAAGGGAAAATCAAAATAAGGACAGAGCCTACAATAACCCCACGTAACGTTAGGGGTGGGGGGGGTCCAAGACGGGAAAAAAACCCGCGTCCTATGTCGGACACGAACGAGGGCGACATCGCGTAAAGGGTGGACGGGAACCTGGGGAGTGGCAAACAGAAATTAAAGACCTTAGAACGGCAGAAACCATCCCTTCGACGGGGGAGGGGATTGAAGGAAGTTCCAACAGTCTGCGAGGGGTCTCCTCCTCTGACCACTGGACCCAAACCCTTTTGGGGCAAACAAACGAAAGACGGATGCGTTAGTAGGGGGGTGGGGGGGGGGGGGCACAGAAGGAAAAAATGTGCACTTTAAAGGCCGTGTACGGGAGTGAAAAGGCACACCTCCTGATACACCAAAATAGCAAAGCCAAGGCCCATGCCCATCCTATTAAAGAGCACTGGGTGGAAGGGTCGGAGGCTACGCGAGATAGCGGGGCAAGCCGGGACCGGAAACCTCGTAAGTGGGACCAGCATCATTCGGGCGGAAAAAAGCATTTCAAACAAGGCTTCCCACACAAAAAACGCTTGTTTAGCACGGGGGGAACAAACAGCGGCCCGGAAACCGGTGGAGACAGTAACAACACGAACCTTATTGGGGGGGGGTATTAAACACTCCACGAAAAAGGGGGGCCTTGGAGACTGGGGGAAAGTTCAAAAACTAGAATGAAGCAGGCGCCCGTAGGTTACACCGAAAAAACCGGCAGCTTCCAACGGACCGTTCACTACACAAGGGAGCACCAAAAGGTTGTCATGGAAAATTCAGCTGTAGACGGGACTCCCTTTTCCGGGAAACTGGGTGTGTTCGGTCATACGACCTTGTCACTAAAACTAAGGAACTAAACCGGTCAACGTTTCTACGAAAACACGAAATTAAATCCCAGGGTAAAACCATCATCTAAGCGGAGGGGGGGGGGCACAACCAATCAAACAGTTGACGAAAGATCTTGTGACTGGCATGGGACTAATTATGGTATTCAGGGCTTGGATCCAACCTGAGTGGCCGGACGGCCTTGGGCAAACTCCCCAGTCGGTACAGCAGGTAAACGGGCTTGGGTCAACTCGGGGTTGAGTCACAAAGTTAAAGCGACACTGCAGTCGGACAAACGCGACATAAAAGGAATGTGGCCCATGTGTCCCGCGCCGACATCACAAACCTTCATCAACCTGGGGGAACTTAAGAGGGCCCAAAAAGTCCAACCAATTGGGAAATGACAGAACTAGAACGGGATTGGCCCCGCTCGGAGATCCACGAGTCGGTGGTCGACTTTGAACATCAAACAAAACGGTTTTGGTTGTGGTTCGTCTGTCAAAAAGATTGGGGGAAAGAGGTGGACCGTTATTATGGTCTGGGCCCGGGGATACATCGGACTGCCAAACCCGGTGTCGGTGCAGATTGGCTACAACGAACAAAACACCTGTCGGACTGCCCTTCGTCTGGGCTGTGTGAATTCCAACTTAAACACAACTCTTGTCAACCTTGGCATAAACCCCAGAATGACCCCCGCCTCACGTCCCTGAAGATCACCTGGCCGTGCGGGTACCTGCACCAAACAAAACAAGCGACGGTGGGTCGAGTTAGTGGGTTTGGCCATGAGTGGCTCAGAAACGCGGGGTGTACGCGATCGGGGTGTTTCAACGGCCATGCGACCTCCCGGGACGGGCGGGAAGCGTTTTGGGGGGTCGCACCGCGCGGGTTATCTATCCTCGTAGGCCCCATTGACCCAGGCACTTAAAGCACCGAGAATATGACAGATGCATGGTCGACCAGGGAACTATCTCGGGAAGGGGTTTTTCTCCAACAAAAAGGGGGACTGGGCCGGGTTCAAACTCCGCCAGTAGCTCACAAAGAACCGAACCCTCTCTTTACAAAAACGTGGGGGTTTCCCTCGCAACGTGGTTTTTGGAACGTTCAAGGGAAGCCGATATTCAACCAGGTCCCTTTCCTGGACATCTGGAAGTCAACGGGGTGGCGGCAAGAAAATAAGCCCAACTGGGCCCTTCAAGCCCACTGTGTTTTTGATAAGGTCGGGGGGGACCATCAAGCCAGCACGGTTAGGGTTTCTTCGTGTTGCGCACCAGGGGAAAGTGGGGGCGGTCAAAGTTAGCCCCACGGTGGACTACGCCGGGCGGGTCCGGGCTTTCCCCTCCGTGAGCACCCCCAAAAAGCGCTGCATCTTTAAGGGAAAAGACTCAGTAACTTTGCTCAAAAACGCCTCCGCCATAGGAGATCTTGAGGCCTATGTGTCTCCTCAAAACAAACCAACAACCGTATGGTATAGGGGGGGAAAAGAGTTTAAAACGGCATTCAACCAGGGAGAAAGAAGTGTGGAGCGCGGAAGTCCTTTTCGGGGTAAATGGGGGGGGGAGGGGGGGGACACGGGGTTCAAAGGCCGAAAAACTCTGGGCTTGAATACAAAAAAGTGCGTTACCTGCGGTTGAGATCAAATATCGCAAAAAAAGAAAGACTGACGGGGCCCACTCAAACCTGGGGGGATGCCCCCTGGGCAAAGGGGGGAAGAATGGAGGAAAAAAAATGTGGGGACTCTCGGAGCGTGGGACGACAGTCGCATGATAGTGAATTGTTCCTACAAACTTAAGGGGTGGGGGTGGTACCTAATACGGGAATTGTGGTAGGGCTTTTCATCAACAGAGCCGAAAAGCGCGGACCAACGTCTTTCTGAATGCTTTCGGGTCGAAGCACATAACATCGACATATCGCGGGGAACCCGCTTCAAAGGCTCTCCAGAAAAACACCGATAAAAAAACACCGGTCGTTTGCACTTTTGTGGACGAGTGGCCAGGGCGTTGCGGTGCCTTCTTTGTTGCCGAAAAAACAAATAAAAAACACGGGTCGGTTCCCTGAATCGAAAAACGCATCCTTTCTTGTTGTTGAGAAACCCGGACGAGGGGTCCAGACGCCTCAAATCGAAAAAAGAGATACAACACTCTGAGAAAAGCTCGGTGACTAGAAACGGGAAAAATGGGCGCCAGGTGAAAATGGTAAAAACCGCGAATGGTCCAACTTCAGGCGAAAGGCCCCCGGAATAGGTGGATTTAGGTGCCGAGAACGTGCAACTGGAAAAAGGCACAGTCCAACTTGGGATGACCATCAAAATGGGCAAAAACCAGCTGACCCCGGCGTGCCGCCCGGGGGGCCGGTTACGGGTGTGCAGCAAAAAAACGCAAGAGTCGTAAAACATGGGGTCGCCGGTTTCGAGAAGGGGAAAGAAACTGGCGTACGCAGGGGAGAACAAGAAAGGGAAAGCGGCAGACTCGGTGAACGGCAAAAAGCGCCGACGCAATGTCCAGAAGGGGGTTTGGAGGCCCAGCTTGAGGGGCACGGTTCTCGCGCCCCAGACCGGCGTTACCCAGGGGCTACGTGCAATGGGTCGCCAAGTCAGAACCAACAAAAGTCTTAGGGGAAAGGTCCTAACCCCGAAAAGGTTCACCCCACACACTGGGGACAAAGGGCATCGTGCTGCAAAAATCAAGCAGTGGAAACATTGCGGAAAATAGAGTTGGGGGATGGGAAGGGGCGAAACACGTAGTGGAAGGCACAGCAGGGTCAAAAGGTGGAACAAAAAGAGACGAGAAGGTTGGGCACACGGGTGCCCCACCACGTTGGGGGCAGGAAAAGGGCAAGTCCCGAACGTACCCGAAGAGGAGCCGCCCGACGGGGGTCGCACTCCCCAACCCGAGCACGCCTCCTAAACTCGGGGAAAGGGGGGAACCGGACATCAAACGCAATTGGGGGGGGCAAACCCACACCAGGTGGGGCCTTTGCCGTCCTGGAGTACTTGGAAAAGGTTAAAAAAAAACAGGGGAAGTTGGGAGGTTAAAACGACACAAACATCATCCAAGTGCACTGGCAGGGGGATTCCCTCTGGGGCAAAAAACACCTCTTAAAAACTACGAAAGAGTTGTTTCGGGAGAAAGGGCGGGGGTCGGGGGCGACACTGCTACAGGGCCAATATCCCAACTGAGGGAAACGTGGTGCGCAATACGAGGGCGGATTATGAGCAAACCAGGACGGTTTCCACCGTAACAGGGGGCAAGCGAGAACAATGCAACGGGAGTGGAAGGGGTAAAAACGATACGAGGCGTGTGACCTCGCCACACCAAAAACAATCACTCTTGTACTACGCTCGGTAGCCGAGCTTTGGAAAGGAAATCAAAAAACGAACTTTCCTGGGACACTTGGGTCGGCCCATCGCGGTGTCTCAATTGCTAAATGACTAATGTGGAGAAGCGGCCCCAAGGGAGACCGGGTGACTAGCGAACTTAGGGCAACGGCAAGAGGGCGGTCTTACTGAAGTGCGGGAAGCGCAACCTAACTGGCCAAACGGGGGACGCGATCTTTGGGGATAAACAAGGCCAGGGCGCAAAAAGCCACGAGCCTGACACGAAGGGAATTTTGGGGGTGACCCGCTTCAACACAAACGCATCAACAGAGGGCGGGCGACAGACAAATTCTAACCAGGGCGTTGGGGGAGTGGGCAAAACACCAGGCTCAAAAATCAAAGTCCTACGCCCAACTCTGTAAATGCAGAAAATAAAAAAAAACCTGGGAGTGCGATTCAACTGCGGCCTTACTGGCACTGGGGGGGCATTTGTGATGGGCGCGCATGGTCTTGGGGCGAACCCTAAATTCAGGGGGTTGCCCTACCCATCTGGCGCGTCTAAAGAAGGGGGGAGCGGGAAATTGCGCCGAAAAGACGCAGATAGTCGCAGAAAATTCATTGTCGAACCAAAAGGACGCTAGAGGAGGACGCCAATGGTAAACCGAAAAACAAGGGACCACCAAAAGGGGGGGTGCTAGAGTAACCCTTAAAACGAGTAGAGGGAAGGGATTAGACTGAGCCAAACCTTGGGAACATCCGTCCAACAAGGGGGTCGTAACACCTCCAGAAAACAAACCCATCCAAAACAAATACGGTTCCCAAGTGGGGCTGGCCAATTCCTTTGGCTAGACACCAAACACGACCTTATATCCATCCGAGTTGAATGGGTGTTGGCGACAGGAGCAAACGTGGGGGTTAAACGATTAAGACGAAAACCGAAGAAAAAAAAAATCCAGAAAGTCCCAGCGGGGGGGGGCTTCCTCGGAGATAAAACGTTTTGACAGAACAAGGGGAGTGAGCCGGGGGTTTCCTGGCCCGTGTGGGTCTACCTGAAAAAAAATGTATTTGTCGAAACTATATCCTAACGAGAAGGGACCAAATGAGATTGGGGGGGGGGGCCAGTCTGCCTGGATAAATCAAAATAAAAAACCATAGGGGGACAACCAGAAAGCAGAGGAAAAAAGGTTGTGGTGGACCGGCAACACGTGCGAACTCAAAACAAAAAAAAAGAGGGGGGGGAATTGTTGCGTTCCAGACATCCGATTCCCCTCCCGGAAAGGGAGACGACAGTCAAACGGAAAAAAATAAAAAGTTAAAAGGGATCGTAAATCAGGCCGAGCCAAGGCTTCGGGGACGATTAAAAATGAAGTAACATTGCTCGGAAAAAAGGGTAAACCAAGGCGGGCCAAGGAGAACAATCCTGATGCGGGCCGGAAATGAATGAGTCAACATCGGTGACTTAAATTCCGTGTCCGGGGGGTTGTGGTTGAAAAAATGATATTAGTCCAAGAAACGCCCGAAAACTGCCAGTAATGTCAACGTGGTTTGTTAACTTGGAACAAGCTAAAAGAAGGCCAAGGGACCGGTCCACAAAAAACAAAAAGGAGAAAAATCTAACAAAAAAAACGAGGAGGAAGAAGAGGAAGAGATCTGAAAAGGGGGGGGGACGGGCGCCGCCAATTGCAGAGGGGCCAAAAAAAAAGCGATCCGTCCCAAAAATTGAAAAAAAATTTTTAAGAAAAAAGTGGGTCAAACGGGTTTTGACGGCTAAAAGTCTGCCAAACACATGGTGCCACCACCAAGAAAACCCCAGGGGGGGGAAGGAGATTGTTTAGAGAAGGCATTACTCTCTTCAATTAGGGGGACCACAACTTAGACCCGCGAGGGAAGGGGACCCTATTACCGCAAGAAAAACCGGTAAACTGGGGGAGAAAAAGGATACCCCCACCAGCTTAAAAGAGGAGCATGTCGGCGCATGACGCGCGTTTTAGGGAACGGAAAAAAATAACCACGTTAACCAGGTGGGCAAGAAAGGAGTAACACGTCAAAATTGAAGACAGAAAGGGGATGCTCATGGTTGTTGCTTGTCAGGAATGTTGCCAGTAAAAGGACATGGTGCAGAGTATCGGGTAGTGGGTTCACCAAATGGGGGGCCGGGGAATTAATTATCAAAAAAACAAACAAGGGCAAATCCAAAAATACCTCAAAAAATGAATTGGTAGGGCAATATACAGAGGGGAATCCTCAGGTTTGGGGGGAGCCCGACCATAAATGGGGGAAGGTGGCGTCGAGTGTCCACAGGCAACCCCTACAGCTCATTGAAGGGACATGGTCGGGTCAGGCCTGAAAAAGATCACTAGGCCGGAAAACAAACCGCGCCCTCGCAGGGGTCGGTAGTGAATGGGGGTAAGTCAAAAGAGAACACGGGTCGTAACCGGAGACAAAACGGCTGGGGTTTGGGCGGAAAAAGGGCGGTCACGGCGTCGGGATAACCGGGGACCCGGGGCACAGACAACGGAACCTCGGGGGGTGGGGAGAAGGGCAGGATGCAGGGGATCCTGTTGGTACGAAAATGGGATAGTGGGGGTGCACGAAACCATTACCGTCAAAACGTAGAAGTCTTGACCTCCTGCCCATTTTGGGTGTTCCTTGACACGTCACCGCACGCCGGGGGGGGGGGGTGGGGCGGTCATGGGGGGGCAAAACAACTAGGAGACGACAAGAAGGGCTCCAGTGAACTTTTAAGGTACTCGGCAGAAGCAACTAGGGTTACGGAGGGGGGGATGGGGTGCGGAACAGGTAAACTGCGGGAACGAACGCCGCGGGACGGGGGGGGGAAAACCTTTTCATTACACAAGGGAGGGGGGAAGAAAAAGGGGGCCAGCAACAGTGCTGTCCTGAGCAAAGAACAAGGGAAAAAACTGGACTGGAAAAATCAAAAACAGAAGAAACAATTTTTTTTTAATGAACCATGGTCGGGGGAAGCACCCGAGGGGGAAAAAGTCAGCTAATCCGGAGAGGAATCACACAGGAAAAGTATCACAAGAAAACAAGTCCAAGAGCGGGCAAAAGCCATACCCGCTCTGGGGTGGGGCGGGGTGAAGCGAAAAATCAAAAGAAAGGTCAAGCTGCGGGGAAGTCGGGGTCGGGAAGGAAAGGAGGTGAGTATCGCGGGTAGGCCCCTCAAAAAAACACTAAGAGGAGGACACAGTCAGTCAACGGCGCTTAATACGAAGTCGGCAGACTCCAGGGACTCAGAGGAAAGAATGACGGGTCCAAAGGGGGTCGTCTAGCCATCACTGCACAGCCCTCTCTCATAGCGCCCAAGAGAAGGGTCAGCAGCCGACTGAGAAACCAGGGAGGGAGGGCCATGGCCCGACCATAACACAGGGGCAAAAAGTTCGTGTTTGAACTGAGACAAAAAAAGAGAAGTGCACGAAGCCGGAAGACGGTTAAATGGGAGTTTACACGCGTGTAACTGGGGGTGGGGGTGCGACACGGGGGAAAAAAAGAAACATCGTCTTGGAGAGCTCGAAAGCCAAGTGGCAGCTCCAAGGAAGGAGGACCACTGGGGATTAAAAACAAATAGAAAGCGGCCCGCAAAGTGACCTAGAAAGGGTGAGGAGGTGTCCAAGATGATAAGGTCCGCCGGAATTCACATGAAACGGGTTAGTACAAAAGCCCGAAGATGCTTCAGGGCGGTATTAATGGTTGTTTTTAACAGACAGAAAGCTTGCCCGAAAGCCTGTCGATTGGGGGGGGGGCTCTTCCAAAAAATACAGTGCAACAAAAAACACCCCCAAAGAGACAAAAAAGCAAACACCAAAAAGACCTTGGGAAAAGAAAAAAAAAAGGGCCGGGGGGCGAGAGCATGCGTGAAGGGCCAGGGGAACAACAGTAGTTCGCACCTCGGGAGGAAACAAGCGCCCGGCGAACTCAAAAATCGAAAAAGAAAAAAGGGGGGGGTTGCCACGTTGAAAAAAAAAACCATATTTGGGGACAGACTTTGGTAATAAAATTCACCAAAGACGACCCAGTTCAAATAAACCCATGGGTTGGGGAGTGGAGATGTGAAATTCCACGCAATTAAACCATTTCACGGAAAAACTGAGAAGGACTCCTTCCCATGCAAAAAGGGGGTTTTACACATTTATTCACGGGGAGAGGCCTGGGGGGGGTAAAAAAGACTGTGGGTGGCACGGAAAACCTAAGGGCGACAAAGAAGGCGAAGGAACCGACTTTCGCGGAGATTAATAAACCCACCCCTGGCTGTAAACAAACCCCACTATTGCGAGGGGGAAAAAAAGGGTCCTAGATGGGAAGAAAAGAAGGGTCTTCACCATGAATGTTCTTCCTTCTTTGGTTGCGGAACTGACAAAAAAAAGCCGAGGGACTTTCCTGCTGAAAAAAGACGACTCGAAGACGGCCCAGTTCGACCCGGACTGGCGTTGGGGGAGGGGAAAAGAAAACAACACCTAAAAAAAATCCCTAAAAAAAAAAATAAAAAAAAAAAAAAACACAAAAAGACCCCCAGACGCCAAACGGCGAAAGAATAAAGAAAAACCAGGCCAGCCTTCCCGTCGCCAAAGACAGAGCACAGTTTGCCACACAACAGCATAATCCAATTCAGGGGCCCAGACTGGGCTAGTGTTGGTTCCCTCGGAAAAAAAAAAAGAAAAAAAATTGGGGAACAAACCGGAGGGGAAAACATTGGATGTAAAGCCGCCGACGAACGGCATGCAGGGGGTGCCTGGTTGCTACCTGAGCAATCATCACTTGGTTGACAACAAGTCTCTTGAGGGAACAGAAATTGTGAAGATGGGACGGAATACTAGGGAGCAAGACCAGCGTTTCTAAACCTTCGGGGGAGGGGGGTGTGCAAGCCAAACAACGACAGGACCCAGGAAGGCAGGGAAAATTTCACCGGCCAAAAAAAAAAGGGGGGACTTTCTGTGTGTCAAAAATCTGAAACGGACAAAAAAGAAGCCAACTAAGCGGAAAAAAACCCCGTAGCTGGGAACCCCGGAAAGCGGTCCCCAGATCCACAGAGGTCAAAAGGCGCGACTGGTGGGACGTACTGGAGAAAATGGGTGGTCCTTTCCGGGGCAGAACCAGAAACGGCGACGACGTCAAAAGAAAAATGCAAGAAGGGCGCAAAGGGACCGGAACGGTCGAAAGACGGGGGGGAACAAATGGAAAAAAAAAAACCTATGAAACGTTGGGTCCCGCAAATACTAGCCTCGCAAAATGGTTCTCCAACTGGACAAGCCGTAAAAGAAGAACCTACCTGAACAGTCACGCCACCAATGGGGAAAAGAAAACACCGGGGTTTTGAGTTTTTTTTTGGTACAATCGACCGGAGGCAGATCAATACCAGTCGGGCCCACCCGGGCGTAGGGACGACAGGGCACCAAAGGTGGTGTGTAGATCAACCAACCGTCGGGAGTGAGGGACCGATAAAAACAACGAGCACACATGGGAAACAAACACCCCGTGAAAAATGAAAAAACACTGCCCCAAGCCACCAATATCACCCGTTGAAAGGGGGTCACACAAAGTGGATCCTGTAACTCAAAAGCTTCCAAAAG
>Ga0179593_1283057_pt1 | contig 11456 bp, 13 predicted proteins | sample CZODoug2_1_08_16_FD_185931 | JGI IMG/M metagenome (GOLD analysis project Ga0179593, IMG submission 185931) | Vadose zone soil fungal communities from Angelo Coast Range Reserve, California, USA - CZODoug2_1_08_16fungal (PacBio error correction) | ecosystem: Environmental > Terrestrial > Soil >...
CAGGCGTTCCTCATGAGCCCGTTCCCGCTCGTGTCAAGGGTCAACCGGGAAAAACGACAACAAAGACGACTCCTTACAAAGGTTGAGAGAAAGGGAACGTCCACGCCCTGGTTTCGGCACGACCTGCCGGGGCAAAAGGAGGGAAAATGCGCAAAAAAATGCGCGAGATTGGGAGAACCGGTTCCAGACGGGTCGGGATTTGTGCCCCTGGAAGATTACGGGGTGCGAAACGGGAAGGAGGCATGGCAAGCAAGGGAGATTGACTTGGGCCATGATGCAGGGAAAAGAGAGTGAATCTAAAAGCGGAAAGCGATCAGGCGGAAACTTTAGATGGGGATTGGGGGGCATGACATAGACCGATTTAGAACGGGAAAAGGGAAAGGCTGATCGGCAGTATGTTCGGGGGATGGTAGCCTCTGTCTCCTTTCTTAGACAACTGTGAGGGGGAATGGAAAAAAGGGGGCCATGGGGCCACGGCAAAAGGAAAAGTTTGAAAAAGAAAAACTGATGGAGCACAACGTGCCTCGCTACGAGTGCCTAACCTGGCCTAACGAATAGGGGAAAGCGGATGTGACAAGTAAGCCCGCGTGGTGTGGGTGCAAAACCTTAGGTGTCAGCGCCAGGAAGCGAGGTCACCAGCTGGACGCGGGAGCGCGGCTGGGAACGGGGTGTGGGAGGAGGTGGGTTGCGAATTTGGGTATGTCAGCATAACCACCACTAGGGAAAAGATAAAGGTGCAAAGCTTGGCCAGACAAATTTTTATCGGCGAGAGTAAAGGCTGGGGACAGTGTGATTGAAAGACAGGTGGAAGATTCAAAATTAAGGCCCAGGGTTCATCCTCAAAGTCGTGAACCGGGGGGTTAAGATGAATGGCTAACTAAAGAGCTGGAGAAAGAAGTCCACTGGCTGGAAAGATCGGCAGAGAGAAATAAAAAAGGTGGTCTGCACCCTCGGGGCGCTAACAAAGTCCTGGATTCGGACAACCCCCGGTGTGGAGAGTTAGTTTATGGGATCAACGCTCTTCACGAGATCCTTCCAACCCCAGGTGTGGCGAGGGGGAGCAGTCCTCATTCCTTCCGGAAAACAAAAAATCCACAAGTTTTGGAATCCGTGCTTTGGTGCGGAAAAAACACCCTGAATGTTGGATTGTTAAGGCGCGGACGAGCGCAAATCAGGGCCGCCAGTGTCTTTTCCATCAATTTGAAGGTAGATTGGGGGGGAGAGGGTGCTGGTTTGTCTCAGGCAGGCCGACTAGAGGTCGCCGGAAAAAGTGTTGGACGGGCGGTTGGCCCGCGGAAAACTATTGAGCGGGGATCCGGCGCATTCGGTAACAACCGCGGTGCAAGAAAGGGGCCCGGTGGGGGGGGGATGGACGATGTGAAGGAGGTGAACCGGGAGGGGGACGGAGCAGGCGTGGGGCAGCCACCTGGTGCAAAACAAGGTTTAAATCGTGATAGCGGCACGAATAAATTGACGTCGGCGGGCACAGCAACGCGGCATATGCGGGAATCGGCTACCATTGGGTGGGGAAGCATGTGAGGAAACCATGCTCAAAAAGTTTCCTTAAGTCTTCTATTTTCGTGAGCGAGAAGCAACTCTCGCACTTAGAGAAAAAAATTTGATTGAGACCGGGGCTCAAAAAGGATTGGTGACGGGACTGGAAGGAGACTTTTTGCAGGTCATCAAGCCGAAAACCAACGGAGGTCATAAGAGAAGTCTGAAAACGCGGGAGCAAACGAGGGTAGTTGGGTCGAACGTGAACGCTATCTGAAAATCAACAGTCCGCAACAAAAAGAAGAAAAAAAAAGAACATCGGATGCTGCCTCGAAAACTGATTAGCCTGGGAAAAAGAAGGGGCAAAGGAGCGGAAAGCAAACGGTCATCGCCGAGGATTCCAAAAAGACCCGAACAAACCGCCGTCCGATGACACAAAGTCCAATAAACATAGACAACATGGCGAGAAAGGTTCGTAAAAACCAAAACTGGGACCCAAGTAAATGAGCGGCCAAATACTGACATCTGACACTTAACTCAAAACACCAAAAAAACCCCTCACGGGAGGCAACGGATTGCAGCGAGCAACCGCACAGGGGGCCGCGCGTGCGTCTGTACGCGAACTAAGAAAAAACACCAACCATAAGTCAAAGGCCGCCTCTAGATGAAGAAAAAAAAAGAAGAAGTAAACTAAAGGGCGGAAAATCCGTGACAACAAAGCGTGTGAGAAACCACCAAACCCAGCAAACGAAACCGACAACGGTTGAAGGGGGCCGACCGGATTTAAATTTCAACCAGCGCCCCGGAGCAGTGGGTTGGAATGGACAAGCTAGGGGAACAGGAAGAGCAAACATGATGCAAAAGGAAAAAAAACAGTCTTTGAAGGAGGCGGAGAATACTGGGGACCAGTGGTTAGCCACAGGTTCAAAGTTTACACCGGGGGACAACCACGAGTCCATGGACGGTGCCTGATCCAGGGCAAGAAAGAAGAACATCGCTCTAAAAGAGGCACTAATGGAGGTTACCTCGGGCCTCAATTGAGTAAATAAACTGATAAACCCAACGTGACCGCTCCTTGCACGGAAACAAACAAAAAAAAAGGAAACAAAAACAGCCGGGGGCAAAGTTCAGCCACGCCGAGTTCCGGACGAATAGAGGGCTGATAGGTAAAAGGCCGCAACACACGTCCAAGCTTAAAGAAAAAAAGTAATGAAAATGAAAACCAAGCAAGAAACACGGCGTCCAAAGCAGATCCGCAATCCCACGGCAACTCCGGCGAGGAAAATCCCAGACTTTTCCGATATGTTGAGGACAGGAAAAAAGAGGGCGGGCACGTTGCGGAATTTTTCTGTGTGCCAGTAGCAGCAGGAGAACAATGTGGAAAAAGACCCGCGGGGGGTTCATGTCAAGGTGTTCGAAAGGTCGAATCTAGAGAGGGACCGCAAAGAACCGACGGAAAAACGGCGGAAAAGAAGGGGGTTGTGCAGCAAACTACCCGTCGTCTGTCGAGGGAGGAGGCAACATCCAAATAGATCTCGACAGAGAACGCGCCAAGGAACTCCTAAAAGAGACGGAAACGCAGCAGCCCTACCACCAATCATCCCAGCGTCGTGGGACATCCCACCAGCAAGGGGGGGGAGGCTGCCGTCCTGGCAAACAAAAAAGTGCAGGGGGCGTCATAAGCTCAGCGACAAAAGGAATTGTCAACTCCCGTGGAACAAAAATGTGCATCCAGGGGGGGGGCGTGCCCAGGATGACCGGGTCCAAGGATGGAAGCGTCGGGTCAAGGAAGGAGGCGCGACTCAAAGTGGGCCGGACATTAATTTTATGCGCGAAGACGATTTGAGAGAAAGGTCGTCCCAGATGCAGGCTAAAAAAACTCGCGGACGAAAGAGGGCGGCAGAAAACCAGCGTGGTGGTAACTAGAGGGTGGGGGGACGACCAAGAGCCTAAAAAGAGTTCCAACAAGGGGGGGAGGCTTGAATCAGCCCTGGATAAAGAATGAAAACCGGCGAGTCCAAAGGAAAAAGACACTCCTGCCCAATTGAAAACTCACTGCCTTGGAGTACAAGTTCAAACTAGAAACAAGGAACCGGAGCAAAAGGAAAGGAACAGGAGTCCTGGACTTCGCGATGACAACATGGGTGGGGCTTACCGTACTACACATAGGCAAACGTCTGAAGACCCCATGCACCGACGGGATAGGTAGCAAGAAGAATGTCCGATCCGAAAGAGGGCATAACAGCCGAAAGCCATAGACAGCCAAGGGTTATAAAAAATTCGTCAGAAGCAAACCGATATCAGTCTTGAAGGGAAGACAAAGAGGATAAATGAGCTGGTAAAAGAGTCACGTGAAGTGAAAGGTGGGAGAGCCGGTGAGAAAAGTAAAGGTGCTCGTGTCATCGGAAAGGGTGGAAATAAGTGGGACTAATAAAAGTTGAAAAAAGGCCAAGCCATGTGATGCGGGTATAAACCAGTCCAGACAAAATAAAATGAACCGTCTCGGAAAAAAATTCAAGGTCTGAACCAAAAAAGTCAGATTGTAACAATCGGAAGTTCGAAAAAGAAAATTCCTCTCAAAAACAGGACGTAAGGAAGTTGCGAGATGCAGGAAAAAGGTTGGTTCAAAATGGAAATGAAGGGACGGACCGGACGGAGGGGGTTGCCAAGGCTGGAAACACGTTCTGTTAGACCAGGGACCGAAAAAAATGGTCCTGGGGCAATCTCCATGACATGGAAACCATTTGTCGCGAGGAAGAACACGACTTTCAAAGCCCAAATAGCGAAAAACGCACTAACTGACGCATGATAGCGAAAAAATGTTGGGGGTAATTACATTTCTGGATCGTGCATCAGACAAAGGGGTTTCTGAAAGGGAAAGGAGTGAGCTGCTAAAAATCAAAACGGCCGAAGTCCGTGGAAGCGCTTTGTAGGAGAGAATCTAGCTCTCCGTTTCATTTTTTAACTGAAATCATCCACGTCTGGAAACAGACTGATGATAAGGAAAGGGGTGACAGGAGAACAGTTGCCAGGAGGAAAGTAAATAAGGGCCAAGGCACCAACAGTTCTTAAATGACCATAATTCACCATTTGCAAGGGATCAAAAATGGGGAACTTTCCAAAGGAGAAAACAGTCCGTTCCTGGGTCTCCTTCTTTGGGCATTCCACACATGGGCGCTTTCTTTAAAATACATGCAAACCCCCTGTCGAAATGACTGGCATCAGTCGGGTGCTCCAAAAGGAAACAGTAGGGACAATGGTTCATCACTTTAAATTGGGACTTAGGTTCGCAATCGCTACAAAGCTGGGGGGAGAAAGAAAAATCTGGGCCACTTCAGAAAGGAAAAAATCAAGAAACGGGCGCAGTTCCAAAGTCCTGGCAACAACGGGACATCTCGCGTTGAACTGAAGTGACCGAAAGAAGAAGAAGGAGGAACGCGCTCAACAAAAAAGGTTGTCCCGCACAAAAAAATGCACCCAGGAAGCGGGAAGGCGCATCAGCACCGCGAAGATTGCACGAACGCAAAACAAGCCAGCGGTTGTGCCAAAACAGGGGCGGACGGAGGGGGCCAAGCCGAACAGAGGGTCTCTTGGTTGTGGCGGCTACGGCATAACGAGTCCGACGCCGGTAAAACGTGCCCAGGCGCGACCGGCCCGGGGCAAGGGTCGATTGGCGGGAGGGTAGAAGAACGCGCGTGGGAACCCATCGATGAAGCGACCTGACGTGCCTGCTTGTTCGGGTTAGGGACATCGCGGGGCCTCACGACCGCCGGACAAAAAACTTGAAAAAAGTTCCTGTCAAGGAGGAAACGTAGAAATGAGAATCGAGCAAAAACCTCAAAACGGCTAAACCCTCGGTGGGACCAGGGAAATCCGAATACGAAAAAAAGCAAGACGACTGCAAGGGGAACGTGAGTGACCTGTGAGAAAGGGAGTATCTGGCAAGCGGCGAGCTATTCAAGGCCGGAACGGGAAGGGGGCACGGGACATCTAACGGGGGTAGCTGAGGAAACGTTGTAAACTGATGGTCAACAAACTTAGGGCGTGGATTAGTAGGAAACTGAGCAAGTGAATTCGAAATAACAAAAGAAAACCGGTTGTGGATGTATCGTGAGAGGGATCATTGGAAAAAAAACCGAGTTAACTGTTTGGGCCCTCGATTCCGTTTTAAATTCAGGACGAAAAAGGGGGCATCCGAAAAAACTAGGGTAGAGAGGCGAGGAGCTACGACAAGCGGAGAAAACAAAAGCTTTCCAAAAAGTTAGGAGGAGAAGGCGAAAAAGTTGAGGAATGGCGGTCAAGGCGAAAGCCCCTATAAAAAGACTCGTCCGTTCAAGCCTGTGTTGACATTCGGCGGTGGGGAATTACGGCCGTCGGTTCAAAGAGGCGGTCCAATTCACAACAAAGTGATGCGCGGGGTTAGCCCGCAAACTCATGGGGAAAAACGTAAAAAAGCCATGGGGACGGGCATTGTTCTGGGGTTGGAAGAAAATCACCGGATGTGGTGGGGACTCAAGACTTGAAGAAAAGCCCCTGTTTTAAGCGCCCAATGTTGGATGCACAGGGAAACTAAAGGGTGCAGTTGAGGGGGGGACTCCTTCAAAAAAAAGCGGAAGTTAAGTCGCGATTGCGAAAGCCAGGGATGGCCGGGGACAAATGTGACGGAGAGATGTCCCACGTCCAAAAAAGGAGTGGCCGAACGAAGAGAAGTCAAAACAGGACCGGGAATGTAACGAATGCAAAACGAAACGGGGGTTAGGGAGGTCTTAAACGTGGGGGGCACAACAGTTTAAAATCTATGCGATGAGAGAAGGAAAACAAAAAGAAAGGGAAAAAAGAGCGGCCGTGGGGCTTGGCGGCAATCAAAAGTGGACTGCGCAGCGCGTTCCAGTGACCGTGGAAGCCGGTCGCTACCCCGAGACACAAGCTGCGCGATGTCATAAAAAGTGGGGAAGAAGAGAGGAAGAGGAGGGGAGGGAATAAAGGTGGAGGGGGGAAACGGGCGCCAGACCGTTGGGGTTTTTGAGAGTCTCGGGTCCTAAGATGAAGAGAGTAGGACAAACAAACGAAAAGATAGAAAATAGGAGCAAAAGAAAAAAAAAAGATTGAAACTTTGGACTCCTGCCAATCCAGTTCCGAGAGCCACGTGCGAGCTTTGTGACCGCGCATGGGAAAGAGACAGAACGGGGAGAGGCTACAAGTCTGGGAAAGAAGAGGAAAGGGGATAACCAATCCAAAAAGGGAAAAAACCCGACACCGGCACTGTGTGAAACGCTCATCATTGAATGTGATGGACAACCAGCAAAAACGGGCTCCGGACGCCCAGTTGGGGCAACCGCAAAAGCGCAGAGGGGAGAATGAAGAAGGGGACTCAATCCGGCGCGGGGGAAAAGAGGGGCTCATAAAAAAACATGGGCGTGCAGCAAAGCCGCACATTTTTGAAACCACAGCCGTAATGGAAGAGCCGAAGGAAAAGAAGTACCTTAACCGGAAGAGGCATAAAAGGTGAGAAATTCCTACCAAAGGAGGAGAAAAGAGGGGGCAAAAGGAAAGGCCTCAGAACGCAGCAAGTCAACAGAAAAAGGAAGGAAGAAACCAAAAAAGCAAGGAGCGTAGCGGGTGCGTCCGAATTTAATTTCAAAAAGAAAGGAAGAAGTGTTTTGGGTGGGAAAATACTCTGAAAACGCCATAGAAAAAAGAAACACACAGGGGATCATTCGCGACAGACAGTTTTCCCATGCGGTTGCTCCAAAAGCCGCTGGCAACGTGCTTAACGACGGCTTGTGTGGATCAAAAGGCTCAACATCCGGAGAGAGAATGTGCCCGAATTGAAAGAATAAGCCAGGATAACTTGAATTCCAAAGTCTCCCACGCGTGGGGAAACGCCGGTAAGGGGAGCGGAATCCACAAAAAAGGCCTGGCGTGTTCGTAAAGCGCCGCTACACGAAGCCGCAGAGGCTGTCCTGACGTTGAAAGGAAACAACGAGACACCCGAAGGAAAAACACGCTTGGTGACGAAGCGGCTCGGAAAAAACTTCAAGGAAACGAAAGGACCCAAGGGTGAGACCGGGGAGACAATGCAGGGTTATTGTGCGCCACACAGGAACGTGGCCCAGAAAGAGGGGTCCGCGTTCGGTGCAAGGCACAGCGCGAGCAATTTGGAGGGATGATACCATGTGTTTTTGAGCGCGCGGAACCCGTGAAAAAAAACCCGAGGGGTGGAAAAGAGGAAAAAAGTGGAGAGGGCTGGGGAAGAGAAGAACCGCAGCAGGGAAAAGTGCGATCAGCTAAATTTGGAATCACTACCCTACCAAGTAGAGTAGTAACTCTGCTATTAAACTCAGCACGCAATCTAAATCTGACTCCCTTAAGCCAAAGATCCTTTTGGGGTTATCTAGGATGCGACTGAAAAGAAATGGACAAAAAACACTCCATCTAGTCCTCCTAAATTCAACCTTAATTGACTTAACTTTATGGGACAGAAACACTGGAGTCTAATGAGCGGTAATCTCGCGTGCAATTTGCAAAAAAAGGAAAACCTCAGGGGGCTCTCCTGGAGTTCGGAAAAAAGAGATCTGTTACAGTCCTTTCTTCACTAGAAGCCTAAAGAAGTTAAACAGGCGAAGGGTCAAGCTGGGACACGTTTTGGGAAGTGAAACTTTGGAAGAACTGCGCTGGACAGATTCCATTTTGAGGAAATTTGAATTTGCAGGTCCTTCCAAAACTAAACTGAGGGGAAGCTAAGGAGGCGCAGCAGTTAACCAAAAAGTGAGACAGGGGGAGAGAAAGGTGGATTGGCTCCAAAGGAAACGAATCATAGCTTTTGCTTCTAGCGTCCAATGTATAAGACGAAAGCCCAAACCTGCTAGGAAAAAAAAAGGCAACGCTCCATCGCCCTACTCAAAAAAGGACACGAAAGGGTGCAACTAGATTGCAGCTGAGAGGAATAGCGGCACTGACCTGACTGGGAAAACGGGTTTGCTGAAAGGCCCTTAACTACGAGGGCAACGAGCCTGGAAAAACCCCGGAATACGTTCCCAAGACAGTTAATGGGGAAAAAAATAATCTCCGATACTCAAGAACTGAGGGGGGGGCATCGCAGCCAGCGGCAAAGGAGGGGGAAACATAACGCGCCAGGCCGAAAGGGTAGAAGTGGGGGGGAGAAAAAAACTTCAATGATCGCTAAAAAAAAAATTCAGCGTGACACTATCAAACTCCGGGAGGTTCGCCCACTTGATTAAGGAGAGTCAACCTGAGGAGGCCGGGGTGCAATAAAAAGGGGTGGGGGAGGGGATTTAGCTGTAGATTTGTTTCCAAAATGGGAATCGGGATTTGCCCAAGGGGCCCGCAGACAATGGGATTTGCAGGAACGGACGAGCAACAATCAAAAAAAAAAGGGGAGCTCATGCCTAGACCAAAAACAAGACCAACCAGGATGGATCAGATGAAGAGAGGAAACTCTCGCTATAAAGAAAAAAACAAACGGGGGGGGAAGAGAGATGGCCTTGTTGCGATCATAACACGATCAAGGGGTTTTGGGGTAGCGGGGACCGGAAGGGTCTCAATTTTGGATTTGTCTGCTGGAAACTAGGGGGGAGGAAGAAAAAAGCGCCCAGAAAGGAAGCAGGTTGATGCGCCGCAAAATCCAACTTTAACTTTGTCCGCGCTGAACAAAATGTACGCCCGCTCATCAAAGAAAAAGTAGAAATGCGGACGGGATAAATTTATGCCAGAACGAAGGAGAAGCATCACGGAAAAAGAGGAAGAAAGGGGGCAAGACGATTGATGGTTGAAAGGGCTAAATTCACGACTGTAAGGGAGGAAGAACGCACGAATGTGAGCCAATCATAAGTGAAGGTCTTGACAAGTCCTAAAACCTGGGGGGAATCTATAGGGTCTTTGAAAAAGGACAAGATGGAGGGGGGAGGAAAGGGGACGTCATCACTTTTTGACAGGGAGAAAATCCAGTCAAGCCCATCACATCCATTGCTGCGAGCGAAAAGTGAATTTTAAATTAGAAATGAAAGGTGGAAATTGGAATTAGGGGGAAGTGGGGAATGATAAGGTATGGGGGAGAGGGAGAAGATCTACCTAGAAGTAAAACTCGAAACTTTGCGTCGCGAAAACAACCGAAACACGAGAGGGTCAAACCAGGGTAAACGGGAGGGAGGCGCCGACGCAGACGACAGCATGCGAAGGGGAAGGAACTGCATCTGTCCGAAGATCATGAAAAACCCCGAAAGGTATCTCAAAAGGGCCGGAAAAACGGAAACAGGGATGAAAAAAAGAAACAACACTGAACTCCTGGCCGAGGAGCAGAAGACGACTCACTAACCGCAAGGGTCACACACACAACACGGAGCACCCAGGAGGGCTACCATGACAAAAAATTACAAAAAGAGGGGAGTGGACCGGAAGTAAGCATCTTGCAATTGGTATTACAAAGACCACGTCAAAAAGGGGGGCGTACTCTCCGCGATTGGGGGGGGAGGAACTCGCAGGACAGGACGCGAAGATTGAGAAAGTAGAGGAAGGGGGGAAGTATGAAATAACGAGGCGACCCAGTGCGTCTCGGGATTCGATTTGGTGGTTAGGTTGGGGGCAAAAAGCGAAGCTTCTAACAAATCGGGACAGATGAATCAGCGCAGTGGCGGACGGGCGCAGATAAAGAACTCGTGCAGCAGATGCGAAAACACGAAGAAAAAGGAAAAAAAATCGGCGGTGGGAAGGGTTGGGCGGGGACCGCAAAATGGGTAAAGCTCCGTCAACGGCGACTAGTGAAAGGAGGGGTGCCGGTCAGGGAAGACAGATACGCGGAGCGGATGACAGAAATGAAAAGAAGGGGAGTACGTGGGCAATCAACGCGGAACTGGCAGACGAAGAACGATTGTCTATGCGCTGCAGGAAAGGGGGGAATGAAGGGCTGAGGGGAGCGGCGTAAAGGTTGCGCGAAGTCGAAAAAAAAAAAAAGGTCAAGAAATAAGCCCTGCGGATAAAAACGGGGGCACGAAAGAGGTTTTTTGGGGATGGCCTGGATGGCTGTTCAATTTGCCGGAGGGAAGTTGGCTGGAGGGGGTTACTGAGATAGTGGAAAGAATACACGTTCATCCAAAGACCTGGACTAGTGTAGAGCCTGATGGATGACTGCAAAAAACAAGGAAGGAAGGAAGGGGAAAAAGTCCAGCTGCTCAATAAAGGTGAGGTGGTAATTCATGGCGAACACAAAGCCAGTATAGAACAGTACGACGGATTCAGAGCTGCGGTAGATCGGAATATTTTTTTTCGCGAGAAAGTTCAGAAAGGGTAACAAATGCCCGAAAAAGAAGGTGCGCGTTGTCACAGAAAAGGGGACGACCGAAAAAAGGCCGGTTGGGAGTTAAAGGGGGGGAATAAAATCCACCGAGATGGTTTTGAACCTGGGACGCCGCCGAACCGTCAAGTGTCGCGCCAATCGGGCTGATGAAACAAGGAGGAAAAAGCGAGTGCGAATTGGGAATGGGTTGCCAGCCGGATGAGTAAAACGGGGAGCCAAAGAACCAGCTTTGGAGGCAAAGGCTTTGAGCGCATTCGGGAACGCACATACGCTGTGGGGAGCGGAAAGACTGAATTTGCAAAAACACGTGGGGGAGAGTTGGGGTACTCGGCCTCGGATCAGAATGAGTTGAAGCAAACAGGAGTTGCGGCTGGTGGGGAAAAAGTGGTCCTCGGTAAGGGAAGAAGAACTGCGCGGGAGGGGAGGGAAAGAAGAGCTGGCGAGACTGCAGGGCGAAGGCGGGATGGCAGGGAAAACGAAGCTACACCTAACATCGTGAAGTCGAGGGCAGAGGGAGGAGGAAAGCAAAAGCACGGAGGGGATTTGAAAATGGGGGATGCCGAAGGACGGAGAGAAAAGTAAAAAATACAGCGGGGGTGGGGTGAATTCCGGTGTTTGTTTTTTGATAACAGCAAGCGAAGTCAAACTA
>Ga0179593_1390412_pt1 | contig 11456 bp, 23 predicted proteins | sample CZODoug2_1_08_16_FD_185931 | JGI IMG/M metagenome (GOLD analysis project Ga0179593, IMG submission 185931) | Vadose zone soil fungal communities from Angelo Coast Range Reserve, California, USA - CZODoug2_1_08_16fungal (PacBio error correction) | ecosystem: Environmental > Terrestrial > Soil >...
AGGGGTGGGTTAAAAAGCGCTGAGGGGGGGGGGAAAAATAGGACTGGTACGATTCAAAAAAAGGGGGTTGCGTTGGAAGCGGAGGCCCCTGAAAGACCGGTAAAAGATCGACTGTGGGTCAAAGGTGGTAAAAAAAAAGAAAACCGGGGATAGGAGAACGGCTAGAAAAAGTTAGGACAGGGGGGGCGGGAAGGTGGGAATGACCAGCATGACCTGGAAAATCAATGATGGGTGAGCCAGGGAAAGGGGGGATCACCACGGAAAAAAAAAGGCGACTTGGAGATTTGGGGGGGAACGGGAGCGACGTTTTCAAAAAGAACGAACCTTGAAGAAAAAGGGCTAACCTGATATGGGGGGCGCCAGACACATCGAGGAGAGAAACCATTAAGACCCTCTCAAAAAAAAAAATGTTGAAAAAACCAAAGGAAAGTTTAATAGTGGCAAACGGGGGGGGCAAGGGCAGAAAAAAAAAAAGACCCCAAGGAATCAGATGCGGGAACCACCCCTTTGGCGCAACAAGTGATGGAAAACACGGGGAAAAAAAAAAAGTGGTATGTACCGCATCGGGAACAGGGGGGGGGGGGGTGTCAGGGGGGGGGGGGGGGGGTGGGGGGTTAAAGGGTAAGATCGAAAAAAGAGACAAAAAACAACGGATGAAGGGGGGCTTTTGGGGGGTTGCATGGAGGAGTCGGACTATCCAAGGGAAACTAGGAGATTCGAAGAGAAAAAGCTGCATTATATCCCATCAAACGACAGAAGGAGAAGAGCACGTGACCGCAAAATATGACGACAGGAACAAAAGGCAAAGAAAAACGGAGGCTTTTCCGCCTGGAAGGGAACGGGCCAGATAACATGGTGGAAAAAAGAAGACTACTGCTGGTGGCAAGAGGTGGGTGGGATAAGGGGGGTGGGAAGGAAGGGTTAGACACAAAGGCAACTAAAAAAAAAGACCAGCCTTGGTGGGGAAAAAGCCCCTGGGGTTTGTGGTTTCTCGCACGGAAAGATTAACGCAGTCAGGGGGAAAAAGGGGGGGGGAAGAATGGCAAAATCCGTATCAAGGGGGGACAAGACTAGCAAAAACCACAGAAAAGAAAGGAAAAACACGGCAAAATCAAAACCATTAAAAAAAAAAAGAAAATTCAAAAACCAAAAAAAAAAAAACAAAGCTTCGGGGGGAGGGGACAGCAACAAACGAAAAAAAAATTAAGTCACCGGAGGGACACAGGGGGCAAGAAAAGGAGGTCTATTGCACGCAAAAGAAAAAAGAAAAGGTGGAAATGGCTCACCTCATCTCGATTATCACCAGGCACAATACAAAGAAAAAAAAGGGGAGTGTTGAAAAAAAATTACCGGGGGGAAAAAACGGCAGGGGGGGAAAAGGGGACACAGCAAGATCAAAAAGAAAAAAAAGAGGGGGTGACAGTGGAAGGTTAAAACGGGGGGGAAGGAAATTGTGCCAGTAAAAGAGCACCAGGGGGGACCAGGGGTTTCGTTTGGGTAAAAAAAAAAGAGGAGAAAAAATCCTAAGGGGAAACTCAAAAGGCCAGGGTAGGGGGCCCTGTTAAAAAGAAGGGGAGGTGGGTCCACCGCCTTAACGCGAAGAAATTCGTAAATCAGGAAAAGAACAGAGTTTGGGGAAAAAGGTCACCTGAGGGAAAAAGGTGGAAAACGGGGCCACGGCAAAAAAGAGGGGGAGCGTGCGGCAACAGTCTCCGCCGCGAAAAAAGGTACTCGGGAAGAAAAAAAACCCTAATGTCCGTGGAGAGTGGGGGAGGAGACCCAAGATCAAAAAGATCGGAGGGCGTTAAAAACGGGAAAGAGGGGTCAGTTTGTTCCAAAGCAAAAAACATGAGGGCCCAAGGTGAAAAACCAACCGGCGAAACAAGGACACGGCGAAAAAAGAACCACGGGGGCCACTAGAAAGGGTGACGGTAATAGGGTACGGGTAAATGACGGTGGGGGGGGTGATCATTTTGTATGGGACCACGCAAGGGCGAAGAACTACAGCTCGATAAACCAGAAAAAAAAAAAGGGAGAGGAGAAGAGAGGTCAGAATCAATCCATGGGGGTGGAAAAAGAGCAACACAGAAAAGAAAAGAAATATGAGAGGGGAAGGCTTGGGAACTCAGTGCTAGTGTGAAACGGGGGTGAGACATTGATAATGTCGGACGTGAAAAAAAAGCACAGTACCAGGAAGCACGGGAGAATGAAAAAACTACTAACCAAGAAAAAGGAACGGCCGACAAGAGGATGGGGGGGGGTTAAACGAATGACGGACTCTAGGGAAAAGGGGTCAATACACTTCTCAGAGGCGTGAAAAGTAAGACAGAAAGAGGGGCCGGACTAAAAAAGTCACCAACCTAGTCATATTGGAAAATAGTTCTGCCATAAGCGCGGGAAAAGGCGAAAAACACTAACTGGGCTAGAAGAAAGAAAAGGAAATAAAGGTTTGCTATGGGGATTGTGGGGGGGGACCTAGGGTTTTAAAATAACGAAAAGGGCGGGAGCCGAGGACTAATCAAATGGAAGGACGGGTAAGAGGAGGAAAAAAGGTAAATGGGGTTTGGATATCAAGGTAAATTAACGCTTGGAGAAATTGTAAGGTTTGCACAGGCTTACATGAACTCGCAATAGTAAAAAGGAAAAAAAAAGCCCCGAAATTTGTGAATGGGAGGGTGGGGTCAAAAAAAAAATAACAAATGTTTGCCCCAGAAAAGAAAATCAAGGTGGGTTGGGGGGCCAGGGGGGGATTAAAAGAAAAACCTAAAGGGCAATTTCGGAAGAATAAGGTGTCCTAAGTGTGTCAAAGGACGGGGGAAAAAAAACGGGAAAAGGGGGGAGAGGGGGGGAACTGGGCGCACCAAGGGAGGCCACGGGTTGGAGCGGGAATTAATAAAAGGACACAAAAAAAACCAAACACAGGGGGACACCAAGCAACTGAAGGGAGTACAGGGTAAGAGGAACTGTGCACGACACGAAGCCCGAGAATCACCAACAGATTATTAAAGTAATTGGGAAAAGAGAATGGGCAACGAACATCCGAAGGACGGATAAGAAGATCGACAGCTGGATGGTGGGAGAACATTCGGGGGGGGAGGGCCCAAAGTTCCATCTTACGGTGATTACATGGAAAAGTAATTAAGAAGCACAATAAAAAATTAGAGAAGGGGAGGTGAAAAGCCCGAGGTAAGAGCTGAAGCAACCAAAACAGGGACCAAAAGGGTGAACCTGAGAAAGTGCTAGGGAAGCACAACACGAAATAAACCATACCCAAAAACGAAAACAAAACAGGGGGGGCAGGAGGAAATTTCCCCAGATACAGTGGACAAAAAACAGAGCTCAACCGAAACTTAGATGGCGGAAAGGGGGGGGTCTAAAATCTGGGATCAAATTGAGGGGAGTGGGGCTGGCCGGGTTTCATGCACCTTCCACGCTCGGAAGAGACCCACCATGGGGGTAAAAAAAGCAGGAAAAGCAAGAAACCCCTTTTCCTTAAATACAGCAGGGCGGGACGCCAAGCTTGAGGCCATCAGGGGATAGCCAGGCGTCGGTGTGGGAGAGATTGGAAGGAAGAAACCATGGACCAAGCTCAAACCGCGCCGGGGTGTGTAAAGGGGGCACAACGTCAGGTCCAACCATCATGATGGTAAGAGGGGGAAGTTGTCCAAGCGAAAAAACAAGGGCGACCGAGGCTAAACAACGAGGGGGGGACAACAAAACCTGTGCTGGAAAGTAAAACATGAAAAATAAGCAACGGAAGAATCACACTAAAAACCCAACGTCCGGTGTTCGAATAGAAAAGGGGTAACGCACGGGAAAAAACCTAGGGGAATGGGTGTTAAAAAATCACAAAAACACACCAACAGGGGGGAAGGGAACAGAAAAGGAAAAAAAAATGTGGAAGGGGGGCGACATCAGCAAATTGCGATAAAAACCGGAAGCTGTGAGGGAAAAAAAAATTAGGGAGGCCGTGCTCTGCTTGGGTGGTATAAAATGGAAAAAAGGTTTGGTACTAAAAGGAACGCTGGTCAAGACCAGAGCTGGTAAAGCCAACATAAAGGGGGGCGATTTTGGAGAAAGAGGTACACTGAAGAACAGCATGTAGCCCTGACGTTGGGGCCGAAACAACACCAGGGAAAAAAAAAACACCGGGACCCCCCCGCTGCTCTTGGGACCCGATGGGTCGAAAACACTAAAAAGGTCAACTAAAAAAAGGGGGGATAAGAACTAAAAGGAAAATACGGGTGTGTCAAAAAAATCGATAATCATCCAGGACACATTGGGGGGATCAAGACCAACCTGTAGGACCCATTGTGGCCGAGAGTTTCAAAGCAACAACGAAAAACCCGAAACAGGAAAGGGGAGAAATAGGATTCCTACAACCCCCTTTGAGACCGGAGAGGGGAGGGGCGGGGGCAACGCATTGAACCATGGGTATTGGGGGCAAAACTAAATCGGGAAAAGGGGGGGGTTGGAGTGGGTGGAAAAAAAAGGGGGAGAGTGTGTCCGCACTCGCACAAAGCACGGGGCAAATGTTGAAAACGTTTTGTTTAGAGGGGGGTATATTCTTACTATCAGGGAAAACAGGGCCGAGAAATCTGACGTGCTGCAAGTGGTATCGCCGCGAAGGAAGGCGAAGCTTGGGGGACCAGCGAGGAAAGAAAGAAAAACACCATCCAAGCACGTAAACTCTGACAGTTACCGACCCAGAAAGGCACGACGGCCTGGACCCCATAAAACGAAACGACTGGGCGGAGGAGAGAGTGTTCAGACCCAAAAATTTATGAGAAGGAGACCCACTTGCGAATTGTTTGGTTGAGCAAAACGGTCCACAAGGTGGGGGGACAGGCCGGCGGGTGAGCCGGGGGAATCCGTAAAAGTTTGAGAATCTTACTAGGGCGAAAAACAAGAACTAAAGGAAAAAGAAAGGAAAAATCGAAAAAAAACAAATTTTCAGAAAGAAGGCGTGTCGTTTGATTCAACAACAAGGGGAAAAAAAAGGCCCGGCGGAGCCGCTGACAATTGGGGGGGGGGGAGGGGACTTTGGGGGGGAAACGGCAAAGAAAACAAACCTGAAACTGCCAAAAATCATCATCTCGAGAAAGCGGAAAGCTTAAGCGTGGGCAAACAAAACCTGTTAAAGACGGGAAATGAACCTGCCATCAAAAAAAGGGAAACAAACTGGGTTAAAAAATTTTTCCAGAAGGAATGGCTTGGAGGAGCGGCACAGGGCATTTCGGGAAAAAAAAAGAAAAATAGAGGAACACTCAACTGAAGACAGCAAAAGGGACCGGGTATTTGAAAGTCCCTGTTGAAGCTTGCACAGGATGGGGGGAACGGGAGTAAGAGGGTTGAAAAAAAAAGACCACTTCCAGACCCTGACATCGTTTGGATTCGGGGGGGCCCACAAGTACCTGTGGTCGTATTTTTCAAAAACGGAAAATAGGAGGGAAGGGGGGGGCGCAGCTACCAGGATAGAAAAAATAGCGGAAAAAAAAAAATTCAAAACGACTACTGGGGGGGAATGTTCTATAGGAAAAAAAGAAAAGCGAGACTGACAGATACGGGGGGGCAGGGTCGGGAACCAACTGTGGAGGACGGGGAGTGGTTCAGCCCAGCCAAAGGACATGGGGAAAAACTCCCGTAAAGACAAAAAAGGGCAGGAAAAACCTTCCCAGTAAAGTCAAAAGAGAAAGTACTGGTGGATGCGGGGGGGGGTTGATCATTGTTGGTTCAAAAAAAAAAAAAAACAAAATCACAATGGCTGATTTCATCATCTCTCACAAAAACAAAAAATATGAAGGAAAAAAAGGGAAGAAGGAGATTAGAGAGAATGATTGGGGGGAGAAAAAAAAAAAAGAGGAATCACCAAACCTATCCCAAAAGAAAAAATATGACCAAATACTGGAATGGCGCGCAAAAGCGAGGGGGAGACATGGGGGATGAAAAAGGAGTGGAATAAGATGGCCGAAACCTCTCTTTTAAAAAAGGGGAAGGAAATGAAATGACAGCAAAAAAAAACAAACCAGATATAAACAGGGGGGAAGGGGGACGTGTGGAGGACTTAAATGGAGGACTCGAGCAATGGTTGAAGAAAAGGAAGCAAACAAAAAAAAGGATACGAAACAGGAGGGGGCAAAACCGACACACGGATGCAAAAAGGAAGGAGGTTCAGGGAAGAGTGAAAAGCGAAAAACAATACGAGAACAGGGGGGGGAAAAAAGAAACAAGGGGGAAGCATATTGTGGGGGAGGATTTTGGGGGGGGGGCGATATTTTTCAACAAAAGGCCCCCTGGGTTGCTCTCAACAAAGAAAATTCACCAATGGAAAAAAAAAAAAATGCAGAAAGGAAAGGGTCAAGGGTTTTGATAGGCAGGAAAAGGTGCCCCGGACGGGAAACATTTTCAAAAACTCAGAAGAGGGGCCAGGAAAAATCCGATATTTAGAAGAAAATAACCGGAAGTGGAATGGGCTTTCAAAAAGATCAAAAGAAAAAAAGGGGGATTGAAAAGAAAAACAAACTCCGATTTGGACGGTTGACCGGAAATAAAAAACAAAAAAAGGGTTTGCTAAAGAAGAGGGGGCCCTATGGGGTGAAAAGATCGGAGGCTGGCCATAGGGTTAGAATGGCTGAAATGCCAGGCACCACAAGGAGACACGGAAGAGGGGAATAAAAAACAACCCAACCTGCAAGAAACAGGAAGGGAAAAAGAAAAGGGGGGGGGGGGCGAACAATCTCCGCCCAGAGTAGTCTAATGGAAAAACAGGGGGGGTGCCTAAGAAAACAAGGGGAGACATAAAAAAAGAAGTCAAAAGTACGGGGTGGGACGCAGAAAGAGATTATGGAAAAAGGGCAGTTCAGGGAATTCGGACTCAAAAAGGGTCAAAACAAAAAGAAAAAAAGGAAAGGACCCGATGTAGAAAGCATCCAATGGCAAAAAAAACTTTTCCCCAGTAAGGAGGGAGAAATCGGAGAAAAACATCGAAAAACGCCATCCACCACGAACAAAAACATGACAGGGGATTCCGTCACAGAAAATTGGGGGAGCAACGCGCAGAACGTAGAAGTGGCCGCAAGGGGGGTGGCTAATCTGAATTCATTAGCGAGGGAAAATGGACTTCCAGAAAAGCGAAAGCCAAACACAGCCAAATAAAAGGTGACCAAACGGGCAAAAAAGCCACCCATGTGGCAGGAGAGACAGACGGATGGAGGGGGGGGGGAAAAAAAACCGTAGCGGGGCCTGGCATTTATAAAAACGGCAAACACTTAAGGTGGAAATTTGGGACGGGGAGGACAAAAAAGACCAAAATAAAAAAAAAGCCGGGCCAAAGGGAGGCAAAAAAAAAGCCGCCACAATGGGGTTGGAAATGTGGGCAGCCAAAACAAATCAGCTCCACACCATCCCAGGTGGTTGAGGGAAAGAGTCATTCCCATCGCCACACGTCGGGGCGAGGCAAGACCACAGCGAGGGCCAACGGGGACAGCAACTTGGGAAAGGTACACCGACCGGATAAAGTCAGAGCAAAAAGGGGAAGAGATCACCAAAATCTTCCCGGGGTGATCGGAAAAGTGGGGGAGCAAAAAGAAAAAAAAAACCATAGAGGTGAAGGATGAGAGGAAAACAACAAAAACAAACCAAAAGGAGAAAAAGAGTAAACCTAATCAGGTCGGGGAGGAAAAAATGCTGTTTGAAAAAAAGGGGGAAGCTGTGGGGAGGGGATCGGATGGCCCTCGTCCTTGGAGAAGGGGGAACTGGGGGGTGAAACAGGCAAGACGTCGAGCGCTCTGGGGTAAAGCCTAAGCGAGAGAAGGAAAAGAGAAAAAAAGTTGGGGCCGATTGGAAAAAACAAAGGAAAAAAACTTAAAAGGAAAAATTATGGGTGGAGCAACGGCACGCAAACAAAGGTAAAAAAAAACCACCGCTGGGGAAGGGAACTGAAAAAAAGATGGACCGCCGAAAAAAAGGGCAAATTTCAAAGCGAACCCGGGGGGAGATACAAACTTAGGCCCCGGGGACGTTGGAGAAGAAAATCATTACGGAGACCCGCCACTGGGGGGGAGACGTCATAACGGACGGAAAAAACATGTAAGGGGGGGGGGGGGGAAAAGAGTCCGGTTCAAGGTAAACCACAAGAAAACACGAAAGGAAAATTCAGAAAAACAGGCAAAATTAAACACCAAAGAAAAAAAAAATATGGAAACAGACTGGGCGGGAACAAGGTTGATGTGAAAACGAAAAGACCAAATTTTTTTTTTTTCGGGTGTTTGGGGGGGAAGGGGGGGGGGGGGGGGGGTGACGCAGAGTTTTGAGACGCAAATCAAAAAAAAGCCAAAATGGGGAAACGCGTTTGGGGGAAGGGGAAGGGAGGATGCGAAGGCCCAGGAGAAATGACAATCTATATCTTTGCAAAAACTGGGAAGTATAGCAAGCGGGACGAGTCGCAAAAGCTTGTTGGAAACCCGCAAAATACTGCTACAACAACATCAAGCACCATAGTTACAGTGGGGAGGCCTTAAAAGCGTAAAAAAAAAAAAAAAAAAAAACAAAAACAGCTAGGGAAACTAAATCGGCCCCGGGGACCCCTTAAAACTAACAACAGATAATAGATGTTTCAGGAACCACATTCACGTCGGAAAAAAAGTCCCGACGCCATGGGCAACACGGCTGTTGGGGGGGTCAGCTACAAAGGGCGAGGCGCGCGGAAGGGGAAGTGGCAGCCGTTAAGGACCATTAGGCAAGGAAATAATGCAGAGGTGCCCATCCCGAAAAAAATCCAGGGCGGTCAAAAAAAAGAAGAGAAAAATATTGATTCCAGAAAAAAAAAATGGTCAGGGTTTTATTCAGCAAAGCACAAAGAGACGGAGGCTGAGAAAATCACGCAATCAAGGGTGGGGGGAAGGGGGGCTATTTGGCAAGCCCATCAAGCAAAAGCAAGAAAAGCATGCCACGACATCATCAGTCGATGGAGAGAAAAGAAGAATAAGAGCCAGGAGTGGAGATTAACCATAAACGGGTTCCCGCAGGGGAAATTTACCAAGGGGGAACTATCAAAAAAGAAGTGTCCAGTTGGGGACACTCAGGAATTGATGGGAGAAAAAAGAGCAAAGGGGGGGGGTTCGTTTAAAAAAATAGCGCCAAAATTCCAGCCAAATTCCGCAAAAGTTCCCTGGTATTGCTGTTCACCTGTGGACCCCGCCGTGATTTGGTGTTTTCGCTTACACACCAAGCACTAAAAACTCCGAAAAAAGCCTGAAAAGCAGCGGTGGAAATCGGAAAACAATACCAGGGGAGGATGCTCAGGGAAAATAAGACAATGGGGTAGGGAAAAGCAAAAAAGCGCTGCATTCATAGGTGTGAAGTAAAAAAAAAAAACAATGGGGCCGTGAGAAATATGGGAAAGAGAGTAATATTCAGCAAAACGCGTCGCCATTGAAGGGGGGGGAAAAACCCGGGCGCCGAAAAACCGGCCAAACATGGGGAGAAAACAAGTCCAAGAAACCAGAGACCAGAGCCCCAAAACCGACCCCACAAAGTCTTCTGGCGTGGGTCAAAGAATGAGGGAATGCAGGGGAAAAAAAAGTCAGTTGGCAAAAAACGAAGGAGGAAGACTCGAGAGAATCTCAACAACCCAAAAAAAACAGGGGGGGGGAAAAAAGGAGGGGAAAGAAGAGAAGGAGAATGAACCAGAATGGAGTAAAGCACCCAGCAATAAAAGCAAGAACGGGGGAAAAGGTCCTCAAGGGAATTGGGGGGGGAAAGAAAGTGAAAAAGGAAACGGAAAGACATTAGGGCCGGAAAAAAAGAAGCCCGACAAAGCTGACACGGAAAAAAGCAAAAAAAAACGACCAGAAATAGAAACGAAAAAGTAGGCGTTGTTCAACTAACTGACTGGGGAAGGAAAAAAAACTGGGGGGGGGTGGTTTGCAGCCCACTGCTAACGAAAATGTGCCGAATACGAACTGAAAGTGACGACCGACGTTGACTAGATGGAGGAGGGGGAGCAAAAGGAGGAAAACGCGAAAAAAGGCAAGGTGGAAAACAGGGGGGAAATAAAATGTAATTGGTTGCGATGGGGGGGGGAAAGGAAGGGGTGGCTCGGGGAAAAGAAAAAGCAAGGTTGGGCAACAGCCTTCTTCTGCAATTCAAAGGGGGAAAAGAAAAGTGTAAAAACAGGGCAGTGGGGGTTGGATCAAAAGTTGACAGCGGGAACAAAGGAAGGCACAAGGAGAAAGCCCGCTAAGCGAGAATGAAATGATCAAGGGAAAACCCGTCTTGGAAAGTAAAAAAAGGGGGGGAGTTGGGGCAAAGGAAAACCAAATTTGGCCAAAAAAACGCCGGCAGTGTTGGCGGTGGCGAAAGAAAAAAGCAGGGAAGACAGAAGAGGGGGGACAACAATTTGGGCAAAAAGTTAGGACAGGGCCGGCAGTAGAAAATGGAAAGCTTCGGCTGCCAGGCTCCACCGGGGAAGAGAAAAGAAGGGGAAAGGGAAAGGAAAAACCCAAACAAGGAAAAAAAAAATTTAGATTCCCTGGTGGGGGTAGAACAACAGATCCGAGCAGCCCAAGAGTCTGAAGTGGGGAAAGGCCGTATCTGGGGAACGCCAACTAATGCAGACATACGCACCATTCTATGCGGGAGGGTCAAAAAAACAAAAACAACAAGACTAAGGAGGAAAAAAAAGCCGTAGGACTACATTGCGGGGGGGGTCCGCGGGAGGGGATAAGCAAGAAAAAGAAGAGAGAAAAGTACAAAAAGAGGAAGAAATGCAAACCACGCTTTACAAATTGCAAAGGGGGGAGTGGTAAAGGAAACACTCGACACCATAACCACCAAGGAAACAAACCAAGGGGCGATGGAAAGGGGGGAAAACCAAATAAAAAGTTTTCAAAAACCAGGGACAGGAAAAATAATTGGAGCAAGGGGGGGGGATGATTATGGACAGTGCGGCGGGGGATCCGTGGGGGGACTGAAAAAAACCACGCTCGAAACAATGGACCCCAGAAATTGGGTAAATCAGGGGGGCGAGCCACCATGGGGAGGAGAAAGCAGCGAGGGGGGAATGGCGCAAAAAGACTGGGGGGGAAAGTATAGACAACAAACCTTTGGGAAAGGGGGGGCCAACTGTCAGACGGAAAAATAAGGGTCACAAGGGAAACGCCAGGGTTTAATACTGACCCGTCAGGGAAAAGCCCACCCACAAGGGGAAAGTTTTAAGGGGGAAGATGGAAAAAAAAGGGAAAAGCCTCAGAAAAAAAAAAACGGTCAAAGTAAAAATGGACAGAAAAAAAACAAGCGGAGCATAGGAACAAGCCAAAGGAGATTGAAAAAAAATGTAACCATGATAAAAAGGCGACCCACTTCCTCGAAAAATAAAACGGAATGTTTTGAAAGGAAAAAAGTAAGCGGATGTCAAACCGACAGAGGAAGGTTAGCTGAAAAAGAAAAGAACCAAA
>Ga0179593_1580959_pt1 | contig 11456 bp, 17 predicted proteins | sample CZODoug2_1_08_16_FD_185931 | JGI IMG/M metagenome (GOLD analysis project Ga0179593, IMG submission 185931) | Vadose zone soil fungal communities from Angelo Coast Range Reserve, California, USA - CZODoug2_1_08_16fungal (PacBio error correction) | ecosystem: Environmental > Terrestrial > Soil >...
TTGATTGCCAAGGAAGGAAAGAAAAGGGGGGGGGGAAAGGTGTAGAGAGGGGAAAAGGGGGAAGGAGGAAAAAAAGGGGGGGTTTTGAAAATGTCGAACCACCCGTCGCCGTCATAATCGGCCGCACGCCTACGCCCCATCCGGCCGGCTCGTGGCAAGGAGAGGAGGGGAAGGAGAAGAAGGGGGTGAAAAAAAAAAAAAAAAAAAAAAAAAAGCGTGATGAAGGGAAGGGGGAGAAGAATGCTGTGCTGTCGAATTTGGAAAAACAGCAGGCCAGAAGGCGTTTGTCGAAATCGTAAGAGACGCGTAGTTATGGAATACGGGTGCCACAGGCTTGAGGATGCCGGATTGGGGGGAAGGGGAGTGGGGAAGGGAACAAGGGGGTTGTGATAGAGGACTTTGTTAATCGCCGGTGAAAGAAAATACAAAGCCAAAGTACCGGAATTTTTTCCTTTCCACTGGGGGAAAGAAAAAGGGAGAAGGGGGAAGGAGGTGCGGGGTCCGAGCTTTAGTAGAGGGGAATACGGGGGGGGGAAAAAAAAACCCCCATATCGATCGTATTCTATCCCACGTGCAGCCCGAACCAAAAAGAGGGAGAGGGGGGGGAGGAAAAGGGTATGTCTGGGAAGGAAATGAGAATATGGGGTGGGGGGAACAGGATGTTTGTGTCCCCATAACAGCAGAAGAGATCGTCGTTTCCCAGGTCAGGGGGAGGAAAAGGGAAAAAAAAAAAGACCAGTCAGGAGGGAAGGGGAAGGCAGTAAAGGTGCCGTCGCTGTTGTTTTTCTTGTAGAGATGGCGAAAAGGGGGGGGGAAGGAAAGGGGAAAAAAAAGTGTGGAGCGAAGAGGGTGGTGGACGGGGTGTGAGTTAGACTTCCCCATCCCATCCATCCGTTGTCGTAATAGGAAAAAAAAAAAAAAGGAAAAAAATTCGATGAAAAAGGGGAACGTTGTGTGATCGGTATCTCCCCCCAAACGTTAGGCGCAAGTAAAGGGAAGGGAGGGAAAAAAGGTTCCTGGAGGAGAGGGGGGAGGGTTGGCTTGATCCATGGTGCCTTATTCCTTTTCCATCTCCCACAACGGAGGTAAGGAGAGGGAGGGAAAAAAAAAAAAAAGAGGAGGGGGAGCCCAGAGGGAGGGGGGGAGGGGGAGAAAAAGGAATGGATTTCAGTTTGTCAGTTTTTCGGTTTGTCAGTTTTTGGGAAGAGGGGGGGAAGGGAAAGGGAACGGGGGGGGGGACGGGGAACGATTCCGACGCCTTCCTTGACCTCAATTATCTGATCTACGGGCAACATTCGATAAGGGGGGGAGGAAGGGGGGAAAAAAAAAGTTGGCGCGGGGGGGGGGGGGGGGAAAAGACGAAGAGAATGCGGGGATCGTTGGCTTACCTCTTAGCTCCATGCCCTCCCTTTGACTTTTCGACGAGAAAAAGGGAGGGGGGAGGGGGGGGGGGGAAAAGAGAGGGTTCCAATCAACAAAAAGGAAGGAGGGAAGGGGAAGAAGGCAGTGGAAGAAGGTAGGATATTCCACCCTCGGTTATTGATGGCGATGTCCGGCCGTCGCCGTCAAAAAAGGGAGAGGGGGGGGAAAAGGGGGGCAGGAAAAAAAAGAAAGGAAGGGGGAAAAAGAAGAGACGAAAGGGGGCGAAAACTGGCTTGCCAGGTTCCGAAACATCATATCTGTTTCTTTAATACTGCACTTCGGCTGTTGTTAGAAAGGGAGGAAAGGGGGAAGAAAGAGGGAAAGAAAAAAAGGGGTTTGTCGGAGGGAAAAGGAAGGCCATGGAGACGCCCAACTCCAGCAGTATTGCCTTGTTGCCGATGCCAGAAGCCCGTAAGTGGGGGGAAGGGAAAGGGAGGAGGGGGGGTGTCAGTTCAGAAAAAAGAAAAGGGGGGGGTGAGGGAGAAGTTAGGTGCACCCGTCCCGCCGTCCACTTCGGCGGCCGTCGAATGCCCATGCCGCTTCATAAAGAAAGGGGAATAGAGGGGGGGAAAAAAAAAAAAGGGTTTGGGGGAGGGAAAAGAAAGAAGGGGGAAAGGGAAAGGGGGGGAGAAAAGAGCGATGTCGGTCCAACCGGTCCATTGTTGAAGTCCCAGCACCACTCCCATGCCCTTTTGATTCAGAAGGGGAAAAAGAAAGGGAGGGGAGAAAGAAGGAAAAAAAGCTTGTCTTAAGGGAAAGGGGAGGGGAAGGGGGGAAGGGAGGAGGAACGGTAAACCGTGACCGAAACTCCTCTCCACACCAGAAATGTTGTCTTCGACGAACAAAGGAGGGAAGGAAGGGGGGGGGAAAAAAAAAGGAAAACCATCCGAAGAGGGGGGGGGGGAAAAGAAGAAAGGAGGCCCGGCACCCCCGGCCCTTTTGTGTTTACTTTCTGGTGAAGGTTTCCGTTTGCCTTGGTTGTGGGGGGAAAGAAAAAGGGGAGAAAAAAAAAAAAAAAAAGGAGAATCTGGTTTAACACGGAAAAAGGGGAGGAAAAAAAAATAAGAAGCGACGCACTGAACCATAATGTCCCCCATCCGGCCGACTCCCATCTTTTTTTTCGGTGACGTCTGTTAAAGTTCCGTCACCGTTTGTGGGGGGGGAAGAGAGAGAAAAGGAGGGAAAGGGAGGGGGGGGAAGGAAGAGAAAAAGATAGAGAATCAGTGACAAAGAAGCCACAAAACGCGCGCTGCGCTCTCCTACCACACCCAACGTTGACTTCAACTTTTTACATACTTCACCAGAAAAAGCTGGAGGAAGGGGAGGGGGGGAAAGGGAAAAAAAAAAAAAAAAAAGGAAAAAGGGGAAAAGGGGGGAAAAAAAAAAACCGAATTCTCTAATGTGTACCTTATACACACCAGCGCCCATTTTCTTTTACCAAAACAAACGGAAAAAGGAAAAGAAGTCAACACAAAAGCCGGGTTGCCGACTACTTCTTACTTGTCACCATCCGCCGCATGGTTTGAAGAAATAGGAAAAAAAAAGGAAAAAAGAAGGAAAGAAAGGGGAAGGGGAAGGGAAATGGTCGTAGAAGAAAAAAAAAGAGGGTGGTGGAGAAGAGGCGTCCCGGTTACCGTTTCCCTACTGCATCTAAAAAAGAGCAAGGAAAAGTGAAAAAGAAGGGGAGCGCGCCTCGGGCCGTTGGCAAGATCCTTGAATCCAAAGGCATTGGAGTGTGCCTTGGCGTACTTCAAAAAGGAAAAAAAAAGGGGGGAAAAAGAAAAAAAGCCTATACGCCCAACATTTCTGGGCCCAATTTCTATTACATAAAAAAAAAAAAAAAAAAAAGGGAGGGGGGGAAAAAAAAAAAAAGGGGCCAGCAGGGGAAAAGGGGGGGGGAGAGGGAAAAGGGGGCCATCGACTCGCCTCCGACCTTTTACCTTTCTACGGGTTGGCAAGACGTCTTACAAGAAAAAAAAAAAAAAGGGAAAAGGGAAAAAGAAGGATGGCACCTTTAAAGAAAAAAAGTTACGGCTCCTGGCGCATCGGCAACAAGGCCATCCCTGCTGAATTGTGCTTCCTCCATTAAGTTCCTGGACTACGACAACGACGGGGAGGGAAAAAAAAAAAAAAAAAGAGGGTCATCTCAGAAAAAAAAAGAGAAGTCAGTAATAAGAACCGCTACTGAATTTTCGGACTGGGCAGGCCAGTTTCGCCCAGTTTCGGAAGCGAGGGGGAAGGAAAAAGGGAGGAAAAAGAAAAAGATAACGATAACGACGGTGGTGGTGCCTGACGCCTACATCCCGCCCAATCAATAACCGCGGTGACTATACGCAAAGGAGGAGGAAAAAGGAAAAGGCTTGGAAGTAAGGGGGGGGGGGGGGGAAAAAAAAAAAGAGAAAAAACCGCGACGTCGTCGTCTCTCGCTTAAAAAACTGTGACTTCCCGCAGACCTGGTGCGCGTCGAAAAGGCAAAGGGGGGAGGAAAAAAGCTTTCTAGAGGAGGGGGGGGAAGAAAAAAAGAGACCAAAATTGAACTTCGCCTGGAAATCACGTGGCCCAAGAGGAAAGGGGAGAAAAAAAAAGGAAAAAAAGGTTTTTTTTTTGTGGGGGGGGGGGGGAGAAAGAAGAAAAGAAAAAGGGCCGGTCAAGGAAGGCGTCGGAATCGCTCCCGCCACCGAAGGGAAAAAAAAGGGGGAAAAAAAAAGGGGGAAAAAGAGAACTGGCTTGGGGGGAAGAGGGAAAAAGGAAAAACTGACAAAACGAAAAAAGGGAAAAAAGAACCACTCCTACATTTTCTCTTTCTTTTCATGGGGGGGATCCTAACGGAGGAGGAACAATAAAGAAAAGCACCTTGTTTGGAACTGCGGCGGAAGGAAGAAGGGGGGGGGAAACGCACCGGAGAAAAAAAAAGGAAAGGAAGTGACAAGGGTCGTTTTTCGGTGGTATTTGCTAATGCAAGCCGGCCTGACTGCGCCTAACACGTTTGGGGGAAGAGAAAGACCCCACCCAAAAGAAAAAGTAATCATCTAGCCCAAGGGGAAAGCGCCCTTTCCTTTTTTTCTATTCCTACACACACGATGGATGGGAGGAAAAGGAAAAAAATCTAACGCCCCAACCGTTGGGGGAAGCCCCGGAAAAGCTCCCGACTTCTCACCCTCTACAATAACAACGGCTCGACGGGAAAAAAGGGAGAAAAATCAGGGGAAAAAAAGGGAGAGAAACGGCTTTGCTACCGTCTTCTTCCCCGTTCGGTGTACTAAGAACAGAAAAATCGTAGGAAGGATGTTCATGGGGACACACATCAATCCCTTTTCCCACAACATGGGGCGACGGGAAAAAAAAGGAAAAAGAAAAAAATAGGGAGAAGGAGGGGAGAGGAGGAAAGGAAAAGCAGAGTTTTCTTTTCCTTCCCTTTTTCTCGACTACGATGAGATGGTCGTCTCGATCGGTTACAGGAGGGGAAGGGCAAAGACGGGGCTCTCCGGATCCCAAGTGGTTCCCCGCCGGTCTTCCAGTTGGAAAAGGAAAATGAAGGGGGGGGATCGGGCCAAGTCACCTTCGAATAAAACCCAAAACTTTCCCCTCCTATCACAGGTGACGGAAAAAAAGGGGAAAGACGCTCTTCAGTTCAATCCCGGCAATCTCTCAAGCAGGGGACCCGAAAAAGGGGGAAAGAAAGAAAAAAAAAAAGAGGTTTCGGGAACAAAAGGGGAAGGGGAAAGGGGACGGAAAGGTCTATTGGTAGCATGTGGATTCGCAGCCCAGTCCAAATGCTTCTTCCGGAAAGAAGAAAGAAGACTGAAAGGGGAAAAAGAAAAAAAGGGAAGTGTTGGCCTGCTATGCCGCCTACAGCTAGAAATGGCCCGAGCAGGGAAGAGAAAGGGACTGCGAAAAGGGGGAGGGGGGAGAAAAAAAAAATTTTTCAAAACCACTTTGCCGACTACACTTGCAATCTCTACCAAAAAGCACTTTCAAAAGAAAAAAAAGAAAATTTCACCGACGCACGTTTTTCCTTTCAGGCATTGGAATCAAATCTCTCGCAACAACAAAGGACATGCCTGAAAAAAAAAGAAAAAAAAAAAAAAGGGAAAAAAGGGGAGGGGGGGGAAAAGGGGAAGGGGTCTCCGTTGTTTTGTGTAAGAGATTGCAAGTGTCCGTCGGCAAAGTTGGGGGGGGAAGGGAAATTCAGAGAGGAAGAAAGAAGACGCCCCCTCCCTTCCTTCCTCTGGGGGGGAAAAAGAGGGAAGGGGAGGGGAGCAAAGAAGTGCCCAACACTTCCATTTCAGGGGGAAGGAAAAAAAGCTTAATGAGGAAGGAGAAAAGCAAATGCCTGGTCTTCGGCATCCCAGCTACATAGACCAGCAGGGAAAAAAAAAAAAGAGAAGAATAAGAAGGAAAAAAAAGGGGGAGGGGAAGGGAAGACCGTGTGCAGTCTTTATATGCCTGATTTGAGCTGAGAAAATGGAGGTAAACGTGGCCGTCACAATGTTGGGAGAAGAAAAGGGAAAAATGGGGGGGGGGAGCCTGTTATCGCCTCGAGGGAGGAAAAGGGGGGGCTTAATTCCTTTCTACACTGGGGGGGAAAAAAAAACTTGGGGAGAAGGAGAAAGTGCGGATTTCCTAGCCCTTTATATATTTACAGAACAAAAGAAGAAATCGGGGAAGGAGAGAAAAAGTGGACAAAGTCCCGAACCCCAATCTGATCTTTTGTCGGACAAAAAAAAAAGGGCTGGAGGGGAAAGGGACCGGTCGCCATTGTTGTGACACAGGATGTTGGGGGGAAAAGAAACGATTCGAGGGGGAAAGTGGGGGGGGGGGAAACTTGGGGAAGGAAGAAAAAAAAGTACAGCAGACGCCTGTCTGCCATCCGGTGAGAAAAGAAAAGGAAAAAAGGGGGGTTAGGGGGGGGAAGTCAGTAAATTTCCTCTCTTTTTTTTCTTAGGGGGGAAGCCTGGGGGGAAGGGAAGAACAGTTTTCCTTTATCCTTTTTTGCGTGTTTGGGAGGGGAGGGGGGAAGGAAAGGTTCGTAAAGAGGGAAAAAAAAAAAAAAAAAAAGGGGGGAAACAGGGCCAACGCCTCCCTTTGCCTTCGATTATGGTAACTTTGTGATCGTAGCGCCCAAACGGGGGAGGGGGGAAAAAAAAAAATTCCGGAAAAGGGAAACAGAAAAGAAAACGACCGGCGACCGTCTGAGTCGCGGTGGCGGTGTGGCTTGAACATGCACGGAGATGGGGAAAAAAAAAAACGGAGGAGGTCCCAGCGCGGAAAACGGGAAAAGAAAGAAAAGCTTCTCCCAGAAAAAAGGGGGAGGGGAGGGGGGAAATTCCATGTCTTCTCACGGTTGTCATTTTTCGGTTGTCATTTCTCGTCAAAAGCCCCGTGCGAGGGGGAGAGAGGGGAAGGGGAGGGAAAGACCGTGGGGGGGAAAAAGGGGGGGGGAGGAGAGGACCGACCGCCCTTCCTTGAACCGCAATTCTCTTATCTACTGTCACACCATTCGAAAAAAGGGGGGGAGAAAGGGGGGGGGGGGCCGGACGCTTGGGCCACGTGATTTCCCAGCGGAGTCCAATTTTGTTCCGCCGTTTGGGGAAAAAAAAACGTTGGGGGGGGGGGGGGGGGAGGGAAAAAAAGGGAAAAAGACATGCCGCCCTTTTACTGTTTCGACGCGCAACTCGGTCGGAGGGAAAGGAAAGGGAAAAGGGAAAAAAAAAAAAGGGGTGAAAGAAAAGAAAGGAAAAAGCCAGTGAATTCGCTTTTTCCGCCGTCCATTGCGAAGAAGGGGAAGGGATAGGAACCGAGGGGGGGGGAAAAGCGTAAGGAAGGGGGGGAGGGAAAAGATAGTCGTGCAGTGGCCAGTCCTCGTCCTGCGAGGGGGAGAAAAGAAAAGGGGAAAAAAGAAAGAACCAGGGGGGGGGGGAAAAAAGGGGGGAAAAAGGGTTGCCGAAACATCAGTAGCGGTTCTTTATTACTGCACTTCGCTGTGGTGAGGAGGAAACGGGGGGAAGAAACGTTTCAAGAGGGGAAGGGGGGGACAGGGGGACCAAGCCGTCGTTGTCGTAGTCCATGAACTTCATGGAGACGCCCACTCAGCAGAGATGGCCTGGGGGGGGAAAAAAAAAAAAACGTAAAGGGGGGGGGAAGGGAAGGTGGGTGCCATCTTTGTTTGTTTGTGGTAGAGGACGGGGGGAAAGGGGGAAAAAGGTCTACTTCCCAAGGGGGGGGGAAAAAAGTAGAAGGAAAGTCCGGCCGGCTTCTTGCCCATTCCTCCTTCATAACGCCCCGGCCTCGCTGGGAAGGAAAAGGGAAAGGAAAAAGTCCTCGAAAGGGAAGGGGGGGGGGGGGTGGGGGGGTGATGAAATAAGAAATTTGGGCCCTTAATCTTTGTCGATACGCTGATGTCAGGGAAAAAAAAGGGGGAGGGGGGGCCAAAAAAAAAAGAAAAGGGAATGGGATTCAGGCTTGCCCAACTCCCCGAGGCGCCGCTCGCGGTCAGGTGAAGGGGGGGGGGAAGGAGGGGGGGGGGTTCTTCTGTCCAGGGGAAGTGGGGCCGGGAATGGCAAGTAGGAACGGTAACCGGTCCTAACTCCTCTCCTCCACAACCAGAGTGGGTCCGGGAAAAAAAAAAAAAAAAAAAAAAAGGTCGAGGGGGGAGGGGGGGGGGGACCAGCAAAATCGATAAATCCTTCTTTTCATAGTCAAACCCTCCCCGGCGCTGGTTGAACAGAAAGAAAAGAGGGCTTTTGGGGGGGGGGGAGGGGAGGAAGGGGGGGGGGACCGTTGCCGTTGTTTTGTTAAAGAATGGCGCTGTGTATCCTGTCCACAATAAAAAAAGGAGAAGAGGGGGAGAAATCGAAAAAAGGGGACTATAAAGGGAAAAAAAAAAAGAAATGTCCCCCACCGTCCTACTTGCCATCCTTTTTTTCTCTCGTGACCGTATGTAAAGGGGAAAAAGGAAAAAAAAAAAAAAGGGGGTCTCATCGAAGAGGGGGGGGGGGGAGGGGGAAGGGGAAAAGGAAAAATCTTCTCTCAACCAACCACAAAAGATGAGATTCATGGAAAAAAAAAAAAAAGAGGGGGGAAGAGGGAGAGCTCTACCACACAACGGTGACGGAACTTTTTACAGACAGTCACCCGGAAAAAAAAAGAGGGGGGGGGGAGGGGGGGGGAAAAAAAGGGGTCCGGGCGTCAGGCAAGAGGGGGGAGAGTGGAGAAAGAAAGAAAAAAGGGGGGGAAAAAAGCTCTAAATTGCAGGGAGACACCAGCCCATTCTTTAACTACCCCCCCCCACCCCTTTCAACTTAACCCTTCACGACGTCACAAAAACTACTGGGGGAAGGGAGGGGGGGAGGGTCCAACCCAGCATCCTTATTTTTTTACTATTACAATTAACGTATTTCCTCCGATTTGCATGGTAAAAAAGAAAAATGGGGGAGGAGGGAAGAAAAAAAACCTCTTTTTTGCTAACCTCTTCCACCGGTTACAGGGGGGAAAAAAAAAAAAAAAAAAAGAGCCATATCCCTTCAACTACAAGTTAACATAATACCAATCTCTATCCCACAAAAATGAAAGAAAAAAAGGGAAAAGGGAAAAAGAACAATCCTGAAGAAAAAAAAAGGAAAAAGGGGGGGAAAGGGGTGGGAGGGACGGACTTCAACAATGAACTGGTTTGACCTACATCGCTATCGCCCAACTATATTCCTGGCCCATTGTGGCAGGAAGGGAAGAAACACAAAGGGAAAAAAGGGGAGGGAGGGGGGAAGGAGAGTTCGTCTCCGGCATTGCTGTCCAGCTATTACGGGCGTTTATTAATCGGTCATTGTGCATCGACCGCCCGCCAGAAGTGGAAGGAGGGGGGGGAAAGGGGAAAGGGGGAAGGAAACTGAAAAAGATATAGAAAAACCAACACAAATAATGTCACCTTCACTGAACAACACTTACGGCACTCGGAAAAGGGGGGGGAAAAAGGGAAAAAAAAGTTCTTTAAAGGGGAAAAAGGGAAGGGGGAAAAGAAGAAAACCGACGGCTGGACACCGGACATCCTTCATCTGAACGGCGCTATTCTTTTACACGTTCATATCGACCACAGAGGGGAGAGGGAACGCATAAGGAAGGGGGAGAAAAACTGGGCAAGGGCTTTCTCCCAAATTTTCGTACTCTCTTGGGTCCCTGACTTTTTGGAGTGGAAGGAAAAAGGCGGACGGGGAAAAAGAGAAAGAAAGAGGAGCAAGGAAAAAAAGGCGACCCGACAATCTGCCCTCAATACTCGCGTGACTATCCTTCCCTCTTGCGAAAGGACAAAGGGGGGGAGGGGAAAGGCAAGTTGATTGGTGAACCCTCTCCAACCGAGCGGAGGGGAGATTCGCTGAAAAAAAAAACTGACCCCGCAGTCCTGGTTCTCGTCCGAACATTCAAAGGGCAGGAAGGAAGGAGAAAAAGGGGAAAAAAAAAAAAAAAAAAAAAAAAAAGAAAAGGCGGCTGGGGGGGGAAAGAAAAAAAAAATTGACTCGCTTGTAAATCACCTTGGGCCCAGCCGAAAGGAGAAAAAAGGGGGGTAGAAGAAGAAGGAGGGGGAAGGGGGGGGGAAAGGAAGCCGTCGGAATCGTCCTCTCCCCCGTTCCCAAGGTCCACGGTGAAAGAAAGGAAAAAAAGAAAAAAAAGGATTAACAACAGAAAAGGAAGGGAGGAAAAAGAAAGGAATATAAAAACGCCCGACATTTTCCTGGTCTCCTCCCTATCGTCCTAGGGAAAAAAGGGGGGGGAAAAAAGCCTTTTGGGGGGGGAGGAGGGGAGAAAAGGAGAAGGCATGCTTCAAGCCACACGCAACGCTGAACTTTCCAGGAAAAAAGGAGGGAAGGGGGGGGGGTTTGGAGGAAGGGGAGAAGGGGAAAGACGGCCTGAAACCTGCGCCTAACGTGTTTGGGGCGCGACGATCAAAAAAGGGGGGAAGAAAAGGGGGTGGGGAGAGGAAAGGGGACGGGGGACACCGATTAACGACAACTATTTGCTGCTGGAGACTCTACCTCACAAAAGGGGGGAAAAAAGGGGAAGAAAAAAGAAAAAAAAAAAGGGGAAAAAAGGAGGAACAAAAAGGGCATCGTCTCCCAATAAACAACCCGAAAAAATTTGAAAAAAAGAAGGTCAACCGATAAAATCCCTTACTGGAAGAGAAAAAAGAGAAATCCTGAAGGAGGGGGTTGAAGAAGAACAACCTACGTTAACCTAAAGAAGAAGAAAAGAAACATTCTTATTTATGGGGGGAAAAAAAAAACATCCTGTTCCCACAACAATTGCGACTGGACATAAAAAAAAGAAAAGAAAAGGAAAAAAAAAAAGGGTGGGGGGGGGGGGGGGGGGAAAAAAGGAGGGAAGGGGGTGGCTCGACTTACTATTCGAGAATGTTCTCCGATTCCTTGGGGAAAAAAAAAAAAAGGGGGGGGGGATCGAAAAGGGGGAAAAAAAAGGACCTTCCGATCCAAGGTCCCTCGTCTTCCCAGTGGAAAAGGGAATTCCCTGTAATGTGGCGCACAACGGAAGAAACGTCGAGAAAAAAAAAGAAGAGAAAAAAAAATGGTGACGGCACGTTTACCTACCGTCTCAGTCAAATCCGTCATCCCTCAAGCCATGGCAAAAAGGGGGGGAAAAAAGGAGGGAAGGGGCTCCTGTCTCTGGAACCGAAAGGGGGGGGAAAACCCGGGGAGGAGGAAAAGGGGGAGAGGGGGGGGGGATTCGCAGCCAGCATGCTTTTCTCCGGAAAGAAAAAGAAAAAAGAAAAAAAAAGAAGTGGGGGGGGGGAAAGAAAAAGGGGGGAACTACAGCCGAGAATGGCCCACGGGGGGAAGGGAAAGGGGGGGGGGGAGGGGGAGGGCGTCGTCGATTAGACTGCGACGACCGGGGGGGGGGGGGGAGGGGAAAAAAAAAAAAAAAAAAAGGGGGAAAAACCGAACTTTGCCGACGGGCCCCTTGCAATCTCTAAAAAAAACAAGGGGGGGAAAAAAGAACTAGAAGGGAGGAAAAAAAAAGGAAGTGAATCA
>Ga0179593_1723926_pt1 | contig 11456 bp, 18 predicted proteins | sample CZODoug2_1_08_16_FD_185931 | JGI IMG/M metagenome (GOLD analysis project Ga0179593, IMG submission 185931) | Vadose zone soil fungal communities from Angelo Coast Range Reserve, California, USA - CZODoug2_1_08_16fungal (PacBio error correction) | ecosystem: Environmental > Terrestrial > Soil >...
GGTGGACAAAAAAGACAACGGCATTGGGGGAGGAGTAAATACCAACCGGCCCCCCCATTGGGGTTTTTAAATTTGCTCCATGCCTAAGGTAATCTCAGAAAGACTTTAACTAAAGGGGGGGGAACACGATGGAAAGGGGGGTCATCTACGTTTCCTCTGCAGAACTCAGTGATCTCGGGGGGGGGGGCATCAATGAAGAAGGGGAAAAGGGGGGTGTGGCATCCTGGGGAGGGGGTGGGGGAAATATACATCTTTGGGGAGGTAGACAATAGTGTGATCAGAAAAAAGGGGGGGAAATCGGTTCAGAGGGGTAGGTTCATGCGTCCTTGAGGGATCCTGATCCGTGAAAGTTCTGGGAAGAGGAGCATAAGTGATGGACTCATTCAGGGCAAGGGAAAAAGGCCAGAATTTCGGAACGCGCGTTTTAGCGGCCGACAGGCCCCTACTTCCACAAAAGGGCGTGGACCAGGGAAAAAAATGCCCCCTCCACTTAGTCAGGGCATAAGGAGGGGGCTGATAAATGCAAGAAGGGGGGGCAACTACCCCGCAGGGGAAAGATTAAAAAAAGGTTTCGGTTTGGTAATGCGCTTAAGAGGGACGCAAGGGAAGGATCGAGTCTTGTTGTAGGACTTTGAAAAAAAAAGTGTGGGTTCGCCGCTGTCAACAGATAAAGAGAGTCCGAAGGGGAAAAAAAAAAAGCAGTCGGAACCGCTAAAAGGAATCGGTAAGCCAAAAAATGACGGTTTCAAACGGGGCAGCCACCCAAAGAAGCCGTGCCAAGAGAGTGACCCAGTTCGCGAACGGGGGGGGGGAAGAGACCCATCAGTCCTAGCCAGTGGAAGGGGGAGGCATAAAAGGGAGTAGTTTTGCCCACTTCACCTGAATGATCGGAAATGAGATCCTTTCGGAAAAGAAAATCAAGAAAGGAACATCCTCGTCCAAGCCATTCCTTTGGGGGGAGGGAGGTCCCGGGGAAGACAATACGACTTGCCCGGGGAAACCCTTGGCCTTTCACGGATAGGGGGAGAGCCTTGTCAAGGGGTGGGCCCGCGACCCGGGCGCGATTGAAGGGGAATGGGGAAACTTGTGCCGCAAGGCGCCTCGAAACGAAAAAAAAAAAAAACTTCAGACGAGAGACGGGTGGGCCCTGCAAGAAAAATGGGGCAAAAGCAAGGGAGACTCGTCCTTGGAAGGGAGACTTTCCACCTTCCTTTTTTGGGAGAGTACGCAGGGAAAAGGGAAAGGGATTTCAGGCAGAATGGGTCAGTGAGAAGGTACTTTTCCGGGAAGGAGCGAAAAAATAGTCCGGTCGGAAAAAAACGGGTACGATGGGTGACCCGCCCTTCCACAAAAAAAAGTGGCGAGGCGGTTCCACGGAGAAACCTGCACAGCCCAGAACGGGTGGAAATAAAAACTGGGAGGGGGGGGGAAGCGATAACTTTCAAACACATAAAGGGGAGAGGCGACACGCAGCAAATTGCCCCCCGGGGAAAGGCAAAAAAAAACAATATCGTCGCTCAGGCGTCGTCCTGCGCGAAAGCATAGGGGGGACTCGGGGAAAAAAAAGGGGGGGGAAAAAAAGCGAAAATGGGCGCCAAGGGGAAAATCTGCAGAGGGACAATGCTGTGATAGGATCAAGAAAAAAGAGGCTTTTCGTAAAACAGGCTCATGTGGGACTCAAGGAAGCAAACCGAAAGAAAACCCAAACATCGGAGAATTAATCATAGGGGCAATTCTTAAATGGGGAAGTATCTTTGAAGGAAAATAAGGGGAACTGGCCCAAATCCCTAAGGGAAAACCCTGCCCCGACCCAACCACAGGTTCACCCACGGGGGGGGCACATTCCTTCACAAAAAAATACAGACTATACCTCTTCTAACGTGGGAAGGCATGTAACTCTTTCAAAAATCGTCAGACCACTGGAGGGTGAAAATCTCAATGGAAATCTAATATTCAAGAAAGAAGGAGTAAGTATTCTGTACGCTAAGGGGGGAGGTCATACTCCAAAAAAGGAAAGAGCTGTCGGGAACTCAAAGAAGAGAGTTCTTCCCGGTCGAGATGGAAGAAAATACTGCTTCCCATCCTTCAGGGGGTCAAAAGTGGATGCGGACCGCAGGGGGAAAAAAGCGGTCCAAGCCAATCATTGTGGGAAAAGTCCGCTTCCGGGGGGCACTGGGACCGCGTTTAGGTGGAAAGGAAAAGGAAAAAATAGGACAACCCGCCAATTCAAAGCTTCATCACAGACTCGAGGGAAAGCAGCGCGTGGGCGTCTGTAGGGGACGGCGTGTCCGGCTGGTGTCAAGGAGCTTTTGCGGGGGAAGGAATTAGAAAAAGCAATTATGCCGGTTGTTGGACATAAAAAAAAAAAAGGGGGTCATAGGTTAGTTAGCGCCGTATAAAAAGGTCTCGCGCTGCTTCCAAGAACAGTTGGGCATGTAAGGGGCGACGGCAACGATAACCGTTAGGACGAGAGTGGTAATCACAGGTGGGGAGAGGTAAGTCCCTCACTAGTGGGGAAAAGCTCATTGGATTACCGCCGGCGTAAGAAAAAGAAAAACCAACGGATGTCCACAAGTCGAGAAAGGTACAAAAAAATACGAATTGGTGGCAAACTGCAACAGTCCCCCAGCCCAAGGGGGGAACCACTGTGGACGCAAGAAAAAAAAAAAAAACGTGAAGAAACTGTAATTCAGGAGAGGGTATCAGCGGGAAAAAAAGGAAGGTGGAAGTCCGCCACGGGGCAGGGGTTCGGCTGGGAAAACGAAAGTCTTGAACGTGAAGGCAACTGGTTCCAGGTGCCAAGGGGGCTGCGCGGTGCCTGCAAAACCAGGCGGGCGAGAAATAAGCGCACGTTTTCCGCCAGTGGGGCAAACTGGCGAGAGACAAAGAACCAAGACTTTTGGGGAAACAAAGTGAAGGCATGAGGAAGGAAAGGGACAGCTGACTTGGGGAAAAAAAAAGGAAAAGTCATTGGGGGCCTCCTGAGGAAAGACGGGGGCGCGAAGTCGGGGTAGAAAGGGCCGATCCATAACTGCATTGCAGCAAAAAGGTTGCAAAAAAGAGAAAAAAGCGGTGTTCGCCGAAGAAGTGGGGATGTTATGAAGACAACGTTCTGCGAACACGGCGAAAGCGCCGCTGGGTGGCTACTGAAAGGGGTCCTTGCACCCGGAAGAAAAAATCGGTGAAGGGTGTTGCCGAAACTGAGGCCAGGCAGCGAAACGGACAATCTGGGGCAAGGATAGGAAAGGGGGGACACAAAGAAAGGGCCAAGACGCGTCCGTCCCCAAAAAGTGACCGAAGAGAGGAAAAAAAGGAGCTGGGTATGCAGACAAAGAGGCCACGTCGGGGTGAAATGGAAACGCAATCTGCACAGTGTTTATTGGGGGAAAAAAAAGGGTCCCATCACGGCGCCTCCATAAATGGGAGGGAGGTCGCAAAAAAAAAAAAGGGGGGGGGGGGCAAGAAAAGCAGTCTCCTAAAACCATTGGAAGAGAAAGAAATTGAATGTCAAAAGAATCTCAGCACTGCCACATGCGCAAAAAAGAACTAACAGACGAAATGAACCTTCAAAAAAAAAAAAGGGAAAAGGGCTGCCTGCATAGAGGAAAGGGGGAATACTTGCTTAACGGAAGGTAGAGCACCACCAGAAGTGGAAACCAGCCCACAGAACACCGGGGAAGGGCGAGATATAACTTTAGCAACGGGTCGGAAGGGAAAACTAGAGTGAAAGGGGGCATGATCTCAAATGGCATCCGGTTATGGGCAAAAGTGGGGAAAAGGGAGGCGGGTGAGCGTCAATAGGCATGGGAAAAAAAGACAGCGTTTTACGCTGCAAACGTCCCAGGCGGTATGCCGTTCGCATCTCGGGGAGAAAAAAAAACGGAGATGAGGAAAAAGACAAAACAAAAAAAACCCCAGCCATTGGTAGGGGGGGGAAAGCGTAACAAATCACGAAGAAAGGGGGGAAAAAAAGGGCTTCCATGAAAAAAAGTCAAAACAAAAAAAAACTTTGGAAAGGACACCAGCATGTGTGGCCAAAAAATAGGGTCACCCGTTTTCACGGGGAAAAATGGGACCGACGATAGGAAGGGGAAAAGGGGGTATATTCTCAACAACTAACTCAATGGGGAGTGGCGGCGGTGCACAAGGAAATCTTTTTGTGGGGGCTCAGGAAAGAAGTGATCTGTGCACTTTCTAAGGGCAAGGAGGGTAACGTCGGGGAAGGGGGTAGGGGCGGAGGCGTCCTTCTCCGTAAAAGACCCAAGCGCATGAAAAAGGCAAAGAGGGTGTGAAACATAGGAGAAAGAAGGGTTTAAGGGGGGGGCCCAAAAAAGGCGGACCGAGGGAGGGGATATCCAAACTGTTGCGCCGAGTGGTACACGGGGCCTTTTCAAAAAAAGAAGCATAGTTGATGCGCCGGGGAGGGGGAACCCTGCATAGCCCTTGCCACAAAGGGAGAAGGAGAAAAGACAAGGATTTTGGGATGAAAATCTTGGTAACAATACGCTTTCGTGGTAAGGGGAAAAAGGCGCTCGGGTCGGGAGCGAGAAATGGATGTGGTTGTCTTCCTTTGGGAAGGGGGGGGGAAATGTGCGAAGACAGGGTAGTCTGCGCGCTGATAAGACCGGAACAGTCCGCAGTCGGAAAGGAACAGGGCCTTCAAAGATGGCCAAAAAAGGTCGGGCAAGGGGAAAGGGGGACAGATCCCAGCAAGCCCCAGCGCGCGTTTCAGAAACAGTTTTCGAGGGGGGAAAAAGTGGGAACCGGCACATTTCAGAAAAAGCATGAAAAGCTTACCGAAGCGGAGTTCGGGGTTGGCACTGGGAAAAAAAGACTTGGCAATGAGATAAAGGGGTATGAAGGGGGGGGGGAAAAAGAAGAAAGCATCAGGGCTGAGAGGGGGCTGAGGGAACTGACTGTTGGGAAAAGGAGAAACAGGGGAAGGCCGGAAGAGAAAAGGGAAAGGAACGGGACTTATCGGAAGGATTACTAATGTGAAATTTGATCTTCTTAGGGGCGTAATGGGGCGGGCAAAAAAAGAACGAAGAACGAGGATCCCGCTCGAGGGCCTCCCCCCCCCGTGGGGGGTGCAAATAAAAAAAGCAACAGTGCAAAAGGGGCAAGTCACCTAAGGAAAACCCTTCGTCAAACCAGGAACACTTTGAAATGTCCCAAAAGGTGTCTATTCCCACCAAAAAGGGGTTTTCTCTGGGGCGCATGAAAAAAAAAAAAAAAGTTAGGGGGGTTGTCCCCGAAATAATTCAGGGGGGAGGAGAGATTGTCGGGGGGGTAAGTGGTCTGCCCAACAAGAGTCCGCGGGTCCCGGTCGGGAACAAGAATACCGGGGGTGTGAGGCGGGAAGGCGGGCAAAGATTTTTTTTGTCCGGTATTGGGAATGGGAAAACCCCCTGAAAAAAAAAAAGCACGTTGGGAAGCAGCCGGCGAAAAAAAACACATCACGTCCAAATACTCGCGCCAAAGTCTCGCCATGGGGGGGGGGGGAAAAGTGGGGAGATACTTGGCCTCTCTAGCTGAGTCCCCTCTCATCTTTTCTCTGTACAGGTTGAATGGAAAAAAAGGGCAACTGACCGGGTTCCTCAAAAAAAAAAGGTGGCAAGGGGAAGGGGGCCCCACGGGAGGGGAAGCAGCGAGGAGGGACAGACGGGAAGAGGACAAGTTGATTTTTGAAAAGGGGGGACTCCTGCCCTGGAAAGATAAATCAGGGAAAAAAGCCCCCTTTTGGGAAAACACCATCAAGGGAAAAAAAGGAAATCCAAAAGGGGAGGGGGAAAGAGGAAGGGAGAATTAATCAGTCATGGGTTCTCACTTTGCCACCCAAAATAAACAATCGGGTCAAAGACAAAAACCTGGCTTCAAAAAAAAAATTAGAGGCGAAAGAACTGTGATTGCCTGGGGGAGGACCGCGTGAAAAAATGCGACAGTGCGGAATTGGGAAACTCGCAAAATGAGAAAAAAGCCTCAACCTCTCCGGGGGACAGGTGGCGCAAAAAAAAAAAGTAAGGGAAAAAAGAAAGGTTTCCCAGGGGGGGCGGGTCCTTGCTCCTGGGGGTTCAATTGACAAGAGAGACATGGGACCGGGGGGTTGAACCCGGGGAAGGGAGGGACGAGTAAATCAGGGGTTTTGAAGCCAGGGGAAACCGGGGCGTTTGGGGGGGAAAAAATATAACGAAGGGAAAAGAGTAGGTCAGTTCAATCCGAATTGCAAGGTGGGGAAGTCTTCTACCACGGGGGAAGGTGGGCCGCTTGGGGGGGGTCAAGGCCAGGGATGTTACTGACAGGAGAGGGGTGACTAAAAATAAGAGGTTATGCTCGTCAACGGGAACTCCGCAGGGGGGAAAAAGGGCCTCTGTAAAATGGGAAGACGAAGCAATTTGCGGGAAAAAGTCGCGTCGGAAATCAACCGAAGGGGGGGGGGGGACAGAGTTTCAAGAGGAGGGGGAAAGGGTTTGAAGTCCATTCTCCCGTCGCAAAAAAAGAAAAGGGGGGGAAACAGTAGGGGAAAAATTTCAAAGGGAACCGTAAACAAAAGAAGGGGGAGTGTCCATCCAGAAGTCGACAAGGGGGGAAAGGACCGTTTTTTGGGACGGAAAGGGGGGACATCAATCAAAAGAAAAACCTTCTGTTGGAGAAGGAAGGGCGCTTTCCAGCGTAGCCAAGGGGGGGGGAATTCCGAAAAAAAAGGGACCTTTGGGTTTCAAAGTAACGGGGGGGCCCTTGGGCCTTGGAAGAAGCGTCCTGTTCCGAGACAGCGGGGCAGGCGGCACAGTTTGGAAAAAAAGGGCTAAAGGGGCATCCGAAAACGAACAGAATTTGTGAAAGAGGGCCTTTTCACCTTTACTAAACGCAAGGAAAACGTCATTTAAAAACACCGGGGGGAGGCGGAGCGAAGAAAATTATCCCATTTCAACGGGAAGGGGGGCCAAGATCAGTCCCGGAAAAGGAGAGGCCGCTGTGCGGAAAGGGGGAAGCCCCCGTGAGGGGGGGACTGTCCCCGGGCAACGGGGGGGAGAATTCTCCTTCACCAAGGATTTTATCGAACGGGATAAAAGGAACCTGCCGACCGAAACTTAAACAAAAATTTTAATAAGGGGTTTCCCTCAAACTGGGGAGAAGTACTGCAAAAAAAGAAGGAGCAAAAAGAAACACTCATACTGCGCAAAAGAAAAATAACCACAAAAGGGGGGAAACTTACCACGAGCGGGGTAATGCTCCCCAACTCTTGAAGGGGGGGGGGGGGGAGCCAATCTGAGGGGGGGAACTTATGGCAGGTTGTCCAAAAAAGAAAAAAAAAGAATCAAAGCGGCAGGAGGGGGCCAAAACAGTTGTATAGCCGAAAAAAAAAGTTGGGGGGGGGGTGACACCCCTGGGAAAAAAAATGGAAAAAAGAAAGAAAAAGAGTAGGTTCCATGGAATCATGCACTAGGGAATAACCTTTCCAAAAACACCCCTCTAGAATTTCGAGACCCCTAAGAGAAAAAAAAGACCCAAATATTTAGGAAAAGGAAAAAAAAAAAACGCAAACCGAAAAAAAAAGGAAGGGTGAGCGGCGGAGGTTGCTTATTGAGGGGCAAAAAAAAAAAAAAAGGGGAAAGTGGTGACACTCTGAGTGCAAGTGAAACCAGAGGAAAAGTTGTGAAAAGTGGGGAAAGGGGAAAAAAGATTTGGTAGCGTCAAAGAGGGAAAAACGCTAACCCTATGCCAAAAAACGTCCATAAAAAATGGGAAAGAAGGGGGGGGAAGGTTCGCCTCTTCTCTTGAAAGAGGAGGAAGGGGGGGAAAAGAAGAAGCGAACGGAAAGGTAAAATGGACGTGCAAAAAGGGTAAGAGGCATTGAAAAAGGAAGAGGACTCTAACCGAGAATAACAAAATCATGGTGGACATTAAGAGTTTCACCAAATCTGCCGAAAGGAGAAACGGGACAGAAAAGCAACAAGTTAAAATGACTCAAAAAGAGGTGCCTCTTTTCATTCTGTGGGGGAAGAAGGGGGAAAAAGCAAGAGTGATCGAAAAATCCGGGGAGGCAAGCGCCTTGTACGGTTTGAAAGGGGGAGGGTCGTCCTTCCTCCTTCCAGAGGAAAGGGGGGGGGGGAATGGGGAGTCAATTCAGGGGGTGACAAAATAATGGAACGGGAAAAAAACCCAAAGTTCGGACAAAGAGACACCTGTGCGCAAAATCCACGAGAGAAAAGGTGGAAAAAAAAGTGCGCGAGGGGGGGAAAAAACCTTGACATAGCTCAATCTAAAAAATGAAAGAGGAAGCAAGGAGTTGGGAGGGCGACTTTCTGTGGCAAAGGGGTAAGGTTGCCAGGGTCGCTGGGAGGACGGGGAAATTTGTTTCCTTGGGGGAAAAAAGACGTGCGCGGGGCAGGGGAAAAAAAAAATTTCAAGATGGTGAGAAAGGAAAAGGCTTTCAAAAAGAGGGTTTGGAGGGGGGACGGGCCAGGACCGAGCCGTTCTATCCAGAAACCCAGAAAAAAAAACAGGGGACAAAGAGCATTAATCAGGGAACCTGACCCGGCCAGTCATAAACAAGATGGGAGGTGCAAGAGGGAACAAGCGTCTTTTTGAGGGGGTGCCCACTGTCGGGGAAAAAAGAAAAAGGAAGGGCACAGAAACTGGGATAAGAGGGGGAACTCAAGCCCAACGGGGGGAAAGTGGAACTGGAAAGACAGAGAGGGAAACATTGTACCTCCGGGGAAGGTCAATTTCCTTGGGGAAAAAAGGACCGGGGGGATTGTTCGTTGGCCAACGAAAACCGTCGTATTTCGGGGTTCCTTGGGAAAAAGACCCCGCCGTGGAGAACTCGGGGACTACGGACTAAGGAGAGGAAAGAAAGTTTGGGACCCCTGCAATCCAAAGGGGGGGGAACGACTGGAAAAAAGAATCGGGAGGAACAAAGTCCCCACTTTTTTTAAAAAAAGGGGGGGGAACACATTTCCCCGTGGGGGTGCACTGGGGAAGCTGAAAAGCGCCCAGTTGGTTCGGGTGCCCGGGACAGGACTCCACAAAAAGAGTTTTTTTCGGGGAGGGCATCGGCAACCAAACGGAGCGGCCGCGGGGGAAAGGGGTGCCCCGCGCCAATTGAGTTGGGGGAAGGTGTCCACCTCTCCCACGGGCCAAAAGGGGGAAAAAGACCCGTGGGAGAGAAAGTTCAACACAGAAAGAAAGGGTCCAAGGGGAGAAGGGCCCACCAGAAAAGAAAAAAAAAGGTTTTTGATTGAAAAGGCACTAAAGCTCCAAAGGGAAGACCCTCAAAAAAGTTGCATAACAACAGGGGGGGAAGCGAGACCTGGCAATGAAAAAAGGGTCAGAATAAACGCAGTGGATTTTCGAAAGGGGGGCTCCTTCTTTCGAGAAAGAAAAGCCCAGGAGTGGGCCCCCAAGAAGAGGCACGCCAGAGGGAGAAAGGGGCAATTCGGAAACAGGGAAGGAAGGCTTGATTGGGGGAAAAAAAAGAGAGACTCTGGACCCCACCAACCCCCCCTGTAATCACGAACGTCACCACGACCCTTACTCGAACTGGAGGGGACTCGGAGCGGGTAAAAAAAAAAAACAAGAAAAAAGCGGAAAGATCCCCGAAGGATCTAAGGGAGGGGTCCACCTCGCCTTCCTCTGGGTAAAAAAGGAAGAAAGACACCAACAAAGGAAAGAGGGAAAAGAGAGAGGGACGGTCTATGTTCTGGGGGGGGAGAGCCCCTTCGGGGGAGGGGGGTTTCCCCGCAAGGAAAGACAGAAGCGTCCTAATGTACCAAGAAAAAAAAAAAAAAGAAATTGCCCATCCGGAAAAAGAAGGAATTTGGGAAAAGAGGTGTCAGGTTACCGAGTGGGCGGGCAAGTGTAAGTCGCCCAACAATCCTAAGGTCCAAAAAAGGGGACTCTGTCAAGGAGGAAAGGTGCGTTACACACAAAAAAAAAAAAAAAGTGCGGGGTGTTCGTGGCAAGAAGGGGAAAAAAAAATTTATAGTCGGACAAGGGGAAATTAAAAAAGAGCAGGGGGGGGGGAACGGGCAAAAGACACTGGGAAAATGATCGCCGGTCTCCCGGAGGGTCTCGCTGCCCAAAGGTTTTCCCATTTTTGAGAAAGCAGGGTTGCACCGGACTGGTTTCCAAGAAACCTATTCATCGAATTAATTGGGGGGGAGGGGTCCCGCATGCGTGATGTGGGACCGCTCTGCATCAACCCGTAGGAAGGATGGCCTGCAGTTTGAGAAGGGGAAAAAATGGGAAAGGGGAATGAGCGGGGAATCTGCAAAGGAAAAAATCGACACGAGAGGGGAATTGTGGGGAGGTGACTGCAAACCTCGAAAAACAGGGGGAGACTTAAGGAGTAGCAACACCACAAGGGCGCTTTTGAAAAAAAAGGGTAAAAGCCCCAGGGGGAAAATTGTGGGGGGGGGGGAAGGGCAACATTGGGGAAGGGGTGTTATGGAACCGACTTGCCATTGCAGGCCAGGAAGTATCTGGGGAAAAAGGGCGAGAAGAGGGCGGCGAAAAGTGCCCATGAATCGTCCCGCCTTTGTAGGGAGGGGAAACACTAATTTGGGGGGGGGAAGGGTAGGACAGTGGGGGGGGGGGATCCCGTTCGGACCACTGGGGGGGGGAACAGGTCGGTCCCTCACCAGAGTTTTCTTTTCCAAAAGAAAAAGGACCATTTTGAGGGGGGAAAGAAGATACATTTGCCAATTAGAGGGGGAAAAAGGGGAAAAAACTGAAGAACGCTGTCGCCGAAGCAAGTGATGGGTTATATGTGCCGAGAGACCTGGAGAGGAAAAGGGAAACGCTCGAAAAAAGGGAAATTGAGAATGACATGGGAAAGGGCATGGCCCGAATCTACTGGAAAAGGGGTAAGCCGGTGTTTCCCTAAAGTCCCGGGAAACGCAAAAAATAACTTCAGCGCTGTGAAAAAAAAAAGAAACAACGGAGGGGAGCGCGCTCCACAAAAAAATTACCACTAATCTGCAAGGGGGGGAGCCCAACACGGAAGGAGATTGATTCGCAATCAGTGAAGGGGAAACATAACACAGACGCCCTCATGAAGCTGTGAGGTGGGAAGGGACCTAGCTTCCTAATCAGGGGGGGAGAACCATCTGAATATGTCAAAAAAGGGGGAAACAATGGGGAAAGACGTCTTTGGAAAAAGATGGGCATAACGAAACATACAAAAAAAAAAAACGGGGGGGAAAAGAAAGTGGCGAAATCAAAGTCCTTAATCCCAAAAGAAATTCAGGAACCAAGCTGCAAAAAAAAAAACCTGGATGAGGGGGGAGAGATATACTTTGCCGTGTGGAGCAAGGAGGGGGAACGTGGTGACTCCTTAATGAAAAAAAAGGACTTTCTGTGGGGGAAGTGGAGGTGTGAGCTTTGGTACAGCGGAGGGAAGACAGAAAAATACGGAACGGCTGCAACCGTTCAACCAGGAAAGGGGGGGGGTGCCC
>Ga0179593_1378730_pt1 | contig 11455 bp, 4 predicted proteins | sample CZODoug2_1_08_16_FD_185931 | JGI IMG/M metagenome (GOLD analysis project Ga0179593, IMG submission 185931) | Vadose zone soil fungal communities from Angelo Coast Range Reserve, California, USA - CZODoug2_1_08_16fungal (PacBio error correction) | ecosystem: Environmental > Terrestrial > Soil >...
GCAGAGGCTGTCCCCTCTCAGATAGAGCGTTTCCTCGCAACGAAGGAGGAAAAATGGGAGCTCTTGATCGTTCCGAAACTTCTGAGGAAGGAGCCGGTTTCTTCATCTGACACCAGGAGAAAGAACTTCTTGGCTATAGGGGAATCGTCCCTGGGAAGGGACTCCGCCAGGAAGCTCTGCTTAGTTCTCACCACGAGCGCGGATAGGGGGAAAAACACTGCGGCCGCAGCTACTGGGATTCACTTCTTGTGCAGAAGCTGAATGAGGGAAAAGATGGCGAAAGCGAACCTGGGGGAGGAGACCGTCCATATCAATGAGTAAAGTAAAGGCGAAGTCATACGTCTACCACATAGATGGTCAATGCGGTTGCTATTTTTCCTGATTACATGAGAAAAAGGGGGGAATACAGGAAAAGCAATCTATAGCGAATGAAGAGGCAGAACTTACGCGGCAATCGTATGGACGAGGGACGGCCAAAGCCTGGCAAAAGGCCATTCAGGAAATCTTCCATAGCACGTCCGAAAAGGGGGAATGGTTCTGCATAAAGGGAAACAACCAGTTGGACCATGCTTACTATTGGAAGAGGGGTGGTGGTTCAACATTTCCTTAGACCGATCAAGGAAGAGGGCGTCAGGGGGTGAAAGATGGAAATTCATTTATCCGCAAAAGGAAGTAGTGAGAAGAGAACCATAGGAGCGGAAGCTGTCTGCAACGTTCTGAGGGAAAAACGGAGGGTTCCAGAGTGAGGAAAAAGTGGGGTAAGCTCACAGGATGATGAGAGAAATTGAAGAATAGGGACGAAGAAATTTTTAGCAAGGAAGGCACCCCCCCCCCCCAACCCGAGGCGAGCTTCTAACTTCTTCAGACGGGGCGCAGATACCGGAAAGTGAATAATTTTGTACACGTCGATGAAAATGAAGGAAAGGAAAGGGGGAAACCTAGAGTCGAGGGCCTGAACTAGGGGGCAGCCTCCGTTTGTCAAAAACGCGATGCATCAAGCAGAAATAAAGAAAACACAACCAGAGAAGTTAATCCGCGAATTTGGAATATGAGTTCGTGTAAGGCGGGGAATTTTCAAAGGAAAACGGACTCCAAAAAAATCTCGGCGAACAGGATTTAGCGTACGATGGGAAATACGAGGCGATGCCACCGTGGCTAACCTTCCAATTATCAGTCCAAGGTCTCCTGCTTGAAGCTGTGAAGGAAGGGGGCTTGGGGATGCAGAAATAAAAGACGTGAAGGGGAACGGAATTCAGGCTGTATTAAGGGGGCCAGTCAGACTATGAAACGAGAAGAGTAAGGCGGACCTCGATCGAAAAAAAGGATTTGGAAAAGCGCGAAGAGGAAGGAAATATTTTAACTCACCGCACCAAGCGTCGGTCTGCGGGGGGGTGAACATCGCGTTATTCAGACTCTTCGGGGGGGAGAAAACAATGCCGTATGGGGTACGAAATTCGGTTTCCACCCCCCAACAAAAAAACACCCCCGCGGCATAGGGGGGGGGAGTGGAGGGGGAAGCGACGTAAAAACCAAGCGGTTGCTACAATTGAAAAAATTCATCGAACAGAATAAACGAAAAGAAACAAGGGATAAAAATCGGGCGCAAAATTTAAAAGAGACAGCGAGATCATGAAGGTTTCTATACCGAGTGGTCAGATTTCCAAAGCGAAACATGCACGCCCCGTTAATCTGTCACATAAGGTACAACAGGGCAATCTTCTGACATTAGGAGACGGTAGTTTGGACCAGAGGCAAAGCCATGAATCGTTGTCTATGAATTATCGTACGGGAGGGCCTCCCAATTCTTTGGGGGTTGCCCCATCGGTGAGTTATGGAAATCTAACTACTCAAAGACAATGAGGCAAGGTAGTTCAAGAAGAATAAAAGGGTGGGAAAAGAAAAAGCAGAGTCGGAAAACTTGCGGACGCTGCCTGTGTAAAATCTGACAAGGTTTCCGTTTTCTCAAGACCGACGACGTGCAGACTCATGTCCTTTGCTCGGCAGAGAAGTCATTTTGAAGACTTCAAAAGGGCATGTTAGTCAGGGAATCTGACACAGATAAACGAATGAGCTCGAGGGGTTATTGTACGGGTACATTTTGAAAGCCAGAGCGGTCTTGCCTTTGGCGGGGTTCTTCATTCTTAATGTTTCAATGGCACCCTGGGCTCGGACGCAATCACTATGACGGGGGGAACTCGACAGGCATGGCTGCTTCGACTCAGCGTGCCAATTGGAGACCCGAGCTGGCTGGACGGGGGAAGCCGGCTGCCGCGGGCACTTCTAGACTTGGGGGGTGTATAACTTGGGCTTGATATAGGTCCCCGCAGAAGAAGCAGTGCGGCTAGTCTGAAGGGGGCACCAACGTCATCAAGACCAGTGCAATCCGTGTCAAGAAGTCCCTCTTCTATTTTTGGGATCAGCCGAGGCAAAGCCAGGAAAAAAAGAAGCAGGACCAAGGTGGGTGTGTGGTGAGGGGGGGTGTTGTGGGAAAGGATTTCTCCTTTACAAGGAGCCACTGAGGGGATCGACGATGTCATCGGGCCGTAGTTCGACCTATCGAGAATTCAAAGGCAAAGTGGAAAAAGGAAAATCGCCCGCGGACACTTCAGAAAAGGAACGGCGCAGGAAGGGGAACTGGGGGGTGGCGCAGAAAGTGGGGTGACAATCATGAAGGCGAGGCCCCAGAATTAGGAAAATAAATGTCAGTCCAAAAATGGATCACTTTATGAGTTGGAACAAATGGAAAGAGGAGGATTTAACTGGCGCCGAGGAGCATGGAGGAAAATCCCGTAGCCGTAGACTCGCGGGAATCTTGTCCAGGCAAACGTTCAAAGAAACTGGGGATGAACATGAGAAAAGAGGAGCTGTTAAACACGGGGTCAATTGACCCTAGAACCAGTAAACCGCGACGAAGGTGGCAGACCTCTAGGGCCCGCCGCGAATACGGAATGTGCAAAGGTTCCGGTCCTGGGGACCGAACTCCCTCAAGCCGATCTTGAAAAGAAAAAAATCTATAGAATAAATTTTGTGACAGTCGGAAAGACCGTCAGTCATGGGCAGACGTATGCAGAGCCGGGGGGTAAAACACTGACTTAGGGGCAGATCCCAGGGGCCGTTATCATTGGGCCTTGGCTATTCCAACTAAGAGGAGGAAAGTTCGCCGCTGGGGGGAATGCGCTAAAAGAAGAGGGCGAAAGATTTTATTCACTGCATGTCGAAAAAAGGAAAAAAGGGGAGAAAGTAGAGACCAAGAAGGATGTGTGCCATGAAGGGTAGTTCAGAGAGGAGGGAAAGAAGAGTGCATTAGGTCGGAGAGGGCAAGTCGCTGCTCGATGGAGAAGAGGACCGGGGAAAGAGAGCCGAAGAAAGAGAAATCCCTTCTCTCTATGATAAAGCGATGAAGAAAGGGGGGGAAGCTCGAACGTGTTGGCATGATCAAGCGAGTACGGAGTCCGCATTTTCTGCGATTAAGAATTACTCAACGACGAAACGACTTTCGGCGAAAGGGCTGACGCATGCCTAAGGACTGAAGAAGAAGCTCGATAAAAGAAAAGGGGAAGAGGTCTTCTCGAAACGCGCTTAGGGGATGAAGCGGGAAGCCATGATTACGAATCTCAGAAAACTTAAGGGGAGGGAAAAATATATCTATCTCAAGCATGGCAGGAAAAAGTCCGCGTCATCGCGTAATCAGCTTGGGGTAAGAGAAAACTAACGATATGGAATAGTCACAGAGGCGTCATTAAGAAGAGCCGAGCTCCGCCACGTGAACCTGGGAGAAGAACGTCGTTTCTGGCTCATGGCCGCTCTCGTAGGGGACCTGACCGCAAATGCCGAGAGAAGAGAATCAGTCTCAGGCACACAGCTCAATCAACTGAGATCATCAAAAACCCAGACTCGGACACAGATGCTCACTAGTGTAGGAAACTTCTTTCGCGCCGGCAAAGGCGGGGCGATCAAAAGAGCGTGCGGTTCATTTCCTCCCAAGTTCCAGTTTTGACAAAGCTTAACGGAAGGCTCGCGTGCCAGAAGTTGTAAAGAGAGAAGGAGATTGCTTTTGTGGACTCGTTGTCCTTGATTACAATGGATCAAAGTGATACCATGCGAGGGAAACCCTCTCGGGTATAGCTCAGGAAGAGCAGCTTGCCGCGGGACGAGGGTTGGACGAGCACGGCAACCAATCCTTCTAACCTCTCCTTGGACCAGCAAAGGGAGGAAAGTGGGACCAGCTTCTTTCATAAGTTGCAAAAGGACTTAAACGCGAGGGGGTTGGAAAAAAATGGTGACTCGATCAATATACCGGGGAGATGCAGGGATGGAGCCGGTGAATGAGGATAATCCTCACATGAAGTCGTAGCGCGCATGGCAAATCCCAGACGTCTCTTGTATTCAAATTCGGTAAAAAAGACTGTAACAAAGGTTTGCCATCGTGGAAACAAGTAAAAAGGGGTAGCGCAATGAAGATCTTCAATGTGATCTTAGCCGGCGGGAGCAAAAGGGGGGGGAATGATAAGAATACCACTACTTAAAGCGAAATCTCGAAATGCTTAGTCTGGGGGCAATAATTAAAGTAACAATCTTTATGGTCCAGGGGGAGGGGAATCAGACACTGTTGGAAGCTCTACAATCTGGGGGTTTGCAGGAGGAAGAATCCTGGGGTATGGGACAACAAAAAAAAAATCTGCTGTCTGCATCAGAAAATACGAAAAAACCAGCCACGGAAGATCAAGTTAGAAATCCTACGGGAGTTAAAAGAGTGAGGGGGGGGGTAAGTCGAATTTCCTTTCCGCCTCCTAAGAATCTCATGTGAAAGGAAGGGGGGACCAGGGTGAATTTCTGCAATATCTCGCCCTGGAAGCAAGAAGTCCGGGTCTAATGCTTTGTGGATTTGGTCAGGGAGGAAAATTCATATCGACGGAAGGAGGGGTGAAAAAAAATCCAAAGGTTCTTATGACGTTTAATTCAGAAAGTTCAGTCGATCCACCCAGTGCGTATGAGGTACATAATAGAAAAGAAAGAAAATTCTGGTCTCCAAGGAGAAATCGACGAAAAGAGGGAGCTGGCCGGACGAAACCAAAGGTCGGTCGCAAGTGGCAATCGGTTCATCGTTACAGGCGGAACGTACAACGGGCTTGGGTGGGATCTCATGAGACGAGTTTAGGAATAAGTATGAGGTCCAGAGCCCGGTATGGACAAAAAAGGATGAAAGAGTACAACGCAAAAGACCAAGTATCCAAAGCAGATGGCCGCAAGGAAAAAGAAAAAAACTATCCTCATCATGAGAAGGGAGACTACTCAGGCAGATTTCCACCCGTGAACTTACCAGAAACAGCAGGGGAAATAAGAAAAGGTCAAAGCAAGGGGACCAGCGTAACCCGGAGAGGAGGATCTTTTCTGAGGTTAGGGGGGGAACAAACCGGCCATTCGAAGTGTCTAGGGCCGGAATTACTGTCATCGGTAAGACAGGTCCGATCTTGGGTGGACCCAGCTTGAGGAGTGCTCAAAAAGATAAAAAAAAAACGTATATTAGGGATGTCCCTCCGCCAAGCGGGTTCACAAGAAATGGGGAGGAAGATTCATCGAAAAGGGGAATGGCGGGGACTCTGCGGGGCAGCTCCAGTCAGACCTTTCAGGGATTTGACCTGGAGGAGACCAGGGTATTACCGAATTCACGGGGGGGGGAATTGTGCAAAAAGTGGTAAATCTACATGGAAAGAAGGCAAGGAAGTGAAAAATCGGAGGATGGTTTGGGTTTAATTTCAAAAATTTAGCAGAAGGGAAATCCTTTAGAGGGGAGGAGTGACCCCTTAAGGTTTAAGCTCAAGCACCTCGGGAAACACTCAAAAGCACGAAAATGCGGAAGAGCCTAAGGGGCTCTCACCTCGGCCCGGTTCTGAAAGCTCATCGGATGCTACCGTTGGAACTTGCGCCCGGGAAAGCTTGCTAGCAAACGGGGAGAAAGTCTCATGGCAGGGAGGGGTAGAATCCTTGCTGGGGGAGGGATGAGGGCCACGATAAGACGCCTTCGCTGCGGGAAAGCCAGGTAGGAAGGAAAACCTTCATCGCCCTGGACCGACAAGCTTCAACTTGCCGTGAGAGGGGCGTGAAGAAGCCGAAGGCCAAGATACCACATTATACCCAAGTGGGAGAAGGCAGTAGAAAGCGCGAGATTGGATCAATTTCAATCTCCTCTTTCAAATAGGAGAAGAAGAATCGCGGAGAGGGAAGTCCATGAGGCCGAACGCAACGAGCTTCACACTTCAGCAGGTATCAGAGCCTGGGGGGTTCGGGATTAATGAAAAAGGGGGGAAAGGTTTTTGACAATATGAAATATGAAGGAAAGGGCACCAGAATTCAAAACCCCAAAGCGATGTAGCATTCCAAGTGGGGGGGGATCTTCTGGTGAGTAGACGGTCCATGAGATATGAGGGGATTGACGGGGCGGCAAAGAAATTTAGGAGATACGCGTGGCCGTAAGATTTTGCGTTAAAAACTGATTCCCGCCACCGATTAAGGGAGTCTACTGGTATCCCAGTTTTCTTAACGACGTCCAAAGCCGTGGACGAAGAGGCATAAGAAGTCATAGTTATTAGATAAATACTTAATGTACTGAGGAGACTTGGAATTGTCACGCGAGAACCATCCCGAGCCCGATTTGGATCGATTCGGAATATTTGACGTCAAATCAGGCAGGATTAACGTAGGAATAAGCCCGCGACAATGGGCGAAACGTGTAATGCAGAGGTCGTTTGAGAAAGGAGTTGACCTTGTAGAGGAACAAGAGATTAAAAACATTTCGAAGACTGCATGCTCTCTACTATTTCAATGAGGGGTATTAACTTTTGGGGACCTTGAACGTGCCAACGAGAAAACGTCAGAAGAGAAAAAGAGGGGGGGTTGAGGAGTTTTCTTCTGCAATGCAGAGTTACTAGAGCTTCAATCCTCTTCTGGAAGGAAAAACCAGTCTCTCTCGAGGAGGTAACAGAAAGGGGGGAGAGATCACGAAAGGGAATCGCATCCACTATCTGCGAGAGACAGCCGCTGCAGAAGTGGCCGATCCAGGACGCACGTGCTGAGATGCGTTAGCATGCAAGGAAAGTGGGGGGGTAAGAAACAAGGTAGTAGATTGCGCTGCGAGCGGCGGGGACGATTACGCTATCTCCCTCGGAATACCTAGGCTTGAACACTGAGATCACCCCATCTAAAAGGCATTAACAAAAGAAAAAGGAAGGGGAGAATCCAGTCCCTCTCTCGGCTAACAACATCAAGACATCAAAAGGAGAACAGAGGGGGGGGGGGGGAGGTAGTTCGGAGGTTGCGAGGCCCAATCATCGCTCACTCTCTGTCGTGCTGAAAATGCGGAACCAAAAACGATTTCTACATCAACAACCACAACGGATAGTCAGGGACGAAATACGCAATATAGGTCAAACAAAAAGAAAGGAAACAGTAGGAATTTCTTCACAAAACGTGTCAAAGAGCAAAGCAAGCCATAAAAGGATAGACTGGAACCTCTCATCTTGCCTCAGCTCTGTGTCCTAGGAGAGGCGCGTTTTACGCGTTCTGAAAACGCGAGAGGCCTACTTTTCTCGTGAGAGAAAGCCTCTTTGAATTAAAGTAGTCTCATAGATAGCCACACGTCGCGCCCTCTTACCTCTCATGCTTGATCCTATACCTCGGCGATCTCTTTCGCTCGCATGCCGTCGCTCCTGTTCGTTACGGCCGGATCGCCTGGACTAGTCTACAACCGCGCGCGAGAACGATTCTCACGAAGCTCAATCACGTGGGATCTTCACACGTTCGGAAGCGCCTTCTACTCCGGGGGGGGGAAGGAGATTTTTGAGGCTCTCGAAGCCAAGGCGGGTCTATCAGCAGACTCGCTTGTTAAGAGACCTACCAATTTCCAGACCGGAAGTTTGAGCATCAGGCGGGAAGCCCATACGTCATGGAACAATCGAGGGACAGCTCAGGGTCACTCTCTTTTTGCCGGAAGTACGAATGAGATAAATTGACCATCGGATACCTCAGAAGCTTAGAAATGTTCCGAAGGAAGCGGTGGAACAAGCAGGGGAACATAGTTCTCCTTCACATATCTGGGGGAGGAAAAGACCATCTGGTTACGGGGGCTGAGGAAGACGGGAATGTTCCACTGAAGGACGGATTGCAGAGTTTGGTGCGGTTTCTGAGCTCCTATCAAGATCTATGCAGGGAAAAGGGGGACTGAGGGCTTAAAACTGACCGGATAAGACATTAAAGGATTTAAGGTGACAAAAATCTGCGCACGCTGTTCCCCTGCAAACCTTCGGTCTCTTAGAATTTATGTTTGCCGAGTCTGGATGTCAAAAAAGTGTGGGTTACAAACCTCAACCGGGATGATTATCAAAGTCATCATCTAAGGTACTTTAGCCATATTCGAAGAAGAATTCGATAGCGGCCTACAGAGATGAAAATGCTTCATCGGCTAAGAAAAACTTAAAGTCCTGAAGGGGGTCTTTGGGACAGTATCCGAAAGAAGGTAGAAACGGGGGAAGAGCAATATATCGGGATTGTGTCACCGAACTCTTTTCAGACGCCAGGGAATAGCTAGGGCGATGTGTTGCCAAAACCTACAGAAGACTCAGAATAAAACACGCACGGGCCCGGAATCGACTGAAAACTAAGACGAGGGGGAAGGTTTGATTGGGTCGTAAGTCAGGAATTTGATTTCCCCCTTGCAACGGGTCACCTCCGCGATTATAGGCGGGAAAATGTCCCTTTGAAAGAGTGTTAACGATTTATACTGTGTCAGTAACAATAGACTGCGCGGGCTTGTTTGATGATAGGGCAACTGGGATCACGCTGAAGCCACCCCTTCTTTTTCGATACTTCGATAGTTGTCCGTCTATGGGCTGATGTGGGGCAGAACTCGCAAAGTCGACTTGAGTGGTCTTCTCGGTCGTTCATGGCTAGGGGCAGGGGTGGTTCCGAAAAAGGAGTGAAGTCCTTTTCCGACTTTTTGTATCGCGGCATATGGAAGGGGTTAATAACGTCATCTAAGATAGGAGAAAGTCGGCCGAGTGCAGCGACTGTAAGAGTGAGAGCCGTCTTGTTAAAACCTCAGCGTAGGGGCAGCAATTTTTTCCAGGCGGTAGGAATCAGCTTCGGGTTCGGATAAGGGAAGTGGCCTTTTTAGGAGCAATGCAGGTAGAGGAGCAGCTTTGAGTGTCCAAGCCCAGGGCTTGAGAAAATGTTGCGCATTCATAACGCAAGACGAAGGAGACGCAGAGGGGATCAAAAGGTATTATTAAAACAAAATACCTCTCTGATCATTAGGAATTCCTCGGTCCAAATGGGTCCTACGCAATTATGAACACGTAAAACTATTAAAAAGAAGGTCAAGCCGCCCTGTGGACCGCGAGCACTTCGACTGGGAGGCAGGTGATCGTTTGGCTCCCAGCAAGGAAAGGTGGATATTCGGAGATAAGGGCATCTTCCCTCAGGGCGGAGAGGGGGCTTCCTTCGGGAGGAGGGCCAATCAGATAAAAGAAAAAACATAAGGAGGAAGAGTATAAAAGATAAGATTTAACTCTAATGCACCCAAGATAGACGCGGGAGACTCTGCACTTCTCGCTTCAAGGAAAAGATTGAAAGTGAGGGCAGCAAGAAACAGCACCAGTCGACGAATGAAATCTACCTTTGACAGGGCATGCTTTTTCTGGGGAGGAAAACTCTTCAATTTTCATTCTAAAAAGGGAAAGATTACACCGTAGGAGAAAGGGGCCGAATGATCAGGAGGATTTGGGCTTTAATTTTAAAGGGGATCAATAGCGGGTTTGAATGGTCTGAGTCCTCTTCAATTTTGATGGGCGTGCAAGCATGGGATCGGAAAGAAAGAAGAGGGACGAACTCGACTCAATGGGAAGCTCACAAGCAAGCCCTTCTAAAAAAGAATCGGATACGGCGGAAAATTGCGTACCAGATGGAGTGCTGAGGCAGAAGGACTCAAACATGTTAGAGAGGGGTATAAAGCCGGTTTGGGATTAGGGAGGTCCCTCAACGTGAGAGGGGTTCCTCTTCACTAAGGAACACTTGAGACTCCTAACAAGGAAGTCCCGGTACCGTCGGAGGTTAGGAAGAGAAGAGGTAAACCGACGCGAGAAAGCTGAGACCATGGACGCTATTAGCCAGGGACAGTAGACAGGAGCGATTGGGAGACAGAATGGCACAGTCGAAGGGTTCAAAAAAATCTTTCTCCGATATCGGGTTGAATGCAAGGTGAGGAAACAATTACGAACACCTATAGGAAAACTCGGGTAGTAACTTCTGGGGAAAGGGGGCACTTTGGGGTGTCTTATTTCGGCTGGGAAAAGGAAGGAACGAGGGGGACAATCGATGAGCTGAAAAACAGAGATTTCTAAAGAGTTTCTGATCAAAAGCATCTTCATGGGGGGGGAGGACTGACTCTGAGGAGGGTACGGTATGACTGCTTCCGTGAAGCAAAATTAGAAGGACTGGGGGGCTCTTAGTCAGGGCCTTAACGGAGACCGACTTCAGCTGTATTTAGAAAAAAAAAAAAAAAAAAAAAAAAAGAAAAAAAAAAAAAAAAAAAAAAAAAAAAAAAAAAAAAAAAAAAAAAAAAGAAAAAAAAAAAAAAAAGACGGTACATCCGGTGATCACACACGGTGGGGCCTTGACAACAGATGAGGGGAAAGCGACCGAAGGGGTCAAACACTAGCAGAAGGGGGGGGGGAAAGGAGAGGATAAATATACGAAATGTAGGGGAATCTCAAAAAACAGGAGGGGGTCCAGAGCTCAAAAGAAGGCATCACAGAGAGTTCTATGCGAATTGGGTTGAAAAAAAAAAAACCAGGAAATAAGGGCCTGAGTGGTATCAAGAAAAAGAAGTCGGAGAAAAAAAAGTTGGCGACGTGCTGTAATGGGGCAAGACAGCTTCTCAGGGTATAGAAGGAATTTTTCGGACAGGGAGAATGTCCTCGGGAGAACATGGGGAGGGCCACGAGATCTAGGAATGTCTCATCTATGGGATTCACTTTTACATGCGAAGGAGAACCTCTAAACTTCCTAATAACTAAATACGATGTGTTCAATGAAGTGGGAGGAGATCAAAACTTGCAAGTCACTGGTGCTCGGGTGGGAAGGAAAAAGGGGGAGGAGAGGAGATCTCGCCTGAAGGAGGAATAGCAAGGGGAAGGCCTCATAACAAAACTCTCGCGATATAAGTCGAAATTGGGTTCTGAATCACGCGACGGGGGTGATCTTAAGCAGAGCGAAGTAGCGAAGGGGCGGCCTTGCGGCACAAAGTGAAAAAAGAAGAAAAATGAAAAGAGATCTGGAAAAACTTGCTTTCCTGTCTTCTTCATGCAACGAGAAGAGAGAGAGGACCCTCTCGGCAAAAGTCCCCATACTCTCTGAGAGCTGAACATCTCTTAAAGAATTAACCTCTTGCGGTGAGTGCAAG
>Ga0179593_1577221_pt1 | contig 11455 bp, 20 predicted proteins | sample CZODoug2_1_08_16_FD_185931 | JGI IMG/M metagenome (GOLD analysis project Ga0179593, IMG submission 185931) | Vadose zone soil fungal communities from Angelo Coast Range Reserve, California, USA - CZODoug2_1_08_16fungal (PacBio error correction) | ecosystem: Environmental > Terrestrial > Soil >...
AGGTTCGATTTTGACGATAAGAAAAGAGGAAAGAGAGAAAAAACACATACTATCCATAAAAAGAATATCCTTCACGGGAAAATGGTTAGAAACGTCCGGAAGGAAGGGAGGGAAGCCTTACTTCTACCTCGCGAAAAGGAGGGATGGAGAAAACCGCCTCCACTCTCCTTATCGAGGAGGGGTACTAGGAGGATAGTTGATGAAAAGGGAGGAAAGGGAAAAAAGAGAGGGAGGAGACACGTCATTCGCTCCCTTACCTTTACGCTCCAGTACGGGGGGAAAGGGGGGGAAAAAAGAAGGTCCTTGAATTCGTCCGGGCCAGAATAAGGGAATCTGTTCGCAAAAAGCCGACAGGAAATACGACAGAAGGAAAAAAAGGAGAAGAAGCGCACCTCTTCTCCGGTGAAAAGGTGAAATTCCCCTTCTGAAAAGTTGGGGAGGGGAGGAAAGAGAGAAAGAGGAATCAGCTTGTCCTTTCTCTCTTACAGAAAAAAAAAGAAAAAAAGGTTGAGGGGGGTCGATCCTGCTCTCGGCGTAGGGGGAACAAAGAAAGCCGAAATGGGAAGGAAAGGGAAAAAATCGTCCTTCTACTAAGGGGAGGGAGGGGAGGAAAAGAGGAAGGCGTCCTCTTCTTGGACTGGTAAAGAAACGGAGTACGGCGACGGAAAGGAAAGGGAAGGAAAGAGGGGGGGGTGTTCTTCGTCATCGAGGGGAAAAAAAAAAAGAGGAAAAGAAAACAGCCCCATCTCTATTTCTGCAGGAAAAAAAAGGTGAAAAGCACGGGCCTGCAAAAAGGGGAAAAGAAAAGAGAGGGAACTTTCCTTAGCTTACCAGCACGAGGGAAAAAAACAAAAGGGGGAGGAAGGGGGGGGCGCTCATCTCCGTGTCTACCGAGAAAAACTTAAAAATAAGACGTCCAATTGAAAAAAAAAAAAGGGAAGGAGGGGGGGAGCTACACTTATCTCCGGGGGAGTATCTTTACGATGAGGATATAGATGTACGAAAAAAAAGGAGAGCGGCTTCTCTCGGAGTCGGCGACACCTCTCCGCGGGCAGTTCAAAAAAAAAATCCATCAACAAAGGAGGAAAGGGGTGAACTCTAACATCCTCCGTGGGGAGACGAAAGGGAGGAACAGTTTTCCCCCCTCAGAGAAGGGGAGGTTTCAGAGTCCTTAAATTGCCCATGCTACCGCCAAAAAAAAAAGGGACCACTTCTCTAGTCTTATATAAAAGCCAGGGAGCGCTTCCTCCCTAAAGAACAGTCCATAAGGTTCTGAGAAGGGAAAAAAGGGAGGGGGAAAAGAGGCCGCGATACCTCCTGATGCTAAAAAAAAGGGGATGGCTGGTTTTTTTTATGGGGGGAAGAGGCACAGAGCAGTCCGGAAAAAAGGGGGGGGGAGAATCGACCCCGAAAAAGAAAAAAGAAGGGAACTCTATCGCCTGATCGACGATTAAGGAAAGGGGAAACTGGGAGAAAAAAGGAAAGCTCTTTTTCTCCAAGCAAAAGAGAAGAAAGGAGGGTGAAGAGCTTCTGAACCCTATCTCTGGGAAAGGAGGGAAGACAGAGACTTCCTCTTCAGAGAAAAAGGGGTTCTCCTCCTTCTTAGCTGGGGAGGATAGGCAAAAGGGAAGAGGTATTTTTCTCTCCATGAAAAAGTCCTCCTCTTTTCCGCGACGCTCGAAAGGTAATGGGGGGGGGCACAGTTTCCATTGTCTCTCCAAAAGAAAGATACGGTTCATTCCTACCAAATTAAAAGGGAGTCAAACTCCCGAAAAAAAAAAAAGGGGGTTCTCACGATCTTGAAAAAGAAGAGGGGGGGTCAGCGTATACCCTCTCCTGTGCAAGCAGCAAGAAGAAGAGAAAAAAAGATTAAATGCGCCGAAAAGAAAAAAAAAAGGAGGAAAAAACTTCCTCCATTCCTCTCATGCGACGGAAAAGAAAGAAAGAAGGTGAACCGGGCTCTATGATCCGTATATAAAAAAAAAGGAAAGAGTGATTCCATAGAGAAAAAAAAAGAACAGAGGCATGTACCTATGTATGGAAAAAAAGGTATTTACTTTTTACAAAGAGGGCAGCCCCAAGGAAGAGAGCGGGGGTATTTCCTGAAAACGAAAGAAATACGGACTCTTCAGCTGCGCAAGATTAAAATGTGGGGCGGAGGGATTAGATCCTTCATCATATTTCCAAAAAAATACACCGCCATAATCCCAGAAAGAATAAAGGTTTAGGGGGGGGGGGGAAGATTCAGTCTCCTTATCCGTGAAAAATGAAGGACCATCAATCCCTTCTTAGCAGAAATTGGAAAGAGACGGCATTTTCGAAAAGAAGAAAAAGAAAGGGAGGGGGGGAAAAAGAGTCTCGATTTTCGTTCAAAAAGGGAAAAAAGAAGGGGAGACTCACAAGAAAATGTTCCTGACCGAAGAGATGGACATAGATGGTCCAGGAGAAAAGAAAAGAGAGATTCTATACAGGGGGGGGGGGGAAGGGGAGAACGGGCCAAAGCCATCCCTGGCTGAAACCATAACCGAAAAAAAGAAGAAGAAAAAGGAGGGGGATGTTGCCCTCATGCCCCACCTCGAAGGGAGGGGAAAGGGGGGGGGGGGGGGGGGGGGGGGGGGTGGGGGGGCAGGGTTTTTTGGAGCGAAGGGGGGGTTTTTTTGGGTGGTGGGGGTTGAGGTTAGCGGGGGAAAAAAAAAAAGAGGGGGGGAAAAAAAGCTCTTCAGCAGCAGGGCCTAAAAAAAAAAGTTGGGAATCAAACAGAGAGGGAAGGAGAGGAAAAGAAGACGGTCGTCGCGCGAGATTGAAAGAAAGAAAGGAAAAGAATATTCCCTCCAATAGCGAAGAAGAAGTCTGAAAAAAAAAAAGCTGTAAAGGGGGGGGGGAAAAGGAAAAAATACGTTATTTCAATTATTGGGGGGGAAGGGGAAGAAGAAAATCCATCTTTCTCGACTGAGTTGTTTCAGAGAAGCGCGCTCGAGACGGGGAGATAAGAAAGGGAAGAGGGGAGAGATCGAAGCGTCCATCCAAACTGAAGAGAAAAAAAGACGAGTGAAGTAAATATTTACTATCTCTCTAAAAAAGAATAGATCAAGAGTGGACCGGAAAGAGGAGGAAAAAAAAGGAGTTGGGGGGGTGGGGGAAGCGCGTGGGGGGGGGGGGGGGGGGCAGGGGGGGTGCGGGGTGAGGGGGAGGCTCGGGGGGGGGGGGGGGGAGGGGGGGGGGGGGGGGGGGGGGAAGGGGAAAGCAAGAAAACGAAGGAAGGAGGAGGGAGAACCAGGTGAAGGGCGCGCGGGACAGCAGAGTCGCGCGAAAACAAACAGTGGGAGTATAGATCCAAGAAAAAAAAAAAAGAGCGCGCTTGCTTGGTAGATTGAAAAAGTGGAAAAAAAATGGAGGGAGGCCTCTTTGGAATCTGGTCAAAAAGGGAAAAAGAAGAAGAAGGGGGGGTCCTGCCCTTGGGGGGGGGAAGAACAAGGGGGGTTGGGAGGGGAAAAAAAAGAGGCAGGGGAAGGGGTCAGGGGGAAGGGGACTAGTATGAGTTAGGAAGAAAAAAGACGAACGGGAATGGGACAGAAAAGGAAAGGGGGGAAGTAACCTCCAATTCTCTCCGAGTGGGGAAAAAAGAGGAGAAGAATTTTTTCTGCCGAAAGGAAGAAAAACAGTCTAGCATGCGGGGGCAAAACATAAAAAAAGAGAAGGGGGGGAGCGTACCGGCATATTGCCTGGAAGCAGGGGGTTGAAGGCACAGCCTTGTTTTTCCAAACAATCGTAGAGAGTCGGAGAAAACACCATGGTTTGGGAAACAGCAGTAAGAAAGGGGCCGTTTCAGCAAGGACAAGACCGTTCTTTTGCCTTACTCACGAACTCGGCAAAGAAGAAAATGACAGGGAGAATCGGACGAGAGAAAAAAGGAAAGGAAAGGGGGGGCGGTCAGTCTCCGAACATTTAAGGGGAGAAAAAGGGAGAGGAAGTATCGCCTCTGTCACGGCGGAAGAATTAAGGGAAAAGCACCTAACCCTTGAGAGGAGGAGAGCGGGTCCTTTCATTGGAAAGATAAGGGGAAAAACAAGATACCTAGGAATTCTTGGGGAGGACTCTCAGATCTCAGTCGAGCGGGAAGAAAGGAACGCATTGGGACTGTCCCTTAACGAAAAAAAGCGTGACGGAACTTGGCGGGGGAAGGAAGGAAGGGGTCCCAAAAAGAAAAAAGCAACAAGGGGGCTCGTTCCCTCCTTCGTAACAGAAAAAGGAGGAAACTGAGCTAGGGGAAGAAAGGGGGAGAAGGAAGTCATCGCGCCCGGGGAGGAAAAAAGGATGCCCGCTTCCCTGCGCGGCCGGCAGAAAAGGCCGCTACGGAGGAGTGGGGGACAAAAAAAAAAAGAAGAGCTGTACTTTCTGCTCTAACCGCCATCGCGGGTAGAACTAAGACCGAGGCCGACAGAAAGGGAAAGAAAAAAGGAGGGGCCTTTTATCGGCGGGAGGGAGAGGGAAAAGAGAAGAGGGGGCGTTTCTTCCTTCCTCCTCTCTGGTCAAAAAGATCTCTGGAAAAAGGAAGGGGCAAAACCCCCTCAGAGCCGAGAAGCGTCCCAAAAGGGGTTCGGCCCGGAACAAGGGGAGCTCCTTTCAAAGAAAAGGGGGGGCGCGACGTCTCTATCAGTCACGGAAAGGAAACGGGCACCGACGCGGACCGGGAAAAGGGGAAAAGGAAAAAAGGTTCAGGGTCGGAAAGAGAAAGAGGACGGAAAAACTCTCTCTCTAATCGGGGAAAAGAAGCGAGAGAAGCAGCAAGAGTGGGGAATCAATCTCTCAGAAGAAAAGGGGGAAAGGAAGGCTAAGTGCGCGGATAGCAACACAGAGCAGGGAGAAAAAAAAAGAAAGGGGAAGCACAGCGTTGTTACGAAGAGAAAACATCCCTTCTCTCGAAAGGGAAGGAATCAGTAAGGTAGAGAAAGGGGGAGGTGAAATCTTCTACAAAAAGGAGCAATCTGCTTTCTTTCTGAGCAGGAGAGGGGAAAAACAAAAAATTAGAAACATCCGAGCGGGAAAAAGGGGAAAAACTCCCTTTCGATGCGTTCGCAGGAGAAGACGACTAGGGGGAAAAAAAAAAAAAAAGCGGTGTGAAAGTGAGCCACCCCGAGGTGGGGAAAAAGGAGGAGAAAAGAAGAAAGGGCGGGAGCTCAATGTTTCTCGTGAAAAAAAGAAAAAGGGTGATTCTGTGTGGTCGGGATAAAGGGTAAAGGGTCGAGCTGCTCGGGGGGGAAGAAGGGAAGGGCTCTCCCTGAAACGGACCCTCTACCGAAAGGACAATCCGGGAAGATCATCGTCACCGAGAAAAGGGGGGAATAAAGGGGGCAGGGGGGGGAACGAAGAACAAGGGGGGAAAAAACTCTCCCCAGTGGGACTAACACCGACCGAGAAAAAAAAACCCAATAGAAGGGAAAAGGAAGAAATCTCTTCTCAGGGAAAAAGAGGGAGGGTAGCAGAGACAGCCGTGTCTGCATCGGGGGAACAAGGGCAGTGAAGGGGCAAGGGAAGGAAAGGGAGCTACGGCGCTCGCCAAAAGGAAGCTCGGGCGGGGAGCCGTCGAAGCTGCGCGCCGGAAGGAGAAAAAAAAAACCGAGGGGAGAAAAACCTTACTCTCGTCCTCGTCAAATGACCGGATGCCCGGCAAGAGTGGGGGAGAAAAGGGGAAAAAAAAGCGCCTTCTCTTCGCCGAGGAAGGACGGCCAAAGGCGCGTAACAGTTTGAGGAAGGAAGGGGTCTTTCCTCGGCGAGGCTGAGTGCCCTACGAAGAAGAAAGGAAAAAGGATGAGATGGCTCTGCTGTACGCGAAAAAGGAAAAGAGCTCGCTACCTTCCGGCGCTGCGCCGAAAAAGGACAGCGAAGGGGGGGGGAAAGAGCGGCTTCTCCTCACAAGGGGGAGCCGTATTAGAAATTGCTCGTGGAGAGGGAGGAAGGGAAAGAGCTTGTCAGGCGCAAAAAGAAAAGAGGGGGAAGGGGGGAAGTTCTGGCCAACGAAAGAGAGGCCAATAAAGGAAAAAAGGAAAGAATGGATCGTCCCGTTCATGGAGCCGCGGGAGGAAAGAAAAGAGGGGGATGTCTGTTTCCAATCTCTGAAGAGGGAAATTTGCATCAACGGATGACAGAAAAGGAGGTTTCGACCCATTCGGGAAAAAAGGGGGAAGACGGCTACTTTTCTTCGTTGCCAAAAAAAAAAAAGAGATAGAGGGTAGGAAGAAGGGAACGGTCGATGGAAGAAAGAAAAGAAGGGAGGGCAACCCTACACCGAGAAAGGTAGGAAAAAATAAAAGGAGCGGGTACTCTGGATCGCTGTGTGGGGGGAAAGGAAAAAAAGAAGGGAAAGAGGCGACCCTCAAGACAAAAAGGAGAAGAACTAAAAACGAGGATTCTTAACATATATATATCCGAGCGTAGGAAGATTGATCCTATGCGGGGAGAGGGAAGGAAAAGAAGAAAGAAAAGACCTCCTTAACTGAAAAAAAAGAAAGGAAAGGGAGTGCACACTTCTCTTATTACCCAACCCGCCACTACCGTAGCGAAGGAAGGGAGGGGGGCCGCCACCCGAAAAGGTCTCCGTACCTGCGTGGAAAAAGAAGGAAAAACAAAGAGCACTGGGCGATCGGGGGGGGGAAGAAGGGGAATTGTCCATAAATCCCCTCCGGAAAGAAAAGAAGGAGAGAGGCTCCCTTCCCTTTACTCTCCATTCGGGAGGGAAGAAAAGTTGGCAATAGATTAAAAAAGTAAGACGTTTCCTACTCATAAAGGAAAGAAGAAAGGAAAAAAAAAAGGAAAAGAATACTACCACGAGGGAAAAAAGAAAATGAGAATAAAAAAGACTTCTCCTGTTATATAAGAAGGGAGGGGGAAAGAACCTTCTCGGGGACCGGGGGCGAGCACGGGGGAAGGAAGAGGGGGAGAACTTTTCCTTTCGCGCGGAAAAAAAAAGAGGGAGGGATTTTTCTATCCTTTCTACTCGGGGAAGGGGCAAACAGAGGAATAACCGGAAAGGTGGGGAAAAACGATCTTCTTCGAAAAAGAAGGAAGGGTCCTCTGCGAAAAAAAGGGACTCCTTGGATGGTCGCAGAAAGGGATCCTCTTCTTTAATTCGGCGGAAGGGTGGGAACAGTGTTTACCGAGGGGGGGAGTGAAGAAGGCGCGCCAGCCCGGGAAAAAAAAAAAAACGAGAGGGCTGCATCGCCGCAGCGCTGAAGAGGAAGGGGAAAAAAAGGCAAAAACGGCCCCAGCTTAATTCCCTATGAAAACGGGGGCGTACCCAGCAAGAAAAAAAAGGGAAAGAAAGTGTCGTCCTGGGCGCGCAAAGGGAAAAAAGAGAGGAGGACACCGGGTCCTTTTCGAAGAAAAAAGAAAGCGGGCGAAACGAGGGGGGAAGAAAGAAGCCGTTCTGTTATGGGGGAGTGGAAAAAAGGGGGGGAGTCGATGTCCTCTCCGGGAGACTGCCAAAGCCCCGGCGGTCGCGAAAAAGGAAAGAGGGGAAAGAGAAGCGACCTCCAAAAAAGGGAACGATAAACATCCTCCTAAGAAGGGGAGAAGCTCAGGGGGGGACAACAGCGTGTGAGAAAAAAGGGGAAATCTTCTTGATGGGGAAAAGAAAGAAAGGAGGGGGGGGCCCGGTTTTCACACTCTCGAGAGTAGAAAAGAATCGAAGGGAAAAAGGCAAGTTGCGACATGGCCTACACGGGGAGAGGGACCTCCCCGTGAAAGAAGAAAAAGAGAAGGGGACAGCCTGAGGAGAAAAAGCGGGCTGGCTTTGGGGGGAAAGGGGGGGACGCCCTTTTCTCGAAGTCAACCAAAGCCAGCCGGTGGGGAGGAAAGGGGAGAAGCCGCTTCGCCGGGAAAAAAAAAAAAGGGAATGCTCTCTTATGGACACTGGGGGAATACTGGCTCTTGGGGGAGGAGAAAGGGGAAGAGAGAGTTTTCCGCGCGAGGAAAAAAAAAAAAGGAGTTTCGTCACGTCAGAAAGGGAAAGAACGCTATAAGTTTCAAAGAAAGAGAAGAAAAGGCTTTTATTACTGGGACGAGCCCAGGGCCGCACGAAGGAGGGGGGAAAAGGAGAAGGCTCTGATTGGTGGTGAAAGGGGAAAAGGTGTCGCCCAGCTTGCTTCAAAAAAGGGGAGAAATCACCGGCCGACCCGAAAAAAGGGCGGGCGGGGGAAGAAAACGAGGATATCTTCCTCGGCTAGACAAAAAGGGCGCAAGGAGAAGATCGCTCTTCATATCTCTCTGTGGAGAAAAAAGGAGAGGCGGAAGCGAGCAGGCCGCGCAGGCAGAAGAAAAGGGAAGAGGAAAGAAGAGGAGAGGAAGGCCGATATATCGTCTCAAAGAGAAAAAAAAAAAAAGGCGACGCACCTCGGGAAAGTAACCTAAGCCTGGATGAAAGTGACGGGGGGGAAGAAAGAGTATCTCTTCGCCCAAGGTGAAAAAAAAAAGAGAGGAAGGGATTCCTCAGTGATCTGCGTAAACGAGAAAAAAAGCTCGGGGAGGCAAGAATTCAAAGGGGGAGGGGGAAATTTCTTTCGATCCGCGAAAAAGAAAAAAAGCCCAGCTTTGTTCCCCAACTGCAAAGGCAACCTGGCTCCTGAGCCGGGGACACAAAAAAAGGGGGAAAAGCAAAAGCCCCTTCGAAAAAAAGGAGGGAAAGGGATCGGCATTTTCGACCTCAGAGAGGGATGTCAGATAGATTTTCGGGCAAACCAGAAGGGGGAAGAAGGGAGAGGAAAGAAAAGAAGGTCCTGGACTTGCACTCCAATATGGACGAGGGGAAAGGAGGAAAACCATGGTCATCTCGATCGAGAAGGGGGGGGGTTTGGGGGAAACAAGGCGGGAAGGGAAAAAAAGAAAGGAGAGAAGGGTACGCCGACTCTCATCGAAAAAGGGATGGGGCCCTGCCTGCCACCTCTCGGAAAAAGGAGCAGACAGAAAAAGTCCAAAGCGTCTTCAAAAGGGAAGACAAAGGGAGGGGAAGGGGAAGTCCAACTCAGGCTCCGTAGGAAAAAAAAGAAAAAAAGAAAGAAAAGGAGAGGAAGAACTCATCCTCGTCAAAGAAACAAAGATATCGATCTCCTAGAAAGAAGAGAAAAAAAGGGGGGGGAAACCGTTTGTCCAACCCCAAGTGAAAAAAAAGGGGGGAAAAGAAGGGACCTTTACCAGATCAATAGGACTACATGACAAACTGAGAAGGTGGGCAATGAGAAAAGAAAAGAAAAAGAGGGGAGGGAAATCGTACTCCTGTCAATGGCGTATGAAAAAAAAGGAAGGAAAAAGAGACATGGGGGGTATTCCTCCTATTGTCCGTCCAATATTGAGGACAAAAACAAAAGGAGGGAGAAAAGAGCGAGATCGGGGAAAAGAAAAGGGGGGAAAAAGGCGGCATTTTGATGGCTCGCTTCGAGCGAAAAGAAAAGGAGGGAAGAGATGCATCCTTCTAGATCGCGATTTGGGAAAGGAAAGAAAAATGGAATCGTAGGACCGGAGAAAAAAAAGGGAAAGAAAAAAAATCAATAATTGTCATCCAGGAGGGAAAAAAAGGGGGGGGGGGAAAACGTTTTTCCCGCGTTGGGGGGGGGAGTCGGCCAAAGGAGATCGATATTGGAAGGAAGGAAAAGGAAGTTAGGAAATCGTCGCTCGAAAAAAAAAAAAGAAATGGGGAAGTCACTCCATGCTTCTCGTCTGAGGGGGGAATAGGCTTACGGCCGCCGGGGAGGGAAAAGGGAAAGGGGGAAAAGGCAAACATCCACCGCCATGATGAAGGAAAGCAGAATGAGGGGACTTTACCTTTTTGCCCGTCCAAGAAGGGGGGGGGAAGAGGGGAAAGAAAAAGGTTTGCCTCTATGGACAATAGAACTCCGGGGGTAGAAAAAGGGGGAGGGGAGTATCACCGAATCTCCTAGGAAAAGCGAAGAGGATAGCTGAGAAAAAAGGAAAAAAGGAAAGGGAGAAGACGAACATTTTATGATGAGGAAAGAAAAAGAAAGAAAGAAAGAGAAGCTTTTCCCTTCTCATGAGCAGGAAGAGAAAAACGTGCAGGGGGGGGGGACAGAGGCGGGGGGAGGGAGGAAGAGAGGAGGAGTTGGCTTATCGAAGAAGAAGGAAAAAGGAAAAGGGAGGAAGAGATCATAGTCTATCTGAAAAGAAAATGTCACAGGAAAAAAAGAAAACCTATCTAACGAGCTCGTGGAGAGGAGAAGGGTGGCAAAGACATTCGTTACAATTCCTAGGTGAAAACTAGCGAATCAGCGTTGAAAAAAGGAAGAGGAAAAAAGGCAAGGGCAATGCCAGGAGAGAAGAGAAAAAAAAAAAAAAAAAAAAACGCTCGTCTGGCTTGCCTGCGACGGGGGGACACTGGGGGGGGGGAAAAAAAGCCGGGGGAGATTCTTCTGCCAGGAAAGGAAAAAACGAGCCGAGGACGAGAGAAGGAGTTCACACTTCGGCAGGGGGAGAAAGAAGAGGAGGGTGATGTCTGGATCGAGAAAGAGCTGGGGCAAAAAGAAATCTGGGGAAAAAGAAGAGAAAAAATCATCGCCCGGAAAAGGGGGAGGCAAAGGAGGAGGGAAGGTTCTGGTCGGAGAAAGGAAAGAAAGGGGAGAGAGGGAATCCGTCAAAACCGGGCGGCGAAGGGGAAGAGAAAAGGGAGGGCCTACCACGGTAGGAAGGAGAAGCTCTTCCAACGCGCGAAAAAGCCCTGGCGAAAAAAAAGAAAAGACTCCCAAGTGGTCCCAGAAAAAGAAAAGGGGGGATAAGAGATCTAATCTTCCAGATCGGTGAGACCGGCCACGGAAAGAATAAAGAAGAAAGACTCTACCAGAAAAAAAGGGGGGGGGGTACCCCCCTAACAACAAAGATCATGGGAGGGGAAAAAAAGTAGGGAAGAGGGGAAAAGTCCTCTTCTTCGCGCAAAGGTGGAAAGAAAGGTATTTCCATTTCTCAAGAGCGGAAGGGGGACCGTCAGAAGAAACTCCAAAGTACTCCAAAATAGCGTCCGTGTAAAAAAAGAAAGGAGGAGGGGAATAGGCTCCAACCCTCCTACTCGGGAAAAAAGGGGGAAGGAGACAACCCCTCTTTTGTACAAAGGGACAAAATGGCTGAGAGGCAGGGAAAGGGGGAAAAGAGTCGCTGCGCTGTTTGGCGGAAGCGGCAAGGGGACGAAAAGAGTCAGGAAAAAGGAAGCTCTAAAAAAGAGAAAAAGGGGAACTCTACCGCTTCGCGACCTAGGGAAATAATGGAGACGAGAAAGAAAGAAGAAAAAAGAAAGATACGTGTCGCTCGGCGACAGAAAGAAAAAAAAAAGGAAAGGGAGATTCTCCAGTAAAAACTCGACAAAAATAGGAAAGAGAGAAAAGGCTCGCAAAAGAAGGGGGACGTTACTACGATAAAGGGTCGGGGGGAAGAAAGGTGTAGTTCAATGTCCGTGAGGGAG
>Ga0179593_1607835_pt1 | contig 11455 bp, 18 predicted proteins | sample CZODoug2_1_08_16_FD_185931 | JGI IMG/M metagenome (GOLD analysis project Ga0179593, IMG submission 185931) | Vadose zone soil fungal communities from Angelo Coast Range Reserve, California, USA - CZODoug2_1_08_16fungal (PacBio error correction) | ecosystem: Environmental > Terrestrial > Soil >...
TACGGCTGGAAAAGCCGGCACAAACCCCTGAAAAAAATCCAAAATCCAGATTTGAAGAGCCGCTGCAGAGAAAGAACCAATCCTCGAAAAAATTCAACGACCATCCCTCCAAGGTGCGTTTTCAAAGCCAGGGAAGCAGGAGCCCGATTGTCTGATCTCAACCTTCCTGAAGAGAAGGAGTCTTCAACACAACACTTAGGGAGGATTCTTAAAAAGTTCCAAGAGAAAATCGGAAAAGAGTAACAAAAAATTCCTTATTATTTGGAAAAGTCTGGGGGGGGGGGAAAATCTCCTTTTGGATCGAGGCTAAGTAAAAATCTATTTAGGAAATACGTTGTGGAGGCTCGATAAGCCCGTCAGAAAACAACCAGAGAGGAACGGTGTTTTAGAGGGGGAGTCCCTTTTTTATATGACATCTAACTTCACTAAGAAGAAAAAAAGCGCCCCTGCGGGGTAAGGGGGAGATATTGAACACAGAGAGATTAAAGGAAAATTGGCAGAGATAGGAAGAACCTTTTTTCAAAGTTAATACGATTAACGCGGAAAGGGAGGTTAACTAAAACTCCCGCTCAAGTTGGAAAAAGGAAAAAAGGGAGGCTGGATCGGAAATGGATGCGAATTGCTAAAGGATGGGCCGGCTCACGGAAAGAGGAAAAGTCATCGAGAGCAGTTAAGAAAAAGGGGAGGAGAGATGGGAAGGGAAGAGAGGTGAGGATGGGAAAAAAACATGCGAGGTGGTCATATCAACCCGAGCAACATCGCTTCATAAAAGAGCGCTGCAAGGGGGCTGAAACCGATGAGGGGAAACAAATGCTGGAGGAGAGATGAAGGGATTAAATTTTATAAAATGGAGATAGAAGTTAGACCTATAACGTTTTGCAGGGATTAGAAGAATTGGAGTTGCGCCAACTTGATACCGCTTGAGAAGGAAAGAATTAGGCGAGGGCAAAAAATGCTCGTTATGTTCTCAGAGGTTTCCGTTAGCCGCAACGGAGGCTAGCGTGAGGACGGGGAGAATCGTTTATTGAACAATACGTCATCAGAAGAGGTGGTGGTGCGAAATCAAAACGGTAAACAATTACGGTGTGACAGCGCTTCTATGTGTTCTTCTCACATTGCGGGGGAAGAAAAAAAACAGATCCGCGGCAAAAAAAAATCGACTATGCCGAGGCAATCAGGGGAATGGGAGAACAACGCGAATCTGGGAAAAGGAACGCCCTGTTGCGCACCTTCATCCGATTAGAACAACCGGACAGAAAAAAGGAGGAACATCTTTAAGAAAAGAGGGCCCAAAAACGGAAAGAAAAAGTTCACAGGGAATCAAAGGTCAGACGAGGCAAAAAGACGGCGAGCCTCAAGGGAAAGGGCGCATTTGAGGGCATCGAGCACCTTCCAAGAAGGGGAAAGACTCGGCACCGACAAAAAAGAAAAGTGTAGGCAACCAACTAAGAAAAAGAAAAGAGAAATGTTTGGGGGAAGTGAAGCTTCATGAAGTCAGTGAAAAGGGACGCCACTCACAAAGCGAAGAGCAACCGGGAAAGAAAGAATCGCCTATTGGAGACTGGCAATGAAGGAAAACTATTTGAAGAGGAGGGGGGTACAGGGGGGGAGAAATAAAAACCGAAAGAGGAGAACGAGATCTTTTGGAAAGGAAACCCGATCTCGCGGGGGGAAGAATCGGGAAGGGGGGGGATCGGAAAGTAAAAAAAAAAGGGTGAGGGGGAGGCTGTACGAACAAAAAAAAAAAAAAGACTCTCAACCACATCCAGGGGGCCTTCTCCAAAGGAAAAAGAAAATGCATGGGAAACTTGAAAACGCAGGGAGAGGAAGAAAAAGTGAATGAGAAAGGACAGGGAAACCGCCTTTTTTGCCCAAAAAAAATTCATTAAAAACCTTCAACCCTAAAAAGGAAGGAACCGCAAAATAAGAAACGGTAACAGAGGGGAGAGAGAGAGGAAAGAAAAACCAAGAAAAAAGGAAGTGCCAGAAAGGATCTCGAAATCAACAACACGTCGAGAAAAAATTACTTTCGAAGGAAAAAGTGTTCCAAGAAGACAGTCATCTATGGCTATAAAACGGCATCCACGAAAGGAGGGGAGATGGAAAGGGAGTAAGACCAAAAGTACGGTTTTTAACCTACTAAAGCGGGGAGCCCTACTACTAATGGATCATTAAAATTGGGGGAGGAGGAAGCTCAATAAAAGGAGCTCAGGAGTCCGTATGAAAGAAACCCGCCTAAAACCCCGGTCAACGTTGTTTACGAAGGTTTTGAAGAAGAAATCTTTGGGAAAAAGTTGACTGAGGAGGCTTCAAAAAGGGAATCCGAAGCTATGGGGAAAATTCAACAAGTCAGGATTAGTCGGACTCGAGAAGAGTGGGGACAAACGAAAAAAAAAAAAAGTCTGTAAAGATGGGGGGTACTCTCAAGAAAAAATAGGAGAGTAGATCAACATGACGAGCCCGAGAAGTCTAATTGCAGAAAATCGAGAGGTCAGTTCAGTTATTGTTGAACCGGGCTGAAGAAAAAAAAGGCGAGCCGCGTAAAAAGAGTCCGGGGGGACTTCAACGGAAAAAAGCAAGAGATATGGGAGCATGTCACGGGTATGGAAATGAAACGGCATTCGTCAGGTTGTGTGATAAGACGGAAGATAGAGAAACTGACTTAATTGTTCGAAAATCGAAGGGGAGCCAGTGGAAGTGAAGACCCCGGGGTCAGACTCCGTATAAAATCACTTTTGACAGAAGAGGGGTGAAAGGGGTGGTGTGATTTGAGAAAAAGGGTTAGAAGAGTAGAAGAAGGGGACTGACGGCGATATCGGATTGGAGGACGCCGTGAGAATAAACTAGAAAGACGAGAAAAATTTTTTTTTTTTGCTTGTTTGAAGAACCACAGCAGAAGGGAGCCGAGTGGAAGGGCAGGGTTTGCGTGCCGAGAGAAAGCCATGGAATCATAAAGTTGAGAAGAACTTCCGCGTTTAATGCCCCCTTAAAGGGGGGGTGTAAGAAAGCTGGGGAAGGACTGAAAAAAATAGAGCAAGGAATAAACCTCTTCGAGACACCAGCAGAGGAATCCCTTCATGGAAGCACGGAAAAGAGAAGAAGGCCTCCTCATAAAAGAAAAAAGGGCTTGATGATACTAAAGGCCCTGAGAAGAGAAGGGAAATGAAAAGAGGCGCTAAAACCCTCTCAAAAAGAAAAAAAAACTTCTCGCATCCCTCTAAGATATCGGAATGGGGGGGAAAAGAAAAACGTCGAAGAGGGATGAACAACCAGAAAAAGGGGGAAAGAGTTATTGGGAGAGGGGGACGCGGACAAAATCCAATGAAAAAGAAGGGTTTCATTTTCCCATAAGCGCTTTCTCAGGGGTCAGGGTCGCACAAGGTCGCATCAAAAGAACAAGAGGGGGACGGAAGTTCTTGTTTCGTCATTAAAAGCGAAACCGAAAGAAAAGGGGGATTGGCCTATAAAGCTTGCAAAAGAAAAAAAAGAATTCGAGATCAGAAGAAAGAAGCTGGGTGGGGGAAGGGAATTTGCGTCTGGCCAAGGGTCACAAAAACGTTGCCGAGGAGATCCTTCAAAAAAAGAGTTTCCAGAGGGGGCCAATGAGTCAGCGGGAGAATGAGGGTTTTTTTATGTGGAAACTGACTCGAAAACTGTGTATCCTTGAACATGTCGTAAAAGAAAAAGGATTTAAAAAAAAGCTTGCTCAAAATGAGACAGAGAAAGGGAAGAAGAGCTAGTGCTTAAGGGATAGAGTTCTTCATGGCTCAGGAAAACCTTCAGGCACTCTGAAAAAACGGCGAAACCTATAAAAGAAGCTAGACATGGTAGGCGGGCGAAAAAAAAAAAAGGACCATAATTTTCGTTGTAAAAACAATCCTTAAAGGGGGGGGGGGGGTAAGAGAAAAGGTGTGAGGAAAAAGAAAAGGAACTCAGGAAAAGAAAAAAACAACGAATGAGGAGGAATGAGATGATGCCTTCTCTTTTTGTGATCTCAAAAAAGGAGGGAAAGAACTCTCAAAGCAGGAGGAACACATATTAATAAGGGGGCGGGGTGGGGAAGGCTCCGTCACAAAAGGTTTCTATCTCATTGACGGTGCTGGGGAAAGGCTCGTGGGCGTCCTAGAAAGGAAGGAGACTCTAAAAACTTCTGTTAAAAGGGCCCTTGGGTAAGCTGTAAAAGAAAAAAAACATGGTAGTACCCTGCTGGGGGAAAACCTTTTTTTCCATTTTACTGTCAAAGAAAAAAGACCCATCCAGGAGGAAAAAGAACATGGAAGAGCTTTCAAGAAAGGTTGGACAGGGAATTTACGGATTATCGCGAGGAGTGACAAAGGGCTTCCCGAGGAAAGAAAAATGCAGTCGGGGAGCGCCGATGGAGGGGGGGAATTCGGCATGTCAGAAGAAAAGCTCACTTCGAGGGAAAACACGTTCCCGCTGATGGCCCGCATTTGAGGTAAGTTGAAAAAAAACGAAAAGGCCGGGGAAAAAAGTTTGTAGGAGAAAAAAGGCAACTGGGGTCATCAACCGCTCTCACCAAGAAAAAGGGGGGGCTGTCCCGGCACCGAGAAGGCCATTAGTGGGGGTCTCGCAAAAAAAATCAGCTCAGTCAAAAGGAGGAGGGAGGGAAGAAAGTTAGAAGGGAAGGGAAAAAATTGAAATGGTATTAGAACTATAGAGGGGGACTTATCCTTATCTGTTTGCAAAAGCCCAAAAAACAACCCCCCCCCCAAACTTTTTTTTACTTGTACTGCATATTCTCATGGGAATGCTCTCATTTGAATAGAAAGGGGAGAGGTGAAGAGAAAAAGAAGGAGGATTGGGAGGGGGGACGGGATCGGAAACGGAAAGCGTAAAGGGTTGCTATCATCGTTTACTCTATTAATTGAGAAAGAAGTCCACTCGAAAAAAGGAAGGTTTGGAAGGCAGGAAACATCTTAGAACAAAAATGTAGGTGGAAAAAACTAGCGGGATCTGAGAATTTCTGAATCCATGGCTCCCGACTCGAGGCTTCCCGAAAAGGAATGTTGGGAAGGGGAATCTTCGAACATCCGCGAGGGGGAAGTTCCAAAAAGAGAGAAGAGGGAAGGGACAAGGGCGCACGGGGATCAAAAGTTTCAACGATTGGAAGAAAAAGAGAACCATGCGCATAAACAGGCTTTCATCATAACCTTGAAGTACAACAAAAAAAATTCGCAAAGAAAAAAAAGAAGAAAGAGATTCAACCTGCAAAATAATGCAGTGGGAAAAAAATCGACCAGACATCCGGAGTGACCGCGGAAGCAACACAGGGAAGGGGTCTGAAAAGAAAGCCGAACACAGGGGAAGTGGGAAGGGAAAACCACAGCCTTTCAAAAGCTGGACGCAACATCAAGAAAGCCACCTTTCATCAATCAACTTACAAAAAGATTAAAGAGAGAGGAAAGGGAAGAGATGGTCCATTCTCGAGTTTGAGAAGTTTTCACGGAAAGGGAAAAAGAAAGAAAAGGCCAGCCTCGTAGGCGAAGGTTTGGCCAACCACATACTGAGAAGAAATTCCTTTTTTAAATCCGAACTGAGGAAAGAATTTCACAGAGGAAACGGGATTTCGAAAACATAAGTCAAAAAGGGTCAAAGGTGCAGGGGGGACCGAAAAAAAAAAGGCTTGCTTCAAAGAAGACTCAGCTGCGATGGGGCAGGGGCGGTCATAAAGAAAAAGGGCATTAATCGAGAGCGATAAGGGGAAGGGAACCTTAGGAAACGACGGGTATCCAAAGATCGTAATCCTCAGCCTGTGGATTGTCGGAGTTAGCAGACGGGGAGTTGAAAGAAGAGGGGTATTCCAAAAGACCCCAAAAAGTCAGTTATCTAGAAAAAAAAAAGTATGAAAGGAAGAAGTTACAAAGTGCAGGGGAAGGGTCAGATGACTTGCATCTCCTGACGTATTCTATTCTCGCAACGACTGCAAACGACAATCAAAGTGGATTTGAATAAGAAGAGGCTGGGGGAGAAGGAAGGGTTGGTAAAAACTGACTCGTCATCGCGAATTTAAAAAAAAAAAGGGACATTTATCAGGCGTCACTTTTTTGGGGAGAGGAAAAAGCTCAAGCACTACGGGGAGGAGAAAGAAAAAACGGAACGGGGAGAAGTCCAAAAAGGGAGTTGCGCTCTTTGGTTTGGCGAAAGAAGGAAACTGACTCCCTGAAAAAGTCCGAGGGGGTTACAAAAAGAGAGGAGGCATAAGGAGCGTGTGCCAACAAAACTCAAAGACTATTCTGGCGCTTGGTTGTGTCGTGTGAAGAGAAAATCTAAAAAAGAGAGATCGAGAACCCGAAAGCTGGGAAGAGAAGAAAGAGAACTACAAATGAAACGGTCGGGAAAAAAGCCTTGATTTTGGTTGGCGTGCCATCGTGAAAAGAGGGGGGGGGGTCCTCTTCACGAAAAGGGGGCGCCCCTATAAAGTTGAGGGGGGATCAATTTTAGAGGGACTGACCGCCTGGTTGTTAAATACATCAGAAAAAGGTGGAATTTTCTGGTCTAGGGCCAATACTGAGTCAAAAGGAACGAGTTGGCCAAAACTTTAAATGGGTGCCATCAACGTTGGGAAAAAAGAATGTGCATTCAGGGGGGTGGAAAAGGGCTCGGGAAAAGGTTCTGGGGGGGGAAAGGACTTTTATGAATTCCTGACTCGATAATAGGATAGGGGACCAGAAAAAAGCAGCGCAAAAAAAGGGACGCGTCGGTAGGCCACATACAGCGCGATGTGAGCCGATCAAAAAAAAGGCCCAAGAAAGGGTGGGGAGGGCGATACGAGCGGGCAGCAAGAAGGATCAAGACAAAGAATTCCCCAGTAAGGTGGGGTAACTGAAGAGGGAAAGGGAAAATCGGAAAAAAAACCATGAGGGGGTGCCTTAGTACTTAATTTGGCTCATCCAGGGAGAGGGCCACCAGAGAAAGATAGAGGGCGAGGCCAAAAAGACTCCGCTCAGAAAAGAAGGGAAAGTGATCAGGAAAAGATCGCCTGCACCGTCTCTGTTCCGAAGAGAAAAGTTTTTCAAAAAAGAAAAAGAAAGGAAACAAACCGTGAATTGGGGAGGGGAGAAAAAAAGGAGGGAAGAAACTCGAAGGCCCGGTAAATAAGGTAAGGTTCTCGTTTCTCGCAGCACAAAAAATTGAAGAGGAGAGGAAGTTCCATAATCAGGGGAGAAGGGTCAACATGGGGAGGAAAGAAAAGCTCCCGACCAGAGAAAAAGTTCTTTGGTACGGAACTTCACACGGACGACTGCGTGACATCATCTTAACCGTTTGACGAGGCGTGCAAAAGAAAAAGCGCAGAAAATCACGAAAGGGGAAGAACTTCAGAGGAGGAATCAAGGAGGGATAACCTACCAAAAACATAGGGGGAAACGGAAAAAAAAGTTGGAGAAAAAAGATCGATGAAATAGGATAATTTCATGACGCTGACGGAGGGTTTAGTGGGGGGGGAGGGGCACTTCCAGAAGAAGGATGCCGTTAGAGAAAAGAAGGGGAGTTAAAAAAAAAAAAGGGTGCGGAAGCAAGAACCAGGTCCATAACCAAATTGCAAAGCCTAGGGGAACGAAAAAAAAGAAAAAGACGGAAAGAATCAGTCGAGAGGGAAAAATAAAGGTGACGGAGCAAACGCCTCAAAACAAAAACTCGAAAATAGCCATGAGGTTTAAAGAGTTACGGGAGAGTCGGCTGGCCGGTAAACAAATATCCTGCTCAGCATCTAAACAACAAAAAGGAGGGAAAAAGAATGGAAAAAGCTCTGTGGGAGAACCAAAAGCTGAAAAAAAGAAAGACAGGAAAATAGTGAGGATGGCCAAAAGTAGGGGGGGGGGGCGCTTCTTGGGTTGATCGGAAGGGGAGAAAAAAAAAGCTGATGGGGATTCAGGGAGTCTGAAAAGATTAAAGAAAGAACGGATATCATGCTGCTATCCCGGTAAGGGGAATGATTGGAAGGAACTTTTGGAAACTAAGACGCGGGAAGGGGAAGGACATCACAGGTTTGAAGAAAAGGTCAAGCACACTCAAAAGGAGGAACACTATGAACATTACGACTAGTGGCATCAAAGGGTCAAAGAAAGGGGGAAGGTTCACGAAGATGATAAGAAGAGGTTAAAAGGGATTCGAGAGGCAAATTAACAGTCTTCAAACAAGACTACGTGCTTTATCGCCATGGCCTTCGAAGGGGAAAAAAATTTGCCCGGGGGAAGCCCTGATCGACAATATTGGGAAAAAAAGAAAACAAGGACCAAAACGTTGTATGGGGGGGACGGGGTCCTCTCTAACATCGCTTTGACTATCAAATACAAAAGAAAAAAGGCTTCTGCCCCAAAAAGGAAAAAAAGGGATTTGGGCGAAACATCCAGAGAAGGCTGGCTGGCTAGAGAGGAAGCAGGTCCGCCGTCACGGGGAACCTCCTAGATAGGCGATAAAGGGGGAAAAGGGATTATGCCGGGGAGCTGGCCCACTGTGGAGAATTTAAAAAAGGAAGACCATTAAAAAGGGGGAAGAGACCTTCAGAGGGAAGAGAAAGAAGATCTTGTGAAAGGCCACCCGAGCGAACTCAAAGTTTATGTCGAGGCACTTCAAGAACCCTTAAACCTAGAAGGGCTTTCTTGGTGAAAACTCCAGCTAGAAAGACTTGCTTCGGGCGGAGGACACCTTGAGCCATGATGGTACGCAAAAACTACTGGTGTGCGCGTGGTCCGAAGAGGCAAAAAAAGCATCGCGATGGGGACAGGGATTCTGGGCAGGGACTCAGAAAGAAGATAGAAAAAAAACCATGCACATAATCTTGAAGACCTTTTCCCTGAGCAACAAAAACCCGAAGGAACGGGAGAGGAGTCAAAGGGGACAGGAAAAAAAAAAGAAATCCAAAAATGCAGGCAAAGGGAGGGACGCATATAGAAAATACAGGACTATCAAAAAGAGTCTCAAATCACACAATGAAACGATGTAAGGATCATGCTCGAAAAGCCATAAAAAGGATCTGAGGAGGGGTCAAAAAGGGGGGGCCGGGGATGCCAGATCACTTGTCAAAAAAAATCACTGGGCAGCGCAAAGCCAACCACGGTTAAATCCTTACCGACGGGAAGAGATGAGGGGGGAAACTGGGGGAGAGGGATCGAGGGAGTGGAAAATTTAGGATGGAAAGAAGAACGCAAAAGGAAAGAAAGAAGAAATATTCTGGCGTTGGTTCGTTTGGACATCTAAAAAGGGGGCAGGGGGGGCTAAAAGAGAGGGGAATGTTGGTGGAGGGTGAGATCGTCGGGGGGAAAAAAATTAACATCACGTTCCTCATTCCGGGATTCAGAAACCAAAAGAGCAGACACATTCACCAGAAGGGAAAAGCCCCTGGCAAGTTACGAGGGGGCTAGGAGAGCAAATACGACGCTGAGCCTGGGTGGGGGGGGGGGGCTCGGTCTGGGGGGGGGTACGAAAAAAAGGGAGAATAAACCAGTACTTACGGAGACTCTCTGAGTAAATAACATCCCCTAAAGAACCTGGGAAATACGCGGGGAGTTTTGGATGGCGGAGGGTTGGACGCTCAATGAGAGGAATCTCCAGTTATCATTACCACAGATTATCGAAGGGAGGAAAGAAGGATCAACAACAAAGGAAGAGGAAAAAAGAGGGGGACATAAGGAAGAAGAGGGAGAAAACAGCAAATAAATCCTTGGAGGATTTGAATAGCTTCGCCGAAGTGGAGGAAAGGTTACTGAAAAAAAAGATTAGGGAAAGAGGAGGGGAGAAAGGAAGGGGGGAGAGTGAAAAAAATAGGAAAAAGATAAACACGCCGTCGCCATCGTCTTCAAACCTCAAAAGTTGGGGGAAAAAGGGGTTATGAAGGAGGAGGGTGCGACATAAAAAAAAGGGGGAGGACTAGGATGAGAAAAGAATGGTTTTTCTCGGCAAAAATTCAAGAAGCATCCTCTATCTATGGGGGACAAACAAAAACGCGGGGGGGGGGGAGGGGGGGAGGGTCTAGGGGTCGTAAAAATAGTAAATACAGGAGCCCCTCTAGCCGAAGGAATCGGGATATTGCAAACAACTATAGAGGAGGGGGTGGCAGGGGGGTCAGGGAAAACCCGTGATGGCGTCCATAAAACCTGTTTTTATTTCATCTTCACAACGGGAACTGGAAGGAAAACCCCTGAAAAAAAGGATTGGGGCAAGAAGAAAATTAAAAAGGGTGTGGAGGAAAGACTCGCTGGACCATGAGAAACTGGTCCCGGGCCGAAGCTAGAAAGGACTGATTTAAAGGGGGAAAAGGATTAATGGCGGAATGGGAAAAGAACGGAATATCGCCGTGGCTCTTGGGGGGGGGGGGAGTTGCTCGGCGGTTCTTGGGTGGAGACGGTTTGCCGCCGGGGGGAAACGGAGGGGAGGAATTGAAAGGAAAAGACGAAGCAGCGCGACGGGCAAAAGTCTTTTTTGCCAAGGCCGCCGAGGAGGGGAGGGGGATCCGCGGAACGCCAAGAATTTGGAAGAAGCAGCGTGAGCGAAGTCATCACAGGTTTACTGAACCCAGTAATGTGGTGAACCCGGAACACTTGGCCGCACAAAAAAAAGAGAGAGTGGAGGGAAAAAGGCCTTGAAGTTGACTAGCAGACTCGAGGAGAGCCACCATCGTCTGCGTCGCCGTCAGGGCCTATCAAAGGAAAAAAAATCCGCACGAGAAGAGAAAGAAAAGGCCACAAAAAGGAAAGGAAAATCGAATCCTGCGCATCTATAAAAAGACGAAAAAGGGAAACACATCCCCTCCCCGGTGAAATCAAAAAAGACCAACTCTAAGTAGGGGGGGGGTGCTCAAACACCAGGAAAAAGCAGCAATATCAAAAAAAGACCAAGGAGGAGGGGGGAAAAACACGAAATCAAAGAAAGCGCTCGTTTTCAGGGAAAGGAAAGGCTCAGGGGGAAGGACACAAAGAGAAGGGGCACAAAGCATATCAACGAAAAAGAGAGGGGGAAGGCACATACGGCTTTAAGTGATGGCCCAAAGAGTACCCTTTGACCGAGGGCAGTTAATTGCTTGACAAAAGAAAAAGGACGAAAAAAAAGAAATATTCAAAAAAAAAGCTGGGGGACGCAGCACTTAAAAGCAGGTCTCTCTATCACGAAAAAGGGAAGAAAACGAATCGAGAAAGGGGGTAAAAGGGGACAGAAGTGGGGTTAAAAGAGACTGGCACACAACTGTGACCTTAAAAGAGGGGGAGTAAAATTTTCAGGTACTGAGGGGGGGAAAAATGTCCGAAAAATATAGGAAGTTAGGAATACGCTGACGGTCGAGGATGCAGCGAAAGAAACACCACCACCGTCCAAGAAATAGAAATCCGAGGGGAAAGGGAAAGGAGCTCCCACCATCAAAACGAGAAGGAAGGCGGGGGTAAGCCTTGAAGAGGTGCACTTTCCCGTCCTGGGCTGAGAAAAACCAAATAGACGAAGACAA
>Ga0179593_1356101_pt1 | contig 11454 bp, 12 predicted proteins | sample CZODoug2_1_08_16_FD_185931 | JGI IMG/M metagenome (GOLD analysis project Ga0179593, IMG submission 185931) | Vadose zone soil fungal communities from Angelo Coast Range Reserve, California, USA - CZODoug2_1_08_16fungal (PacBio error correction) | ecosystem: Environmental > Terrestrial > Soil >...
AGACGTCTTGACCATCGTCACCACCAGTGCAGGGGGGGGGGGGGGGGGGGGGGGGGGGGGGGGGGGGGGGGGGGGGGGGGGGGGGGGGGGGGGGGGGGGGGGGGGGGGGGGGGGGGGGGGGGGGGGGGGGGGGGGGGGGGGGGGGGGGGGGGGGGGGGGGGGGGGGGGGGGGGGGGGGGGGGGGGGGGGGGGGGGAGGGGGGGGGGGGGGGGGGGGGGGGGGGGTGGGTGGGGGGGGGGGGGTGGGGGGGGGGGGTGTGGGGGGGGGGGGGGAGATTGGTTGGGAGGGGGGGGGGAGGGGGGAGGGGGGGGGGGGGAGGGGAAAAAAGAGGAATGGGACGAGAGGGGAGGGGTGAAGAATTGCGTCTATCTCGAAGGGACTCTCGGGTAGGGAGTGGTGAGAAAGAAATGAGGTCTCAAGAAAGGGAGCAAGTTCTGCGATGTACCAATCTTAAAGGGAAATCTATGAGAGGCGACGAAAACTAATTATTAGACTCACAATCATCTGCCCCTAGGGATCCGAAAGAGTCATTGTTAATATGATGTCTGGGGTTAATGATGGACTTGAGGGGAGATATAAACGCCGCCCGTGGTCGCTCAGAAAGATGGTTCCCAAAAGTCACGAAGGGACAACGATATTCCAACATTGTCTGGGGGAATCAAGGGTTTGGGGGAAAAAAAGGTGAGCGCTTCGATGTGCAGAGAGGAGGGGGGGAAGAAAAACTCGGGGTCAAAACCACCAAAGGGAGCACGGTTCGGTCAAACCAGTGGCCAGTGGAGGAGCCGAATCTAAGGGAAGGGCCCCTTGAAAGCTATCATTGGTTCAAGGAAAACGTCAAGTTGCACCATGTTTGGCCTAGAGCAAGAGGGTATCTTTGAAAAAAAGAACGGGTCGGGTTACTCGTATGGAGATCCGTAAAAAAAAGGTGATAAGATGACCAACGCCCATTGCGCTGAGCAAAAAAAGGGGGAACAGCGAACAAAAAAAAGAGGTCCGACCACGACTTAATCTCAACCCACACGGGATGAAATTCTTGGTCGACTCCGGGTCTGTGTGGTGATAACTCCTTTAGGGTGGAAAGGGCGCAGGAGCCCATGAATCCAAAGAAAACTTGGTGAGACCAACCGGGGGGAGTCAAAAGCGAACAGTGAAAAGAGGGTTCGGCGGTGGCCGATAATGGAGATGTGTCTCATGGATCACGAGATACCTTCGTGGTAACGTCGGCACCGTTTTCACCTGAAAATATTGCCACGCAAGGGGAAAAGAAAGAAAAACAATACTTTCGTGGGAACGACAAAACTTTCGAAAAAGAGAATACTTTGGGCAAGGGGACCATATTTCACTCGGATGACGCAAAGGTACGGGAATCAAGAGTCGTCTGCCTGAGTGGGGCCTTAGGCAACGTGATACTCAACAACAACCATGAGGAAAAGGAAGTCCGTGAAATCAAATTCCAAAACAAAAGCGTTATCTGAAGGCTTTACCGACAAGACAAGGGGGAACAGTCCGACGTGTTGCAATCGGGGAAAGAAAGAGGGTCTACCGAGCCAAAGCGTAAATAGAAGGCCTGACTTTGTTTCTGCGCAGGCGCTGCGTGATGCCGCCGGGAGAGGTGAGCGGGAAATCGAGACATCAGGGTTTTGCGAAAAAGTTAGAACATGCGAAAAGGGGGGTCCCGTCAAGTTCGGTAACAATAGCAACTAGACTGGCGCGACGGGTGAGAAAAAGGGAACGGTGTACGAACAGAGGATGGTGGGGGATGGTGTCGTTTCCGGATGAAAAGAAAAAAACGGAGGGAAAGTGGAAAACGAAGTAGTTTCTTGACCACACCATCAAGCGAGATTCCTAAAATTAGCAGAAAGCGTCTTACCGATGCAAAAACGCTTATTCGTTGGACCAGGAAATGAAGAAGGGGGGGGTGGGGCGCGTTCAGCATACTCAGTCGGGGGGGCGAAAAGTTCAGGGTAAAGGTGAACGTGAAAATACCGGATCACAAGAGATACCGGTCCACGGTTTGACTGGCAAGATAAATGGAAAAAAAAGCTGGTTTGGTAGACAGTGTCAAAGGAGAATTTAAACTAGCACGATGTTGTCTAGGGGAAAACCGCCACCCCAACTCGCAACGAATTGAAGGGTTGATCTATAAGGAATGAAAGTTGGACCGAACTAATTGCTGGCTACTATCTGAACGAAATCTTGAAGGCAAACTACGAATAACGGAGGGACTGACTGCTAAACGGAACCAATGGTAACCAGAAAACAAACGAATATACTTGAGGAAAAAACGGGGGGGGAACATCTCTCTCTAGCGAAAAGTAGGTCGGTGATGGTGTGGGTGATAGGGGCCGACGGCGGGGAAAAAATTGAAAACCCCGCAGAACGAAAGTCGTGAACATGAAAAGTGAGTGGGCAAAGGGGGCGGTCAGGACCTAAGGGGCTTTAGGAAAGAAATATTTAAAGTGTTCGATTCGCGAAAGCGTCTGGCCTTTCATCAAGGGGTAAGCAGTGCGGCCGTCTTGAAAACAAATTTGAAAATTGGTGGTGAGGGTGAAACAAGAAAACGCATCATGGTGGGATGTTCAGCACTGGAGGGAAAAAAAAAAAAACCTTGCCGTGTGTGTCGATGGGAGGGGGTCATTTCAGAGTGCTCGCCATCCATTTGTAAGGATTTCCTGCAACGGCTTTTCAGGAGGGGAACACTATATATAAGAGGGAAAAAAGAAGAAAGGTTTTTCACCACACCCCGGGGGGTCGGGTTGCTCCTTTGGGCAAAAAAAACTCGCCGTAACGGAAAGGAGGGGAAATAAGGAAGTGGGGCTGAAAACGCTGCACCGATCTACACCTAACCCTTTTTGCGAAGCGGCCTAAATAACCAACCAAAAACCCGATGCAGCCTTTGACAATCTGGGAGGATGTATGCTGAAGGCCTCATGTATAGCTGAGCAAGAAAAGAAGAAGAAAAAATCGAAAAATATTGCGAAAGAAGAAAAAAATCGCCATCATCGCAAGTGTGGAGGTGGATGGACGAGGGGGGGAAGCAGACCAAACATCCTCACGTGAATATAGAGTGAAAAATATAGGAAGCTGAGAAACGATGTCCCTTCGCAACTGCGGGGAATGACGGTTGGGGGCGGAGGCGCATCCTTGGGGGTTCGGTGAAGGGGGAAAAATTGAGGGAGAATGTGCTAAAAATCACAATGGGGCAAACAAGGGGAGGGCATCAAGTCGAAACGGAAGGGGGGGTGGTGGGGGGGGGGCAGAATCCGGAACCACCATGGGTAGGGACGGCCTCTCTTTGCGGACACCAGTCGTCTGGGAACACTAAGGTGTTAAAGGAATGAGGAGAAGTCGAAGCATGTTATCACAAAAGCACGAGGAAGAATACCAAGGTTTGGGCCCTATTTTCATTTTGGGGGGGGGGCTCAGTAGAGGGGATTCTATCTACGAAAAACTGCCAGGGGAGAAAAAATCAAGGGATGGAAGGCAGAATGCTGGAAAAAAACTCTCAAAAAACTGAAGAATATCATCTTGATTACATGCAATCATTATGATAGTCTAGTTCGAACCAATTGTTCCAAGGCTGGGGGGGAAAAGGCAGCAAAGATTGCTTTCTATTAAAACAAGAGGAAAAAAGAAAGAAAAGGACTGTGGGGGCTATGGAAGAAAACTTAGAATTCTTTGTCGGGCGCCTATGGACGAACCGCCGAAAAAGAATTGTGTAAGATTGATGTAGGTGCTACGGTAATAAAAAATGGGATCGAAGAAAAAAAAGGGATCGGCCAAAGAACTTTTAAGACTAGGGGGGCCCGTTCGAAGGTCCCCGATATTCATCTCATTAGGGGTAGGTCTTTCACTTGTTTAATGTACTCAAAGGAACGTGAAAGCGCGGGAAATCGAATCGGCCAGGTGAGACGGAAAAAAAAGAACCATTGTGAAAAAGTGAGAGGGACGTTTCTCCCCTCCACCATGAGGGATGTCAGTCTCGGCGGCAGGAGAAATTGGCAGAAATGGTGAGAGGTCGACAAGACTTTGCTCCCTGGTGGGGAACGGAAAGATCATGAGGAACAAAAAGACGTGGGGAACCTCGCGGGAAGACGTCTCAGTAGGAGAGCGTAGGGGGGGGGGGGGGGGGGAGTGTACCGGGCGAAACCACTGAGATAGTAAATCGAACAAAATCGCCGGGAAGCGAAAAAACTTCAAAATCAGACGTTGAGGGGACCGTAGTGTAACCTCGGCTGTATAAGGGGTGTGGGGTCAAGAAACTCCTGGAGTGGGGAAGTAATGGGAGGGAGACGTGGGGAACCTACAACTCTAAAATAACCAAAATAACATTTTAAAAGATAATTGCAAGGCTCTAAAATACTTATGTATGCGCGGGACCGAAGAACGAGTGTTGGTGGAGAAGTCGACTACTTTCGGATAATTCAAACTACCCTGGACGATTGACCCGCTTCTGAAGAGGGGGTCATCAAAAGGTTCAGTCGAAAGCATTAACGAACGAAACGAACCAGCTGCCGGAGTTAAAGGGGGGCCACCATTGTTGAAAAGAACAATAAGAAAGAAACATGCCGTTTCCATCACTATCCACCGAGCTCTTCGAATAAGACAGATGAAGAGAATCCTGAGATTGGGGATCACCGGCCAGGAAAAAGACTCAAACAAAAAAGGGGGGGTGGAAAAGAGTAGAATCGACCTATGCTCTGGATAAAAACAATTAGCTGATTGTATAGAGGAGTAAACGAAGCTCGGGGGGGTAATTCATACAAAAGGCTGTGCAACGCCAACGGGCCGGTTAAAAACAATCTGTGGATAAAAAAGGGAGGGGAACAGTGTACGTGACCTATTTGTCAACGGACGACCCTGGCGTCTAGACCGTTCTTGGCAAGAGGCCGTAATTTAATACGTTCCGGAGCGGGGAGGGACCTGGTCGTGAATTAACGAAGAAAGTAAAGCTCCTAGTAAGATATTACGGCAAAAATAAATACCTGGGTAACTCTCTCTTGTCCTTTAATTAGAAAAAGGGAGGAAGTTGAAGCGGGAGTCAGTTAGAGGGCTAGATCAAAACGTCCCACACAGTCATCATAAGAGGACCGCCTAAGGCAAAAGGAAAACGTGATCGGCAATTATTTTCGGGGAAAAGGGGGTTACGCCGGACAGGAGAGGGGGACCTGTAGCCTAACGGCATGTTGCGGGAACTTAAGGATAAATAAGGGAAAGATAGCCAGAAAGGAAAAAAGAGAATTGTGTTTTTGTAGGTATAGATGATAAAGAATTGGGGTGATAATAAAGGCCAAAAAGGGGGGGAATAGGATTTCTCCCAATGTCTTCCAAATAAACCGCTATATTTAAGGAAGAATCAATGGGAACTGGTGGCGGGTGAACGAACTGGACTTTTCAAGGTTGCTTTAGGGATAAACTGAGGAAGGAGGGAAGAAGTCAAAAGTTAAATCTTACATCCCCATTGAAAAAAAACTAAAGTGGTAAGATGTTGAAAGGACTGGGAACATTAGACTCTTGACTAAAAGGAGGTTCTGGGGTCCTTTGGGGGTGTATCTGGTCCAGAGACAAGAAGACACGACATAGCTATTTTCACTGGGGGGAAGTCTTAAAGGAAAGAGAGAGGAAAATAGACATGGGATTATTTTAATGTTCTGTAAGGAAGCATCATAGAAAGGTCACAGAAGGGGGGGTACTCGCAACAATTAGTGTTGATGCCAAAAGGAAAGGAACCCTCGGGATGGTGTGGGTGAAATGGAAAGGACTAGAATGCATGGTTGGACCTCGGGTTCTGTGAAGTTTGGGCTGAGACGAGTGGTTGTTCAGTCACTAGTTCAAGAAGGATAGGATTTGCGCGTCAGGGAGGGAGGAAGGTCAATTCATCAACTATCTTTATCGAAAAAGATTGAAATCTTGTGACTATCCAAATTAGGGGGGAGTACGGGTGGATCGCGTCTGGGTATAAGTCAAGGCCAAAGGGAAAAAGGAGAAGAATAAACTATAAGGCAGACCTACCATATCCATGGGGGGGGAGCAAAAGCCTGATCGGTAAGCACTGGTTTGCGGGAAGGGGAGGGAGACCTTACCAAAACAAAACCACCTTAATTGCGCACTTATGTTTGACCGTCCGGTGTCGGGGATGCAAGAAGTTGCAAAAGCATGAAAAACAGGTCAGCGTAGAGGGAAGCTCAAAAAACAACTTATTTCTAATAGCCCCAATCACAGAAAAACCACCCCGAAGAACGGCGAAGGGGGGAATGCATAGTGAAAATCCGAAGATCTCTCATTCTTCAACAACAACCAACGTAGGGAAATTTTTTCTATATAGAAACGCTGGAAAGGGGGCCATCAACCTGAAACTGATGAGGGGGGGCCGTGAGGGGGGGGCTTCTTGAACCATCATGTTTTCAGCTGAGAGTCCCTGTGGGATCAGCTGCTCTCCTGGGTTCAAGGAGCAACTCACCGAAAGGAAAGATGGGCAATAATCTCAGCAGAGGGGGGGTGTTGGGGGAGGGGAACAACTTAACCAGTTACCGATGAAACTCTGGTCAGCAAAATCTTCTGGAATTCTTCACATCGGCAAGTTAAAGGCGGCATTAGAGGAACGTTGTGGAAAAAAAAAATGGCAAAAAAAAAGGGAGAAGAAAATCAAAATAATTTGTAGTGTTTCCAGTGCTTCAACTCTTATCGACTAAAGCTATGTGGAAGGGGCACCGACCACACAACCAACACACAGAAAACAACGCGTAATAAGGAAAATACAGGTAAATCTCCAGGCTTCATCTACTCTGCTCATAAAAGGAAAAAAAGGGGTAGCTGGATAGAAAGATTGTAGGTCAGAAAAACCCTTGTAAAAATTGTCGCCAAGAAGCAATTGCGGGTTACCCATGGGAGGGAGAAGTCGAAACTTCGGAAAGTAAAATTAGGAAAGTCTCTGAAAAAAAAAAGCAAGGGGCTGGGTACCCTAATGCTACCAAAACAAAAACCAAAAACGTACACTAAGGTGAGATTTGAAAAAAAGGGCGGTGCGGCGGGTTAATGAGGGGGTAAAAAGAGGGAGGAGAGGAACAACAAAAAGAGTTCAACACATGTTACCCGCAGTTTGGAGAGGAAAAACAAATACCATTTCAGTTCACGTTTCGGGACACGGGGGGGGGGGTAAAAGCATCGACCGGCATTCGGAGTTTGCAGGAAAGGAGTTCATGAGAGGGAAAACAATGAAATGGTCTTAATTCGGTCACCACGCTACTTGCCCATGAGGTTAGGGAAATGGGCGCGAAAAACGTGGCCGAAGTCGGGATTCAGCGTGTCAAGGAAGGAAAACCCTTTTGGGAGAAGAAAAAAAGCAAACTGAAAGCGCAAAGTGGAACTTCTTCTGTTTGAGAAAAGGACGTAATGGTTATAGAGGAATTTAAAGGCATGGTCACCGCAGGGGGGTAGGGAAGGAGGAAAAAAGCTCATTCAAGCAGGGAAAAACGCTAACAAATCCGAAGCCGCCTAACTGTATGTATCCTTATCTCACATCTCGAATGACTGTGGTCAAAAATCAGGGGGGGTTAAAAGACGGTCTTATAGTCAGGTCACCGAGACTAAAACCATAAGGAGATGTTAAAGACATTATCCCAAAAGCGAAATTGGAAGGGAGATATGCGAGGTCAGAATAAAGAGAGGACTGTTTGCAGCCCTCACGGGAGGAGAACACCCGTTGATCGGTACACAGGACAAGGGGACATCACTAACTGTTCAAGTCAAAAGACGAAAAAGGTCGCGACAAATGTAGGCCAGGGCACGCTTGAAAAGAAAAGGGGGGAAAAGAGGGGGGAAGTGAAGATTTTAGTTGTCACATCCAGTTCTCGGCTGAAAAAAAGCTCGTAGTCGCGGCAGAAGAGAATGGGGAAAAATACATCAAAGAAGTATGGGGGGGTGAAGACGAGCGGTCTAGAACAAGTGAAAAGTGAGAAAAGAATAGGGAGAAAAAAGGAATCTGAGGAAAGGGACCATCCATCAGACCTGCTCTGAGGCCTGGAACCCTAAGCGGAATGTTGTAGTCCTCAGGGAAGACTGTGGCACTGCCTAAAAAGGGTTTGACAAAAGGGGTACGAGGCGAGCTCGGTAACTAGAAGAATTGGGTTGTCTGGCCCCTGGTGCGAAACGTTCGGCACTTCCCGCCGTCGTTGAATACATGGAAGTCACGCGTGAATTTCGGGGGAGAAGGTACAACATGTCCGGACGATATTCAGGCACCTCGAAAGCAAAAGAAGGGAATGGGGCACAGTATACACGCTGGGCTCTGTAGAAAATGTTTGGAGTAGTGGTAGGGGAGCTGAGCACGGAAAGAAAGATTGGGGGTGAAAAAACATGCGAACTCTATTTGACGAAGAGAAAATGGGATAACTTATTTAGAAATATTAAGTGGGGGGAGGAGACAGGAGAATGGTTGTTCGTACCAGATAGGAGGGGGAGTAAATCAGTGAACTGAAAGGAAGGTAAAAACGAACCAGAACCTCCAGACGGAAAATACACTTTTCCACTGGTTTGGCGGGAAAGGAAAGTTGATCGATCAAAAATGGGAAGAAGGGGGGGGATTACAGGGCGGGTAGAAAGAAAAAAGTATCAGTCAGGCCAATTTCCAGCCTTCCCTAAAAGAACTAAATCAAGTTTCCTTGTTCTTACGGGGTGGAAAACAATTAAAACTTACTTGGGAAAAGGGCTGGCTGAGATAAACCGAGGTACGATCTTGAATTCGGGGAAAATTATTCAAAATGGAGGAGGGGAAAATGTCTGACAAACAGTTACCGATTTCGATGTTCTTTTTTGACATGGGGGTAGAACTGGGAAAGGAGATCGCTGAAAGGAGGCGTGTCCTTTTGGTGGGAAGAAAGAGACGACCATCTGGTTCCCCGAATGACCGGCAAGGACACTACAAGAGGGGGAGAAAGTTTGACGGCTTCTTACATAGTGCGGAAAGAACAGGGAGTTTGAAGAGGGGATAATGGGAAAACCGCTCCGACTTAGAGGGGGGAAAGAAAAATGTTGGGGGTAATCTAATTTAATGCACAACCCGAGGGGGAAATTGGGGTGATCACGAAAGGAACTACCTGGGTGAAGAGTCAGAAAAACAAGGGATTAATGTTAAGGGGGTTGAGGTCGATGAGAGAGGTGGTTTAAAAAGTCTGCTCGATAATGTCAGGTCGCGGCCGCTTAGGGAAGGGAGGGAATGGCTCACGGAGTTATGAGGAGAAAATGAAATGGAAAACAAAATTATTGGAGGGGGATGCACGTTCATAACGACGGTTGAGAGAGGCTGGGAAGTCCGGGCGCTGAGGGGAAAACCGGGCTAAAAAGGGGGGGGAAAACTGGGGGAAAGCCAGCCAGAAGGGGAAGGGGAAACAGACGTGGGGGGCTGCAAGTGGGGTGTAAGCAAAGGGGGGGGGGGACTAGGGGGTGCTGCTTCCTGAAAAAAAAAAAACCTCCCTGAATTTATTTGATATCAGGAATACTTGCCGAGAGGGGCACCATTGAGACACATTAGAACCAGAAGTATCACCGAAAGACCGAAACAAGTATTGCTATAAGCACACTAGACATCCTCAAGGGGGAAAGGGTTTTGAGGAAAAGATTTTTACAGAAGAGGAGAGGAAACATATAAAAAAAACAACTTAGAGGAGGAGAGAGAGATGGTTAAAAAATAAGGGCGAAAACTCTGTCCTAAAACCAAAAGTGGGCGAGAAGGGTGGTTCGGGGCGGGTTGTCGGGAGGGGGTCGACCTAGGGAGTGAGGGGGGGAAGAAACGTGGGATGGATCCATTGACAGAGCTCCTGCCCGATCGAAATCACCTCAAAAGGAGAGATTTCCAGAAGATGCAAGACGGGGGAAGTGGTTAGTTTGGGAAGGCCAACCGGGAAGGCAAAAACAGAGTGTAAAGGGGACGGGTCTCCAATTAAAAATAAGTCTGTCGCTTGGAAACGCGGGGGTTGAAGGAAAAAGATATTGAGAGCGTTAATGTTACCACGCTGCGGGGGAAAGCAACCAGAAAATGAAACGCCTTAACCAATTTGGGAGAGGGTTAAAAAGTTCCCGATTTTCAAAAGGGGGATCTATAAAGCTAGTGAGCAGCGGCTAAAAAATGAAGCTCGGAAGAGTTCAACGGGGAGAGAAGAATTACGAAAACCAAAATCTCCGAAGCAAAAAACAAATCAAAGAAATATACCGCTGGAGGAAAAGAGAAAACAAGTGGGTATGGCGATGCTGTATTTCCAAACCAAGGGGAAAACTGGGCTTGAAAAGAAAGAAGAAAAAAGAATTACGACCGAGGTAAAAAACCAAAAAGTGAAAGGGGAAGTAGAGAAAGAGGCAGAAATTTCCGAAAAAAGGATAATAAGTTCTAGACTCCATGTCTATGGTCGAAAAACTAGGCATTCTAACCGCCAAACAAACTAGCTGGGGGGGAGGGGTCTGGGTTCTTGGGGGAAGTGAGTTAAAATCAGTGGGCTAGACAAAAATCTACTTTTCGATAAGAGGGGGGGCCTCGGGAGATGGGAAGAAACGATCAATACAGGTGCGGAGTGAGGGATGTCATGGGGTGTATGTAACTAATGAGGATTGAAAAGCCCATGCGTATTTTGCATTCGCAGAATAAGCTTATCGTCAGTAAAAAAAGTGGTGGATTGGAGGAAAGTTCGAAGTCCAGTGAAAACAAGGAAAGGGCTTAACCTGGGGGGAAAAGATAGGCCGCGAAAGACCGGCGCGACCTATCGTTGGTAGAGGCGGAATCCTTTGGAACTCCCCAGGGGTGCGGGAGCATGGGGGGGGAAGAAGGCGAAAAAAAAGGGGGAAATCGTCGGTCATCTTCTGGGAGAATACTGCTCAGGGTCGGGGGGTAGATGAGGGACCGAAACCAGTACAACTCCTGGAGTGAGGAGAGAAACAACTCGAAAGGGTCCCTCTACAACTAAGAAGAAAAAAAAATCAGTGGAAGCCTAGAAAGGGGAAGGGGTGACTGAAAAGTTGGGGGACCGAAGAGGGATGGATATGTGGGTGTCAAATAAAACTAAGGGGAGTGGGACCGGGTCCGGGAGGAAGCCTCATTCAAAACCCAGCGATCAAACCAACATGTTATCCCTCGGGAAATAGACGCGGCACAGTGAAGGAAAGTCTAACGGTGGCCGAATATGCGACGGACAGGGGGATAATCGGAAGGGAGGAAGAAAACATAGCCCGTCTTAGGGGGGGAGGGCATCTCAGCCACTAAGACGACGGGCTCACAAATTTTCATTCTCACGTGTCGCCTACAGGAAAAAAAAAGGGTCGGGGTAACGCGGGGTGCCTCGACAAAAGTAAAAGAAGGAGAATGGGGGAAAAGGGGGAACTTTGACACCAGCCGAAAGGAGAGGGAAACGCGTAAACGAACCTCAGATATCCATCCAAAAGGGGGGTCCACCAGTCATAAAAAGAAGA
>Ga0179593_1487078_pt1 | contig 11454 bp, 6 predicted proteins | sample CZODoug2_1_08_16_FD_185931 | JGI IMG/M metagenome (GOLD analysis project Ga0179593, IMG submission 185931) | Vadose zone soil fungal communities from Angelo Coast Range Reserve, California, USA - CZODoug2_1_08_16fungal (PacBio error correction) | ecosystem: Environmental > Terrestrial > Soil >...
AAATGAAAGAAACAGGAGGGGGGGGCGGGAAAAAGGGAAGGGGATAAAGTAACACCGTCGTCAACATGTCTATGAAGGGAAGTCCTCCTGCTTGGGCGGGAAAAAAAAAAAAGCGCGTTAGGACAAAGGACGGATTGGTGATCTTCGGGGGGGCTGGAAGGGGAAAGGGGTGACCAGTGACTCCCCGGATGGAAAAGGGGGGGGGCCTGGACCAGGTCAGATAGGGCACAAAGCAGAGACACACAACCCTCACCGTCTTTGGAATAAACACTAAGTCTTGTTCGGAACAAAAAGAGCAAATAACGCGGCTACCAGCCGGTGAATGTTGAAGCCAAAGTTCTGTCTGGAGAGGCTGGTGAGGGACGACATGCAAACGATCAAGAGAGGATTGCAGTGCAATGACGTACTGCCGGGGGTCGATTTAGAACGAAGAGACCGGTACAAAAGCACCCTGGCCGGCACTAAAAGTGAAGAAGCCGTACGGGCGGGACCATGAAGGATAGTAGGAAAATGGGTTCTTGGTCGAGATCAGGTGCCCGCCATGACCGGTCAAAACTTAAGACTGCTTGTCGAACTTCGGAGGGTGATAGGGTGAACATCGTAAAGCCCGCAACAAACCTGGGAAATTCCAGAGTTAGAATCATCGGAATGGAGGGAGCGGACAAAAAAAAACACCGTGCGCAAGATCTACGTGCTTGGACGACAACAAAGCCTCAATTCGGGGAATACTAAGAGGCTCGGGGTGCTAGTAAGGCTGGGTAGAGGCAGGAAAAAACTGTCATCGGAGACGAAAACTGGACAAAAACAGACAAGCGCGGACTGGGGTTAATCTACTCTGGGGACCGGAACGTCTGTAGAGGGGGCTTAGGTCTCTAACATTCCCCCTAGCAATTGGACATGAACTATTAACGTACAAGCACTTAAATGTAAGACATAAGATACTCAAACCCAGTGACCCTTGATGAAGTATAACGGGAAGCAATACTGCTGGATAAAAAATTTGAAAAAACTAGGGGTAGTTGCTGTACGTAAACCGTCATTTAGCCGGGGCTCGCAAGAGCAGAGCAAAAGTCGGGGAAAAACGAGAGGTTCCGGAGGCAGGAGCAGACTGGCCTTCGGCAAGGAAGGCCGTTAGCACCAGAACCCGGGGGGGCACCAATAAAGTTTCAAGGGTCTCCAATCTCCGGGTCCTCAAACTGGCTTTTTCCTTGAAGGTCGAAGAAAGGGAAAAAATTTCATGAAGGAAAGGAAAAGTCCCGCAAGATTAGGCTCATCATTTGATATCATACCGTCTGATTGTGGTACTTCAGAGGTGGTTAGGTAAAGAGTCCGGGAAAGAGCTCCTAAGGTTGTGGAGAAAACAAGCGGATTCTGCAAGCCCCGACGAACAGGAATTCTCGCTGTCTAAGGAGGTCTGAAAAGGTGCCTGGTGGCAGGGAAACTGAGCCAGTTGAAAAAATCACCTGAAGGGACTAATGTCCCCAATTCTCACCATTATCAATTAGACGTCATGGGACGAGGTGAGGTCCTCTCTTGGGGGGGCTGAGTGTATCTTTCCAGGCGCCAGAGCCAAGTTCGGGGGTAAGAATCGTTCTCCAATAAGTTTCGCAATGGGACCTCAACAGAAAAATCCTGGGTTCTCACTTAAGACATAAGGAATTTTCCTCATCCGCCTTTCCGGGAGAAGCCATTATCTCTTAACGGTTCCTACCTGGACCTCAGCTTTGACTGTGTAGGCTGTGTCCTTAAAAGGGCTATCTCGAAACTTTAGGGGGAAGGAGGGCTCTGGGAGCGGTCGTTTGAGGGAGGGGGGACAATCCTGGACCCCAAAACCCCCGGGAGACCGGGGTCTGCCGCGTCAGGAATGTCTCAGGGGGGGAGTGGGGTGAGGGGAGACGGACGGGCTTTTCCGGGGTGGTTCTTTAACGGTCCTTGGCTGGAGGGGGGGGGGGGTCCAACGGCGTGCAGTTCTAGGTTGGGAAGTAATAGTTGGTTTGTTCCTTTGTCTATCGTTGGATGGCCGCGGGGTGAGGGGGGGCGTGAACGGGGGGCCGTTCAGGAGGGAGTTTCTTACGTCTGATCCGTCGTCGGGTAAGCCTTCCACTTTCTGCGTCTTTTTTTCCGTCGTTACAATGTCCGAAAAAAACGGCATTTCCCCGGTGTCCTCTACAGAGAAATTCCTGTTGCAATTCATCAGAAAGACCGTTATAGGGAGGAAAGAAAGCGCATGCAGAAGGGGGGGGCCGAGCAAAGATCAGGACAGGAAACGCTGCTTTGGATTTCACATGTTGGACCTCCGTGTCACAGTGGCGGTTAATCATTTGAACGGGAAGAAAAACGCATCCGCGGTTTCAACAACAAAGAGGGCTGAAGGAAAACCTGCCTGCCAATTGTTATGAACGTTGTAAAAAAAAAAAAAAGGCAACACCTGGAAAGAGCTTACGGAAAAAACAGGGACATTCAGGGAACCTTGCTGAAGGACGCGGGAAGACGGCGGGCAAATCGGGGGAAGGTAAGAAGATGACGGAGAAACTGGGATCATCGCGCATTTTAAAGCAGCTTTAAGACGGAAAAGGGGGAAAGAAACGGGTGGGGGGAAATCGCTTCTCAAGGTAGATATGAGGTGACTTTCGTAGCCACGCGGCACGATCGACGCGAAAAAGATAAACGGGCAATCTGGACAACTAAACAGAATGACCGCGGTCGGAAGAGGAGAGGGCTAGGTCAGGCGCAGGGTAGAATCGAAGGTAAGACCGTCCGCCTTTGGACGAAGGGAGACGACTGGGGAGGACCTTGCCTCAACGCCAGAAGGTAGAAATGAAACCAGTGGGGGAAAAGAGCGTGCAGTGAAAAACTTCCCTCAACTTAATGGACGAGAGGAAAGCCTGACCACAGAACACGCCACTAAAGGCGAAGAGGGCCAGCCGAGCCAAAAAAACGGACCGGTATAAAGAAGCGGGAACGTCCTTTAAGCAGAAGGGGACCCGCAAAGGGGACCCAAAGGATCCCCCCGACAGGGGGCGCAAGGAACTCCAGCAGGGAACAAGGGGACAATCCAGGAGAACCCGTGGTGTGGGGGGAGGAAACAGGCGACAGGAGCAAACGGGAGCACCACGACCCCGACCAGAAAAGACAACAGCGAAAAAAAAATCTGACGATGGGCTAAAAGCAAGATGGTTGGATATTCGGGAGATACGAGGCAACAACAACCGGAGTATAAAAAGAGAAGAGAGAAAAGATCAACCCTCCTGGGCCGAACATCGTCAAGGGCTGGGGGGAGGAAAGGATTCTGGGAGGCAAACTGGAGTTCGGAAGTGTGAAAGACATTCGACACGTGACGAAAGAGGAGGGGGGATTCCTGTGAAAATGGCCATGGTCATGAGGGATGGACTTTCGCTCCGACCACTTCAGGCCAAAGTTGACAGTGGCCGAAAAGCTGCGCCCCAGAAAAGTGCTACTTAAGGAGAGGAGGGTTTTTGCAATCAGACTTCTCGTCTGAGTGGGAGGGAATACTCGGACTTCAGTGAGAGAAAAGCGAAAGGCCGGGAGCGAGGAGCGAACCAAAGAAAGAAACAAGTTCCCTTTCCGTCATAATGAATTAGGGAGGAGCCCTGGGCCTACTAACCGAAAAAAAAAGAAACGCACATAGAAGGGGTAGGGTCCCACACCACACAAACTGAAAGAGAGGGGTCCAACTAAGATCCAGACTATTAAGGTGAGTCCATGAGGGACGCGTTAGCGCCGCAGGAGCCTCTGAAGAGTGGACTAAAAAGAAGAAAATCTACCTTCTCAAAAATAAACACCTTGAGGGAACTTTACGAGGTACACAAAGCTCTAAATGCGAAGAGAGAAAAGCCTTACCGGAATCGTCAGAATTAAAAGCTCCAACTCCGACAATTGCCGCACCGGGGGAGATCAACCTTCGGGTACCTTAAAAAAATACAACAGTCGGTTAAAGGGTTGTTAAAGGGAATAGTTCCAGAACTGTATAAAGGGTAAGGAATCGTGGAAGAAAGAGAAGAAAACGGAGGGTCTCGGCCGGCAAATGGGAAGGGACTTCACCATTAGGTCACACAAGACCCAACCAAAAGAGGGTCGCCTTATATTCCGCGAGCTACCAGGGAAAGGAGGAGGAAATCCCAAAACAAGGCTGGAGGCCTGATATGAACGGAAGAGGAGTATGAGATTACACCGTGGAAAAAGGAGAGGGGCTTCACCATTACCGCCCGAACACAGAGATAAGAGGGAAGTTTCTGAAGAGTCAGGAACCGGCCTCCCGAAAGGAAAGGAAGGATGCACTAAAATCCCATCCACACCTCCCGCTGAAAAGTCAAGACAGGGGGGGACATAACTAACCGATGAAACCACAAGCTGCCATGACACTCAAAAATCTGAAAACCAAAAAAAAACTACCGGACATCCCACCTCGGCAATTTAAGCCGTAAAATTAGTAATGGAAATTCAGCGAGCCAGAACAAAGAGAAGAACTGGTTACGAAACTGGTGAGGGAACATGGAGTGCAGGAAAAAACCATAAAAAAACGCAAATGCGAGTAACGAGCCCGAACTTGGAAAAAGCGAACGGGGGGGAAAAAGTATCAAACCAAAGAAACTTTCAAGGAAAGCGGGCCAGGGAGAAGCAAAGAGCGAGGCAGCCGGAAAGGTGAAGAGGGGCGGGGCGAAACGGACGGGGGCCCAAAAAAGGGAGCAGAGGTGGGGACAGGGAGGAAAAGGTCTCATTTGCGCTGCAGACAAACGGGTCAAGGGTCATGCGCCTAACGGCCAGAAAGAAAAAGGGCTGGAGCACCCGGAACATCCGAGTCCCCACTGCCGTTCCTTGGAACGTGTAAGAGTCACTGGCCAGGGAATTTGAGGGCCCGGAGAAGGCCCGCAAACCATTAACTCTGGCTACAAGGATCGAGCAGGTCAGGGAGTAGTTATTGACTCCCTCTCGTCAGAAACAGCGGAAGGGTCAATAAGATCCCAGAAGAGGGAAAGGGGAACACCTCGGCAAAAACAGCGAGCCGGTATGATCTCACTGACGTGAAAATAATAACTTTCGTGACGTAAATGGCAGACCGGGTCCCAGCACCGATTCAAGAAATTAAAAAAAGGAAAGGAACCGAAGGTGTGGGGGTTTGTGGCAGTCGTCTGTCAAGGGAAAGGATTAGAGCACAGAGCTTAGGGGTAAAAAGGCAAGGGAAGAAAGGAAAAAACTCGCTTTCTCCTGCACACAACAGAGACGCACCGGTTTGACCCAGATGAGGACTGGGACAACAAAGAAAAGGGGGAATTTGTCCCACAAAAGATCCTCCGACCTTTCCGGAAGCCCTCTTAGGGAGGTGCTAACCAGACGGGAAGGGACAAAACTTGATGAAGGAGTTAGGAGTGCTCTTTCTCTAAAAGAAAAAAAATGACTGGTCACTTTCGCGGACCAAAGGGGACGGAAAACGCCAACTCCCGTAAGGAAATATTTCTAGGAACCAGTAATCGTATGTATCTCATTGGGGATAGATCAAGTGACGCTTGTTGGAACCCTCTGGACGAAGACGTTCCTAACACCCCTAGCATTGCGATGTCGTTCCTGCAAGGGGTTGGGCTCGTCACAATTAGAGGAGGTCTAAAGGTGACTCCTCAAATACGTACAGTGGTACAACAGAGGAGCGCAAGTCGGGCCTCCGTACAAGGGGGATCTGGCTCCGATCTGAAGAAAAAAAAGGACGTACGGGCTACCAGCGTCGGTGTCCGGTCGGGCGGGAGAAGGGAGAGTAAAGACCGCCGCCTCGTCTATCGGAGGGAAAAACGGCTGGCTATTTTCTTGCCATTGGTTGGTACTTCAGGGTTGTCAGGGCGCCAATAACCGAGGGAACGGCCAAAGCCGGCGTCAGTAACTGATCGCGAGAAGGGGGGGAAGGGGACGTCGCCCGAGAAGAAGAAGACCGGCAATACTGGATTGAAACTGGGAACCGCCCCGGTGGTATCAAGCAGTAAAAGAGGGGGAATCGTGTCGGGAGAAGAACAGCCAGGAATGGGGGTCTAACCCGTGGGGAGGGGAGAATGTTGGAGACAGGCTAAGTGCAGCCCCTGGAATGGTCACAAAGGCTTCCGGTCCACCCTGGGGGGGGGAAGGCATCAAATAACTCCACCAAGAAAGAAAATGGGACCTTCGTCCGACCGTTCACGCAAGAAGGCTTCTTCCCTACTGCCAGACCAGGGACGACTCGTCCGGATCGCCACCTGTGAAGGAAAAAAAAAGTCGAAGGGATTGGAGTGGCGGCTCCCATGTGGGGGAAGACTCTGAAACCTTTACGCGTTGACGTCCACGCAAAACGGCGAATCGCCAGTGGTCAGGATCAAGCAGTCAAACGTAAATCGCACAAAAAGGAAGACCAGGTGAAAAAGGTGACGGGGCCTCGTGGGGCCACCAGAGTCAATCGCCAACTCCACCGGAAGAGGGACAATTCCCCCAAAAAGAACCCGTCAGTCAGGGCGAGAGCTTGGTGGCGCATCGGTCGCATGGAGGCCTCACTTGGAGGGTTGGAAGAAGACCCTCTCACAAGAGAGACTTCGGTGACTCCCGCGAAAAAGACTTCCCGTACCGGAACGAACTCCAGTCACACTTCAAGCGCAGAAACGATACATAAGAGCCTGTGAAGGGGAGGTAGAGGAAATGTACATGAAAATGTCGCCATAGCCTGGCTTGGCTGGGAAACGTGCGCGAGGAAGCGGCAAAAGGGAAAGATAAATCGCCAAAACAACTCCAGTGACACTCAATCACTCCATGATGAGTCGGTCGCGAATTACGAAGTGGAAATCCGAGGAGGGAGTGGCTCAAGGTGCTGAGTAATGCGCGGGGGGAAAGAGACATTCCCTGGAAAAAGGGCAGCATTGCGCTGAAACGCCGACCGGTAGGTTGGAGGGAAGGGGGAAAAGGGACGAGAAGGTATATTACCTGCACGAGGGGTGAGAGAGAGCACTCGTAGGGAGAGAAAGAGAATACCGACTCATCTCTCCGGTGAATCGAGCGTCGGACGTGGAGACGATCAAAGAGCCCTTGTACGTGGTAGGGACATTATGCAATCGCCGGGGGCTCCTCTCAACAAGAGGGGGCAAGGCGGCGCTTGTAAAGACTGGTGCAGCCCCGTGGGCTGCGCGCGTGACTATGGGGGGAGGAGCATGCGGGTCGACAGAACATCTTCAAAGGAAAAGAGGGCTCTGAGGCCACCGTCAAAAGAGAAGAGGAGAGGGAGAGGTGATCTCTGAAATAGGGGAAAGCAGCGCAGGCAAGCCCCGAAAAAAAGCACCTTGACTCTCCACACAACAACGGATTTTCTTAAAAAGAATGAGGAGGGGGGGCGTTCGGGGCGGCCATGATCGCCGCGAATGAAGGAAGCACAGCTAGGACTTCAGACGCATCGTGGGCCGGGGGCGGCGCTGGCCGCGGAACGTGACTTGCCGAAGCGTGGCTGTCAGAAGGCATCAGAAGCTCTGGAAGGAAGAGGAAGCAAACCGGCTGCCCAAGGGGAGAAGAATAAAAGGGCAACTCAATTTGGAGGGAAAGGGAGATGGGCTTTACGACACGCAGTAACTCTTTGAGCAAAAAGGAACAATCTAGTCTTGCAAGATGGATCCGGAGGAGGGGGAATCTGAAGAAGGTACTACGGGAAGGAGAGATAAACTAGGTCGGACCGATCTCCAGCGTCCCTTGAACCCCTCAAGGGGGGGGAAAGTCTTCGCGCAGGCGCTCCTAGGCGGAAAAGGAAAAGTCATGATCTTAATGAAAACGATCCAATCTCACAAACGCGAAACTTCTTTCAGCTAGTCAGCTACTACTTCGAGGATCGAGACTTGATGAGCGGAAAGAGGGGGGGGGCTTATCTGATAGGGGGCCGTTGCAAAACCGCGTACAATCCGCGCGCACGTTAAAAAAACGAGCCCGAGGGCGAAAAGAGAACTTATTAGTCAAAAAACCGGCGCAATTCACTGAAAACTCAAACGAAAAGGCCAGTGTCTGAGCGCCGGCTTCCGAAGCTGAAGTATGGGTTCGTGCAGTTGACCCCGTCATAGAGGCGCGGGCTCCTTATCACCGTCTGGGGAGGGGGGAGGCTATATTCCCAACGCCAATTGGAGAGAGGAGATGGACAGATCTTAAACGCGCCAAAAGGAAAGAAAGAGCGCTACGTGGGAAAAAAGGGATGAAGTGTGAGCGGGGCAAACAGGGGGGGAACGAGCAGAGAAAATTGCAACGGCACCGTTAGGAACTGGGTTTCACAGTCATTCAAAACTAGCTAAGAGGAAGACGTCTGAAGATCTGACGCCGGAGGACGCACCCTCAGATCTAAGAAAGGGGAAATGCAATCCGGAAAGGTGCAATACAATATCCCCTCAAATGAAATCTTCTAATTGTGTGAAGGCCAGGATTGAAATCAAGGAAGAGCCCGTCCCGGTCTCGGGAAGTAGGGTAACCGCGGGGGGGCCTGGGAAAGAGGTCCAATCGATGGGTCGAGCTGGATATGGTGATCTTAGTATCAACGGAACAAAATTTGGAGAGGACGCAACTTCTGAAAAGGGGGGGAACTGAGGGTAAGAGCGGCCGCACCGCCGCCCAACCTCGACAGTACCGGCGTGGGGCGCCACATCAAAAGGGCGGATTGATCATACAAAAAAGATAAGCTGCTCCACAGGGGGCGGCTTCACTGAAGGAGGGGCCGGGTGCGTATGCCTGCTCGGGAACAAGCAAAGACAGAAAAAGAGGGAGGAATGCCGGCCTGAATTCTAAGTGCACCCCCCCAAAAAACCGGGGTCTCGGTAGGAACACTTGCGTCCCTTGAAAACACAACTAAAACCCTTAAGAAGAAAGGAAGACCATCGCCTCGGAAAGTCGTATAGCGCGTCTTTCGAGCCGGCCCACTACGTCACCTAAAAGGAGAGCTGTAGACGTGGCCTGTGATTGAAGAAGTAGGGACAGCCCTCTCCCACAGGGAAAAGCTTCTAGGGAGAGGAGGGGGGTCAGCCTTATGAAAGACTGCAGGGTCGTCCCCGGGCGCCTATCGCGTGCTGGACGAAACCCACAAGGGGTGCAACAACGCTAGGACATCCTCAAAGAAGGGGGGGGATACTGCCGGCGGGAATTGCGGCAAAAATTCTCTTGTCGAGCAACACATGACGTGAAATCACTAACCGCTGAGGGTTATCAGGGTGAAAAATAAACTAAGTCTTTCCTACGGCGGTTCGCGGGGTCCAAAGTCACCGGGCTAGGGGGAACCGCAACAGCCAGGTGGACTGACCGAGGAAGAGAAAACCGGCCATTTTTCGAATAATAAGATCCTCAACTTCTGACCCTTCGGAATACCGCAAGCAAGACGGCGGGCAGCCCGCAAAGAAGGAGGAAGGAGATCTGGTGCCGACTCCAAAAAGGTGAAGGGAGAGGGGATCCACCATCAGCCTGAAACGGAGTGCGCGCTGGCCGGATTCAAAGTAATTCACCCGGCCGGCCGGTTCCCCCGTAAGTAAAAAACGGGCGGTAAACGGCTCTTCGCCAACAAGGGTCAGGGCAGGTCGACTCGTGATGGGGCCCCACGGAACCGGAGGTCCCTCACTTATTGGAGAAGAAAAGGGAGAATAAACTCTATGGGGGCGCCCGGTGCAGGGGGGAAGGGGGAATACCGCCGAGCCTGCCTTCCTGCTGGTGCTGGAAAACGCTCTTGACAGCCCCACTCAACCGGACATTCAACAGGGGAACCTGAGAGGGAAAGGGAAAATGGGCGGTAGCCCATGTTTTAACATCCTACCGTTGAGACCTGACACCTGAGACACCGGACCGCAGGACGCGCCTGGCCATTTTAGAGACCAAGTCAGTGAGAGCAAGCTAGGGCCACAGCTGATCGAAGGAACGGGAAACGGAGACCCTGGAAAGAAGAAAATAAAAGACCGCTCCTGTTTTCCAACCGTTGCCGGGTCCCTCGAAGAAAGAATCCTCGGTCCCGTCCACCTGAAATCGAGCCGAAGGCAAGAATAACTCATAGGGGAGAAGTGGAGGGTTCGAACTAGATCAGAACCCTTTGAGGATCCCGATTGCTCTGGGACTAAAGCGGTGAAAGGCGTTCAGAAAGGCAAAAGGGACGCCACCCCTTCGAAAGGGGGGCAAGGGGAAGCCTTTCTTCTGGATTGCTGTGCCGGACGTACTCAGGGTTGGGTCAGGAAAAGGGGGGGGAATGGCATGGGGGGTCCTTGGAAGAGCGGTAAACCCTAGGGGGGAATTCCGAGGGAGGACCGTGTCTATCGTGGGGAAAATTGCCCAGGAATGGCTTCGGAGGACGGCCGCATTGAGGGGAGAAAGAGGCCCTTCTTTCCGTCCGGGGCGAACTAAGAAGGTCGCTGTATATCGTTGGTAAACCGTGCGGGCACTGGTCAAAGAGAAGTTTCAGTGGAACCCGGTTGTAAAACCTCAGGAACGACGTTGACGCAACGGCGACCAGCATGCTCCGGGGGGGTGAGAAGAAAAAGGAAGGAAGAATCTCGGACGGAGCACTCCGGCCTGCAGCTTGGGAGGGCACATTTGTGGGCACTCCTGGTTCACCGGACGGATGGGGGGGGGAACGAAGAAAACGTAGCCCCTAGGATTCAAAAGGCTCATAGGGGAAAAAAAAGAAAGGGGGATGAACCTTTGAACGAGCAAAACACAAAAAACTGGCGACATGATAGCATGTCATGGTTGGGACACGACAGGCTAGGGGGACCTTCTCATGGGGAGGAGCTTCAGGCGGAAAGCGGGTGGGAGGGAGGGAAGACCTTTCATAGGTGGCTCTACGGATCATTTTAATCGACCTCTGAATAAATACGTCCAATGGGACCCGCACCTTTGTTGAGCCATCAAAGGTCTACCGGTAAATGGCGGGCGAAAAAAATGCAAAAAAAGCTCGCGAAAATGCGAAAGCGGAACCTAAGTGGGTCCCGCAGGGGGGAAAAATTGAAGCGCGAGCTGTTCCCTCGGTAGGGAATCTAGGCCCGTGAAAACAAGAAACTTTGGGCAGGAGAAGTCCTCAATCCAGGCCTAGGAAAGTCATCTACGCACAGGCCGTGGACAGAGATGAAGGGCGCTTGCTTGGCGTCGCTGAAGCAAAGAAAGGCCTTCTATTGGAGAGAAAAGGCCTTCATCGCTCCCAAGACAGCGCCGGAAAAAATTCTAAAAAAAAGCCCGACCACCACCAAAAGGGAGCATGAGGAGAAAAAGGCCGAGACTGGGGCCTCATAAGGTAACTATCCACGAAAACTGTGTGGGATAGTCTTCGACAGGCCGAGCCAGCAAGCAATAAAAAAGAAATGTCACGATCACCAGGATCAAACGGAACGATGTGACGGCAAGGTCGGGTTACACAGAGAAAAGCGCCCAGCCAGACCAGATCCACAGATTATCGTCCAAGCTTCTTGACTGTGCGGCCCGAGGGTTCAAAAG
>Ga0179593_1567872_pt1 | contig 11454 bp, 19 predicted proteins | sample CZODoug2_1_08_16_FD_185931 | JGI IMG/M metagenome (GOLD analysis project Ga0179593, IMG submission 185931) | Vadose zone soil fungal communities from Angelo Coast Range Reserve, California, USA - CZODoug2_1_08_16fungal (PacBio error correction) | ecosystem: Environmental > Terrestrial > Soil >...
TTTCCGTTGGGGAGATTCTCGCCGGGAAAAGCAAGAAAGTCAGAATCAAAAGAAAGTTCGTAAAAATGCCAGAGAAGGCGCGCCGTCAAAAGGGAAGAGAACGTGGACTCAATCAGGGGAAGGGAGAAGGGGCGCTAATCTGATTAAAAGGACTGAAAAGGGAGGGCGAAAGCAGACCAACTTCGCGCAATCTCGCACTTGGGACAAGTAAACCAATGGGGGAGGGCTGAAAAAAATGAAGTGGCAGGAAAACCATTCAATGACTACGAGAGAAACAGAGCACCCGAGAGAGAGAAAAAAGTCTGGGCCGGGTGGGTAGGAGGGAGGGGGAGAAACGGAGAGGGGGAGAGGGGAAAGCGAAAGGGGACAAACGCCTTATTGACTTACCGAGACAGGAGCACGACCGTCTCAAAAACGTGGGAAATGGGAACCCGAATGAAGGGAGGAGAACGAGGAAAAATGGGTCCGATGAAGGAAATAAACGCAATTAGGTCGAGCTCAGGAAACGCAGCTTCCAGGCAATACCGCCATAGGGTACTGACGGCGATGGAAGAGAGAATTATCCATCTTGGGCAAGGGGGTCCGACTAGTTTGAGCGAAAGGGACGCGAGAAAAGTCTCTGGGGGAAAAGGGGGACATCGAGGGAGAATTAAAGGGAGAAAGCGAGAGTCCCGTCTTCAAGAAAAACTTTCTTCTAGAGAAGAGGGATTATGGACTTTAAAGTGAAAAAGGTCGTGGACTCATAGAGGGGGGCATTTCAAAACCGAGTGACCGCATCGATATAAAGGAGAAGAAAGTCTAAAAAAAAAATTAGAGGGATCTAGAAATTTACACGAGAAGGGTCGGCGAGGGATGATCCTACAGGCGGTTCAAGAGGGAAAAGAAAAGACTTGCAACTAAAAAATATGAAATCTGACAATGAAGGGGCGATGTAGGGGTGCAGAACCATCGGAGAGCCGCTCTTGACCGACAGGGACTTAAAGAAGAAAGACTCCCTCTGAAAACGCGAATATCAAGGAGAAGTCAGGAAGAAAGCCAACCGATGTCTATGTAAGAGAGATTGTCAGGGAAAGGGGTCGAGGACCAAGGGAAAAAGGAAGTTTCGACAAATTGAAAGGATCCGAAAAGAGGAAAATGGGGGAAAGAGTCTTTTAGCAACAGGGGAAAAGGGGATGTATGAAAAGAAATATCCGTCCCGGCAAAGGAGAGATCTCTACAAGAAAAAGAAAAAATAGGGAAATTCTGTTGTAAAGGAGGAAAATGCGCAAAAGGGAGAGAAGGGATAAGGGTCTCAGACTGTGAACCCATCCTTTTCATTTGATTCCTAAAGAAAGTGGGGGAAACTGCCTAGGGGAAAGGGGTGCACGTCGGTGGGAATTAATTTGCCCGGCCCGGTCGGCAGAAAGAACCCAGGTTAGACGAGAGCGATGAAGGCAAACGCCTCCATTCTCTGGAAAAAGGAGAATCCAAAAGAGGGAGGGAAATAGCCAAAACCAAGGGGGGTAGGATCGTTGGTCGAGAAAGAGTTGGCAAGGATTGACCGAACGCTGAAAGAATAAAGTAGCAAACAATAAGGCGAAAAAGCTTCCTGAAAAGCTCGGGAGCGCAGAAAAGCGTGTGACGGGGGTAATGGAGAAAAAGAGCCAGACAGGAAGGAAGAAAGGCAAAAAGCCTTTAGGGAAAATTGAGGGAGAGAGGAAAAGCGCTAAAAGAGTTACGAAAAAAGAAAAAAGACCCCTTGGATGCCTTCGGAGAAATCGAAAAATTCTTCGGGAGGGGTCAAGAAAGATTCCGAGAAAGGGGGAGGAGGATAATAGGGATGAAGCCGTAGAAAAATCCTTCCATAAAGCTCTTCGAAAAAAAAAGGATGGGGGAGGGTAGGGGAAAACCGTTGTAGGGGGGAAGAGGTTAGAATTTTGAGGAGAGGTGCTTTTTTATTATCCTATAGAACGAGAGCGACTCCGGGCGCGAAAAGGGAGATCGTATGATGGGAACCATATGGGAAAAAGGTGAGGCGAGTGTTCAAAGAAAGGAAACTGCTCGAACTTAGATACGTCTTTGAATAAGTAGGGGGAATATTGCTTGAGAAAAAAAGAGGCATTTCAAAAAAGGGGAATTGGCCGGGGAGGGGGTATCTCAAACAAAAAAAATTAGGAATTAAAAAAAAAAAAGAAAGAAACAAACCCAGCCGCGGGTGGCAAGGAACTTTTTGACCTGCATCGCAGGACTTGCTGCCCGAGTGAAAATCCATGGGGGGGAAACGGGAGATATATCCTGCTTCGTTGCTCTGGTACAATGACGACAACATCACGGAGGAAGGGGAGGGACTCTGGGAAAAGGGAAAGATCGGGTCAAGAAGCCCGGAGCGGATACATAAAAATCACTGATCTACAAAGCTACTCTCAACCGAAGGGCCTCAAACGGAAAAAAGGTCTTAGGAAAGAATGTTGCATCTAAGAAAATTTCCGTTGCCGGGAAGGGAAGTAATCCAAAAGGGAGGACATCATCGATTACTTCAAATATTCATTGGAACTAACCGGGGGAGAACACCAGGTGGAGCGCGTTTTGGAATAAGAAGGGTGCGCGTGGTTCTTCAAAGGGGGGGATTGGGAGGTTCAGAAGGATCACCAGGGAATATCGGGGGGGGGGGGTGTAGGGAAGGTGGAAAAAAAGGACTGGAGAACATATTACCTAAACGAACAAGGACACCAAAGCGGAATATTCAAGGAGAAAAAGGGCCTGCAGAGGAGGGGGTAGGGGGGGTTAAAAAAAAAGACTATCGGGACGGCCCGAGGAAAAGAAGGTAGCTTCCGTGGAGGAATAACTTAAACCTCGTTCAGGAGAAGTCATGTGAAAAAAAAGAAAACGTCGGGGAAAGGAAGGGGTCAAGGAACTCAAAATGTGATCGGGGGAACGAATGGCTAGGGGAAACGTTCTAATACGCTACCGACGAGAACCTGCATACTGAGGGAGGGTGAAGAAAAGGAAGGGGGGGCACAAGTCAAAAGGCCCCAATGGAGGGGGTCCAGAGGGGAACTCGAAAAAAGCAAAAATAAAGAGCAAAGGACCCGCTTGGGAACTACTTATAGATATGAGGAGTCTGAAACGGGAGGAAGATCGAATGAGACCAGTGAGAACCAAAAGTATTTATCCGCTGGACGACTTGCCGAGGGAGGGGAATTTTGAAGGGGGAAGGATCAGTGAGTGAAGGTGAAAAGAAAAAAAAAATCGGAAAAAGAGGGTTTGGGGTTTACGAGGTGAGCTCCTCATAACTGGTCCTATTCTGGCGGCCAAGAAATCTTAGGGTCGACCACATCTAGAGGGTTGGCCGGGAATGAGGGAAGGATAAAAGCGGGTCGATATTCATGGAATAGTCTAATCTTACGCGGAGGTTAGGAAAGGATTCGAAAGTCGCTGAAGAGCCCGCAGGGGACGGAAAGACCTTTCAGTCAGCTGTCGACTCATCAAGTCAAAGACTTGAAAAAAAAAGGAAGCTTGGCATGGGGGGAAAAGGCTAGATCAGCAAAAAAAGGGGTATCCTTGATATTGAGTGACCGACGCCGGGGGGGGACGGGCGGAAGAAAAAATGTAGAGCGGGATGTGGGAAGGATAAACAGAGGAGTCCAAGATCCTTCAGATGTTTCAGCCGGCGAAAAAAAACGAGGAAAAGCAAACCGGAGCAGAAACTGCATTCAGCGCCAAGTCATTTCTACGCGCGGGGCTGCGGAGAGAAGAGGGAATACCGAAAACTCCCAGAGAGCTTACCCGGCCAAGAGGCGAACGATTCGAAAAGGAGGAAAAAAACTCGTAAATTATAACCAAGGGGAGCTGTGGAGGCTCAGGTATTGCAGGTATATCGCGCGAAACTAATTCAATAGAGAACCAGGTAGAGCCTGCAAAGCAATTGGAGGGGGGAGGGCAATGCAAAGTGACTGCGAATTTATGGCATAAGACCACGTGAACGCGGGGAAAAAAGGGGAGGAGGTCAACGGCTTTGTCTTCCACATGAACTCTTCGAAAGAAGAGAAAGCCTGTGGAAAAAAACTCAAAAATGAAGGGTGGTGTCTTAAGGTTCTAAGGGAGAGGGTTCAGTTAGGGCAAAGAAAATCAACATAAAAAAGAGGGGAAGCCTCGGTCTAAGATTCGCAAGGGAAATGGTTGATCATGAAATGGGAAAAGTGTGAAGGGGTTTCCTTTTAAAGCAGAGGCGGTGAAATTTTGAACGCTTTGACCATGGATTTCTTCGAGACCTACGCAAGAGAGGGGAGGGGAGTGAGGGGAAAGCGCGCAGGGAGGGGACAATTCAAGTACGCGAGACGAGATATCGGGGAAAAAACACAGAAGGGGAAGAAACGGAGCAATGAGCGAAAAAATTACCTCTTTGTGCTGGATGGGAAGGCTGTGGAAAAGAAAAACCTTGGCTGTCGGGAAGAAGGGAAGTAAAGGAGATAGAGAGAAAAAACGTATGAGGATTAAAGAGAGAGCTGGTCCGGGTTTCTCAGGGAGTAGGGGGGACACGAGAAAGGTAGGTAAAACAAAAAAAAAAACGAAAAAAATGTAAGGAATTTAAAATACAGAAGTTGCGCAACGGGGCCGAAAGGAAAATTCATGGAGAGAAATGAGGCAGGACTTACTAAAACACCTCAAGCGCTTAATCGCGGGGAAAGCTGAAGCCATGGGGGAAAAAGAAAAAAGGCCAGGAAGAGGGGGCTGAGAACACGAAATTCGCACGGAAGGAACCAAAATGAGGGGGGAAGAATCTTCCCGCCCGCATTAAGATCTGGGAATCTCGTCGCGGGAAATTACAAAGAAAGGCTCACAAGTCCAAAAAGGTAAAGTTTGAATGCTGGGAACTGCTTCGTGCCTCGTATTGGAGCTCTCTGAAGAGAAAAGGGTTAAAGCAAAAGGAGTGAGGACTGATGAGGGAAGGTGAAAAAAGGAGGACGAAAAAAAAACGAATGCCGAAGACCATCCCGCAGGGGAAAGAATTCCGTGAAAGAGGGGGGAAAGGGTCGTGAAGGAAAACAAGACCTCATATACACAAGCGGAAAAAGGGGGGATTCTGAAAAAAAACACCTCAGGGGGTGAAAAAAGTCTAAACGAACGCGAAGGGCAAGAAGTTGGATTTTCTCGAAGTAGGGGGCTCTTAGGGGGAGTACCCAAGGACAAGAGGATCAACCGGGCGTTTCGAAGTACCAGGGAGGAAGGGGAATGATCGACGTCAGCCTGATAAGATGCGATCTCCGATGAAAAAAGGTCTAGGGGGAATAGGGGGGATAAAAGATAGAATAGGGGGGAGGACGCTAGAAAAATCCATTTTGTCAGGAAAAATGATGAAGGGAATCGAGAAATAAAAAAGATCTCTCAAACTTCAAGAATCTATAGAATTGAAGGGAAATCTTGATAGTTGGATCCTACCTGATTTGCAGAAACCCGAAATAAGGTTCAATGAAAAGTTGACGGGGGGAAAGCATCGGAAGGTGATACCGTTTCGGCAAAAAAAAGAGTTGAAGAGTTAGCTAAAATCTTTCTCCTCCCTCGTACGTAAATTCCGAAGGGACATAAGATCGGAAAAAAAAGAGGGATCAAGGTACTCAAGACATATAAAAGAAGGAAGTAATTGAAAAGTAGCCCATGGCGTGGAAGGGCCAGACGAGTTTCAAGAAGGAGGCCCAGAACTGAAAATGTGAAAATCGGAGAAAAGGGAAGTGAGGGGGCCTCATGATCCGGCCCGGCGTCATCGACAATCCGAGGGTCCGGGGAGAAGGACGTCTCAGTGAAAGAAGGGGTTCGGAAGGAGCACCACAAAACGCGTGTAAAATCCGACGAAGAAGATATGAAGAAACTGTGCCCCAAGAGGGTAGTGTTATGACCGTCTTTTAGGGGGGGAAGGGAAGTGATCACTAAGCAGAGAAACAAGAATGGAAACAAAAGACCCTTTGGGCATTCAGGAGTAAAGCCAAGAAAGTCTGGGGGGGAGTGGCGTCTTAGTTATATAATAGAATGCAAAACCTCGAAAGATTATCCCTCGCGGATGTGAAGAGAAGTCCAAGGGAAAACACAATGAAAGAAGACGGGGGGTACGGGACGGGGGTTCTCGCATAGGGTCATGGAGGGAAGAACTAGGCTCGGAAGGGGGAGCACTGAAAAAACTCCTGGGGGAATACTGCAAGGAGACAACGCCAACTCGATTTTGTTCCAAAAAAATCGGAAAGGATCTTCATGGGCCGGGGGGTTTCGTTAAATAGGGGGAGCAACAACGTACACCGGAGGAAAATGCTTGTGAAAAAAAGAAGAAAGGATAGGAAGCTGACGGAAACAGCCAAAACGTTCTTGACGAAAAATAACAGAGAGGCCAAAAATGCTGAACCGCAAAAGGGGGGAGGTGGGGGGCGGGGGACAATTAATCGCCGAAAACGATTCTGGAGCTCACTGGAATGATAGGAAGAAGTCGGAGAAGGGGAAAAAGAGAATCTAGAAAAGAAGAGGGGGGAAAAAAGGGGGAGGGGGGTCAGGGCTCTGTATAATTGGTCGAGTGATGCGGGGGAAGGAGAATATAGGAACATCTGAAGGGAGAGAGGGGAGTATCAGGAAATCTAACCCAGCGGGCTAAGAGAAAAGAAGTTCCATGGTCAGAGGGGGAGGGTCAGTAAAAAAGAGACGAACAGAAAAGATCTCGTGAAGGGAGAGAATGTAGAAGACATGCGATGCAGGTCAACCCTTGTGCCATGGCCACCGCGCGGGTTGAGGGGAAATCGATAAAAAAAACTGAAGAACAAAAAAGGGCCGACAAAAAAGGAATGCATCGCATGGTAGCTGCCGACCGGCTAAGCGGCCGAACAGGTTTAAAGAGATCAGGAGGCGGGGGCGCTTGGGGAAAAAAGGACAAGCGCCATGTAAAAGGGCTTAGATGAAAAAGGATCGGGGTCGAGTTAAAAAGAAAAATCTATCAGTAAAAGCTGCCAGGATAAAAAAAGGAAGGGCTAAAAAAAAAAAAGACGACAACAATCGGTCAACCGGCCTCCACTTTACAACGTTAGGAGGGGCAAGCAAACGGAAGTTCCAGCTTCGGGGAGAAGAAACTGGCACATCAGGAAAAAGATAAAACAGCATCGGTACGTCTTCTATTCTGGGGGAAAACGGGAACCCCGAAAATCAGGGGCGAATTGAAAATGGTTGGGAAATCAAAACGGAGTGTGATGGTATTTGAGATTTCACAGCTCATGCAACACGCGGTCCTAGAAGGGCTGGGGGGGTCCAAATTTGAGGGTTGTAAGAAAGCAACTATGGACAATACAACCCACCGTCCCCCAGCGCGGAGACGCAGAACGATCCTGTGAGATAAAAGAGGCAAAGCAAAAGGGGAGTTGTTGTTCAGATCGAGATACCTGCCTGTAGGAATTGCGAATATACTTCCGCGGGTGCATAAGGAATATTAAAGGGATCAGGCACGTCCGGGGGTAATTAAGGGGTATATCTCCTGCACACATCGCGGAATGGGGGATGATACAGTGGAGGAGAAAGGAAAGGGAATCGCTATACGAGAAACCTGCAAGGGAGAGGGTGGGGGCAAAGGAGCAGAATAAAGGCCGGGCTCCAAAGCCGGCATTGCCGTTTTGCCCGGAGAAATAGGGTGACAGAAAATACAGGCATAAACCAAAACAGAGGGGGGCACAGTCGATTGGTTCCGCGGAGGGGGATTAAGATCTGGAGGGAATCAGAATCGGGAAAAGGAGAACCAGACAATGGATGGATACGCTGGACGCGCCGGACCAATAGAGCGATGAAAGGGGCAGGGAAAAAAGAAATAGGAAAACGGTGAGGAGACAGTTCAAATCGCACAGTGCAGGCGGGGGAAAAAAGCCTGATGGAAAAGACCTAGGCATGGAGGAAAAAAAGGCGAAGTTTTCCGAAATCTTACATGAGAAAGAAAGGAAACTTGGAAACCGTCCGGATCAGCGTGCAGATATTCTAAAAAGGTCGAATCTTAGACTGCGACGAAAAAAGCTGGCTTGGAGCAAGGCTGGATCTTCTCCATCAACTGCAGTTCTTAAAACGAATCCGCAAAAGTTCTTGAGAGATGGTCGTCTGCGGGGAAAGGGGAAAACCCGTGAGGAGGCGCCTGTAGTATCAAATCCGCGCACGGAAAAATGAGAGTGGAAGGGAGCGGATTGAAGGACCGAGGCGGAAGTCATGCGAAGTTCTATGTGTGGCCGAAAATGCACCGAAACTATGCTCCAATAAGGGGGGGACACAAAAAAAATGAAGACTCAATCGCAACGCGGGCACTCAAAAAAGAGAGTCTATCGAAGGAAAAATTAGAAAGGAAAAAAAAAAAAAAAAAAAACGGAGGATAAACGTTTTTCATCGCCGCTCGGGCATTTAGAACTCGAAACGGCGCTGAAGGGGCTGCTGCAAGGGATGCCGAGCGCCAGCCTGAGGAAAACTTCCAAAAAGGGCGGGAACTTGCGAGGATGAGCTTCTAAAACGCCGGGGGAAACCAGCCGAAACCAAAGAAGACTGGCGGCGTATTTCCAATGCGGTCGATCGCGCTACCGGAGGCGCAGAAAATGGGAATAGAATCGCAGGGGGGTCAATGGGGAAAGGGAATCATTGTCGATGCGGGGCACAATAAGCCCGTAAATGCCGGCGTAGGACGAGGACAAATTCTTTGGCGAATCATAATGGAAAGATCAGGCAATCCTGGTAGCACCGAAAGACTCTTCCATCATCACCCTTCCATGGAAAAAAAAAGGTTGGGAAGGATTCTAAAGGAGGTGAAAAAAGGAAATTGGGGAATCACTGTACCAAGAATCGAGTCTCTCTGGAGGTATCGCAAAGGGGAGCATTGGTGCAAGTGGTTGCGGGGCCACGTTTGTAGGGACAGATCGCCGACGAACGAGACAGGCGTAGGGTTGGAAAAAATGAAGCGCCGCGCTTGCGGTTGCTTGTTAAACAGTCCGAAGCTGGTGAAAAGGAGAGGTCAAGTACGCGCGAAGAGAGAAGGAAAGGAGTATGACATCTGCGGCGCCGCATGTTGACGCTAAAAGAATTGCACTTAGCAAAGGCGCTGTGGAAAAGAAAAAGCCGAGAGGAGAAACCGAAAAAAGAAACTCAACAAAAAAGAGATGAAGAAGAAGAGATGCCGGTTTTCTCCGGCGGACGCCACGACGCAAGGACGTGAGTGAAAACATCGCGAAACAGCAAAAGGAGACAAAATGGGGGCAACGTGGGACGGAAAGGGGAAAAAAAACAGCTACGCCCGTCCGTCGCGAGGTAATTGAGAAGGAACCATGAGACAAGGCGACAAAAAGAACGCGCATGGAGAGGAAGATCCATGGTGCCGAAAAAAAGCAACTGCCTCTTTCAAGATTAGAAAAAGGTCGAAAAAGAGTCTTCAAGACACAAAGTCGAATTGCGCAGGACTGCTAAAAAAGGAACAAAAGAGGACTTCATCCCGTCGAGGGATTTGAACGCGACAGAAAAATAAGCGCTAACGGGGGGGTCTCCCAGAGAAAAAAACCAAAAAGGCGGGTACTTGGAAGGGGGGAGGAGGGAAAGCGTCTTGCTCAAGAAGTATCAAAGCAGGGGATGAAAAAGAACTTTGGACTCGACCTGATCCAGCGACCGAACTTTCAACGTGAGAGAGAGGTGAAGAAATGGAGAGACTTTCCCCGGGGGGTTCTCAGGTGCTGGGAGGAAAGGGTCAGATGTACTGCGCTATCTACCGTCATAATGGGAAATACCGACCATATCTAGAGGAATTTGGGGGGGAGAAGGAACCGGGGAGAGTACTGTTTGGAAAAAAAGATCGGGGCCTCAAAGGTCAACTGCGGGGGGGGACGGTGCTGGGAGTAGATTGGAACCGGCATCAGACCCTCGCTGCATCTACCCAGGGGAGCCAAGGAAAGACCGTTGGGCAAATCCGTATCCTTAAGCATCACAGTGATGTTCTTCAGGAGTTAAAGGTAGGTTGGAACTAAGGAAGACTAAAATCGATGGGGGAACGTATCGTGAGAATCATGAGTGGGCATTAAAAAATGGGGGGGGAAGTATAGGGAGGGGGGCGATCCCCGTCTTTCACGGAAAGATAAGGGGGGGACTAAATGGAAAGGAAATCTGTGGCGTGACTTCTGATGGAAAAAAGAAAGGGGAAAAAATAACAGGGAAAGGCCTGATTACTCTGCCCCTGGGGTTTCGGTATGTCGGGTTGCCGAAAGAAATTGGCTCCGCGGCGTTCCGAGGAAGCGAAGAAAAAGAATGAGAAGATCGTAGAAAGGAATGTAAAGAGAGGGGCACGCTGAAGTTCCTCCGGAATAAGAAAAAAGTCATATTCGAGGATTCTTAAGGGTTGGAAAGTTGGAGAAGACTCGCTTTCCAATCGTCAAAAAGACCGGGCACCTCGACCAAGGGAAGGGGGGGGACATGCAGATGGTGGGGGGCTCACAGAAAAGTATTGAAAAGGGACCGCAAAGACTCTTGCCGTCTTGCAAGGGGAAGGCGTCCAGGAAAGGTTTCTGGGGGAGAATTTGCTCACGATCACTAAAAAAATCAGAAGGGCGAAGGCCGAGACTACTGTGCCCACTCGTGTACGTTTGATGACCTGTAAGTCCCTATCAGGCTTGGGGAAAAAAAACGCAATGAAAAAAAAAGGGAATTGCATTTGCCCGGAAACCCAAACCCACCAAAAAACAGGGACATGGGGGGACTCAAATCCATTCTGAAGGGTTATCGGGGTAGAATTCAACAGGGGGAAAACATGGCCACGGGGATGTATCCCCGGAATAGCCATGCTCTTGCCGACGGGTTTTGGGAGGAGGGATCGTGGTTGGGGGGATCCGAGGAGCGGACAAAGATCTTCCATGGGGGTCTACCGGGGGAAAGATCTGAATTCAATCTAACAACATGCAAAGAGATATTTTGAAGCGAAAGAATGCACGCGGTTGGGCTGTAGGTGCTCACGCTAAGGCCAGGCCCGGAATGAACGGCGGGGAAAAAATCCAGAGAAGGGGGGAATAAGGAAGGAGGGACCTTAAATAGCCACCTGAAAAACCCATACCGCTCGCAAACCGTAGGCAGGGGCGGCATAAAAAACCCGGGGGGGGGCTGTGGGGCGTCTTTTCGTTTGTCAAACTCGCCGAAGTCAGACGATGCTGGGGGGAAACGGAATGGATAAAGAAGAAGGGGGTCCAAAGAAAGAGACTAAAGGCACCTAAAATTGTAACGTGGGGGCCGTTTGCGCAGGGAATTGGGTCGGCTCGGGATTCTGGGGGGGAAGTTCAGATCGACAAAGGGGAAAGGAAGGGTGGGGGGAAGTCAACGGTTCTATCTAGCCTTTCCACCTTGTCAAGTCATTGTCAAAGGACATCCTCCGTGAGCAAAAAGAAGTCCGAGGGGGGGATTCGGGGGAGGTCGCAAAATGGAACACCAAGTTTCCACCCGCGGTCGGGTTGG
>Ga0179593_1604889_pt1 | contig 11454 bp, 8 predicted proteins | sample CZODoug2_1_08_16_FD_185931 | JGI IMG/M metagenome (GOLD analysis project Ga0179593, IMG submission 185931) | Vadose zone soil fungal communities from Angelo Coast Range Reserve, California, USA - CZODoug2_1_08_16fungal (PacBio error correction) | ecosystem: Environmental > Terrestrial > Soil >...
GAAGAAAAGTATTTTTTCAGAGGAAAAGGGGTGAGACTGAAAGAGATCATAGGATTAGCACAAATTCAGGAGAAAAACTTGGGAAATACTCGTCGATCCGCGATAATTCAATCATCCAATCGAATTACAAGGTCAGAAGAGTGACAAAAACTTAAAAACTCCTAGATCGAAGGCAAGGGATCCGCCACAGCCAAAGGAAGCTGGGGGGAAATTAATTTCGGAGGGAAAGGGGGGGGGGCAGAAGCGAGGCCGTTTCTGGGGTATCGCCGTGAGGGGGAGCTAGCGCGGAGGGAAGAAGAAAGGGGGGAAAGGATCAATCAAACCGGGCCGCTAAATTTGGTCACACGATTCGCAATTGGAAAAAGGTATGTGATATCCAGGGGGGAAAGAGAAATCCAGGGTCGTCAGGGAACCCTTTGCTTTAGTCGGCTTATAAAGAAGTTCTGTTGAGTCAAGGGATGACTCGCCTCAGGGGGGGTCTTCTCGCAACAAGGGCCCCGGTACGTAGGGAAAGGGTGGAGGGGGGGAGGGGCGGCAGGGTTCTTGTATCTCCTCCTTGGGGAAGGCTATTGTGATAGCAGAGGGGGGGGGGGAAAGAAACCCTCGATGAAAAAATCCCAATATCCCCAAAGATTCCTGTGGAGAGATTCCCATAAAAAAGTAGCGAAAAATCGAGGACAAATCTGTCACCCAAGTCTTACGTCAACCTGAGGGGAGAGCTGGACGTTGGTAAAAGTAAAAAGGAGGAAAAAGAGAAAATCGCAGAAGAAAAAGAAAGCGATTTCCATATCTTCAGGGATATAGAGTTGAATCCCCGTAGCCGGAAAGGAGAAGCTCGAACAAAACAACGGCGTCGGGGGGGAAAAAAAAAAAAATATAGTAGATGCTTCGAAAAGGGTAGTGCCTCGACTTGAAAAAGGAGGAAATAGATAGGGAATCTCCACGGCGAGGTGACGTTCACGAGACGGGGAATCCGTCAATGCCCTAGTCTAAAGAAAGAAAATCTCTAATGAGGGTGACAGGAGGTTAGATAACTGCCTTGGAAGGAAAGCCCGCAACAGGAAGGGGGGAGGGGGGAATTCGCGAGAGGGAGTGCTCAAAAAAGAGCTCCTGGAGAGGCGCTCCGGGACTACATTCAAACCTCCCCAGAGAACGCACCTATTTTTGCAAGGAAGGATCCTGTTGTCTAAAGGACTGGTATCTTACTCATCTACCTTGGGGAGGAGGGTACTCTACCTTGAAAATTTTGGGGGGAGCCATCCCGGAGCGGGGGAAGAGGCATCAGGATAGCACGAATAACGGAAAGGGAAAAGATGGATCTTTGGGAAAGCTACGTCCGCAGAGAGGATTCTGAGCATGGGAGGATACGCAAGCGAGTGCTCAAAGAAGGGGAAAAACCGGTTACATAAAAACCGAAGGAGCTTGGGAAGGAAAGGTACTGGCGGCATCTAGTTAGTGGGGGAGGGGGGGAAGAAACTTGCCTGCGCTGGAGGCGTCGCAGTGGAGTCTCTCGTACCGTGAAAAGAAAAGGGGGACTGTTGCCTCCGAAAAAGAAAAATCTCGCGGATCGCACGACACCTGGGTGTCACCAAGGGGGCGAATCCTGGCTAAGCGGGAAAAAAGATGGATCCGCTTACGCTTTGCAAAAACCGGGATGGGGATCACCCGGGCATACCAAAAAACTTTCGTGGCGCAGACTGGAGGGAAAAACGAGACGAGAGGCTGTTCTCGCCAAGAAAAACCAGAGATAGAGGAAAGGGAAACTCCGGCTTTCAATCAATTTACGTCTTAAAAAAAGAAGGTAAAGCACCGCGGGGGGGGTGAATTCGCAGAATGGACAGTGCGTCCGAGCAAGGGCTTCTCGCGCCGAAGGGGGGGGGGGGGGTAATAATCGGCTGGGGGAGAGGAGCGGCAAAAAAAAAGTAGTTCGGCAGGAAAGGCATATTATCGCAGATGAGAAAAGATTAGGAAAAGAGGAGGTTGCGGCTGGGAGTCCCGTAAAATAGAAGAAAAGAGGAGGGCCCAGGCTTGACAGGGGTGAAAGGGGAAGGGGCAATCCCCCATCCCGTGGTAGGAACAGGGGAAAGCAAAACATACAGAACTTCACGAAAAAAGGGGTCCCCTCCTATAGCGAAGATGAATATCAGAATAGAAGACGGAGACAGAGGGGTCAAATGAAGGAACAGAGACGGCGCTGGCGGAAGGAGAGGTTTTAAAATACTCCGCTGAAAACGGTAAAGGGTCATTTTCGGAGGTCAACGAAGCTCTGGAAGGGGGGAGAAAAAAAAGAGAAATGTCAGAGGGCTCTTCAAAAAAGAGGGAAAAAGGAAAACTGGAAAGAGTGGAAGCATCGTAAAGGGGAGACGTCGAATTAACCTGGAGACGGGAAAGATGATCGATAGAGATATTAAAGGGGGGAAGGAGGGGGAGGGGAAACTGATAAAGAGTTCCTGAAGAAAAATGACCGATCTTACTCTGGACCCAGCGAAGATGGGGTTTGGGCAATACCTCAGCGACACGCTATTGGGGGGAGAAGGTGACACGACCGAGAGGGGGAAAAAAAAAAATAGAAGTGACCCGGTTCGAGAAGGGGAGTGGGATTCGCTAACCAGCTCCCACAGTAAAGGTTGAGTTTGAGAAATACTGCCCTAGAGAGTTCGCGTCTAGAAAGTTATCGCGCATCTGAAGGAAACACCAAACAAGGGCGAAGTCCTGCTGCGGGTTGGAAAGGGAGGAAAAGGCTCCTAGGGCGGGGATGGTTCTCTATACTTTAAGAACTCAATAAACATAATAAATTCAACAAACCGTCAGCTAGGGAAAAAAGGGTAGGAGGAATCGGGCAAAAAAGGGGAAACAAACTCGTGGAAAGGATTGAGAAGGGGGGAAGGCCGTTGCAGCAGCTTTCATTTAAAAGACAACAATGGTTTCGCCACGGCTGATTGAGGATGTGTAAAAAGGGGGCTATTCATCTAAAGAGAAGGAAAGAGGTCCAAATGTCAGTCATAAAAAAGAAGCCTCCTCGACGCTAAGCGAGGTTTAAATCATGATCTCCTGCCAGGACTTGCGGCGGATCAGGAAAGGGAAAGGGAAAAGGGAGATTACCGCCGCCAAAGGAAGAAGAAAGTACTACCAACATCAAGAAGGGAAAAGAGGGAAATGGAGGCGCCAGATCTGACGAGGGGGGGTGGCGCAAAGTACTGTTAATGGTGCTACCGACAATCCAACGGAAGTAAGGGAAAAAGAGGGGGTCTCCAAGAAGGGGGAGAAAGAAAAAAAGCGATGGATTTGCGGCGAAGAAAAAGAAGAATAAGCATCTCTCTCAACACAACAAATTTAAAAGATGAGATCTGCTCTTGCGCTCGAAAATCCAAGTCAGGAAGAAAGGACTCGCCGAGGGGGAAGGAAAAGGAAATATGGCGATCTCTCTGACGGTGCTAGTGAGGGGGAAAGTACCATTACGGTCTGCGTCCCAAAAGGTGATAGTCCGCCTTCCAGCTAGCGGCAGGTAGGAAGAAAGAGGGCTGATGTTGTCGGAATGCATGAGAAGGTAACTCGTGCTCAGACTGAGAAGAACCGGCGGCGATCATGATTTCTTTGAAGAAGGGAAAGAAAAGAGGAACGCGAAGAAAGAAGGGATTTCTTGTGCTTGAGGGTTTGACTGACTGACATTGGGGGCGAGGTAGAAATACCAACAAATGAGATAACATAATCAATCCAGAAAAGGAAAAGGACATTCGGCTGTGACGAAGTGAGGAAAACGGGCCTGGTTCGTCTCGCCACAAACCGATAGGGAGGGGAAAAATCAGGTAAAAGGGAAAGGAATGCAGGCGAGCCAACGATGACCTGTCATGGAGCTGCCGGGGGGGGGAGATAGAATTTTCTCAGGCTGGGATACGCGGCAAGTCGAGAAAAGGAGACAGAACGTCTTTGGAAGAATGACTGGATGTATTTGATGGCATTGCCCGTCAGATAAAAAAAGCTAAATGAGCCTCGAAAATGGGGGCTTATCGGGCCGGATGGAAAGAAGCAATGGACGGGGGGGGGCGGCTTTGGGAAAGGAAAACTCCCACGCTGGCGGAGAACAACCGTTCACTCAAGGGGGCAAAGTAAAAGTTGGAAATTCCAGAACGTTGCTGACAAAAGAGAGGGGGGAAGCTTATGTAGGGGAAAGAAAAAAAACTGTTCGGTTTCAGCAGGGGGGGAAGAAACGGTCATGCCGATGATAAAGGGCGGACTCATCATGTTTCACAGGTCCTCCCGAAACCCGCTTGAGAGCAGAAAGAAAATCATAGAGGGCCGTCCGATCTTACAAGCCATCTGATACCAGGTTTACGGATGGGAACGTAAATTCTTGTCCGAGGGGAAAAGAGCCAGGGGGGGACCCGTCTCCCAGGAAAAGGGAGGAGGACAACGTCGGGAAATTCCGAACATAGCTCATAAAGAATTGAGCCAGAAAACTGCCTGGTTTTCCGAGCGAACAGAACAGGGAGAAAGGAAAAAAAAAGATCGAAAAAGAGGAAGAGAGACCGCAGCGCCGTCTAGGGGAGGAAAAAAAGCCGTCAATTTTAAAAGAGGTAGATCAGGGATAGAAATTCGTTCGCCAAGCCCGGCGGGGGAAAGAAGGGAGGGGCTTTACTGGTAGGACGGTTTTCGGAAGACAAAGGGGATGGTGTGCTTGCCCCGAAAGGTCCTAAACTTTCAGTTGCTCAGGCTGTCAAAAAGAAGAATTCATCTCGGCAGGGGAGGAGAGGGAATTCTGCAACCAGCACGAAAAAGGATACGGCCGTCGCAGCATCTGCTAGAAGTTCGGGTATCAGAGACCTTAATTTCACCCTGCTATGCGGCCGAAAAGGAGGAGGGCACAAACCCTAAAGGGCGAAAAGGGAAAAAAGAAGCGGTTGCTCAGGGGAGAGGACAGGCGGGAATCTAAACCAAGAATGAATCGGACCGCATCAAGGACGTACTTATAATGAAAAAAAGGAGGGGGGGACCACTCGTAAGATGAGAGAGGAAGAAAGAGCAGCTTCGAAAAGAAAAAAAGAAATCTAGTCTATTAGCGGGGAGGGGCACGAAGTTCGTGCAAACTTGTTGGGGCCTGGGGGTGATCAATCAATCATAGAGTGTGTGCAAAGAGGATCGGATAAGAGACAAAGCTTTCTCCAGGATGAGGAAAGGTTTGCCCCAGGTGCAACCTCTCTATCCGCGAGATAGTCTGGAAAGGGAGAAGAACCGCAGACCAGAGGGAAGAAAAAGGTCCGGAGCCGTTCATGGGAAAGCGGCAGGGAGGAAGGTTCTCAGCCAATCCTCACTCACGTAGCGGGAGCCGTCCGGAAGGGGGGGGGGTGGGAACAAGCTCCTTCGGAAATAGTTTTGTTCATTAACCGCAAAAAGAGTTCCTGGACATCCTCGTTGTGATGCTCAGAATCAGCACGGGCAGACCGTCCGGAGAGGGGGGGAAAGAGGAAAAGAGCCAGAACGCTTCCTGCAAAGGGGGAGGGAAAAAGATCCACCAACGTTCGCTCAGGGGACGATTGGCGTTCACCCGCTTCGGCGATACTACGAAGGAGGGAGTCATGATGATAAATGAGAGAAAAAGAAAGGGAGTCGCCAACAAGTATACAGGAGAGATCGTCCTGCGGCTGCGGGGAGACAAATGTCTGCCATGTCCATGAGCGGCAGAGAAAGGGGGGAGAGACTAGTCAGCTTAGAAGGGAAAAAGCTCATTCCCATAATCGCCCAACGACCCTCCTGTTGCGGGAAGAAAAAAAAAGGACGTTGGAGAACCTCGGGGAGGGAGCTGTTCACCCTCAGGGGGCGGAACCTGGGTCGACTCGGCATGCCGGCTGAGGGGGAACTTCCGCTTGAAAAGGGGGAAAAAAAAAAACGGAAGGGGAGAGCTCTGATAGGGAAATCTTCTTATCTTCTTAGGCAAGTCGAGGCTAAGTTTGATCAAAGAGGCAGCATCGAAAAAAAAAAAGGGGAAAAAAGAGATAGAGAAAAAGACGCTCGGGGAGAACGAGGGTAAAGAAGATCTGAACATCGATCAGAGAGCGCCAAGGAAGGTTTCAAGAAAGAGAAAAAAGGCATCCGGGAGAAGAGACCCAGGTTACGAACGGAGGGTGAAGGTCCTCGAGGGGAGGGCGGATACTGAAACGAAAAGACCCGCAACAGATTTTCGTGGTTGGGGCGGGAGAGGAGGGGCTCTTTTGTCTCAAAGGAAGGGGAAAGAAAAAAGAAGGGTACCCTGAAGAGGAGCAGCAGGGAAAGGAAACAGGGTCCGCATCCAACCAAATGGGAACCCGAGGTGGGGCAAAAGGATCATGATTCCTGGAAAGGAAGGCCTTCGGCGAGAAGAGGGAGGAATAAAGAAATTGAGGAGTCTTAGCGAGAAAAGGGAAAGGGAGGTATTGCTCAAGCCAGAGCGGAATCCTAATGGTATCATATGAACTTGCATGAATCGGTCTGGATAAAAGGAAGACGTCGGATATGAAAAGGAGGGGGGCAACCACGAGAGAAGAGGGGGGGAGAAGAGAGGATGCCTGTTACATGAAAAAGAATAGATTTCAAAGCCATCCGAAAGGTACTTCCGGCGTCGCGAAAGGGGAGGCGTAGAAAAAAAGGAAGAAAAAAAGAGGCGCTTAGCGCGGGAAAGGAACGTCTCCTCGAAAAGGGGGGCGAATTGGCCTCCTGAATACTATCTCGTAAGAAAAGGGGTGCACCACTGGGAGAAAAGAAGAAGAAGAAGGGGGAATCTGGGGGGGGAACAACTCCGAATTGTCCGGAAGAAAAACCGAGTGATTGAGGATTCACCAAAAAAAAAAGGTTCACGAACCTTTAGGGAGAAGAAGAAGCTGCTAAGAGATTCCTCCTGCTGAAGTGGGGCGAGACCCGAGAGGAATCTTCCGCGGGGGGGCCACGAAGCCGGGAGGAGGGGAGGAAGTCTCAGGGAGGTCTTGATGCGGAGGCGGTCGTCGCGCACCTGCGTGGTTTTTGGGAAAGAAAAGGGCTTGCCCTTGCGTCCGCAAAAGAGAAGAGACGTGTAGGAACCTTTAGGGGGGAGGCTTTGGCTGCGCGCGGGAACATTTAAAAGGAATGACGAAGACCTGCAGGGCATAGTTATCGCAGATTCTGCGCGAAACTTTTGCGGATGGGGAAGAAGAAAGGAAAAAGAAAGGAGAAAAATCCTAGAGGAGAGAGAGAAAAGGGATGACAGCCCTGCGCCAAAGGTGAACAACTGGTCAAAAACCCCTCCCTTTAGGAAGGGAAAAAAAAGGCCTAACGTAAAGACACAGAAGGGCCACTCCTAGGAAAAGGGAGGGGGCGAATTCATAATAATCAAAAAGAAGAAGGAAAAGAGTTTCAATGACGGGGAGGGCTTAACTCACATAGACTTCGAGGAAGGGTTTTCTATTCCTGTTGGGGAAAAAAAAGAATCCGCTGCCCCTGTTGCAGGGGAAGAACACAGGGCAGGTTTCTGGCGGTCCACGAAATGAAAACGAAAACTATGGTGTCCCGCGAGATTTCACGACTTTCTCAAAGGGGGGGCAAGAAGGGGAGCCGGGTCAAACAGGAGAGGAGAAAAAAGCATGGCCGGTAGAGGCGAAGTACCCTGTTTATCCGCTGGAGTGAAAAGAGAAGAACCGGATCGCTAGAGAGTACCTAACTAAAGCGGGTTGAGGATGACCTTCTTAACAGATCCGAGTAAAGATCGGAAAAGGAGACATGACCGAGCTTACGCTGGAACAAAGCAAGAGAAGGAAGGGTGGAGGTCAGACCTCGCTACAAAAGGAGAGTCAAGCACGTTTCTGGGGAAGGGAAAAAGCTGGCGTCGATTTCGGGAAAGACTCGACGTCCAGCGTGGATGCTCTCTGAAACGAAAAGAAAAAGCCTCCCACAGGAAAGGGTTGGGAGGGGAAGGCTTTAATAAAAAGGGAAAAGAGAAAAATTTGTTCGCTTCGGAATAAATTTAGTGGTCGCGCATCTACGTTCAATTCCATCAAAGAAAAGGAAAATGACTTCTTTTACCCTGGAGTGGAAAAAAAAGAGAAAGGCAATCCTGAGGAGGTTTTGATGTGCTAGGGGAGAGAGGTATCCACACGGAGAAACAGAAAAAAAAAAAAAGGTTCTCACAACCGGCAGTAGTGAACGTGAGTGGAAAGCGGGCTCGCCCTTGCCGCCGAGAAAGAATGCTGCCTGATCTTTTTTATATAAAGGCATCATTTCAGTTGAACGGAGAGGATCAACAGCCGAAAGGGAGGAGCCGGCGGATGGAGGGGGGATCCCTCGGTAGTTTGGCGAGTCATCTAGCCTGCGAAGAGGGCCCACATGGAAGAAGCCAAAGGGGAGAAAGGCACAATAAAGGGCAAAAAAAAAAGCGGAGCGTTTTAGGCGCATTATTAAAGAAAATCAATGAAAAAAAATACTGTCGGGCGATCCGGAAAACGTCTGCGCACGGAGACCTGAGCCAAGGCCGTCAGCAAAAAAAAAAAAAAGAACGAGGCCATCCGGGAGAGCTGGACTCTGCAGATCAAGGGGAGACTGCCCTTGGGGCGCAGCAGGGAAAGGGGGGGGGGGGGAGAAAGGAAAAGAGCAATCGAACAGGAAGAAGGGGTTCTCAAATTGAGGCAACCTCGGCGAGAAATAAAATTTGATGTGACGAGCGCATAGCCAGATACTCCTCCCTCTGGATAAACATCTCTCTTAAGGGAGGGGAATATAGATTGCTTTATAAAGCCGAGGGAAAAAATGGATCTTGCGCTCGACAGAAGGGAATGCTCCGCCGAGGTTGCCCGGACGAAGGAGAAAATGTCGGGAATCGCTGACGGGGCATTTCGATTGTTCGTAGCCACCATGAAGGAAAAAGCCTTATCCTTCAAACATCACTCGGCGGGAGAAAAACCAGCGCTCCTCCGGTGCGCGCATTATGCCTTCTTGCGGAAGGACGGCCTGGGCGGCGGAGCCGGAAAAAGACCTGGGAATTAAGAAGGAGCCGCCCTTCCTGGCGCGAGAGAGGGAGGTAACGAGGTAAAACTCTGGGACCGCTCTTATCGTCGAGTCAGGTGCTTTGATTGTCGCCCAGAGGGAAAAAATGGGAAATGTTGAAAGAAGTAAGCAGGCTAATGACTAGCCAACTAAAATGAGAGAAAGGACGGTCTCAAAAGGCAGAGGGGCTGTGGCCGGAAGGGAAATGAATCTGCTGCCATGGTTCGCGATCCACACACTATCCGGAAAAATGGAAACATCCTTGCCAAAAGGGGCGGGAGAACGTCCGCGAACAGAAAGAAAACTTCCGGTTTGTAGAACAGGGAGACTGAAGTTCTGTTTCTCAAGGGGGCGGCCGTATCGAGCCACAAACCCAGAGGGAAGGCTCTTCTGTGCCTCCGGGAAAAGCAGAAGGTGCGCTTCGGGAAAGGGGGTCGGGGAGTTGATGGAATTTCCCGTCAGATGCGGAGAAACAGCCGAAATATCGGCCGGGAAAGAGGGCCTAATTTCCAGCAGAAAAATTTGGCGTGATGGCGGGGGACAGGAGTTTGCGCGCCTCCCACTCGGGAAAGTCACGTCTAGAACCGAGGGGGAAGGGGGGGGGGGGAGGGGGGCTTTGAAAATGGAAGAGAAGGGGAACGCCTCCAATAGCGTGTGAGAACACCGGCCCGCTGTTCGGTTCAGCAGGAAAGGCCGAGGATCCCGGGAGGGGAAGAGGGGAAGCATGTTCATCAAATTCCAGGTCGGTCGGGGAAATAATCTCTAGCGTTCATCAGGGAAAGAAAAAGGGAACCAGGTGAATTCGACGGAGGAAGACTGCCATTCTGTACAGAAGAAAAAGGTGGCGCCCCGGCGGGACCGATTTCGGTACGAGAACGGGAAAGGGATTAACCATAGCTCGATACAGCAGAGGAAAAAAGAAAAGAAAAATGAACTGTGGGAAAAGAAAAAAAAAAAAACGGAGTCTTTCATGTGAAAAAAAAACAGATGTCGCGTTACCCGGCCAGCTCCGGAGGAAAATCCCTTCATTTGAAAAGAGAAGGGGGGGGCGAGGGGGCGGATAAGGAAAACTGCTTATTCGCCAAAAATGGTGGGACCGGAGTGTCCATACGTGAGGGGGGGGAGTCATGAGATTGTAGAGAAAAAGGGGGCTGGCCCGACGTTAAAGAAGGAGCTTCAGATGTCAAGCTGCGGGCCGATATTTCATCTCGCTTTCTTAGAGGAGAAAAAGCCTCACCGGCTATAGGAGGCAAGAACGGAGAAGCTGCGATAGAGAAGAAGGGAGGGAATCATGGGAACTACTGTGCACAAAGGGATACTGCGCAAAAAAGAATTCTTACACAAACCCTCAAGGGGGGGGAGAAAAAAAGCGGTTTCTCGTAGGGCCAGAGAACATTCGACAAGGCGGAATACTAACCACGAGAAGAGATCTTGAATCCGGACAGGAAAGAAAGAGGAAAAAAAAAATAATCCAGTGAAGAAGGAAGGAGAAACGGAAGATTCTCGAACGTGCGCGGCGAAAAAGCCTATATGAATCTATTGAGGAAAGGCATTCTTCGCCACGAAAGGTTCGGGGGGGGGGGGGGGATGTTCCCCGGGTGATCAAAAGAACGTTTTGCAAAGCGTAGGGAAGGGGGTTCTCATTCAATGAAGAACCTTATTTGCTAACCGTGGTGACAAAGGGAAAGGAAAGAAGATCCTCTATATAGGAGAAAAAAAGCAAATCATCCGAAAAAAGAAGGGGAACGACGATAGCCGTTCGAACTTAATCTGCCGCCTCACAAAGGGAATTTCTCCCCAAAGCCTCAAGGGAAGGCCCAGAAGGCAAGCCTTCGGATTGCTTGAAAAAAGAAACCGTTTCTGGAAAAGGGAACAGGACAAGAGGCCTTCTTGGACGAAGGAAAGGGGACTCTTAATCCTCGGGAATACAAGCCTCTCCTGCCGTAATGTTTCAATCTCTCAAAATATCCATACAGAGAAGGGGTATATTTATATCCAGGAGACCAAGTGGAGCCTCCGGGCGGAAGCAATCCTCCTGGGGAGGGAAACCTTTCCGAAAACTCAAGTTTAGGTTATTCATTTATTATCCATGATTCCAGAAGGGAGAAAATGTTCTGTCGCCACGAAGGGAAATAAGGGGGCCCCACGCGAGAGGCGGCGTCGTGAAATGGACCTTGACCGTCTTTCCATGTCCAAGGGAAAAGTTCTATGGATAGTCAGCGAAGGGGAGGAAGATCCCGAGAGCGAATGAAAAGAAAAAACTCGATGTTGCTGAGACTTCGTCCAGAAGGGGCGAACCTCGAGGACAAGCTGGAAAACTCATTAGAGAGAGGTCACCTGGGTCGCCGAGGAAGTGCCCGGCTGACTTTGTTTCAACGTCTACGAAAAAAGACGCCGTTGCGCTCTCTTGATCAGAAAAAAGATTCTTTGGAAAAAAAGAAAGTCGAAGGGGGATAACCGACGGGGCGGCGA
>Ga0179593_1339174_pt1 | contig 11453 bp, 16 predicted proteins | sample CZODoug2_1_08_16_FD_185931 | JGI IMG/M metagenome (GOLD analysis project Ga0179593, IMG submission 185931) | Vadose zone soil fungal communities from Angelo Coast Range Reserve, California, USA - CZODoug2_1_08_16fungal (PacBio error correction) | ecosystem: Environmental > Terrestrial > Soil >...
AAAAAACCGTAGCAGCTGGGAAAAAGGGGGGAGTGCAACTGGGGCCTGGTAAAAAAAGTCGAAACTGTTATAACTGAAAAGGGGTACCCACGCAAACCTGCGGACGCACAAAAAAAAAACCAGGATCGACCGGGAGAGAAGACTGATCAGTAAAAGGGCAGAAACCCAGCAAAGGAACCGGCGAACAAAGCGACACAGAAAAATTATGGCAGGCCATCCCATGAAGGGCAAAAACCGCGGACCTGAGGGTTGTTCTTAGAAAAGCAAAGCATGAGGGTAGCACGAACGAGGAGACCAACACCAAAGGAAAAAACCGGGACCCGAAAAGAACCGGGAGGCCAGAAAAAAGCATCTTCCGGGGCCGAGGTTGACGAAGCCAAAGACAGAGAAAATTTGCTCCATCGGGTGGTGGGAACAAAAAAAAGGCCCTTGCGCGGGCGAAAACGTACCGAGAAAAAAAAACGAAGTGGTGCCGAGGGGAAATAAATCGGAACAACACTACGAGACCCGGGATGGGGCGTCGGCCGGAAAACTCTGAAACAAAAAAGGAACAGCTGGGGCCAAGAAGGAGGAAAAAAAAAGTCAGTAAAAGGGCAAAAAAAAAAAAAGAAGAACCCAACGAGAAAGGAAAAAATCCACCCCCAAGAACCCGAGCAGGCCCAAAGGAAGCAAGCCAAAAGAAAAAAAGGAAACCAAAGGGGCGCGACGAACCGAAAAGAACCGGACAAGGGCAAATGAAGGAAATGCGCCGTTGCTGAGCAACCCAACAGAAGACAAGAAGCACGGAACATAAAAAGGAAAAAAACGAACCAAGCAGAAAAAAACACTCTCCGCAGATGCGACACGATCAACAGGGGGTAATGGCGAATGAAGGGAAGAATCGGAAAAAAAGGGAAAACAGCGGGGGGGGGTTAAACTTCCGGGCAGAAGAAAGAGAACAAGAACCTAACGGAGGAAACTCTAAACCAGCAAAGGAAGAGCCGAAACTAAACGCCGAGAGTCAAAAGTTTCTGGGGGTGCAAGTACCAAACAGTAGGTACCGAAACCAAGACGGGCAAAAAGGAAGCGCGCAACGGGAAGTACGGGAATTCCGAAAACAAAAAAAGTCCGGGTCTGGTGGGCCGGCCGGGAACTTGAGCGAATTTGTCCACTCACGGGAAGCTCAGTACTTCAAAGGTGATACAAAGAAGAACACGGACCTACGCACCATCCGAAATTGTGGGAGAAAATTTAGGAAGGCGAAAAAAAAAAGCAAGCACCCAAATTCCCTACTGTCCCAAAAAAAAGGCTACGAACAAAAGAGGGGAAAAAAGGATGTTGCCGGGAGAGAGACCGTCGTGGAAAAAAAATAGTGTTCGCAGGTGTCCCAGTAACATCGCAGGCTTAGGATGAGTCCACAAAAACAGGCTACCAACTGAACCGAAAAGATGAAGATCTAGGGTAAAAGCATCAACGCAAATTATGGCGACCCCGTCCCGACGGCGTGAAACCCGTCGGTAAAAAGGCACATATAACCGTAAAAGGAGGGATCAGGGAATCCTCCGGAAGAATAGTCGTCTACACTCACCACGAGCCTTGGCCTAGGAAAAAATACAGGGTAAACGCAAGTGGGACCCAAGCCAAAACAGGAGGGGTCAGAGGCTACAACTCCGTCGCAGGAGACACCAACGCGAAGGGCAGACGTGAAAAGATGCTTGAAGACATGCGGCCAAACCAGAAGGGGAGACCTCGAAGGCCGAAGGGGGAAAACGAGGGGGCCTGATGAAAGGACGGGTGCGGGGAAAGTGCTAAACAGTGAATTGAGACGGAAAAACTAAGGGGTTACGAAGGGAGGAAAAAAGCATAAAGTAACAAAAGGCGTAACGCCGCAGTTAACGCCGGACAAGAAGGGGACCTTGCAGGAAAATGCTGGGGCGAACGATCCGCGAAAAAACCGGGGTAATCGGGAAATACTCTGAATATGGTAAACCATCTGAGGGGAAGAAAAAAAAGGGGAAGGTGGATAGGTAATCAAAACTAAAATTTTTTACTGGGAAAAAAGGGGGGAGACCCCCCATCGAGCTCTCCAGAATGAATCAAAACACGACTAAAGACTTATCCGACGAGACGGATCTAACAAGAAAATTTGGGGGCGGACCATGCTCAAGGAATTCCCCACACGGCGGGAAAACAAGGTGTCAGAGTGGTCTACGGAGGATAGTCGTCAAAAACGAATGGGGGAAACACAGGCCTAATGCCTAGGGGGATAGAGCCCAGACGACCAATGAAAAGGAAAGAGCAGGGCTCTCCGTCGCACTTATGGATATCAGTGCAGGAACAAACCATCTTAAGTCGGAAGGAGAAACACGTCACGCCCAGCCCACGAGGGGGGGAACTCCGGGACCCTTACAGAAAGATTGAAGACGACCAAAAAAAAAAGAGGGGCCATCGTTCATCAATGAAACCTAATAAAAGTCCGGGGATCTTGGAATCCGGCCAGAGGTTTAAGCGCTCGACGCCAGGGGTCGACCGCGCCGCTGTTTCGTGAACAGGGAAAAACGACCCCAAAAAAGGGGTCGGAAGAAGGGCGGGAATGGCACCAAAACTCACAGCGAAACAAAAAACGGGGCTCGTCGTAGGGGTGGAACCCCAGAGGAGCCGAAAAAAAAGAAAAAAAAAAAACCCAAGCCTGGGAACTCGAAGACCAAACCTTTCAAGATGAGAGGAAGAGGGGAAAAGAAAAAAAAAACACTGTGGATTCAGGAAAACCCCGCGCATCTCCGATCACAGCCATCCTCGAAACGCCAAGGTCCGAAGGAACAGGGGAAGGTTGTGAAATAAGACAGCGCCCACAACCCCACAGCGGGGAAATGCACAGGCAGCAACTCGAGGCCGCCAGGGAACTAATTAACGCTTGGGGATCCCCCCAGGTAAGGATGATGGACAAAGGAGAGAGAAAAAAAAAAAAAACAAGGAGGAAAAGAGAGAAGAAAAAATGGGGCCACCAATCATCCTCAAAATGCTCGAGAAGAAAAGGGCGAAGCGATCCTCAGGTCGGAGTGGGCAGGGTGCACGTCCCTTTAGCACGGCAAAAACAACGGAAAGGAGGCCTAGGTACGCGCTAGGAAAAGGGAATGCGATCAACGAGTTTGAGCCAAGCCAAGTATTACCTCGAAAACCTGCACAAAAGCCACGAATCGGGGGGCCCAAAAATTTCTCGGTCCGAGGACAAAAACCGGGGGGAGGCAAACGAGCGCGAAACGGGACGAAAGTCACCACCCCGCCCTGACTACGGGGAAAAAAAAAAGGGAACACAGGTGTTCCAAGAGGACGTGAATGGGAGTTTTCCATGAAAACCTTAACGAACCAAAAGAAAAAAGGTGCGTTTGCACAAACACCGATCAGCATCGAAACACTGGCAGTCTATCTCGACTTGAGCAGAACGGAATTGCGAATAGTCAGCTGAAAAAAACTGAATAAAAAAATTCCATTTCTTTGCTGACAAGGAGACCCGGGCCCGCCAGGGAGGAGCATGAAGGGGGCACGTCCTTCACTTGGCGCGAGAGGCATGACACCCAGATAACAAGGCCGAAAATAAGGAAAAAACTCATTAAAAATGAAGAAAAAACAAAAATCAGCAAGGCGCGCGGAGCACACGAAATGAACGGGTGTGCTCGACGACAAAAACTAGTAGGACGTACGGGAACACCGTGACGAAAAAGATCGGAAGCGAGCAAGGGATAAAAAAAAGCTGAGGGGGGGGACGAAGGTGTCGGCGAAGGGAACGCGCCCCAACGAGGGTACAAATGGCCATCGGATGAACAGGCGCCGGGAAATTCACACGATAAAGTCGGGGGGAGGAACGTCGCAAAAAAAATCCAAAATACTGGGCGCCATTCAAAACACGTAAACCACTCCTATACCGGGGGAAAGAAAATGAAGCTCAGGCGTAGCTGAAAAGCTGAGGACCCTCCGATCAATCACCAAAGAAAAACGCAAAAAACTTTGGGTGGTGTGAAAGGATTCGTCAAAGCAGTGGGGGACGGGCAACCAACCGGACGGGACTCGGTATCAGGGAAGGAGGATGACAAACGGGAGGAACGGAACCGGGGGGGGGGGGGGGGGGGGGGGAGGCGGCAGAAGGGAGGGAAACATAGAGTTCGTTTAAGAAAGGGGGAGACATCACCCGAAAAACAAACAAGGCCAAGCGCAGTACGAGGACCCAGTCACGGTCCGGCCAAGGTGCAGGTCCGCTGGTCGTCGGGCCGGGAAGGAAAAAACGTGCATCGCCCTAGGGGGCGTGGGTGGAAACGAACAGTTAACCGGACGGCACAAAAAGAAAAGTTGAAAGAAAAGTATACGCCGGGAAATCAAAAAAAAAAACACCCTTGGCCGGACGCACTACAGACCGGGACGGGGCCTGGCTACCTATTCGGGGGAAGGCGGAGCAGCACTTGCTAGTCGGGACCAACCAATCGGATGGAGCCGGATCGAGGTCTGGGGGGGGCATCTGGGGGGGGGGGGAGGAAAAACAAACTGAGAGCAGAGTCCCAAACGATGAGTCAAAAAGCGGGGGGGTCGCCCGCCGGCAAATGGATCGCGGGGCCAAAAAAAAAAAAAAGCTGAATGGGGGGGGACCTTTACCCGAAGGTGTTCCCCGGAACTAAACCGAGGAAAGCCTTAAGTATGGGAGGACATACGGGGGGGAAGCCTCGTCCCCAGAGTTTTTGTGGGCGGCTTTGACGGCGGAGCCTAGGGTCGGCTGGGTCTGGTGGGAGGGGGGGGGTGCTTGGAAGGGGGGGGAAAGAGGAAAGACCTGTTGCCCTCCGGAGCTGGCAGGGAAGGGGAGTGCTGCAGAACCCAGCAGACAGGGAGGGCGTTAGAAGGAAAGGCTACCTGTCCCTTTTCAGCCAAGGAAAAAGACCTACCACGGGGTCGGAGAAAGAAGGGGTGCAAGAAAAATAAGGAAAAAGAAAAAACGAAGAGGGAACAAGGCACGGGGGGGGGGGGAACAGTTTCAGGGATGACCGAGTGTGAGATTGAAAGCTCGGGGGAGCGAGGTCGAGGCCCTAGATGAAGAAAAAAAACCAGGGGGGAAAAAGTGCGGATCTGCCGTAACATCGGGAAGAAAGTGGTCTTCTACCAGACTGGTGGGCTGCCAAAACAGGTAAAATGAAGGAGAAGGGTGTTTGCTCAAATCCTGTAGCAGCGGGGGGGGAGAAGGCAGAATGGCGAGAACAAAAAACGGTCTTGTCCGCGCAGACCAAAGTGGGACGGGGAGGCAAGGTCCAGAAAAGAAAAGGCAAACGAAAGGTGGTGTGATTCGCCTTCGGTCATCACGGGGGGGAGGGAAAAAAAAACTGGAATTGCGCAGTGGGCAGTCCGCCGGCAACAAAGGAGAATTAACTTTGGGGGGAAAAAAAAAGTGGACAGGAGACGACAAAACAAATCCCGGGGGGGGGGGTAAGGGGGTGGGAGGGAGTCTTCGCCAAGGCAACTCAGAAAACGTCGGGGGGGGGTCGGTAACGGCAAAAACGAGAGAACGCCCATCCCAACGACCGCCCAAGGGGGGAAGTACAGCCGGGAAAGCGCCTCGTCAAGGAGGGGGCAAACAGACGTCTCGCAGGATCGGTTGGGGAGGAGGGGTGTGGGGAAAAGAGATCAGGGCGACCGAGGTATCAAAAAGGTCGGGGGAAAGCTACCCGGAGAATGCAACCGTCTGGGAAGACTGTCGGAACCGGGTCTGGAGAGGACCAAAGCTGCAGCCAAGGGAACACAACAGGCGAGCAGAGCGCCAGCAGCCACACGAAAACCCTACAAACATAATCTCCAGTAGACAAAAGGGAATACAGGGAGAAAAAAGGGAACTAAAAAAAGAAACGTCGAACCCAAGACAGGGGGTGAAGAGAATCTCAAAAAAAACGACACAACCGGAAAAAGAGAAAGCACAACAGGAAGGAGGATCCGTGAAAAAAAGGGGTGTTCAAGGCGGGCGCAATGTAAAGACAGAAGGAAACTTGGGGGGAATCAGGTTATACCCTCTCGCGGCGACGGGGCTTCAAGAAAGAGAAGGCTGGACAGCTGTGGCAAAAAAGAAGCCATACCAAGGGGAAGAAACACGCTCATCGCCAAAAAGAACGTAGGCAATCTCCAAAGAATGCACGAACCGCCTATCCCAAGGGTGGGGAGAGAAGAGGGCAAATGAAACTATCTACAGCAAAAGACGAAAAGCGGGACCACCGAAGATCACTATACACCCCCCTAAAATCAGCAGTAGATTTTAAGGATATCAAACGCGAAAAGCCTTCGTGGGGGGGGGCCATGCCGGCGTAAAAAAAAGAAAAGACGATCAGAAAAGAACGGGGGGGTTGACCAGGGAGGCGAAAAAGACAACCCGAGAAATAGCAGAAAAAGCCAACTGGAAAAGGTAGGGGGTCTTTCCCAGACCCAGGGGAAAAACAAAAAAAAAGGACACGCTCGCCGGCGAAACAAAAAAGGAAACGCCAAAGGGCGCCAGGATAAAAGAGACCTAGTAGAAAAAAATCCCAGAAAAACAGATAAAAAGAGGACCGACAGGGCAGAGTCAAGCACACACACCCCATGTGAAGCGCTTGAAACAAAAAGAAAACCGTAGAGGCAATACCTTTACAACTGAGAGGAATGTAAAAAAAAAAAAAAAACCCTCGAGGGAAGCAAAATCCAGGCGCAAACCGAAAGACAATAACCTCTCAAAGAAAAAAAAAAAAAAAAAAAGTCGCAAAACTTCACTGCGGGGGAAGAAGTGAAGACGTCACCTGCACCAATCGTGTGGCTAAAAGGAGGGGCCTCGGCCGAGGAATGGCCCGAAAAAAAATCGCACTCCGCTCACCACAGCTAAAAAGAAGGAAGGGGAAAATAACCGGAAGACGGCTCAAGAGTACAACGCCTTCCCGTAAGGTCGCGAATGGAGGGGGTGGATGAACCAACACCAAGGTGTGGGAAATTAACCACCAGAGGTGGACACGGAGGGATCCAGGGGGGTAGGAGCTGAGGACGCGTTGACGGGTTGGTTCCGGAACAACGGGACTCTGACAGCGCCCCGAGGAAGACCGGCACATTGGGAGATCACACAAGTACACTAACTAATCACGGACCAGAGAAAAGACAAGGGCCTTTGGTTCATAAAAAGGATGACCCGGCATGTCCAATCCCTACCAAAAAGTCCTGCCCGAGGCCAAGGAAATTCATAAACTAAAAAAATGAAAAGCAAGAAAGAAGGGTGGACGGGCGGGAACCACGAAATTGGGTAACTAGTGGGTAAAAAAAGAGAATCTCCGACCGGGGCGCAGGAAAAAGGGGTTAAGGAGGAACGACCCCCCAAAGACAGACCCGGAGAGAAGAGGGTCGCATCCGGTTGGAAGCTCAGAAGGACGTTCACTCAAACAAACTAAAAGAGGAAGGCTATCAATAAAGAAAAAAAAAGACAATCGACATTCCGCCGTCAGTTCCGGAAAATGAAGTAAACAGGGCCTTAACAGAACCGAGAAAGATCATAACGTAGGTGAGACGCGGTACAAAAAAGGTTGAGGGAACCAAAAAGGCCCGAAGGGGGAACGTTGTCGAAACAGCCAAAGGTCCCAGTCCTGAACAAAAAGCAAAGGGTCAGGGAAAAGGGGGCGACGTTGAAAAAATTCCTGAAAGGAGACGACGAACAAGGAAACGAAATAGAGACAAATCTGAAGGGCAGGGGGCAAAAAACACGGAGGACAGGCCGGAAGAACATTGAGTGGGGAGGGGGGAAATTCTCCATTGGAGCAACATAACTGTCCATATGAAGACGTTGGCGAAACGGAAACAAACGGTCACCGGGGAGCAAAGAACGGAGAAAAAAATAAGTGGAAAAAGGTAAAAAAAAGTAAGCTTAACGTTACAAGGGGGAGAAAAAACCAAGAGGTCTAACGAAGACTCCACACGGGTAAGTCAAAAGAGTAGCTCAGGAAGGAGGAGATAAGAAGCAGGAACGAATGGAAAGCGTATTGGTCGGTGCAGGAGGGTCAAATCCAGGAGGAAGGGTTGACGGGGGAGAAGAAGAACTTCCGCGCAGGGCAATCACCGACGTGATCAAAGCACGAAAAAAAAGGCAGTGACGGAACCCTCAGGACCGAAAAAGGGGGGGTCAAAAAGCAACCGTGCCCGACGGGGGGAGAAGGAGAAGTCCGAAATCCTCACGATGGGAAACGCCAAAAAAAAAAATGTGAGGATAATGTCGAACAACCCGACGCAAAAAGGCTGCTCTCGGGTCTATAAAAAGGAAAAAATTGGATCCTGGGGATATAAAAAGTCACAGTGTTGATGGACGGAAGGACGAAACAGAAGTCAGGGGCCTGCCCTCAGTGGCCTAAAAGACGGAAAAAGTCACGCTCAAAAGAAAAAAGAGAAGGTCTCCGGAAAAAAATGAACCGGCTAGGTCAGATAGTGGTGAAGAGATTGGACGCCCTTGGGAACCAAAAAAAAAAAAAATGGACCAAGATTCGGACTTGAGAACCCAGAAGGTTTAGATGAGAGCACACTTCCCAGAAAGAAGCAATCATACACGGTACAAGGGGTGAAAAGTGGGAATTTCCACCCTCCCCACAGCCGTGAGGGAGACTTTCTAAGAGGGGGGTGGGTTGCCCAGAGGCTTTACGCGTGTCAACGTCCCGGCGCCCTCACGACAAGATCTAATTCCCGAAACAATACACTAAGGGGTTTGGGCAATTCGTATAAAACCGAAACCGAAGGCGCCAGGGGGAAGCTCTGGGGTTACTAAAACCACCGAAGGAAAACCAAGAACCAGAAGACACTCCATAACAAGAAATCGAAGGAGCAGAGGAGAAACCCCGTGGAAAAGGGTTTCGAAACTCAAACGAAGGTCAAAGGACGGGAACACTCAACTCGTGCCGGAACGCGGCCCAAAGAAAAAAGAGAAGCATCAGTGGGGCAATGGGGGGGGAAAAGACTCGAAAGCAAAAAACAAAACCCTTAAAGAGAGAGATGATCATCCAAAAAAAAAAACGAAGAAGAGGGCAGGAGCGGATAAACGTCGGCGGACCCTCGAGTGGGCAAAAAGGGGGGCAAAGTCCTGAGAATGGGGGCAGACACTGAACTGGGGGAGTACCTAAAAGATCAGCAAGCATATGCCGATCTGGCGAGTCTCAAATGGAAGACACGCGCTAGCAAAAGGCGCAGCCAGCACCGCAGAAACCACAGCTCTTTCTCGGGGCCCACCAAGGGTGCCTCCCGAGGGCCGACTGAATCGTCCCAGCCGTCAAAAACGCCGGAAAAAAAAGGGGTCAGGAGCAAATGTGAATCGGTTGGGCACAATTCCAGAACCGACCAGGAAAAAAAATTCTTGGGCAAACGATCCTCATACGAAAAAAGTAAACGAAAGCCCAGGGAATCGAAAAAAAAGGCGAAGGCAAAAATTCAACTATTTAGAAAGGGAGAACGACAATGACCCTAACGGCCGGGGGGCCTTGACGGACCAGAGAAAAAAGGAGATCAAAGTATCTTATGTCAAGGCGAACCAGGACGGGAGCCAACGGGGAGATACGTTCGATTGCCCAAAGACAAAAAAACGTTCAGGAGACAGAGGAACAGAACATCCGGCCGCGAAGCAAACGAGAAGAAAGGCGGGTGGTCGGCCAATCAAACGACATCACGGGGAATGCGGCGTCAACATCGTGACACAACGCTCCCGCCCAAAAAAAAAAAGGGTAGGAGCACGTGGTGACTTTTAAACGGACGGAGGGAAAAAAGGAAGTATTACGAGACGGGGGGCGATTCCACAAGAGCAGTTCGGGCGAGACGAGAGCGGGGTCAAAAAAAAAAAAACGAACAAAAAGAGTGAAGGAAATAAAGAGCACCACGCATCGGATCTGCCGGGGGGGAAAAAAAAAAGGCAGATTCCCTCCTAAAAAAAAATCGAACTCACCACCTCACAGGCCGCTTCCCGGTTGTTTTGGTGAACGTCCCCAAGGGAAAGAAAAAAGTTAAGAAAACGGAAAAGCAGGTAATCCGGGCGTTTACGGACCGGGAAAGGGGGGAAAAGGACCGGCGCTTCGGGGGACAACAAGCTTCTTCAGGCATGAATCAAGGGAGCTCAAACAAACAAAGGGGGTGCGAAACGGACCAGAAAAGTTGGGGGGAAACTCAAGAGAGGGGGGGGCTAAACCTCGGGGGGGGACGTCGTCTGTACGGAGTCCTGTCGCGTACAATCGCAAAAAGAAGAGTCGGGGAAAGGGTAGACTGGAACGTGCAGACGAAGGAGGAGTGGGTCATCAAGGCGGTAGCGCACCAAAAAAGACTGCATAGAAAAAAAACGGCAGGGAACCCGCCGATTGGGGACAGGCAAGGCGCGCAATGCTGAGAAGGAAGTCTCTTGCGGGTTGACGCGGGTACGGGAGAAACAAAAACCGAGTGAGGCCGAGGGGTGGACCAAAAAAAATGCCTTCGCGGAGCGCGGGGGGGACTCCAGTGGGGTAGCCACGAGGCATGGAGACAGATTCCTCCGGGACGCTGCTACGGAACGAGGTTGCCGAAAGGTCCACCACCAAGAACCCAGAAACCCGCCGTGCTCAGGGATGGAGGGCAAAAAAATGAAAGGAACTTCCTAGGGTTTTCGTGTAGGGATGGCCGGGGAGGAAAGTCGACAACTGCGCGGAGGTGGTGCGGGTGGGAACAGTGCACGTGTGGGTGCCCTAGCGGGGGGGGAGGGGAAGTCAGGGGTAAAAGGGTTGTGGTTCAAACCGGCCGGGGAAAACAGTCGGGCCACAAGCCTTTCTGGAAAAAAAAAAAAAATCCGGAAGCAAGAGAGACCGGGAAAAAAAGCGGGACGGCAAGAACTGGTTGAGCAAAAAAAAGAGGACACGAACACGTCACTCAAGGCGCGGTTACGAGATGAATTCTGTGGTGATAGTCGGGCAAAATAGTATGCGGGGGGGGAAGAAGACGTGGGAGAAGGAAAGAAAGTCGCCAACCGTCTGGTGCTGGGGTGGGACGGGGGCTCTTCCAGGTGATAGCAACTGTCGGGAAAGAATACGCTGAGCAGGGTCGGCACTCGGCGCATTATGGCAGGGACTGTGGGGGCTCATCAAAAAAAAAAAAAGAGGGTGAAGAGAAGAGCAGGGGAGAGGGATGACGCCGCAAAGAACGTCTGAAGCCAGGGGTAGAGGGAACTTACAGCATCGGGGTGGCTCCATGCCTCTCGGGAACGAAGTTTTCAACTGTAGGGGCTCAACTGGACTTCCGAACAAAAAGGGGCAAAGGCAGGAGAGGAAGGGGGAGGGGAAAGCGGGGGGAGTCCTGTGTTGGGGCAGCACAAAGGTGACGGAAGGCGCCCACTATCTGTTTGGCGTCGGGGGGTGCTAGTTTCTGTAGGGGGCAGTTCGCCTAACAAAAAAAAAAGGTGGTTGAAAGAACAAGGTAGCCGAGGAGCTCACCGGCCAGAAAAAAGC
>Ga0179593_1574343_pt1 | contig 11453 bp, 15 predicted proteins | sample CZODoug2_1_08_16_FD_185931 | JGI IMG/M metagenome (GOLD analysis project Ga0179593, IMG submission 185931) | Vadose zone soil fungal communities from Angelo Coast Range Reserve, California, USA - CZODoug2_1_08_16fungal (PacBio error correction) | ecosystem: Environmental > Terrestrial > Soil >...
AAGTTGGGCAAACGAAACCCGCCGTCGAACCGAAAACCAATTACATAAATCTGGACAACGGGCTGGACCAGCGTGCTTCTGCAGTGAAAAGTAAGACCATTTGTGTGAGCGACGAGAGGCCCAAAACGACTCTCAACCGCTCTTAAGAAGGCCTGATACTTGAACCGAGGGAGTTCAACTAGCTTTCGATAAAATAAAGTAACCTATCGTTCAGTCAAGCCGGGATAAAAGAAACGGAGTCTTCGCTAGCAACCGAAGGCTATTAATAGATGTTGGACGAAATTGAAGGGATGGAAAAAGCAACCCGATACACAATGGTTAGTAGTCTGAGTGGGGCTTGGGAGATAACAAAGTTTCGCAAAGAGATCCGTCTTCTTAAGGAGGAAGGAGCAGGCGATTTGCCCAAGAGGGGAATGCGCCTCAAACTTTCAGCTCCTGAGGCGAGAAAACCTAGGGACAGAGAACAAGAACTCGTGGATCGCTGGGGCGTGAGGGGGGGGGGCTCTTGTAATAAAGAAGGCAAGAAGCGGCTGAATTCGGAAGTTGCATCTCCACCTAAGGTTCCAAGAGGAAATGCAGCTGGTCTTACTAACGTTAAAAAGTGAGGGGGGGGACTATCTTCTGTCAGGCAAAGGGGTCCGCCGTTACTTCTTGACACGGAGAAATAGAAAGACATATTCTCGCCAAAAATCCAGGAAAAAAAGGACCTTGGGAGTCCGATCAGGATTGCCGGCCACACAAGGAATCTTCAGGAGACAGAATAACCAATCACAATCGCTAAAAGGAGACCGCCTCCAAGGATTGCTAAGCCAGAACGGAGTCCTGAACAAAGGGAAACTCTACTCAGGGAACTTGCAAGGCGGCCAGGAAAAGGAACGACTCGAACCCCGTCGCAGAGGAAAACGCGGGGAGGATCTGACCGGGGCCACCGTGATCAAGGCAGGCGTGAAACGTAAAAAAAACTGAGGGTCAATCATGAAAGAACGCCCGCTAAAACCGAACACTGGAGCAGGGGGGGCCAAAAAGGGGAGTCAAAGCACCTAACCGTATCCATGCGGTGCACACCAATCATAGCCAGGGTAGATACACGAGGACAAAGATGGTCCATGGAAAGCGAAAAGCTAGGAATGGGATACAATAATGAAGGCGATCATGCAGCATCACGAATCAGCACAAAACGGAAAAAAAGTATGCCTCTCGGGGGCCTTGGTTGCGCGAGGGAACAAGACGTACTAGCTTTCATGAGAAAAGGAGGTCAAGATCGTGCCTTACTACGGACAGAAGACTGGGGTGGGGCGCTATTAAAGAGGGGAGGCAAGAGGGGGTGGGGAAGCCTCGACACCTTCGGGGAGAGAGGGGGGAACGGTAAAAAACCAGCCTGGGTCCCCAGGCCGTCGGTCCAGGGGCGGGCAAAAAGCGAAAAAACCTCCACAACCACAGCGGCACGCAGCTCATAGAAAAAGACAAAACTTTAAACCCCAGGGAAAAGACAATGCATTGTCCCGAATAAATGTTTTTGAGAAAAGAAAAAAAAGAAGTTGGCCCAGGCGTTGAAAAGGTCTTTCCTCAAGGGCTTGGCACACCTTTGTCTGGGGAGGAACTAAAACAAACCGCATAAGAGAAGGTTGAGCTTTGCACGGGGTTTGGTGGGGGAAAACGTTTTAAGAAAAAAAAAAAAAGGGGAGCCCAAAAAAAGTCCTCTTACGCTTCGGAACAAAACCAAGGGCCGAATGTCCCCCCGGTCCCTGCGCGATAAAAAAGGAAAAAAGAAAAAACGCGTTCCCGTACGAAAAACCAAAAACGGAGCCCACTGGAAGGCAGGGAACCAGAGGGGGAAGGAACAGAACAGGGTGAACGTTTTTTTCGTTCCGGTGGAAAAAAAAAAAAAAAGGGGGGGTAACGAAGCACCAATCACAAAGAAAAAGAAAAGGGAAGTGATAGGGAGGGGCCCCAACCAACTAAATCTAACGCCCGATAGTCGCTGGCAACCAAAAAGGGGAAAGGGGTGTTTTGGGGTTTTTTGGGCAGGGCAGTATTTGAATCAAAAAAAAAGGGAAGGGCTTGGACAGGGGCAGGGGGGGGCACCCTGCCGTCATCGACGGCAAGCAGACCTCGCCTGTGAAAAAAAAGGGGGAAAGCCGCCTATCCAAATGAAAACCCGGGTCGGCGAAACCAAATCTGGGAATGGAAATGAAAAAGAAACGCTTTTAACACGTTTGGGGGCCCACACCTTTTTTCAGGAACCTGGACTGGGGCATCCAAAGAGAAGGTTATCCCCAAGAGGCGTAACCGGAAAAATGGGGAATTTTCCTAAGAAAATTGGAAAAACCCCAGAAAAAAAAAAAGAGACCTCGATTGCCGCGAATTTTTGTTGGGGGAAAAAAAAAACAAAAAAAAAAAAAAAAACGCGAGGGGCCACCTATACGAACAAAAAACAAAAAAAAAGACACAAAGGGCGGGGGGGAAGAAAAGGGGGGCCGAAAACCTCATCGGCAAGAAATGTTTTAAAAAAGGGCCCGGGGAAAAATCGATTTTTCCGGCCACCGTAAAAAGGGGGTCGGGGGGTTTCCCACGTTGACACCCAGCAAAGGGCCTGCCGCAAAAAAAGGGGGCCAAAAACGAAGGAACAAGTAACCGCACTGTTTATAAGAATCGAGGATCAAGCCAGGGTCCCCCCCAAGAGGAAACTAAAAAGAACAACGGGTACAGGGTTTCTAGGGCCTTTTTTAAGGGTCGGTGCCAGGGCAAAAAAAGAACGAACGGTTCTGGAAAATCGAGAAATACAGAGGGGGGGGTCTGCCCACGTTCGATTGTGCAACGGGGAACCAAAACAGGCCCTTGCGGCGCAGCAGACTTAAAAAAAGTCCCACAAAAAGAAAAACACGTCACCAAGGAAAAAAACAAGGGGGTTGGTGGTCCGCAACAATCCGGAGGAAAGGGGGAACTCCGTTTTTTCATCAAAAAAAAAAAGGTTAATCCACTGCCCCTCCAAAGTGGGGGCAACAGGCCCGTAATCAGGAGGGGAAAACAGGACGACCGGTTTTTTCCCGGGCAGTCCCCTCGACCGGAACGACACAAAAACAAAAACCAAAAGCGGGTCGCTGTAGCGCGCGTCCGAATGAAAGGATGAGCGTAACTCAGAAACAAAAAGGGAAGGGACCATTTCACCCCTGGAGCCCCCGGTCGGGGCAAGGGGGGGGGGGGAGAAAAAAAACGTGACACGTAAACGCAAAAAGAAAAATACTCCCAAAAGAAGGGGGAGGACGGGCCCAGTTTTTGGCCAAGCAACAACGACGGAAACATTTTTAACCCGGGGGGGGGGGAAAGTTGGCATCAAGTGAGGGTAAATTTTGGAAAAACAAGAGGGCACATGAACCCCGAGACCATATGGGGCCAAAGAAGTTGTATTTGGGGGGAAAACCTTTCAGGGGGGCGGCCCCGGTGTTTTGTGGAGAGTAGGTCCCCCGGCACGCAAAGGAAACCCGGCACAGCAAAAATGGAAAGACAAAAGCAAAATGGGTGATTTTCCAAGAAAAAACCCAAGACAAGTTGGGCGAAAAAAATAAAACAGGAAATAAGAAGCCCTCCTGGGAGACACACCCCACAACAGAAATCGTTCCCCCCAATGAAAAACAAAAAAATGAGGAGTTCCTGAAGCCCCGGAACCCCGGGTAACTCGGTTCCTAATGGGAAAGACGATTCGAATTTCGAGGAAACCGTAAAACAAAAAAAAGGGAGTTCAAATTTTGTTAGGGGAAAGCTTCCCCTCTGTATCGGATAAAAAAAGAGGACACATTAACGACTCCGTGGGCCAAATTTAGTCCGTGCCGGGAAAATTATATCTTGTGAGGGATCCCGTGAAAAAAAAACATCCACTGGGGTAAATAAAGGAAAAAGGTGTCCAAAACAAAGGTGGGTGTGGGTCAACCCCCACAGAAGTTTAAATGAAAAACTTAGGGGGGGAAGGTCCCAAGGGAGTGAAAAAAAACAAAGGTGATTGTAAAACCGGCTCCAAAGGTTGGAGGGGGAGGGGGTAAAAAACAAAGTAACACATTTTTTTTGACAGAAAGCGGGCAAGGGGGGACAAGACCCTACCGTCACAAAAAAAAATGTGTACGCCAAACACCCCTCAGAACAAACAAGGGTAAATCCCACCGAACAAAAAAAAACCATGGCGTTTTGGGCGAAGACGGGGGGCGGGCATTTTTGCCAATGGAAACCAAACTGAGTGTGGAGGCCTTGGGGGAAACAAAAGTAAAAAACCGGGTGGGAGGCATCAACCCTTCAAAGGGGATTTTGGTCAAAAAATCAGGCCGTCAGGGCACCCAACCAAAGGGAGAAATCTTTTGGGGGAAAAAAAAAAAGGTGCTTGCCGGAAAACATAAAGGCACTCGGGGCAGAGAACGACACTTGGGGATGGAAAAAAACCCCTATATGATGGCTTGGGGGAACCATGCCACAGGGGGTTTCAGTGATGTTTGTGGGGTTTGCCAAGGAAAAAAGCCTTTTGTAAAACGACAAAACAAAGAGGTTAGTGCAAAAACTTGGCCGCGTAAAAAAGACAAGACCCCGCCTTCCCGGAAACGAAGGGGGACCTTTGCAACTAACAACAGGGAAAAAAAGGGAAAACAAAAGCAGTTTTTCACCCACGTTAGCAAACACTAGGGGTTTTTTGGGAACAAGTGGGAAACCCTGGCCAAGAAGAGGAAAGGAAACAGTCCCTTTCCAGAGCAACCAAAAAAAAAAAAAAAAAGCGATTAAACGCAATAGGTACCCCAAGACTGGCCCCCAAAAAAACATAGTTAGGAAAAAGAAGAAAAGGGGGGGCAGGAAGGGTGAGCTTTTGAAAGGCCAGGGACCCCGGAGAGTGGAACAGAAGAGGGGGAATAAAAAACGGGCTTCGGAAAAAAGAAAGGAGAGACGAAATCGCTCAAATAAGAAGGCTCCAATGCCAGGCAGGAAAAATCAACCAACTCTCCAAAACAAAAACCCAACGGCCCCTCCTACCGCAAACCGGGGAAATGGACAAGGACACACGCTGGGGGGTAAATGCCCATGGCGGAAAAAAGTTAGGTCCAACCACCCTCGGGTTCTCCCTGGCTTCTTATCTTAAAAAAGAAGGGAAGACCTACATGTAAAACGAAAGCACGGACCCTTGGTACAGCTGGAACCTCATGTGCTCACCCACGAGGCCAACAAGGGGGGCACACAAAGTTTTAACGCGCAAAGACTTGGAAACCGCCGGAAAGGAGTCACGGCAAGAACTCAAAAAAGGGGTGGGATCTGAGGGAAAACATGAACAACTTGGACCGAACAGCGGTCCCCCACGGCAAGGGAAAGACAAAAAAAGCGGCAGGAAAGCGGCCAACAACGGTGGTTTTGGTTAAAAAGAACAACCCCAGGTTGGTCCCGGCAACCTGGGGTTTCACAAGGGAACAAAACCGGCCCCCGAAAAGCGGTCAGGGAGGGCAAAACCCAATTTTGTCAAACAAGGACTTTCCTCAAAGTGATGATGGGAGGAAAAAAATAATATATAGAACCGTGGGGGCCAAACGATACAACACTCCAAGAAAAAAAGGTGGTTGTCCTACCCAAAAAAAACAACAGTCGACCCGTTCCTTGTACGGGCAGTGGGGGACAGAAGAAGTCCGTACCCTCGTTAGACAAAGGAGCTTGGGAACTGTTGAACCCCTATACTGGGGACCCGACTCAAGTCCCCCAACCAAAAAAAAAACCTCAAAATCAACGCCTTTAGTCACGAGCGAGCCAGCAAAACGAAATTTCCCGAGAAAAAAAAAAATTAAGGGAGTCGCGAAAATGCGGGAGCCGTCCCGAGCTTTCAACCCGTGGGGAACCAAGTTGAACGCCCTAGGCGGAGGGAGGGCAACTTGGAACGGAATGGTGAGGGGAAAGGAGAAAACTAACACAGTGCCCGATACCACTTGCATCCCCGTAAAGTTGGGTGGAGAAAAAAGGATCGTAATTGGATCAGGGAGACGTGGTCGAACGATTGAAACCAAAAGGAAAAACGGGCGACCGCGTGCGATCCTGAGAGCAACGGCACGAAAGAACCACCCACGCGTCCGTCCAGAACCCAAGAAAAGAAAAAAAAAAAAACCGCAAGGCCAACTTTTCCTGTATGCGCAACCTCCAATCGCCTCAAATAAAGAGGCAAAAAAAGTTGGGTGTCAGGGGATGAGACGTTTTGGACCGGTAAGCGGGGGTGTGTTACGTTCGGGGGGGGGGACTTTTTTTCGCTGAGGGGGGAAAAAACGTAAAACCGCACAGGGGGTTATGGGGGGGGTTGGGAACCCTCCAACCTAGGGGAAAAAACCACACTGGTACCACGCCCTTTTTTGGCGTACTCCAATCCGGGTCAAGGGGGCCACAACACCACGTCCGGTGGACGAGGGGGGGCTGGGAACTTAAAAGGGAAAAAACAAAAAAAAACGGTACTTTACTCAACGAGACCGCCTGGAAGGGGAAAAAAAAGCTTACCTACAGCCACAAAAAACCACAACAAACTGGGGGAGCCCAAGAAATTATGTCAAAAGATGGGGGGAAACAAAAAAGCAAAAAAAAAATGCTTTTTTAAACAGGAATATGCCCGGAAGTGGGGATACGGAGATGTTGTGGGGGGGTGGGTTTTTTGGTCCAACATCGCCTTAATTAACAAGAGAAAAAAAAAAAAAAATACAAACAAGAGGAATCAAGGCGCAAGGTGGAAATGCCCCGACAACCCTGGGAAAAAAACAGAAGAAAACCCCCAGGGACCCACATCCCAACCGGGGTCTCTCGGAAGACCTAGCCAGTTTGTCAAAGAAAAACGGGGCAAAAACAGTCCGAGAAAATCCAGGAACCACTCCTTGATCTTTGGAGGTGTCCCCCGGATGGAAAGACCAATGCCAGGGAAGGGGGGAACCGGGAAAAAAAGAAAACTTGAAGGCAAAAGGTCCCCTTGGCCGCGCCAAGCCCCCATAATTAACTGGGGAGAAATGAAAAAGGACCTTAACCTGAAACAATCCTGTAACGTAATGGGCACGCCGTAAAACTGGCGGAAAAAAAAAAAAAAAAAGGGCAACAGAAAACACCTTCTGGGGCGAAAATTGGGTTCCAGGAACACATAGCAAACTCTATTCCGGAGAAAAAAAACAGGCAGAGTCCCCCGGAGACATCCACCAAACCGACATCGGCAGGCCTCCCCCCCCGTAAAAACCTGGAAAAAAAAAATTCAAAAAAGTAAACTTCCCCTTTTGGGGTTGTTTGCAACGGAATTCCGTACGACTCACCAAAGGTCAATTTTAACCAGAAGAAAAAAAACGCAAAGCGTTCACAGGGAGAATCCTTGTGGAAAAAAGGCCCCAGCGTGACCCTGAGGGTGAAAAAAAGACGAACAGGGTAAAGAGGCGTGGGGGTTTCCCACCGAGGCCACCCCGTTTGAGGACGGAAGGAACAAACCCCCATCCTGTCTGCCGAACCCCTCCGGCCCCCGACGACACGGAAAGACTAAAAGTGGGCGCCACTTGTGGGAAAAAAAAAAATGCCAAAAAAGGCCCCTCAATTTGGAAAGAAACCATTTGGTGGGGTTTTTTTGTATTGTGAGGGAGAAAAGAAGTAAGGCCTGAACAATCTCTGGAATTAAAGAGGGAGAACGGAACAAATCTTGTCCCCCCAGGGGTGGGCCAGGGGGAAAAAAGGAGCGGATCGGTGCCTTGGGGCAACACGGGGGGTGGATTTTGTTGAAAAAACGAAAAACGCACGGGAAAAAAAAAAAAATAAAAGGAAAGGCGCGCGCCCCACCACCGCAAAACACCGGGCCTATGCCGTAGCAAGAATGAACGAAGGGAGACAACACGAAAGAAACTTCCGGAAGCGCACGAACGCGAAAACGAGAACCAGGAAAAAAAGTGAAGAAGATAACGTAACGTAAAACGAAATTTGGGGCCTTCAAAACAAGTGGAATAAGGTTTGGAAATGGACACCAAACGGACCCAACTCGGCCCCCCATGTACCCGGAGGGACCGGGAGACTGGGGGTGTTTTTGGGGGCGGGTTGGGAAATGCTCGGGAATTAACGCCAAAAAAAAAAATGAAATCGGGCAATGCCCAAAAAAAAAATGGGGGGTGGGGGAGCCCAAATGAAAACAGAACGTCCCAAAAGAGAAAACCTTGACGGACCGGACCAAAGACCGGGCGCGGTTCCCCAGGGGGAAGGGGGAGCAAAAAAAAAGAAACAACCCCCGGTGGGAACCGGTGGTTTTTTTTGGGCGACAGTTTTTTTGTGGGAACAAAAAAATTGGTGAAACCAAAGGTTATTCCCCCTCGAGGTATCCAAACGCCGGGGACAATTGGGTTTGGGGGGGGGAAAAAACAAGGGAATTGACTAACACAAACCCTAACCCAAGCAACCCCTAAAATCTGGCCCCGCCAGAAGGCCCAACCAACCCAACAAGCTGAACTACAAAAACTTCCAGGGAAAAAAGAGGGGAGAACAAAAAAAATGATGATTCTTAAAAGGAGTTGTGCCAAGAACGGCAAAATGGGAAAAAAAAAAACCTACACGCGAAACGCTAGTCCGGTTCCGCTGGGGGGAAAAAGGTGGGGGGGCTTCCAGCAAGATTGTCCCCCGACGAACAAAAATGGTTCGACCTTGGCAAGTAAAAAAGGGTTGGCCCAAGACCAAAAAAACAATAAAAAAAAACAGGGCAGCCCGGTTTCTATGGCAACAAAGACAGGGTCCACCGGTCCCTGTGGGGGAAGGCAGGGGGTGTTGACCCAGGGGCCCACAGAATACCCCTGGCTCCCCACACAAAAAAACAAAGTGATGCTTGGACGGGAGTTCGGGCAGAGAACCACCCCCCCCCCCTAAGACGGGTAAGGGGGGGAACCAGGGGTGGGGTCCCGCAAAAGCACAATCACGTAACCCCCCGCAAAACAAAGAAACACAAGGCAAAAAATCTACTCTTGGGGTGGGGAAAAAAGTGAACTCAACCCCTTAAGAAAACCTGACCAAAAGAGATGGAAGAAAGTATTTCACCCTTGGAGGGGACGAAATGTCAAAAAACCTGTTGGTTGGGAGATGGGTTGCCAAAGATCCACAGACGCTGCCTTGGAGCTTGGACCCCAAAGAGAACGCGAGATTGGTCTCCATTCGAAAAGACGATGGGACGCTCCCAAACTTTGAATCGTCGAACCTATTGGTAAAAGGGGGAAAAACCAGAATCCCCCGGGCAAAAAAGTAATTGCCACCAAAAGCACTCACAACAATCAAAGACCAGACAGGGGTCCCAGGTTTTTTGCAAAAACCCGCAACAAGACAAACCCGGAAAAAAAACACCCCCGTGAAAATACGTTGGTCGATTGGGAAAGGAATGTATCCCTGGGGAGGGGTAAAATATTTCGAAATTCCAAAAAACTGAGGGCCGGGGAACGTTGGTTGGGTGGTTGTTTTGGGTACAGTCCTTTGTGAAAAGGGTGAGGGGGATTTTTGGGGGTGTTTGGACCCGCCTGCTGGAAAAGGAAGGGGCAGAAGGGGAAAACCAAAGCCCGGCAAAAAAACAGCTTTTTGGCGGTTCAACCCACACAAAAAATCCAAAGGAAAATCGGCCCTAGTAAGCAAAGGGGGTTTGGGGGCGCAGGGGGAGGGAACAACCACTTCGGCAAACAAGAGGTCCAACTCACAACACACAGCCGTGGAAATCATTAAGTCAAAAAAAGGAAAAAGGGGGGTACTGGAAAAAGCTTGCCAGAGAGAGTGGGTTTTGGGAACAATGAAAGAAGGAAAAACACCGAATCAGTAGGGAACCCGGCCCTCAAAAACCAAAATCCAAAAAAGGGTTAAACGTTTGGAGCCAAAACAAAAGGGTCCCCGAAGTCCAGGAATTGCCAAATAAGGTAATCACCCGAAAGAAAACCTGTTCATGACAGTGGCGGAGGAAAGCTTTTGGAATATGGGAATGTCCAAAGGAATAGGGAAAAAAAAAAAATCCCAATCGAAGGGGTGGACAGAAAAACAAATGTGTGGTCGCCCAGGAAGCAAAAGGAATGGCAAAACTTCCGGTTGAAAAGAGGCTTGGGAGGGAAAACGTAAAAAAGGTGTGAAGGTGGATGACCACAGGTTTTGCACTGACGCCCCGGGGGGAGGAGGAGAATCAAAAAAAAAGAGCCTGGGGGTTTTGAAGCCCAGCACCCATGAAAAGTCATAACCGACCTCCAGGAAGAGAAATTGGAAGAAAAGGGGTTTCGAGGGTGCTCCGCGACGACGATGGGGGCAAACCCCGCTGGGGCCAGGGGGGGGAACGTGCAGGCACACTGATAAGAAAGGGGCCCCCTAGGAAACCTTGGGCAAAGGTTACCCCGTCATCAAAAGGACAAAAGTAACCCTTAATTGAACTCCAAAAAAGGGGCAGGTCCCCCGCCAGATGGAAAGATGGAAAGAGGTGTTCCCTGTGCAAAATAAAGAATTCATCAGTGAAAGAATTTTAACGAGCAAGGTTTTTGGGCCTACAAAAGCCCAAACCCCAAGGGGTACCCCCAAGGTGTGGGGGGGGCGGGCAAAAATGTGGGGGGGTGGGGGTTGGGGGTGTTTTTTTGGTTTTGGGAAACTAAAAAATGGGGAACCGCCAGCGGTTCCTGACCCGGTGGAAAAAGTTCCCCCGAGCCCCATAAAAAAAAGGCGCGCGTTCCCCCGGGGATGGCGCAGGGGAAAGGAAAACGAAAGCAAATGACAAACGGAGGTAAAACCACTGGGTGAAAAACACTATGAAACCAAGAGCCCGAAAACCGATTAAGAGCAAAACCACCCCGACCTCCGAAGTCGAACAATGGAGTCCCCACAGCGACCACAGGCCCGAAGCGGAGCCCCTAAAGCACCACAGCCTTTGCCCTACCATCGCAAAAAGAACGACACTCGGGGGGACCAAGAAAGGGGAAAAGCCGTGCTAACAAGAGAAAAGAAAAACAAAAAAAAAAGAAAGGCCCTGAAAGCCGGAATGCCATACAGAACTCTACAAATAAAAAAAACCATCAAAGCCAAAAGCTACAAACGCCTAAAACTAAGGGTAAGAAAGCTAGAAATAAAAAACACCTGTAAACCAAAAATAGAGGGAGTCTGCTGGACTGCCAAAACAAAAAAAGGCAGAAAAGATTTACTCGACGCCGGGAGCATCGACGAGGCCTAATGTGGGAAGACCCTTCGCGCTAAAGAAAACTGAATGCTCCGAAACAAAAGGAATCGTATCAAAGGGGGGAAAAAAAAAGAAAGCTGTGATCAGTCCACCCACTCTCCAGACCAGGGTTGGAAAAAGGAAGCGAAGGCCGAATAAAAAAAGGATGACAACAAAAACTCCCGGAAAAAAAAAAAAAAAAAAACAAACCCGGGGGACTGGGTAGTCAAAAAGGGAAGACGACAATGCCCAAAAAACAGCGGGGGGTAATCCGTGAATCGGGGGGGTT
>Ga0179593_1576933_pt1 | contig 11453 bp, 12 predicted proteins | sample CZODoug2_1_08_16_FD_185931 | JGI IMG/M metagenome (GOLD analysis project Ga0179593, IMG submission 185931) | Vadose zone soil fungal communities from Angelo Coast Range Reserve, California, USA - CZODoug2_1_08_16fungal (PacBio error correction) | ecosystem: Environmental > Terrestrial > Soil >...
CCAAGGTAAAAAAAAAGGAGGTTCTTGCTCCGGAGGAATAGAATGGACGCCGACCGCGCTCGGAGGAGAAGAGAGACCTGAGCTCCCACGCTAAGTGGGGCACTGTTACTCACAGAAGGAAAAGAGTTCAACGTAGGCAGAGGATATCCGCTGACAAAAAAGGGCACTTCCCCCGCGGAAAAGAGGAGTAAAAAATGGCTTGGTCATTGGAAAAAGGCCATGGTACCGGGGCAGGAGAATTCGGGCGGCTCGGATGTCACTTGATGAAAATTTGGCCCTGAGGGCCAGGAAGGTGAAAGGAAAGTAACGTCAGAACAGCCCTCCTCTTTAAGCAATGACACAAGATGATACGCGTGCAAAAAGAGGGGGAAAAAAAACGATTATCTGCTGATAAAAAGACTGGTGGTCAACTCGCCGGGAAAATCTTCTGTGTCTCTTGAAAAGATAGCATGGTCTAGGTACAAGGGGAGGGGATGGACGTACCAAGGTCCGCCGTCAAAGGAACACAGCTTTTGTAACCGAAGAAGGGTGCCCAGACCTCAGAATCCGAAAAAATTCGGAACTCGCTCGGCGAGGAAAGGAGTGAGAGGGGTCAACCTGTCAAGTCATCCGGAAAGGAAAGGAAAAAATGGTTTGACACTGGAGATGGCCTCCCTTCTTCTCACAAGGGTGATCAACGTGTCTACGGAGTAGAAAAAGGCGGTCGCGACGTGGTATGGAAAAGAAAAAAAGGCAACGTTTGGGTACGCGGGGAGGAAAGACTTGCGACGGAAACCTCGGATCGCATCTAGGGGAAGAAAGGGAAAAAGTGGCCCAGGAGCGCCCCTGACTCACACAAGAAGAAGAGAAGAAGCGTCCCCTACGTCGACTTCGGAAAGCCGATTCCTGGCCCGCCTGTGGGATGAAGTGGTCTGCGTGGCGCAGATCAGACAGAAGAAAAGAAAAAATGACGAGGTGCGCGAGGGAAAAAGAAGCTGCTCAATCTGCAAGGAAAGAGCCGGCGTACCTTCCCTGGAAAGCAAGGCGAAGACCCCGTTTGTCATCTGGCAAGAGAAGGGGGAGAAGGTCGCAAGTCCCCACATCAAGAAGGAAAAAAAAAAAAAACGGTTTGCCCTCTGTCCGAATAGAGCTGATCCCACAATACCAAGCAGGACTAGGCGCAGCCGGCTGACACGGGAGGAAGGGAGGAACTACACCGCGGGCCCTGATGGATAAAAGGGGGCGGTAAGGACGGAGGTCCGCGAAAACGAGAAGACACATCGTTGCCTTACCAGTCGATTGTGGGGAAAAATGGAAACAATGGGGGGAAAATGAGGGAAAAGTCGCCGCCAACCCTGACAGAGAAAAAGGGCTTCATCATTTCTCGGTTGGAAGGGGAAAAAGGGCGTCAGCTGGTCCTCATCCTGGGGACGGGAAAGACCTGGGAGGCCTCCTCCTTCCGCCCTACGAAGAAAGAAAAAAAGAACCGGTAAGCCGAGCAGCTCTGATCTCTAGAAAAAAAGAAAGAGAGAGAATCATAGCTCTCGATAAAAAGTCGTCTTACTCTTAATTAGGAAGTCTCCCGCACCGAAGAAAGAAGGGAAAACACGTCCTCCGGACTTCGTCCGACAGAAAAAGGAATCGCTCACCGCTAGGATGGATACGCCTTCTTCCGCACGTTCATGAACATCACAGTCCTGTCTTTGCGCAAAACATAGAAATGACGAGGGGTAGGGGTCAGTTGCGAGGAAAAAAAAGGCATGACCGCCCTTGACCTCCCGCACGAAAGAGAAGCCGGTCTTATGACCCTTGTAAACATACAAGAATAAGCGCGAAGAGAGGAGTTCGGTACAGAAAGCCGAGGGAGAGCGACGCAGCGGTTGATTCAAAAGTGTGCGCCTCAGCCTGGAGCTAGTAACCTACCTGCTATAAGGGGGAGAAAAAGCGGCTGGTCGGCCTAGTAACTCCCAAAAAAAAAATGACGTGCAATAGGAAAAGATCTTCATTTAAAGCACAGTCCATGGTCAAAAATCGGGAAATGCTGCATATTCTCCAACTAGAAAGAGAAAAGCTATGGACCTCCCCCAGAAAAAATTACAGGACCTTTATCATTTAGGGGGAGGGAACGGGAGCTCCTGGGCAAGATACTCAGCAGAAAGGGGAAACCTCTCTGCGCTAAAGCTAGAGACTTTTCTTATGATTCTCGGAGCAAGCTCTCTCAAGGAAGGGGAAACGAAACTCACCGCGGGAAAGATTGAGGGGCTTCCAGCACTTGGAACAGCGCCTCCGTCTCCAATCCGTCGAAACACGAAGAAGGAAGAAAAGTCCGGTGCCTCAGAGGGCCATCCGTCTCTATCAAGAAAGAAAAGGAAGGGGGCCACCTTTTTTACCCAAAGGGCCAACCATAAAGGCGCTCCCTAGTCGCGTGCACACAGAAGGGGGAGGAAAACGCAGATTCTGGTCCATTGGGCCAAAAAAATGAGATGTTCACCACGAAGGAAAAAAAGAGAAGGTGCGGCCACGTCGAAGGATCCACCAGAGGTGACTCTAACATCTCCAGACAGAGGAAGAACCCCGCCGTGTTAACTTCCACGGAAAAGGGAAACCCTCCTCCTAGCCGGGGAGATAACTCGCAAAACGTCGGTCTCATCTGTGAACGGTAGGACCGGCTACCGCGGCTTTCCGAGAAGGTAGGAGCGGCCAGCCGGTCCCACCCTGCCGCAAAAAGAAGGCTTCTACACCTGCCGCCCAGATCCCAAATAACCAGGACCCTACATAGAGAAAAAGGAGGCAACCTAACTCCGGAAGCCTCGCCAAAGGGAGGGCTGCCCAAAGCCGCTTCTGCGAATGTCGAACCATCAGGGGGAAAAAAAGAAAACTCGACGTGAACTCCTTGTAGCGGAAGGAGGGAGCGGCCACCCCGCGTCCTTCGACGCAAGACGTGCCGCTCCATTTCTCTGGGGAGGAAGAGCAAGCAAAGTCTTCTTCCAGTCTTCAAATCACCGTGGAGGGAAAAGGAAAAAACATCGATCAAAGGTGGGAGGGGCCTCCAGCTGGTGATAGAAAAAGAAGGGATGAGAAAATATATATTCCAGAGGAGGGCGGGTGCTGCTCCGTCTGCCGAACAAGGTGGTGAAAGCAAGACAGATCTCGCTCCCAGTAGGAAAAAGAACCAGGAGACCTGATGCTGCGCCACCAGAGGAAACGGGGTTGGCCTCTTGTGAACCTATGAGTTCAACGTCGATTTCCGGCAGAGATAACCTTATCTGGTGCGAAAGGAAAGGCAATGAAGGAAAAGAAAGAGAAAAGAAGGGTCCGGAGGTATTTTGCCGCCATGGAAACGAGGTTCCTTTGTAACCGGGGCCGGAGGTATCGGGGCAGGCCATAATCCCGCGGGACCGGTTTCCTCTTCGCCACCTCTTCCGAGACTGCAGGAACGGAAAAAAGGCCGAGGAAAAAGGGTAAAATGCGCGGTCACCTATTATACAGAGGAAAATCGGGTCGGGGGCCTCTTATCATGCTCGGCCGGCGGAGGACCTGTGAAGAGAAGGGAATTTCACCAATAAGGGGGAGAGGGACAAAGATCTGCCACCTGGAGGAAGGGACGTGCCTTCCTGGGGAAAGAAGAATCAAAGGCTTTACGTGGTGGCAAAAGCGTGGGAAAAGGAGTAATGTCTGTGCTGCGGTGAAAAGAGGGCGTCGACTCCTCTACCAAAAGGGGAAAAAACGCTCGCGCTGCTCTTAAAAACACCGTTAAAACCTGTTTCCAACGTCCTGGTGGACAAATGGGATCAAAGAAGGATGCCGCCCTCTGCGCAAGGAAAGGGGTAGGCAGAGTGGCGACTTCTTGAGAATAAAAAAAAGTGGAGTGGACACTTCGGGCCTCCCAAACGGAAGGATACATTATGCTGTTAACAAATAATGAGCGAGAGGGGGGAAGAGTAAGCTAAAGCATTTTCTCAAGAAGGAGGGAGGGAGAGCATGAGCGAGAGAAAAGACCCCGCCCTCCCACCTAGGAGTCCGAGGCAGAAGACGTCTACTTCGACGCGGAGTCATGGCACTCATGTGAAATAAGTTTGCCGCTGACCTCTGCGAGGGGGGGGAAAAGAAAGAATGGGGAGAAGAGGTTTTTTTTCCAAAGGAGAGGGAGGTGTCCTGCGGAATTCAATCATGCACGTTCGGGGAGAAAGAGCCGGCGTACTCGAAGGAAAAAGAGCGAAAATCCGGCGAGCAAAACGAGACATCTCCTTTTCGAAGAGATCAAACACCAACCGCTGCTTCGTCACCCCTGGGGGAAAGATGGAAGCATCACCCAGAAGAAGAAAAAAACTGACGGCTTTAAAGGAAAAAAAAGAGACGCGCGGTCTTATGCAGCGCAAAGAAGCGGTAAACTGAGTCTTCCCTTCTGCCTTCGTGTCGGGAGTAAGGAAAAGGGGCCGCGAAAGATACTCAGAAATGCATAAACCCGTGAAAAAAAATTCGATGGGGGTGCCTCCCTGCAATCCGTTTTGCAGACGGGGCTTCATCGGCTCCTGGCACCCGGGGACGGGAAAGGCGGGGGAGAGAAATCGATTTCTCGGGGGGGGAAGAAGAGGACGGCGCAGCTGGTACGCAAAAAAAGGAGACGGCGTTCGTGACTCTGCCTCAGAAGGAAAAAAAAGAAACCCGGCCCGCAAACCCCCTATACCGAGCAGCTCTGATCTAGAGAGGAAAAGGGGGAAGAAAAAAGAGAGAGATCAGAGAGGAGAGGGGGAGGAGAGAGGGGTGTCCAGTTCGAGGTAGGAGGGGGAGAGGCCTAGTCCCTGACTCTCCCTCGACTCATTAACCGTCGGATTCCCACTTGGCGACCCGTCCTCCAGAAAATAAGAACAGAAAATCGTATGAAGCAAGAGAAAAAAAGAGTAAAAGACAAGGGGCCTGCCGCCAAAAAATGTCATCCCCTCCAGAAAAAGAAACACACAGGAGAAGTCCTTCACTAGTCAGGGGGTAAAAGGAGATTAGACCGGGGGCGAAAAGGGAAAAGGAACTTGAACATAAAAAGAATCGCAGAGGGAAAAAAGAGAAGAGACGCCCTTGTCAGCAATAACGCTCTCTACTCTACTCGGCGTTCGAAAGAAGGCAGGGGGGAGTCATCTCGACGGAAAAAAAGCAGCGGAAAACATGGTGAAGAAAGGAGGGTTGTGGACTTTCCGACACTATGGGCCGGACAAACTTTTTGGGCCGCAGCCTGCTGGTCGCCAGGGAGGGAAGGTGGCAAGTAAGAGAACACTACTTAACTTTCAGAAGGGAAAAAAACAAAAGCGGAGAAGGCGAAATCGTCCCATGTCTACCTCGTCGACCAAGAAGCGCCAATCGTCATCGGTCAAGCAACGGAGAGGCCCCGAGTCTTGCAAAGGAAGAGAGAAGTACTGGGAAGCGGACCGTATAAGGAAAACGTTAGCTCCTTTGCAAGCTCGCTCATCGCTCTCAAGAGGATGAGCTCATTCGGGCGCATAGACGAAAAAATGGGGGGGGGAGGCAGCTCGCAAGCTCGCTAAGGGGGGAATCAAATCGTACTCCACCACTAATCGGGGGTCGGCCAGCCCTTTTACCACCACGTCGAGGACTCCGGGCCGCCACGCCGGACGAAAAAAGCAAAAAGGAAGAAATGAACCTGTTCGTGGACGAGAGCAAGAGACCGTCCGCGATCCCAGTGACAAGAAAAAAAAAACTGGGGGCCCGATCCGTGCTGGACCCAGCTCCACCCACGGTAAAGAGGAGTGAAGCGCACTGGGTAGAGGAGAAAGAACGATTCGTGGGCCGGGGTCACAAAAAAAAAAAAAGAGAAAAGGTTTCACCACTCTGGGTAAAAAATGGGATACCGTCTGCCCTTGTTGACGGCCACAAAAAGTGGAAACCTCCGAACATGCTCCGCCAGTGAAGTGGTGGTAGGACCCCGCCGATGGAGGAAGAAGAGAACCACAGCTTCCATCCAGAAAAGGAGACAAAGAATCAGTCTACCGGGTAGACCGCTTTCTCATCGGTTCCGTAGCAGGGAAGAAAGTCAAAGTGCGCCGGTCGGGCATTCTCGGCCAGCCGGAACCCTAAAAAAAAGGAAAAAGGGGGTCCACCGGCCCTAGGCGGAGAAGGGGAAAAAAGACGCCCGAACCCAAAACCCTCCGAGGCCCATGAGAAGTGATCTCAATTACCCAGCCTGCGGCAAACCTATGAAAAAAGAAGAGGACGCGTTCTGGCCGTGAACAGAGGGGAAACGATCAGGTATCTATTGAAAATGAAACTACCTTGTAACTTGCCGCGGTAGAAAAAACCCCAGAATGCTCGCACTCCACAACCGGGGGGAAGACGAAAGTCGCCGGAAAGGAGAGCAGAGGGAGAGTTCGTCGTCAGGGGACGGGTTCGACATCCTGATCAGAGAAAATATTTTTAGGGGGTGGCCTCCATCTGGATCTCTCTCCAACAAAAAAAAAAGGGGGGGAAAAAAAATAAGAGATAAATAGAAAGAGTAAAAAAAAAGGAGAAGAGGGGATGCTCTTCTTCCTAACACTGGGCCATACAATCTCAGCTCCCGTCGGCCAGCCGAGCAGAAAAAGAGGGAAGGGCTTCCACTCGGTGAGGAGAAAAGAAAAGGGGGGTGGCCTCTGGTTCCCAACGAAAGAAAAAGAGTGCAACGTCGATTTTCCGGCCGGGGGGAAAAACGTCGACCGCCTACTCGGGATTTCACTGCACCGAAAGAGGCAAAAGACCGGAGGTATGTTGCCGGAAAGAGGGAGAGGGAAACGTAGGAAAAAAATAGGGTGCCTCTGCGGTAAAAATAGGGGTTGGCCATTCATCGGCACGGAGGACAGTTTTCCTGCTGGGAAAGGGGGTACCGGCTTTACGAGAAAAGACGCCCGCGGTATCCGTGACCTGCACGACACAAGAAAAGGCCCGTTCTACGAGGCACGCTGATCGGCTCGGCGGCGGGGCTGGAAGAGGGAAGAGTTTTCACAATCAGGAGGGGAAAGAGACGACAACCTTGAGGGATAGAGAAAGTGCGGGCTCCTTTCTCGTCACAAGAAAAACAGGAAGCGGGCACCCAATCGTGTTAACATCTCATCCATGCTGGGAGGAGGGAACCATACCTAAGAGGAGGAGAAGAAAAAGTTTAGCCTTTCAAGAAGGGAAGAGGTGAGCTGGTCCTCAATTCATACGGGGAAAAAGACCCGGCCTTTTTTACACGGATCTCCTACTGCCGGCCGCCCGCGAAAGACAAGGGTTTGAAGGGATCGGCTGCGTGGAGAACGGGAGTGAGGAAGGACGGGTTGTAATTGAAGAAAAAGTCAACGTTTTTGAGTACGAGGCTTAACCAGTAATGAATGCGAGCTTGCGAGCGAATCAAAAAGAAAAAGACTTTCGCGCAGCAGGAACATGGAAGCAGGGAGAAAAGCTATGAAGGGGAACAGGAGCTCCCCCCGACAAAATCAGGATCCTTCCATCGTCGGACGTGAGGGAAAAGAGAAGCCTTGTCCCGCGGGGAAAAACGCTTGCCGCTGACAGCGAGAAGAAAATTCAGCAACTGGTCTACGAGGAAAAATCCGGGGTACCTCCATCTGTCCCCGCGCTGAGGGGGTGGAAGGGCAAAGGATTGCGGAAGGCGAAGGGGGAGGAAGGGACGTTCCCGAAAAAAAAAAAAGGTTTGTCATCGGCAATCGAAGAGAGAGGGGTCGAAAGAAAAGGCAAGCTTCTCTCACAAGGTTGGGAAGCATCACCCGCGAGAAAGAAAAACAAAGACGGCTTTCCGAAGAAAAGAAAATCGAGGCGAGCGCTGGCTGATTTCAGAAGAAAATGAGAAACGACCGTCTGGAAAGGGAAGGAGCAAAAGGGGGAAAAAGGAGGGTACGGACGATCACGCGAAACAAGAAGACGCACCTACCTACGACATCGTTCCGGAAAAAAGGCTCAACTAATCCGCGGGGGAGGGCTGAACTGCTGCAGCCGCCGCGGAGAAAGGAGGAAAAAACTCGCGGTGAGCGAAGAGAGAGGTATAAAGTGAGAAGAAAGTCCCGAAGGGAGTCCGTTCCTTCTGCTGTCGGGAAAAGAAGGCCTCCTACTTCAGCCTCTACTCCGTACCTGGGCACCCCGGCCAAAAAATGGCGGGAAGGAGATTATCTCCTCCAACAAAAAAGGGGAAAAGAATTAAGAAGGCTTCTCGCGAGGAGGGTAAAAAAAGTTCGGCGTAGCGGCGTGAGTATTAGAAGGACCGTCTCCCTCACCGCAGGAACGCTGATGGAACAGCTAAAAATAAGCAAGGGACTGCGTCGACAGAAAGAGAAAAAAAGAGCACCGGCGCGTATGGGAGGAAGAAGGGGGGCCGCGCCGGCATGCATCCCGTTACAGAAACGGATGGGGGTCCTTGCGGCCAACACCATCGACTTGTCCGGCAACGATGTCGAAAGGGAGGGGAAAAAAAAGCGCGACCTCGGACGTACAAAGAAAAAAAAGCGAATCAAGGGCCCAAAACAGGGCTCTTCATCACCAAAACGACTCGGGTTCGGGTACAGAAAAAGCCTTCCCGGGTATCACTCAAAGGGAGGAGGGCAGCGGGCCAACAGGTGAACAAGGGGAGGGTGGACTTGGCAAGAAGAGAAAAGAAACAGGCTATGCCGATTTACAAGAGACGGTTGTAATGAACTTCTTTATACGAGAGGAAAAATCCCTCCTGAAAGGTGAAAAGAGAGCAAGGACAGATAAGCACCTCGTGTCCAGGTAGAAAAAGGGAAGGTCAACACGATGCGGATCTTCGCCAACGCGCATCGTCATAGCGGCAACAGAAAACAGGAGGTCCAGGAAATTTCGGGAGAAGTTTCGGGGACTCGGAAACGTTCTGCGCTTTTTGCGAGGAGATAGTCAGCTCTCTACCCCTAAAGGGAGAGAAGTCGTCGCTGGAGGAAAGGGGAAAGAATCGCAAGCAGAGAGAGGGTTACCGACATCACCGAGAAAAGAATGAAATGGCCTGGGGCGCCAAGACACGTTTACACCACGTCCGAGAGAAATAGAGACCAATCCTTCGCCAAAGGAAGAAGGGAGAAGGAAAGGGGGGAGATAGAAGGAGGCCGCCGTCGGAGATAAAACAACCGTGTGTGACCCGGATTGCACTGGAAGCGCGCGCCGAATAGCGTTCACGGCGAACCTTGGTAAGAAAAATAGGGATTGGCACCCGCGACACCAACAATGGGAGGAGAAAAAAAGGGTTCCCGACCTAGGGGGCGGAAAACGGCGGCCTTGGAAAGAAAAGTGATCTAACATGCTCAGCATGTTGCCGTATCGGGGTCCGAAAAAGAGGGTGGCACTTCCCGGACGAGTGACACAAAAAAAAACAGCCGTAGGCCGATCAAAAGGGAGAAAGCCGTCACGCGTGACTCGAGGAGTCCTTCACGTCTACAGGAGGCGGGCAGCTCCGTCGCAAAAAAAAAATCCCCTTCCTGGACGAAAAAACTTCAGTAAGCTGCTATGTCCACCGCCGCCCCGATACGGAACCTGTTACAGGACACTAAGCAATAACAAAATGGCGGCACAGAAAAAGAAGGGGGAAGGAAGGATGTACGCTTCTGGACAGCAAGAAACGGGCCAAAACGCTCATGTTATTCCTACTCGGAGAAAAAAAGATTGTAGCGGGCGGGGCCAGCGGAAACAGAGTACAAAAGAGGGAAGTCACTCCACCCGGAGAACCGGACGAAAAAAACGATCGTGCCGACTGCTCGAGCGGCGTAGAGTAAATCACCTTTTTTACAGAAGACGAAAAAGAACCTCGAGAAAAGGGAAAGAAGACTCTGTATCTCGGAGCAAAAAGGGGAAGTATCCAGCTGAATGCCAATTACCACCCGTGCCGGAAAGAAGACACGTTGATTGAAGACAGGGACAGCAGATCTCGACAGTAGAAAGAGGAAAGAACCTTTATTCTTCCCACGCGGTGGGGGGAGGGAAGCACCGGTGGGGGCCGCTGTTGACCACCGACCGCGGCCCGAGAACGAGGAGGGGGTTCCGGCCGAGGGATCACAAGGGAGACACGGCCTCCTACGCGGATGGAAAGAAAAAAGAGGAGGTCCGTAGGTATGTTGCCGGAAAGGGATTGTAAGACCGTAGGGTTCCGGTAACTCGTCCTCGGCGGGAGAGGGGCATAGCCGCGGCACGGGACGGAAAGGGGGCCCTGCTTGTCCAGGAGGGAAGAAAAGGAAAAACAGGCAACGACTCTTATCGGGTAAAGAGAGGGGGAATCGACTTCAGGGATGATACCGCGTTGCCCTTCGCGTCGACGAGTCCGCTGGAGAAGGAGGACTCAAAGCTGTGTCAACGAGGACGGCCAATCGGCTGGTACGAAAAAAAAAGAACCTTGCGTCGCATTTTCAAGGGCCCAGGTCCCAAGCCTCCCGTGCCGCACCTGCGGGCAAAAGAGGGTGAACATCTCATCCAGGTATGGGAAACCAAAACGAGGGCGTCTAACGAAGGAGAAATGCACTCGCTCGGCGGGAATAGATAAGGCTCCTTGGCCCACGTGCCCCCGCCTGGGGGAGGGGAAGGACGGAAGCCCGCGAGCGCACCGACGCGGTCCGGAAAGGAGGAAAGGAGGGGTCTCCGGGGGAGAACAGAGGGAAGTGACGCCTGTGGGGGGGGGTTAGTGGGGGGGGGGGGGCCGAGAAGAAGGGGAGTCGGTGAACCAGTAATGTACGAAGAAGAGAAAGACAATAGCTTTTCAGAGCAGCGCGACTGGCGCAGCGACAAGCAGGAAGGACCAGGAGAGAAAGGAGGGAAAACTCGAAAAGGGGGGGAAAGTCCGCTCCCCTTCCTTATAAGGAGGCCGTTCAGCCTGGGTGAGTCCATCGCTTTGCCGCTGGAAAAGAGGGGAGCAGATCCTCACCTGGGCGAAATGGGAAGAAGTTTTCAGGAAGGGAGGCTGTGCCCCTGCAGGGGAAGAGGAAGTTCAAGGTCTGACTGCTCTACCGGCGACCAAGAAGAAAAGCCGTCGCGCACCCGTTTGTCAGAAAGGGGTCGGTCTCGGAGGGAGAGAAACCCCACCAGCATTCGCACCATTTTTGCCGCGCTGGCCAAAAGGAGAGCTATCAACCAAAGGGAAGGGAGTGTGAGGAAAGAAGCCGATCTCAGGGAGAAAGAGCAAGGCTTCCCGGGGAAGAAATCCTACCGTGCTTCATTCGTGGGGAGGGGTCAATTCGGTAAGGACGAGGTCAGGAAGAGAGAAAGTCACTACGACATCGTGCAACGCAAGAGGAAAGAAAGGGGAAACATCCTTTTGAAATAGGTGATCACGAGAAGGCCACCCCGAATACCAATCGGTGAAGACTTCATCGATGGAGACGCAGTCCCTGGTACTTACGCACTGGTAAGTACCAGAAGGAAGACGGCTGCGGGAGAAAAGGGGGGAGTCAGGAACCTACTTCGCCTCTACGCCGACATGGGAAAACCCCAAATCCAGAGCACTT
>Ga0179593_1606826_pt1 | contig 11453 bp, 12 predicted proteins | sample CZODoug2_1_08_16_FD_185931 | JGI IMG/M metagenome (GOLD analysis project Ga0179593, IMG submission 185931) | Vadose zone soil fungal communities from Angelo Coast Range Reserve, California, USA - CZODoug2_1_08_16fungal (PacBio error correction) | ecosystem: Environmental > Terrestrial > Soil >...
GGGGGAAAAAAAAAAAAAAAAGCAAAAAAAAAGAAAAACATCCTGGGATTGGGGACTACAGGAATCTGGCAATTACTGGTGGGTCACTGGAAAGGGGACGCCTGGTTCATCAAAGGAATTGAAGCTTTGTGTGGGGTGCGAGGAGATGACCGGTAGTCGACCCCAACGATGGCGAAAAGATAGACCTTAGTTAAGGCGCATCGCAGATAAATCCCAGGCCCATAACTTTAGATCGTCTTGGGCCGTAGCTGTTTTCTGTGCTACCTAGGAGGGACGGGGAAGATGAGTCCCCGTTAGAGAAGAGGGGTAAGGAGACGAAAGAGAAAGGTACGGGAAGTCTCAAGTGAAGGGTTTGATATATGGTCCGCGATCCTCCCTCCATCTACAGACTGAAGGGTGGGTAGCGAAGGTTACGGTAGGGGTGGAGATGGATGTAAAACCGAAGGAACGGATGCGGAATAGCCATGAAAAAATCGCCTTGTGTGGGGGTCTTCGAGTATGGAATTACTGAAGGGTAGGAGAAAAGGTTAACGTGGGAAATACCACGGACGGGGGGGTCCTTTAGACCGTGGGCCGGGTTGGACAATCAGGGGAGTAAAATCCCTCGCTCTCATTTCTAACTTTAAGAAGGGGGGGTGTTACTTTCGACGGTTGAAATCGAGGAAACGATCCGAAATGGCGACGAAAAACAGGGGATTATTGGGAGGATTCTAGCTATATCAACGGCCTAAAGGAGAATCGGGGAGTTCCGTCTTACTATTCTTATGGACTCAGAAAATAGATGGATCTCGGAAAGATACTGACGGGCACGTCGCTGAAAGGGGCCGAAAAAACCCGCTAAAAGAAGGGGGGCAGGCCTCAAGAGTACAGGGATTCAGAAAGGACTTTTATCGAGTTGGGAAGAAAAAAATGCCACATTATCCAGTGAGGTGGGAGCAGTGAATCTCTCTCCCTTCGAGTCAAGAAGAGTTTGGATCAGGGAATCGGCAACATGTGTTGAGAAAGGACAGGACCTTCGCATTGAGATAACGGGCCACCGAAAGCTTTTACTTTTCAAAAATCTCAAGCGCTCTCTAAACAGGAGGAAGAAGGTGACCGTGCGAAGGTGGTGACGAAAAATCCAATCGAGGATCTCCAGGAGAGAAAGGGACCGGAAGGCCGATCAGGATAAGCCACTAGGTGTAGGAGGACGACCATAGAATCATCTTTTCCTGCGCTGCACGAGGAACGGGGGACTTCCTTGGCCTTGGGCCGAATCGGCCAAGGGATATGACATCCCCCGAAACTCGCCAACGCGTGTCCGTAAAAGAGGAAGACTGAAAACCAAGGGAGAGATGGGGGTCTTGGGACCTGGACTTAATCTTTGCGGGGGGGGGGGAGAGTCAGCGGGAGGAACGGTGGTGCTGCGGGAAAAAAAAAAAATGAAAGTACCTTGAGGTGGAAAAAAAGTCGTCTCGAAGGATGTAACTAACAACGACAAATCCCTATCTTCACAAAAAGAGGTCAGAGATCCTGAAGTTGGGAAAAGGGGGGCGGGTTAAATGGGGGAGGCCGGGATTGAGAAATAGGCTGATAAAAATCGAAAAAACAGGAAATACGTCAAGGACTCATTGACTTGACAGCTGAGAAGGGACATATGGATCAGTAGAGAACGAGGTAGGTAATCAGAGAGTCAAAAGGAGGCAATCAAGGCTGGTAGAACCTACGTCTTTTCCGGACCCACAGTCCGGCGCAGCTGGTGAAACAAGTCGAGAGAAAGCAGAGGAAAGGAAAACAGCTGCTCAGCAGGATCAAAAAGCTCGGAAGTTCATGAAATGAAAAGGTCCTAAGTACGGGAAATAAAAGTCTCCGGATGGCTCGCCCTATCGGTTGGCCCTCTCCTCTTATCCACCAATTTGGACTGGAGGGAAAACGAGAACACGTTTAAAACACGGGGGTCTGAGAAAGAAATCGATCCTAAGCAAGTGTACCAAGGGGCAACACAAACTCTCCTGGAGGTCAACTTTCTTCTTCTATTTGAAATGGAAATCATTAAAAAAAACCTTCTACGCTCAAAAGGACGTCTCTACAGCACCAGCACCTGGATCCAGAAAGAAAGCACCTTCGGTCGGGGGAAAGCTTCAGGAACTATGCAAGAAACGAGGGGGGGGGGGTAGCCTTTATTCTCAAAGGAGAGTCCGTTCCCCCTCCAGCGGATAGAGTGAAGAACCGGGTACAATTCAAAGGTAAGACATGACGAGAAAAAAAGACTGAGGTTCAAAAAAGAAAGAAAGTTGGCCGGGGGAAAAAAAAATTTGAATTTGAGGTCGCAGTATTCTCTCGAAAAAAAAAAATATATTGAAAGAAAAAGGAGCATAACTACTGGCAATTCCTTTTTTTTGCTGGGAAAGCTGCCTCATAGGGTTGGTAACAAGGGAAGTGTCATATAAAAATCAACAGGGGACCACTGTGCATTCCAAGGGAGAAAATACATCTATACTAGTTGGAGTTGAGGGAGGAGTAGAGAAGAATTGAGACATCATATTCAGGTATCCTGTATTGTGGGCAAGACATCCTCCGCTCTTGGGGGCGCTGTGCTCAATCTTTTCTTGAATACCAGGGGATGGCACTGTTAGAAAAAGGAAAATCGGGTTGAGCGCGTAGACGGTGCATGCGGGAAAAAAGAGCCGAAAGACCAATCGGACCAATAAAAATAAAAAACGAGGTTTGTCCGAAAAGAGGGTAACCTTGGAGTTCAGATCGATTGTTCGTTCTTCTAAACCAAAAGGGGGGGGGGTAACTTGTTAGAAGGCTGACGGAGGGAAGGAGATTCAAAAGGGGAACTGCGCTAACCGTGGGAAAGAAACCAAGAGACTGCGTGAAACAGTGGGGGGGACAAGTTACGGGGCAACTTCCTTTCCTTGGGCCCGCACTATCGGGCTGATACTGATGGCTCGTTGTTGGGGAAATGAGACGATGGAATAGAGAAGGGTGGCAATCAGGAACGGGAGAAAAGACTGGACGACACCGCTCTTCGGGGTTCTCCAACATATAATCAAAGCAAGGTTTGTCAAACCATCAAAGGATGACATCAGCGTCGTCATATTGATATAAAGAGGGAAAGAACCTCAGGAGGTACAGAGTTGTTAAGGCAAGGGGCTGATTTAATTTAAAGAGGAGGGTATGGGATCGCCGTATACTCCTCCTAAAAAGGGAAAGCGGCAAAAAAAAGGGCCAGCTGGATCAGCGACCGCTTTGGGGCGCAAAGAGTTTGTCGTGGTTTCAGGGTATACAGTCTACTGAAAAAAAAACAAATCCTTTTTCGCCTGTATGAGAAAGCAACAAAAAAGGGGTGCGACAGCTATCTCCCTCCCACTCAAGGGAGGCAGGAAACGAAGGGCACGTCGAAGGCTGATGTTCAGGGAATCGAAATCTGTGAAGAAAATGACCAGAAGAACGATGGCGATCTGAGGGAAAATTCGGGGAATCACAAGTGCGTGTCTTCCAATTTCTAACATCAAAAAAATTTCAAAAGAGATTCGTCACATTTCAAATTGGGCCAAGAGGAGACAGGAGGGGAAAGAAAAACCTAGGAAAAAGGAGGCAAGTTCGAGGTAGTGAGAGAGACGTGAGCAAAAAATTCGTTATGTAATAGGTTCAAACCGACCTTGCGAAAGGATTCCGGGAGGGCTGAAAAGACGACCTGCAGATAGGAAGGAAAGAAAATAAAGATTGAAGTTAAAGAAAAAAGGCAGCGACGGGGTCAGAGAGGGTAAAATAGACGGAAAGATTCCTTACCAAAAAGTCAACCTTTCATTAGCCCTTTTTGCAGGTCTTCTGTTCACGATGAAAAAATCCCCCGCGAATGGTGTCAGGGTAACAAAGGGAATCAAAAAAGAAAGTACTTTCGGAGAAGAAAATGAAAGTTCCTTCAAAAACGGACTTTCAGGGGGGAAAGAAGAAGGGGGCAAATTTTCAGATTTTTGGCTGGGGTGGGTTGTCGGCAGGAGAGGCGCGCCGGAGTCGTATAAATAAAGTCGCCTCCCAGACGGTAAAAGGATGCTAACGAGTAGGCGTCACTTGTTAGTGGATTCGAAAGCCGCACTAAGTAATGGGAAAAAAGGTCGCAGAGACCTAGGGGGCTTATCTCGCAATCAAAGGGGGTCACTCACACACCTTCTACCCTTTAAGGAGGAAAGCCTGTGTGAGAGAGGGCGGATGACGGCACATAGGGTCACACCGAACGGACACGTGAGAGACGCACAAAGTAATGGGGAGTCCCAAAGGACAGGGCTCTCTACTCCTGCACTTGAAAGGCTTGATACCAGAACACACAAAAATCAGCAAGGAGCGATAGGAACCGAAAAAGGGAAATGACTCGTGATAAGTGACAAGAAAAACATCAAAAAATTCAATCAAGTGAAAAAGGATCTAAAACCAACCTCGTGGGGGAAACGATTGCAATATATTAACAAAAGCAGGGGCGCGCTGGAGGAAAATACCTGGAGATCCGAAGAAGGGTCATAGAAAAGATAATTAAAGGGGAATTACAAGTACAGATCCAGAAAGAAATATGACCATAACCAACCTGAGAGGCCCGCCGATCGTGGAATAAAATGTGGACAGTCATCGACAAAAAAGGGGAAATTGGACGGCAGGAGATCGAATCTGGATACGTAAGGCTGGTCTACACGCGGCCAACACTGAAACATGGAAAGGACTTTTGTAGACACCGCCGAAGGGAAACGAAGGTCAGAAAAAAAAAGAAGGCCATTGAAAGACATTAAAATAAAGGAGGGGGAAGGCATATCTCTCAAAAACGTATGTAGGTAGAGGAGTATATTTCATTTCAAAGGTGGGTGAAAGCCGGACGGGAAAGGACTTGAAGGTGAAGGAAGGGAGGGAGGGGAGGTTGGTTGAAAAAAATTATTTTAAGGGGGTCCCCCCAACCCCCACACCAAAAACAAACAACCCGCGTAGATCTCCGAGGAGGCGACCCCTCAGAAGTGAGGAGAAGACAAGAAAAACATCTTCACAGAAAAGCGATATTCCTCACTCGGGTGACCATCCTGGCTAAAGAGCTGGGAAGGGGGACTTGGTATGGGGAGACGAGGGCCAGGAAGATCTGAATGTGGCGAGCCCCGTGAGTAGAGAAGAGAAGAGCTCTGCATGCCAGTTATATTTCGAGGTCAAGGAGGAAGGGAAGGGCTTCATCTACTTTCCGTCGAGCCACCGAAAAAAAGTTACCGGGGTTAGGAAGGGGGGGGGGCAAGGAACGGAAAATGAAGAGAGGGCTGACGGATAAAGGGACCTCTGCCCGGATCCTATTCTCCTCACGGAACGCTGGTGTGGAGTAGAGGAGAAGAAAGGACGGGGAGCAGAGCACGTTAGGGGAAAAATTAACTCGAAAGGGAAGGGGGTGTGGTAAGCTGGTAGAGTTGGACATCAGTTCTAACTGAGATCTCTCAACTATGGGGGAGGAATTGAGGTTGGAAAGGTCGCCGGGGGAATAACGAGCAGGATTAAACACAGAAGGGCTTTCGAAAGCGACTTAGTGGATTGGAACGTCGATACTAACATTTACGCTCATCTGTCAAAGTAAGTTTTCGGCTACCGTGATTCGACTGGGGAAGAAGGGAAAAAAAGCCGGGGCACGTTAACGCAATGGCCTTAACGGGCACGAAAAGGGAAAGGGGTCAGGCCCAATCGGCAGAAAAAGCGTTGGTTCTCGAAAGTGTGCACCTGCCACATTCGGCAAAGGGAGGGGGCAGTAGGAAAGAAGAGGGAGAGCACAAGAGAAAGAAGAAATGGGTTGGCTTTGTTATGACCAGATGAGGAGAAGTCGAGGGGAAATTTCGGAACGTCCTGAACCTAAAAGGGGACCTGGGGGAGTTCTAGTATCATTTCTTCATCAGGAAGTCCGGAAAATCAACCGGGGGAAAGGTGAGGAGGGGGGTGGAAAACAATCAAGGAAAAGAAACTAGATAGCACGGAAGAAGTCCTCACGTATGGAAGAACCTGCGCTGGGCTTACTGCCTTGACTACTCAGAACACTTTCCTTCGACCTTGGGCAGAAGACGCCAGGTATGAGGCAGCACCGATCGACCGAGAGTCGGGAGGAATTAGAAAAATTAACATGGGCCAAGAAATAGAGGGTCAGTTGACTGAAGGAGTCGGAGAACTCCGCTTTCTAGTGGGGGTGATGGGACTGAGAAGCCCGGACTGAGGGGGGCTCTGAGGAGAAGCCAGTGAACCAGGGAAAAAAAAAATAAACAAATAAAAAAGAAGGGTTAGGACAGGGGTAGGGAAAAGGAAAGGGGGGCTGAGGACGGCTCAACTAATTAAGGAATACTTCGACATCTTCCAAATCTTTAACCTGGGGGACCGTGAGTCAGGGTGGAAAAAAGGGGAGAAAAAAAAAACAGAAAGGATGTCATAGGGAATCGGGAAAAGGAGTGGATAAAGCTCAGACCCTATCCCGGCTTGGGGCGCCATCTTATCGACTGTGAAAACAAAAACGGGAAAAAAAGCGACCGCGGCGGCAAGTCAAAAAAAAAGAGGCTCAATTAATAAACAAAAAGGAAGGGCAGGGGGGGTCCAAAAAACACCAACGGCACAGTGCAAGTCTTGGGGGAACAAAAACTTCCCTTCACAAGACTATGCCGTTCTCCCTCGCTGTTTCCCGGACTCAGAGGGAAATGTGATAGCGGACCGAAGGAGATGCAGGGGAGAAAAGTACCCCTGCGAAACGCAAAGAAAGAAATAATCCCTTTTCCTAGGGGTGAGGGACACCAACAGAATGGCGAGAATTTAGGGAGGGGGAGGGGGGGGGGGCAAGGTTCGCATTCCCACCCCTTCTACCTCTCTAAAAAAAGATGCGTAAGGAAACAGTTGGAACCAAAAACCTTGAAGAGGGGATCAAAAAGATTGCAAAGAGAACCGGAGCGGCGCCTTCTGCAAGAAGAGAAGGAGAGGATGTTCTCAAGGAGAGGACAGGAAGACTCCGCCCAATATAGAGGTCGTCACTCTGGAAGGTCACCTGTTCCTAAATGGATACAATCTCTTCGAACCAAGAGGAGACGAAAATTTATGCAACACAAGGGGAAGGGGGAGACCGGGGGGGGAGGAGGAAGTCTACAAAAACAAGAGATATAGATATCTCAGAAGGGAGGAATTCAAGGTTTCGTAAGTCTGAGGAACGGGGGGCCAGCTGTCTCTATCACAGGGGGAAAGCCCCTGCCAGTCAGATCAGGGGAGATAGAACGGGGGGAGGAAGGATTACTCCGCAGCAACGGAAAACGACCAAGAACATATTAGAGGGAGACGTGATTGCATCGTCCGCTAGGCACCCTGTTAGCAAAGCGGAGGGAGATCCAGTGGTCTTTTACTATACGGAATAATTTATCAGGACGGGTGGGGGGAAGGAGGGGGAAAGGACCAACACTCTGAAAAAAGGGAGTTTGGGGTGGAAGAAAAGCTGGTACCCGAAGGGAGGTCGCTAGGTCTTCGAAAACCACTTTGTTAACGGTTCTCTCAAGACGTAAGGGGGAGGGGGGGGGGCCAGCAGAATGAAGGGAACAAAAAAAAAAAACAGATACTGAGAGGGTCAGGCAGTGGGTGGCCAACCGGAACGTGACTTGACAAAATCCTTAAGGGGGAATACTTCTGAAAGGGGGGGGGGTAATTGCCTCAGGGAGTGGAAGATGCGGGAAGGGGAAAGCGCTCGAGAACTTCTTCCTCCAAAGCGGGAGAACCCCCTCCTTTCTCAGGGGGGAAAAAAAAAAAAGGGGTGAGAGAAAAGAAAGGGGGTTAGAGGATGGAAAGCAAATTCATCGGGGTCAGAAGGGAGAAAGGGAACGTCCATGAGTGAATTGGGAAAGTCCCGTGTGACTTATTTCGAGACGAACATATTTGAGCGAAAACGATACTTCGGCGCCAAAGGAAAAGGTCAAAAGCCAAGAAAAAAGCGGAGAAGCCACAGGGGTCCGGGAGGGATTTTTGTCGTTTGGTCGGGAGGAAAGAGAAAAATCAACGGGCAGCCGGGTAGACCTGAGGCGAGAAAAAAAAACCGGAGAAAAGAGACGCCACACCGAACTCCTTCAGTCCGAACCTCGATAGCGGCTTGCGAGTACCAGTAAGGAAAGGAGGTTAAGTCCTCAAACGCGACAGAGAAGTCAGGAGGAGGAGATGGCTCAAAGGGGCGATGTCGGGGGGCGGGAGAACAGGGAACGGGAAAGAGGCGCAATGCAGAGGTGGGAGGGAAAAAGGGATCTCGTGGAGGAACTCGTTGCGGATCGGGAGCAAGAGCTTCCTACGCTCTGGAGATCAGTTTAGAGGGGGGGGAGTCCCGTGAAAGCAAATTCAAAGCTAAGCGCGATGACGCCCTTGATCTGGAAAACTCTAGGTGGCCTTGATCGCCGACGGTGAAATCCGCGATTCAGGGACCGAGAAGGGAGGAAAAGCCGAGAAAACTAGAAACGTGAAGCGGAGAGACGAGGACACCCCCAATTTGTTTCCGAAAAGCGACGAAAAGTCTAGGGTTCGCGAAAAGAAGGGGGGGGGAAATGGAAGGCAAACTTGGAGGGGGGAGTGAGGGGAGCGAAAAAAACCTGAAGAGGGAAGAGCGTAGAAAAGTTAAACGGGCCCATCAGGGGAAGACCTATTCGCTTCACTGTGAGCGAATAACATCAAACTACGTCAGCGGCTGGGAAGAGCCAAAAAAAACGGGCAGGAAATCGAGAGAGATCACTATCTGCGACGTCCAAAAGTTCGACTAAATTTGAGTAGCTGGGAGCGATCCGGAAAAAAGGCTGAAAAAAACCAAAAATAAACCACATAGGGGGGGCGGCCAAGAAACTGGCGGCTCGGGTGCAGTCCTAGAAGAGAAGAAACAAACACCATCGAACTACTGCGGCGCGAAAAATGAGGAGGGGGAAATCTATAACTTTCCCTCACATCCAAAAATTTGGCAGAAAGCAGGTCGCGCCAGGCGGCTAAAGGGAAGTAGTTCGGGGGTAGGCGTACGGAAAAGGAAAGGTAACTACCTGCGCATTCATCAGAAAGGGGAAGAGGGCCGGGATCTGTCGATCAGAGCTAAAGGAGTCTACGGAGCCCAAGTAATAAAAGGGAGACCGCCAAAGGTCTAAAAGGACCACCTAATGAAACCAGATGGTTCAGGAGGGGCACTGCGCCCCAGAATGTCCTTCACTAAAAGAGGGTTGATCGAAATTCGGGGGGGGTCGAGTCAGAAAGGGCAGCCACCTTCACATCATGGTGGGATAAAAAAACGAGACGCCGTGCAACAGCATACTTCAAAAAGTAAGGATTCATAAACTGCTGCTTATATGAAAACAAACGGAGTAAGAAGAATCAGGCATCGTATGGGTCAGAGAAGGGGGACCATTCTGAAAACAAACGGGCCGCGAGTGGGTGAAAGACCAGGAGGGGTAGGTGAAGGGGGGGAGCGTAAGAAAAGCGAGAGACCGAAGGTCGAACGCTGAAAGAAATCGCAGATAGACAATGTCACCACCGACAAGAGAAAAAAGGTAGGGGGTGGGCTACAAGAAGAAGGGAGGACTTGTTCAAGTCTGAGGAGGATCGAGGGAAAAAAGCGACGTCGATCGCGTAAGCATTTCCGTCCGATCCCCGACAGGCCGACGTCTGTTTAGAGAAGGAGAGAAAAGGAGGAAAAGGGGGGGAGCCGGGAACGTTAAAACGACAGAAAAAGAGAAGTATCTGTGTTCCAACGCTACTCTCGCTTTTGGGAGTCGATATGCCGAAAAACTGGCCGTCGAACGGGGTAAAGCTGGATTGGCCGACCACGTACTGGGGGGTCTTAGCCCCACCGGTTAAGGGAACTCTGGGGAAATCATGATACCAACAATTTTCAGAGGTGTATGTTGGGAGGTCATATTTTAATAGCGACCGAGGGGAACAAAAGGTCGATAAACACGCTGGTGAAGTATATTGCTACTGAGCTTCCCGTACGCTAGACGTACCGGCTGCCGGTGGGGCTCAAATAACTTATTTCAAAATAGCTGGAATTTATAAGTCTTCCGCTACTTCCTAAAACGCAAAGGTAATGGGAACCGCGACGGTTGTGAGAACTGGACAAGACTTATCAAAACTTACTGGGTGGATTTTTCGGACTTACCGTCTGGGGGTTAGTCTAGAAAAACGCGCTCCCCCTTTCTCGTAATGAAAATTTTTTCAATCTGTTTAGCGTCTATTCTAGGGGCATCTCTTCCAGATCTGAAGACTTGACGAGCTTTCTGAAAGGGCATCTCTTGGTTCTTGCATCATGGTCAATTTCGTAAGTGAAAGAATGAAGAGTACGGGGAGCTTGGGGGAAAAAAAAAAAAGGAAAGGTAAATCAAAATTGCCAGGCAAAGGGAGAAAGAAAAGTCACCGAAATCATTAGCCACGGTATTTCTTACAGATAAAAAGGGGTCCATAATGGAGGGAACTGCTAAAACGGACGTAAACAGTAGAAAAGGTACTACAGATAAGGATCGCCTCATAGAAAAGAATCATTCCTATCCTTCTCAACATATACTTAAAATTTTCTCTCCAATAGCCAGGGAGGGGGAAAAGAAAAACTGAAAAGGATTGACGTGCGCGGACTGAGTGGAATAATGTGGTGAGCCCTTCCTCAGGCTTTAGGGGCTGACTGAAGGGGGGAATATTACCGAAAGCACAAAACCTATCATATACCCACAGGAGGTTCTTGAAAGGTGGGCGGCCTGTTAATAGTTCCATGTTCTGCGTCGTAGAAAGGATAACATCGCAAAAAAAACTGGAAAGGCAGGGAAAATTAAAAAAGGAGGAAAAAAGGGCTGACGTGCTCCGGGTAGGAGGAGCGAAAGGGATGGGTCAAGAGGGAAACCAAAGGTGCTAAAACTGGGGTAAGGAAATAACTCGGGGGGAGCAAATCGGAGCTGATGGGTCAATCGTCGATCTAACCGTCAATTCACCACGGGACTCAAGGTTACAGGATTGCGGGGGCACCAAGGACGGGCCACCAAAGGGGAAGCACCTCGCGAGGGCGCCCGCGCTTCCATCTAAGCAGAATGGTCTAGCGCCCAGCCGAGGCAGAGAACGCGTTGAAACCCCGGGTTTTGGAAAGAAAAGAAACTCAAAGCAAGGGGTCAAAAAAAAAAAAGAAAAAAAAAAAAAAAACAGGGGGGGGGGGGGGTGTTTCGAAGCGCCCGATGGTCCGTCGCTGTAGGTGTTAAGGGACAGCAAACCAACGGAAAAAGAAGAAAAATGGGAAAGAGGAAAAAGGGAAAAAGCACATCGCAATTTGAGGAGGCTGGCCCGCGGCGGTCTGGGAAAATACCGTATCAGAGGGGTCTGGAGCCAAGGCGCTTCGCTGATCCTCACGAAAAAATGGTAGCAAAAGTCACGGGGAAAATGGGAAGAGACAAGAAGGAGTCAAACCTCGGCGCCGCTTCCGAACAAAGGAATGCTAGCCG
>Ga0179593_1283261_pt1 | contig 11452 bp, 9 predicted proteins | sample CZODoug2_1_08_16_FD_185931 | JGI IMG/M metagenome (GOLD analysis project Ga0179593, IMG submission 185931) | Vadose zone soil fungal communities from Angelo Coast Range Reserve, California, USA - CZODoug2_1_08_16fungal (PacBio error correction) | ecosystem: Environmental > Terrestrial > Soil >...
GGAATGGCCGGGGGCAAGGGAGAGGGTTGAAACGACCCTCACTTCATGTAAGAAAGTCAAGGCCTGACAGGTTTGCAGCAAAGAGGCCTTTTTAAAAAAGTTCCGATCCCGAGACGAATTCCTGTGAGAGAACCAAACAATTCAAGAGGGGGGAACTTCCGGCAGAAGAACGGATCTAAAGTTTCTCAGGGAGGGGAAGTAGGGGGGTCCAAAGGAAAGGTCCTATAATGGACGGGCTGTGGCGTAGTATGTGGGAACTGGAAAGAGAGAACTCCACATGGGAGATAGGGGGTGAGATGGAAGCCTCAAATGGGGGGGAACGGGGGGGAACTGAGAGAAAAGATCACTGCCCCTAGCCGCTCAAAAAAAAGAAATTCATGCCTCTCAGTATGAGGCGTAGTGGGATGCTGTCGGGAGGGGATAGAGGGGGAAACTCTGCCCTGGAGACTCATACGAGGCTCAGAGGGAAATTTAAGGGGGCTTGAAAGGTCCTCTACGTAGAGGGAGGATTTTCCCCGGCGCATTGTAAAGGGGGGTGGGTGGGGTAAGAAAGTCATAACAGGAAGAGGTGGCGACCAATGAAGGGAGGTACGAAAAAATGAAAGGTGTGAAAGTGGTGACCTCCCGCTAGCAAGGCAAAAAGGAGGAGGAGAAGAAAAAAAAATTGGGGTGGATCGACCTGAGAAGGTGCTACGGAGAGAACGTCTGGTCCTTGGGCTTCAGGTGGGGGTAAAACCTGGGAAAAAATTGAAAGGTGGAAAACGCGTATATGACCCTTGGTAAGGCTGCCGGCTTGGGGCAAAAAACGGAGACAAAGTTCGTCCGCATGAAAATCAAAAGGGGGCCCACCGGAAAACACAAAGGATGACAGGGGAAAAGGAACGAGTAGGGGAAACGGTATAGGGCGATAAGCTGAAAAGCGTCAGAAAGGGGAGGGGCAGAAGGACCCCAGTGACGGTAGACCGAACTATAGGCTAAACAGGAGGAGCGGCGACGCAAATGAAACCTCAGCGTGGACTTCCCCGATCAAATACGAATTGCAGAGGGGGGGATTACAGGCGTGGGAGGGGGAAGGGGAAGCCTGGCTAAAAAAGAAAAAACTAACGCACGCGTTCGACCGAGTCGACCAACGCGGAGAACGTCTTGAAAATTGTGGAGTTAAAGGGGGCTCATGATGATAAAGGATTCACCTCGAAAAGTTCTCGACTGTCTCTCAGAGCATCATCGGAGGGGGAAAAAAAGTACGGTCAGTAATGGTCTCCAGGGAACTCTGGGGAAGGACTAATTTTCCGCCTTGGAACTAGACCAGTTCCCAAAACGAAAAAGGGGGAGAGAAATCAGCCCTGATGCGGCATACAACTTCAACAACGAGAAGGAATTAGGAAAGTAATGAAAAAATGCATCAACAGAAAGAAAAAGGACTACTTTAACGCGGGTGGCCCTTCTCGCGAGAAGGCCGCCGTCTACAGCTGCGGACTCATCGAGCAAAAAAGAAATAAAGTTACAAGAGAAAAAAAAGGAGTTAATCGGGGAAAAAAGGAGAACTAAAGGATCTGACAGGGGAAAGGGACTTAAAATAGAAGATTCCGTACTAAATTGTTCGTAGAAAGGGAAAGCGCCTTCTACTTGTCAGAGGAAACTCAAGAAGAAGCAAAAAATGAGCTACGATTCAAGGGAACAGGACAGAGAGAGGGAAGTAAATCAAAACGCACCCGACGACACTCAAGTACCGACATGCTCAAATTTCACCCGAGGGGATTGGGGGGGGTCTTTCAAAACCAATAGAAGAGTCAGATACAAGCTCTGGGAAAAAACAACTCGATCCAATGTCCCAAAAAGTTTAACTCGGCCGGCGGCAATCTTGAGTGACACCCAGAGGAAAGTGGGATCGTCAGTAAAGAAGGACAGGACTTAGAATAACTGTGAAATTGGGTCAAAAAAAAATTCCGCCAGTTTCACAATGATATGGCCAGGGGAAAAATTGACCCTTTTTCGGTGCGGGTAGAGAATAAGACTACCGAAAATGGGAGAGGAGGAAACTCCTTGAGAATTGAGGGACGGCTGACCCTGATTGGATCTCCTTAACTTCATAAAAGGTGCTCCGAGACAGGGGAAAGACTCCAAGAGAAAAAGACTTAAGGGCAAGTGGTGGGGGAAAAAGTGTCTACTCAAGGGGAGAGAAATGATGTGATGAACCATATCTCTCCACCACGTAGGAGGTGATTAAACTCATACAGGAACAAGAGGGAAAGAATCGTCGTCGGAATAAGGGGAAAACTGAAGAAACCGGGTCCGGGGACAGGGGGGGGAGGGGTGGTTAAGGTGGAAAGGCGCCCTAAGCGGTTGACGAAACGAGCGACCGAAGAAAAGGGGTAGGGAAGGGGCACGCAAAACAGAGGGTTTGAAGCAAACTTGAACGATGGAGTATGAGTCGTTAAGCAAACGGGCCACCACGGGGGAAAAAGTGGAAAGGGGGAAAAAAAAATCCTAATTCTTTAATCCAGTGGACTCGGGACCGGGGGTGTTAAAAATTGGGGGAAAAGTAAGCGAGCCCGAAACAAACACAAACCAACGGCCTAAAAACTGGCCGAGGTCGGGAGAAAGGAAATCTTTCACGGGAATGGGCCGGAGGTTGGCAGTAGCAGCAGGCAAGTACCGAGAGGGGCTTTTGGGGGGTGGGGCCACGATGTTGGGCGACGAATATATCGTTGAAAGCTACGAAATTGGGTACAGGGAGGGGGACTATAAAAAGAGGCGCTGTCGGTAACATGTGTCTATTAATCAGGGAGGGGACGTCTTGGGTCAAAAAACAATGGGCAAGGTCGATCAGATTGCTTCGGGAAGAGTAAGTAGCCGGGAAAGTTGACCTTACAGCGGGGACGAAAAAGAGTATGGCTTAAGAATCGGGCCATCAGAAAAGTGCGTCTCTTGAGGAAAAACGTATCAGACGAAATTTGATCAGGTAAAGGGAGGGATGTAAAGGGGTCTCAGGGTTTGTGCTCGAGCCACAAAAACGGTAGAGCGGGGGGACGCGGGCGAGGAAGCCACGACGTCGAGGTGGGGCAGAAGTCATTCCGCAAGGGGAGGGTACAAGAGTTTACTAAAAAGGGAGAGGCGCGAAAATCGGAAAAGCCGGCGCGAACTGGGTGAGGGAACTGTAACCAGAGGAAGAGTCCGGATTCTACATTAATGCCAAGTTAAAACTCGATAGATTCGGGAGAACGCGGGATAACTAAAGCCGAGGGAAAGGGCAGAGAAATAGAACCCACGTCTTGAAAGAGAAAAGGCTTTAGCCGGCAGTCTCGGCTGTGTCGAATAAGGGGGGGTTGGTGCTAAAAGTCGGCACTGGAAAGGGGTTGGGAGTCGAAAAGGAAGGTACAAGAGCCCTCCCCAGCAGCGAGCGCAAGGAAAAGTACTGTAATCTTGAGGCAGGAGAAGGGACCACCTACAACAGCGAACCGACCAACAAGGGGGGGATCCTCTGATATGGGGGGGCCAGTTAAGGGACAAAAGTGGAGGTCATAAAACTCACGAGAGAGGTATTGAAGCTGATCGCGATCACACCGTTACGATCCTCAGGGAAAGAAGGTGTTGGAAAAAAAAAAACAGAATGGGGGAACCTTCTAGGGAGGAGAGGCCTCCATTTAGGAGAAAAAAGATCAAGTGAAGAGAGTACGAAACAAAGAGTCAAAGACACTGAAAAAACTGAGGAGACCAGACCCCTTGGAAACACCCAAGAAAAAAAAGGAGGCATTGGCAAGGGTCAACAAAATTAGGGAGGAAACCAAAGTGTTTCCTCGTCCGCCGTGGTTTGAGTTCAAAAGGGGTAGTGACCACAGACAGCATCAAAACGATGAAAATCACCGGCAAGGTCTAAAAACGTATTTCTGGGCCAACAAAAAAATACAACAAGGGCTTCAAGGAACATTCCAGGGCAAAAGGGGAGGTCCATTGGGAAAAGAGAAAGGACGCTACGGCCTTCACTAGGACATGAGGAAGGAAAAAGACATCATCTTCCAGCCTAGGAAGGACGAAAAAAAGAACTCCTCAAGCGGAGGGACTATTGCGTCGCTTTCAGAGTGCTATCCGGATAGGGGGAAATAAGTCTCCTAACGTGTGACTATGAAGAAGGGGTACCACGCCAAATGTGGTTCTTGAACTGCGAAAGAGGAAAAAGCAACGGTGCCGTTTCTCGGTGGAAAATTAAAAAAGTTCATGATCCGAAAACGAAAAAAAAAAAAACCCGGCTGTCGTTGGACGGCAACCAAACCCAGACCTGAGAACCGGAGATAAAGGGATTTCTACAAGGGGGAAAAAGGGCCAAATAGGGAATGGGGGTTTCTGTACTATCCAGAACCGTCGAAAACCGAGGGGATTGTAAGAAACTTCTGGGTCTCTAGAAAAAAAGGGAGCTGGATTGGATCAAAATACTTTTTCCTCGGGGGAAAAAAGGAAGATTAGCAGATTAAAGAAACTAAGTAGCTTTCCACCTGGAGAGCTCAAAAATCAAACGAAGACTTAGAGGGGAAATAATATAGTCGGGGTGGCCGGGCCTTGTTCGCCGAATCATCGTAATTACGGATAAAAGGGAGATCTTTGGTCCATAAAGGCGAAGTTAAGAAGGCTGTGCTAAGCCGGGTTGGAATTCAGGGCGTTGGGGTCCCGGTAGGGGAAAAAAAATACAAAAAGGCCCGAGAAGTCAGGAAGCCTCCGTATAGAGGTGAGCATTATGGGGGAGGAAGGGGGAAAACTGGAACCGGCACGTAGGCAAAAACCGTGGGACTGGATTTGGGGAGAGATGATTAAAACCAGGGGGGGGGGAACGGGGAGGAGGAAAGAAAAATTAATCGGTAAAATTTAACTCACATGGCCGGGTAATCAGGCAAGGAAGAGGGGGGATCCTTTAGGGAAACTAAGAAAGCAACCGCGGGGAAGAGGATCATCTTGTTTAAAACGAGGCTCGTCTGCGGGCCGGGGGGCTAGGAGAGGGAGGGGGGGCTCGTTGGCCCGTGGGTAAGAATACAGCATGAAGAGGCAAGAAAAAGGCGAAGTGATTGGAGAAAAGAATCAATACTCCGGATTTGCACGAGAAAAAAGCTGATTTTCAACATTTTGGTTGTGGGGGTAGTAGGAATAAAAAAGGCCTGGGAGAGGAAATCTGCAATGTAGGTCTTGTCCTGAAGGATTAAAAGGTTGACCGGATCTAGCAACAGGAAGGAAAAAAGAAGAAGAAATCAGGGGTGGGGGATAAATCGAACGACTTGATGCAATGCACAACTGAGCGGAGGGAGGGGTCGGGGGGGGGAGATACATGTTTTTCAAAAAGTTTAAGGCCATTGCCTCAAGAGGGTTGTACTAGGGTCCTTTGTGGTATAAGGCGGGCCGGAGAAAAAAGGGGGTGGAACTACCGGGGCGCTTACCTTCGAAGGGGTGCCAAACTGGAGGAACAGCGCCACCTTTTCATCGGGTCTTTGATTGTCAGGGAAGGGATAGGAGAAGCTGAAGGAAATCGATAGGACTGTCGACCGTCACCTGACCTGTTCCCGAAAAGACTCGATAGAAAAAAAAAGGAATGGGAGGAGAGACTTCGATCAGAGGGGACCGGTTCCCCTTAAGCAAGGGAGAAAGACGAAGCGATTGCCAAAAGTTTTCGGCAGGGAAGAGGGAGAAAAAGGTTACCCGGGCCCGAAGGAGCCGAAAATGAGAAGTCAATGCCTGAAAAAAGTTAGGTAAAAACGAGGAGAATACACAAAATCGGGAGGGATTAGAAAGAAAAGGGGTCTCAAAAGATTCAGAAGGTAGAGAGAGAGGGGGCCCGTCCTTTCTTTCAGACGGTTGCAAAAAATCATCATCATTACGGGCAAGGAAAATCGGGAGAGAGGAGAGGTCCGCCTTGGCCTCGAAAGTTTAAGAAGTAAATGAGCTCATAAGAAAGGAGGGTTCAATATGACCAGAGGGAAAAAAACCCTCGTCCGGGAGGAATGGTGCGATCAAAAAGAATGAACCTCTACAGTGGTAAAGGGGGGGCAGTACAGCAGAGCTACCCTCTCCCATCGGTGAGGCGAGCGGGAAGAGGAGATCCTCATAAGGAAAAATAAGCCGTTATGAGATCTTCGAAAATATAGGGGAAAGAAAGGTCGAAGTAACGATGGAAAATTCAAAGGGGCTGCCGAGCCTAAAAGAAGGCTTTTGCTTGAGAGAATGGCACATCCGGGAGAGGGTTCAATAGTCCCAAAAGCAAACCTGATATAAGGAGGAAAGGTGAACAACTTACTAAGGAGGGGAAAAAGAGGAAACGACGAACCGACTCTGTCCGACCTAGTCAAGTTCCAAGGCGGCACCAGATCAAAAGAAAGTTCGGGGAAAGGGAAAATAAAATTGTAACAGAAGAGAATCTAAGTTCAGTGATCTCCTCAGCTGCGCTAATTTGGGGAACAAAAAGGAAAGTAGAGCGGTCTTCAATGCAGAAGAAGGTATCATACGGGTGAAACTGAAGGGCGTGGACACCCCTAGAGAATTTCCCGCGGAGATTTCGTACAGTGAAAAAAGGTCAATGGTTCAATGGCGAGAGAAAATTAAGACAAAGAAGAGTGTGAGACACTCTTTAAAATGAGGGAACATTCAAAAGAAAACCCGATAGGCGCGGGAGCCCGCGAACGTCTCACGCTGAAAGGGGAGACCTCATCCTTAATCTCCCAACGCCAAGCCTAAGGGACAAATATGGGAAAGTTCTACTCAGAAAAAGGAGAACAGTAAAAAAGAAAAGGAGAAGAAAGAAATCCACCAAAACTATCTGGAAAAGAAGGATTGTCTAAAGCCTGCTGAAAAGAGGAGAAAAACGTGACAAAGGGAGGACCCTGTCAGGGAGATGGAAAAAATTCCGAGGGAGCAAAGGCGAGCGGGAGGACCTGTTAATTAGGCGCGCCTTCCGAGCGGTTCCTTAAATGGGCAAAAAAGATAAATTAACGCTGTTTAAAGGGCCTAAAAAAATCAGGGGCGGAAGGGGGGAGTTATAAAAGGAACACCATTGACCCGGGGAAAAAGCTTTAAACAGGAGGGGGGAGGGGGGGAAGCCCTTAAAGGCAGATTGGGGGGAAACTCAATGGCCATGATCCGGAGAAGGAGGCCCTTTCACCGAATGATCGCAGGGAAGAGGGTTGGTTCCTCGAACACGGGAGAAGTCCTTTTTCCGAGTATGTCAAAATAGAGGGGTAGTTGTTTTCCTATATTTGGAGTACGAAAAAAATGGAGCTTGGGGAAAAAAGAATTATTTACGCTTTAGAAACGTCGAAAACGCGTCAGTCCGGTCGGGGCGATGAAGAGGGGGAAAAAAATGGTGAAAATTGGCCCGGAAAAAAAAGAAAAGAGTAGAAGGGAGGACGAGAGAGAAGGAAGGAGTAGGGGGGGGTGAAGGGCTGGTAACAAATAGAAGAAGGAGAAGCACGGGAGGGGGGGGAAAAGAAGGAGAGGGGGGGGGAGGGTAAGGGGGAGAACCAGGGAGAAATGGCTTATCTCTGCCGCGTGGAAGAACGTCAAGCTTTCCTGAAAGAGGGGGAGTTTCTTCGCTGAAAGGACTCATTAGAAAAGGAATATTTACTTAGGGGCTTCAATCTAGGGGTCCCGACCAGATGCTAGGGCAACTGGAAGACCCTACTCAGGCTCGGATTAAGCCCATGCAGGTTTAAAGGAATCGGGTCAAGGAAGGAAGAAAACAGTTAAACAAGGGGAGGGAGGGGGGAGGTTTGGATGCGCAAAGGAAAGTCACTTTCATGGGGCAACGGGAGAAGTGAGAAATGCCGCCTCAGGACTATCTTTAGAAGCCGAATGCGGAAAAGGGGGAGAGGTAACGGGGAAGGAACCAAAGAAGCCGATTCGATAAAAACCAGTACGTTGACGGGCTCTGAGAAGGACGGATAGGGAAACCTTATGAACTGAACATTCACGGGATGAAACGAGAAGGGCACTCAATCCTCACGAGGATGAGGGAGCTCCTACGGGGTCTTGGACTCGAGAAGAAGGGTGCATGGAAGGAAAGCTTGAAACGTGGTTTAAATAAAAATGTCCATCCCGGCAACGAACAGGACAGAAAAGAGAAAGAGGCTCTTCGGTATCTACTTTCCAGAGATTGGAAGCAAGGTCATAGAAGAAAAGTCGTTGAGCCTATAAATGTGGTAGACGCATAAACATGTTAATTTAACTAAAAAGGGATAGGGCGACTAGCGGCTGATTAGGGGATCGGATCAGCCACGGACTCCGAGACAACGCATGAAGAACGTGAGAGGGGGGGTGGTTTGACCATCCGTTTTGGGAACAGGGGGGGTGATGGGGGGGACGAGCCGAAAAAGTGTCAAGGTACAAAGTCACGGACGAGGAGAACTCCATCTTCAAACATAGGAGAGTAACGAGGACAACGGGTCTCGTGGATAAAATTAAAGTAAACCTCACTCTGATGCGATTAAGGCAGGGAAGAAAGGAAAGTCTATACACCCCCATCTTTAGGAGAGCGGGAAATTTGGGGGACCGGGAGATTGGCGTCACCACACCGGTCCCAGGAAAAAAAGGTAAAAGGTAGGGAAATTCGGCCATTGATGACTAATGGGGTACTAACTACAAAAAAAAATGACCGCAGCGTCCCAGTTCTTCCAAAGAGGAAAGGGTGATTAAACAGTGGGGAGGGGAAGTAACTTTCCACGCAACGGGAAAAAGGAACAGATTAGAGAAGTGATTCCCAACGCCCTCAGCGGACCAGCTCTCTACGAAAGAACCAAAGAAAGGGACCTTAAAAAATGGTGAGGACATAAACAGCTTGAGGCCCTTTCAGGAGGTTACCTGGTATTCGCCCTCATTTTCTTAATGTACCACCAAAAAACCCCCGAGAACCCGTTGTTGGTACGTCAACGGAACAGAAAAGAGAAGTGTCCTGGGATAAGGTGACAGGGAACCCTTATAGACCACCCGTCCACTGTGGAAGAATTTATAGGTGAAAGTGGAAAAAAAGACTCCCCATCCTTAGAACAGAGGGACTTTACTAGGAATTCAATGGACCTGGGTTTTCTTGACGAGAGAAGAAAAAACCGGGGAAAGAGTGAAAAAGGACCCCTTCGTAAACTATAGCACCGGAACAGAAAGGGACACCTATCTACTCCGGGGGGGCTAAAGGGGGGGGGACCTGAATTCTCAGGATCTCAGGCGACTTCCGGGAAAGACCCGAGAGAGACTCAACCCAAAAGGGGATTATAAAATGGGAGGATGGTGGGGGGGCAAGTGGAAGTACGTCAGGCGATCCCTTAGCGGTACGAGACCACTTCGGAGTCTTGGTGAGAAAAAAAGGAGGAGTGTCAATGGACTCAAAGGAGGGGAAATAAGGGTGAGAGAAAAAAAATCTTTTTCGGGGAAAATTGCGGAAAATACAAAGTCAAGGATTAAGGCCGAGATGCCGTAAGAGGTGCTCATGGGTTTCGGGTGTCCGGGAACTCCTCCATTCCACAAGGTTGAAACTGATGGGATGTAGATACTGGGGACCTGGAACTGGACCAACTGGAAAAAGGGGGGATAGGAGGGTCATAATGGGTAAAGGAACCTAAGGGAAGGTTCCGGGCACCCCCTTGCTTAAAAGCCCTAACTGGAAGGGGGACGATGAAGCGCTTGACTGCGCATGCTTACTTCGAATGGGACTCTCTATCATATAGAGGGGACCTATTATGTCTTGATGGTCATAATAATAGTCGATCATTGGAACCATGTCGCCGAAGTGCTAAAAAACAGAGAATGGGAAGCAGAGGGGTTGGCCATCGGGTAAAAGCTGAAGGGGGAACGGGGGGTTTGGGGGGGGAGACATTACGTCATAACTTACCATAGACTGAAAGGCGGGTCGCTGGGGGGGATTACAGTTGTGGTGGAAAGGAAGATAACTTATCACAAAGGGGGTGGGGGGGAGGAGGCTCTGACGAAGAGGATCGTTCGTCATGCTCGTAGGCATAGGAGGGAAGGGGGGGGTGAGATACATGTTTTTAAACTGGTATCACAGAAGGTTAAATAAAAAGGACGTTACGCTATCAGCGGCCGGCTATTTGTAGCCGGACGATAAGTCTCTAGGCATGGGGAAAAAAAATGAGGTCAAAAAAAAATCAGAGGGGGCACCGTGCAAACATGCCGTGGCTATCATCGTAGAATGCAGTGGATTAAGAAGGCCTGGTAAATGTAACTTCACCGGAAAAGCGTTAAAATACAGTTCTGAGAACAATAAGCTGGAGAGGCCGACCCCTGGAACCTATCAATATCTAAAAAAGCTGTCCTCAGGGAGGGGAAGGGACTTGTCCCGTTAGTGGCAAGAAGACTGCGGGAAAAAATAGCGCCATGGAAAAGGAAGTGAGAAACAATAGATGCGATCAAGTCACGAGCATCGCGGCGTCCACCTGGGGCGCAATTGGGACAGGAAGGGAATAGTTTCTCCCTAGGAAAGCAGAAAGTACTCAGAAAGGCAGAATAGACGAAAAAACAGGAACTGTCAAGCACATCGCTGAGCTCGGGAGACGTTTGCCGAAAGGGAAAAAATCAGCCGGGGCGGAAATCTATCAAACCTATGCTTCGGAAGACCGGAAGAAGGTCAAACAGGAGAAATGAGGCCAGGAGGAATGGATTAGCACCCTAACCTCGACAGCAACGGGGGGGGTAAGAGAGGTCTAATCAGGAGAAAGGAAGAGAACGCTTCAGTAGGGCTCCTCAGAGAAAAGTTAGGTCAGAAAAAGAGCAGCGGGGTTAACCAAACCACATTAGCTACGAAATTTAGCGCTACTGCTAAGTTAAGGGGGGGGGAGGTCAGGAAGAAGAAAAAATCAATAATATGGTACAATCTGGGAAAAGGAAAGAGCTTCAAGGGAAGACATCATAAACCTGATTAAAGAAAGAAAAAATCAGGGAAAAAGAAGAAGGAAAACCTACCTCCAGCGACTGGGAAAAGACTCCTACCGTTGAGAAAGGAAGAAGGTAGGGAAAAAACGGGCGAGACTTAGTCGACAAATCAATATAGACTGGAATAAAAGAAGAGAAAAAATGAATAAAAGGAAAAAAAAAAAAAAAAAAAAAAAAAAGAAGGCTAGTGAACGCCGTCAAGCTGGTGGAAAACCAGCTAAACAGGAAATAGCAGGTCAAATTTCCAAGGGGCTGCTCGTATAAGCGTTGAAAATCTGGTTCAACAAAAAAACCTACACTGTGAGGGTTCTTAAATCATATATTGCCAAAGTGAAAAGGGGGAGGGGGATTTCAGGAGAAGGAAGAACTCCTAAGAGCTGTGAAAAAAAAAAAAGAAAGGACATGGTTCTACATGCTAACACGGATATTTCGACGTCGCCAAGTCAGCACAGCGAGTAGAAGGAGAAGGAATAACTCCACGCGACACATAAAGGGGGAATGGAAGGCACGTTCTAACTCAAACTCGACGGAAATGACTATG
>Ga0179593_1404298_pt1 | contig 11452 bp, 17 predicted proteins | sample CZODoug2_1_08_16_FD_185931 | JGI IMG/M metagenome (GOLD analysis project Ga0179593, IMG submission 185931) | Vadose zone soil fungal communities from Angelo Coast Range Reserve, California, USA - CZODoug2_1_08_16fungal (PacBio error correction) | ecosystem: Environmental > Terrestrial > Soil >...
TGGAAAAGGGGGTACCTTGTTGGGAGGAGGACGAGGGAGCACCGGTACTGGGGTTGAAGTAAATCGCTTTAACCTGGGGGACGCGGGGAGGGGGAAAACCTGGTGGACGGGGTGAGGACTACTCGAAAAGGGAACACCGGTGAAAAAAGAAAGAACACAGCACAAAAATTTGAGTACACTTTTTCCAGGCTCTCATGAAACAAGAAAGGAAAGAAAGGGACATCCGACGAGGTATTCAAAAAACCGGGGGAAAAAAAATCCTTTGCACAAAAACCAAAAAGCCCGGGTAAAACTCAAAAAAGAGGTTTTATAATCACACTCGGGCAAAAGGAACAAGGTCATGATACTCCAGCCTGGCACATACGCCGTTGGTGGATAACCAAAAAACCGGAAAAGGAGGAAGTGGTGCACCGAAGTTGAGAAAAAGAAGGGCACCCTTACCACCCCGAAATTTATTAACCTATAAATTCACGAGGGGTTGACCAGAAAAGAGGCGGGGAGACGGCAAATGACAGGGGGCCTCTCCCTAAGTACTATTCGGGACACCTGTTTGTATTTAACAAAGGACTTTATTGAAAGAACAGGGGGGGGAGGAGAGAAACAGGGGAACCGGAATGAAAAAAGAAAAAAGGGACTAAGGGGGGGATGAGACCACAGGTAGCCGAAGAAAACCTTTTAGAAACAAAAAACAGGCAGCCTTATGCCTTGGACATGACAAAAGGGTGGAAAAGGGACAAAAAAAGTGGGGGAAGTCCAAGGTTAGACATTACCGTTCTGGTACCACTCAAAAAGGGCAAAAGGGAAAAAAGCAAAAAAAAAATCTTTGGGGGGAGAAGGGGGGGGTGGGGTGGAGGTCCACAGGATGTTTTGCCAATTGACCAAGGAAAAAAGGGTGCGCAAAGTACGCAATGCAAGGGGGTGGGGGGGAAGTCAACCTCCATCCAAAAAAAAGATAGGAACGTGGGGGGCCGTAAAGAGGAGAAGGGGGGGACGGGGGTTTGAAAGGTTGAAGGAAAGCGTTGGAAAAAGGGGGGGAACGATCGCATGTCATGCAGGCTCTCCTCCTTTTAAAACAAAAGCTTTCAAAAACCACGTGGAGAACAAAAAAACTTCAGGGTGCAGGTGAAAACGACATGAAGGGGGGAACGGAAAAAAAAAAAAGGGAAAAAAATGGGCGTGCAGTGGGGGGAAAAAGGGAAATTCTCAAAAGGGCGGAAACTGCAACATGAAATTAGCCGCCCGGTCCACAAGTTCTTCATACACTGCAGGAAATAAAGAAGTGCGGGAAGGAACAAAGTTTGAGAACAAACACTGGGGGACGCACCGGGCTTTCAAAAGAGAGCAATTTTCACAGTGTGACGGGTCGTCAAAAACGACTGTAAAACCAAACAGGAAAACGGAGTACATACAAATAACGGTTTGGGAAAAGAAACCCAAAAGGCATGAAAAAAAACGCCAATGGGGGGGGGGAAAACTAATCTCACCCGGCATGGTTAATTAAGGGGGGGGGTCCTCGTAGCCTTGTTGAGGTGGGTTAATTCCAAGAATTCTTAAGATCAGTTCGGATCAAACAAACTAAAAAAGTGGGGGGGAGCACAGGACTCGGAGGGAAAGAAGGACCATAAACGGAAAGGATGATCCTTCGATAAACTTTCGGGTTTGGGGGGGAAAAAGAAAAAAAGGGAAACATAGGCCCTGAAAAAAAAAAACACTTGGCAACCGCTGTGGGGGGGAAAGCAAAACGGGGGAAAAAAGAGGAACCATACCACAAGGACATAGTGGTACTGGTCGCTATAGCATTTTATCGGAACTTAAAAAGCGGGGGGGGGCCGTTCTCCTACATCTGAAAGTGGGAAACCAATGTGGGGGTAGGTGGATCCAAAAAAAGGGCAAATCACATTTTTTCCTACAAAAAAGGCCAAATTATCCTAAAGGCAACAGGGGGGACAAGGAAAAAGTAAAAAGGCAGGAGAAATTCAAAAGGCTTGGAGGGTGACCACTTGAAGGAGGGCTTCACCCATCCCTCAGTGGTGGGGGGGACTGAAGGAGGGGGGGGGAGGAAGGGGAGAAAAGCGGGCCGTGCCCGGTTGTGGGGTTAACGATTTCGTCAGCTCAATACAAAGGCAAAAAAAAAAAGTTCGGAGTGGCATAATGGGTTCCAACTTACATTTGTTGGGGAAGCTCGGGGGGGGGGGAGGGGTAAGGTACATAGGGGCCCGGGGGGAATACAGCGCCAGCGTGGAGGGGGGTTGAAACGGGGTTCCCCTCATAATGTGAAACCCGTCCAAATGTTGCGACCGCCGGGGACGTTAAAGTCCTGCGCGTGGAAAAGTAAACGAACAAAGGAAAACTGTCGCCAGCCAAGGAACAGCCGGCACACTTCAAGAAAAACGTTGTGGACGGGAGGCAACCAGTTTTGTAAAGGAGGGGTCGTGAAAAATACGTCAAATGGGTTTCGAAACAAAACACTATATGCATGGGGGGTCAGGAGAAAAGGGGCCACAAAACTACTGGGTTTTTTGGGAAACGAAAACGTCAATTCTTGATTTTCTAGTTGTTGTTGGAAAAAACCGTCGCGGCTCACGGCCAAAGGGGGGGGAGGGGGGGGGAAGACGCAGGGGAATTCACAAAAAATGTCATGGGGGAAGAAGCAGGAGGTTCAGGGTTGGAAAAAAACAAATCCGCCGAGGGGGGCTGAGGACCTGCCCTGACAAAAGCAAGGGGAAAGCCCTTCCCAGGAAAATAAAAAAAAACGGGAAAGCAACGCCCCAGAAAAAGAACACTTTTGACCGGGGGGAGGGGTTCAGGTGGGAAAAAGGGGGGGGGCCCCCGCCGAGCCAACGGACCTAAAGGGACCACCGAAAAGACCTAAAAAAAAAAAACAGCAAAACAACGGAGGAGAGGGGAAGATAGAGAATGGGGAGGGGATGAAAGTGGCGCGACTGCCAGGAAAAATTTAAATAACTGGCAACGTGGTTATTGGGGACTGGAAAATTAAGTGCCTCAGGGGGCCCAAGGGACGGGGACCTTTCGTGCAAAAATTCCATTTAAACGCAGAGGGGGGGTGTGGGCACCATTACTAAGATGATACAAGAAACCTGATGACATTTTTGGGTAAAGGAAGGAGTCAGAAAGCAAAGCCGGGGAAGCCGCCGATACTGCTCAACCAACTATAAAAAAAGCAATTAAAGTATGGGGGAGTCCCAAAAATAGGTGGCCAAAGGCAAAGGGGGGGGAAAGGGGGGCATTCAAAGGGAAAGGGGGGTTAAGAACCCAATGGATCAGGAATGGCCCAGGCGAATCAACAGGAGGAAGTAACTCCCGCACACCAGCCAGTTGAAAAAATGAAAAAGCGTTACTTGGGGGACAAATAAAGCGAGTTCCTGAGTTTAGCCTATGGGAACCGTACAGAAGGGGGGAATACTGAAAGGAATTCGGTTTTTGGACACAGGTTACAACAAAAAAGGGGTTCACAACAAGAGGGAACAACGGGGAGGGGGGAGGGAACAAGTTAAAAAACTTCCAGAACCTATGAAAAAGTATCTCCAGAAAAAAAACACGATTGGCGCCATTTATCCGAGCCACGAGAGAATGCCTGGCTTGAGATCGGGATACCCTACAACCCTTCAGCAGCGGCGAAGAACAAACTCCAAAAAAGCAAGGAAAACTTGATTGGTGAATCATGAAAAGGGGACAAGGAAAACCCTGTGTGCTCAATTGAGGGAGAGTAAGGTAAGACAAAAATCAGCATGGGGTCGATGACAACAATGAAAAAGTGGGGCAAATGGAAAAAGATGAAATAAAAAAGTGACCAAAGGTAAGAAGGAAAAGACAAGAGTATCTCTGAAACGGGGCTGAACTAGTGGGGGAGTGAAAAAAGAAACGGTAAGAGGGATGAATGTTCAAATTGTTTGTTCAAATGGGTGTGTGTGGCGTGTCAAGCAACAAAAGAAAGACTCTGCCCATTCTCCCGTTGGGGGGAACACACAAAGGAGGGGCCCATGCACAGGTCCTCCAGTTCAAAGCCACAGGGAGCACTCTTGATGGGTAAAAGAGCACAGGACCACAGCGGTAATTCCAGAAAAAAAAATGCAAGAAAAAAAACGATCTAAATGAAAAGGGGTCATTCAAAATTTAAAGGGAAAGGGGCAACTGGGCGTAGAAAGAACGGGGGGGAAAAGAACCGGGATGTGGACAACCGAAAAAACAAAACATGGGGGGGGATGGGAAAAATGCTGGGGGGGTCAAAAATTGGGGGAGCCGTCTGGACCGCACTCAACGGGGAAAAAGAAACCGCTGGGGTGGGGGCCCAGAAGGGAAGTGAAAGGGGAAAAGGCAAGTTCCAAAAACCAGGACTGTGGAAGGTGCCGATCGGCAAGTGCCACATGTTCCTGAAGGGACTAAGAAAACAGGTCAACACACTGAAAGAGACTGTAACAACCAGAAAAAAAAGGGACAGTTTGAAGGTAAAGGAGTCTGTGGAAGGCAACCGAGGTGGGAGATCACCTCCCGTGGGCACAAGCTTGGTACAGGAAAGGGAGTGAGCAGCGCAAAAAGATGCGACCAGAAAAAAGAAGAGATTCTGAGTCCACCCTCAAAAGTCACACTACGCGCCGATAAGATGGTGATAGGGGAGAACCAAATAAATTGGTGACGAACGTAAACTGTAAACAAAGTGTGGGGGGGGGGAACCAATTTGAAAAAAAAGAGGGGGTCAACAAGGGGCCCTTCCCACCCCAAACACTAAAAAAAAGGATTGTGTCTTGCCTTTGGGGGATACATGGGGGTTAAGCCACGGGGTGAAAAAATTGACTTAAAAATGTGGGGGGGTGGGCCGCAAGGCATTGGCCATGGAACAAGCCTTCCTGGTGGGTGGGGGAAACTGTGGGGGGAGGCCGAATCAGTTGGGGGGGGGGGGACTCATGACCTCAAAAGACTTTGTATCAAAAACCTGGGCCGGGTAACCATGCCAAGTTCCCAAGGGGAGGAGACAAAAACGTGGCATTCAGAAGTCGGGGTGGAAATCAAAAAACGGTGGGGAAGAACCAGAAGTGTAAGAATCAAAACTCCCAAGGCGAGGGCCACGCCCCCACCCCCAAATTATTCTGCAAAAAAAAAAAAAGAGAGGGGAACCCCTCAAAGCAGAATATGGGTAAAGGTTTCTTGGAAGGTGGGGGGCCGTGCAGACAAAAGGAAAAGGTCAGGAAAGGATTTGGGAAAGTCGGTATCAAAACGCAGTGAGAAAGTGGAGGGGGGTCAAAAAAAATGCATTGTTCCAGTTATCGTGGGGAATCAAGAGAACGTGGGGAATTACCATTCAGGGGTGGTTTGTGGGGGGGTTCACAAGATTGGGGGGGCATGGGTTGTCAGAAGTGGGAGGAAAGTTGGACATTCAGGGGGGGCACGCGGGGGCAAGTGCTGCAAACGTCCCTCTGAGGGGACCGAGTGGCGGGATATTACAGGGTTACAAGAGGCATGCTGGAAAGTTGCGAACCGTCAACACGGGGGCGCCAACCAAGGACAGGGCGACGCACGAATGTGGGGTCTTCAACCAAGTGGAAAAACACAAGGTGGAAAAAAAAAAAAAAAACAAAAAAAAAAAAAAAAAAAAAAAAAAAAAAAACAAAAAAAAAAAAAAAAAAAAAAAAAAAAAGATGTGAATGAACTAGAGGACCACAGTGTGGCCCGCCAAGGAAGATCTTCCCAAACACAAAAACAATGAGGATGTATGGAATAGATATGTGGGGCGGGGGGAAAGGGTGTAATGGGTAGGGGACAAGAAAAATAGTCACCAGGGAAAGAGCGCCATTAATGCTCTTTAAAAAAAACGTAGGCAAAGTTTGGGAAACGTGTCGACACAGTAAATAAACAAAACAAAGATGGAAAAAAAAGGAAAGGAATAAACAGCACTAGATCCAGAGCGGGGGCGAGCATTTCAACATTAAAACCAAAAGTGAAAGATCCAATAAGAAATGACAAAAAGGAAAACAACCCCAAAGCTTCAATCACCACGACACTAACTGGAAGCGGAAATTCGAAACTCCATATTATTGGTATAAATCAAAAGGGAACGGAAAAAAATGAAAAGCAGGGGTACACCCAAGCAGGACCAAAATCAGAGAAGACCCAAAAAAACAACTGGCCAAAGTCTTGGGCCGTAGGGGGAAATAGGACCAACAGTAAAGGTAACCAGCAACCCTTTAAATGAAAAAAACGAAGAGCACCCGATGACAAGAAGGGAATGAAAAGAAAAGAATGTAAACGGGCCAAGAGAGGGCCCTCTTCTTAAAAAAGCAGCAAAGATCATCAAACGGGGGGATTACCAATTTATGATCAAAAAATGGCGGCGAATCACAGAAAGAACCGAAAGGGGGAGGAAAAAGGATACAAGTCTATGATGAACAAAGGCTCTAAGAAAAAAGTGTGGAAAAAAATTGCAAGCTGGAAAAAAAGGCCAACAAAATTTGGCCCAAAAGCACAAAAAAGGGGAAAAAAAATGGGTGAAAATGGGTGGGTTTCAATTACTGTTGGGGGTTGCCACTCCATCACATGGAAAAACCAACACAATCTTTTGTGCGAAAGGGTGGGGTAGGCCCGTGGTGTTACAAGATTTTCCTTGGAAAAAAAAGGGGGGGGACACAGCAGGTAAAAGGACAAACTTGGCAAAAGGATTGGGGTGGTGATCAAAAAAAAAGAAAAAAAAAAAGGAAGAGAAAGAATGCGTAGAAAAAATTGATTCATTCAGGGGGTGTCAAGGGAGTGGAGCATTTGAAGTCTCATGGGAAAAAAAAAAGGAAATTTCAAACGGCTCAAATCAAAGGAAAGAAAAGAGGGAACAATGGAAAGCAAACAAAAAACACTGGGGAGATCCCCCAAAAAAAGAGGTCACCGCTTGTCAACCCCCGGGGACTCCAACGTTAAAATAAAAAAAGGAAAAAAAAGAACGGGGAGGAACGGAGAAAAGGAGGAATTGATACTTGAAAAATCAAAACGAGGAACCTGAACTGAAATGACGACCCTATGCGATAAAGAACCGTCCGGAAGTCTGAATTGAAAATTGTGGTTGGAAAGGTTAGGAGAAGGAAAACAACTTGGGCACAAGAGAGAAGGAGGATGGGACATAGGTTCGCTCTCGTTCCAGAAAACAGAGGAAAACACAAGGAACAAAAGTTCTTCAGTAAAATACCTGGGTGGAGAAAAAAGCGGGATTTTCAAACGAAACAAAAAACACGCATGACGAGAGCAAACAGACCGATAAGGGACGGGGATTCAGGGTTTTGGCAGGGAAAGTACCAAAACTCAGTGGGGAAAGTGAAATCATGCTGGACCGAGGTGCAGAGATCAAAAAGAGCTAAGACAAGTGTGGGGGGCCTGGGTCCAACTTAAGGCAGAGAAAAAAAAAAACATGAAACCAATCCCAGGAAACCGATAGTACGGGGGCCAGAAGAAATGTCGTGGGGTGGTTGCGAAAAGAGTGTCCAAACAGAGAAACCACAATTCCCCGGCTGAATGGGGAAAAATGGCCAAAAAGATTTCACCATAGTTGACCCAACGCCCGGTGGGGGGTCCCGAGACAAAAAGTACCCACAACTGGACTTTGGGTATGAAAAAACGCCTGTACTTCCCCCCTTCGGAGGCCATTAGGGAAAAAAAAGGGAGATACGGTGGTTCTCCAGAAATACCATTAGCCAAACAATGCGAAAAAAAACACCGACAAAATTCCCTGGGGGGAAATACAGGGAAAAAGGAAGAGGGAACGGAACAAGTTCATTGAAGAGAGTCCAAACACTTTGGGCCTTCCGGAAAGGGGCGTGGGGGGAAAAAATAAAAGGGGAGCACGGGGCAAGGGGGGGATGGTAAGCGCTGCATTTTGTTGAAAGTGATTTCACCAATCGAAGGCCCAATCTCGGGAACAGGAGCCTGGAGAATGTCGTCCAAGTCGGGGCTTGGTGGGGAAAAATCTGATGGTGACGTTTCAAAGGGAGGGCACCCCGTGAATAAAGCGCCCCATCAGGGGGGGGAAAAAACCATTGTAAACCCCCGTGGGTTACCACCAAAGAAGAAAAAGAAGGAAGGCGGGACGCCACGCGGAAAACGTTTTATCAATACACACACTGCGCGATGACCCTTACGGAAAAGGGACTGAAAAAACAATCAAGAAGGGCCGACAACGGCAGGGTTTGCGGAGAACTGGGGAAAGAAAAAAAAAAAAAAGTGTGGGGTTAAAAAACTTAGGGGAACTGTGTGGACAAGAATCGCAAGAAAACACTGTTTCGAAACAAACGGATAGGCAGGTGGTCGGCTAAGGGGGGGGGAACACTTTGGGGCGAACCACAGTCCTGCACGGTTTATCTTTGGGGGGGGTGGCTCAAAAATCGGACGAAAAACAAAAAATTGCCCTGCTTGGGGAACAAGGGCGATCAATTGCACGGAAGAAACAAACAAAGAGGCAAAGGGGAAGCAAAAAGCCGTGAAGGGAGGGGTGGGTAAAAACACAAAATGGGCGCTGGGTTCGGGTCGATGGGAACCAGGGACCTTCAGAAGGTCCCAACGGAAAGGAAAGCCGGAAAGCACCAAAGGTAACTCAATACCACGTGCCTAGTTGCCACATGGGGAGGAAAAAAAAACAGGGGGCAAAAAACAAAATACGCTGAAATGTCAAGGAAAAGGAAAGAGTCGAAAAAAAAACCAAAACGTATTATTATGAAAAAAGAGAGGGAGGGGGGAGGGGGGGGGGGAAAAAAGTGGGCACGCGACGTGCAGGGACACAAACTTGGTTGGATCCAAAGAATAAGGCAAGGGGGGAGAGGTGGCGGGCAAAAAAAAACGGGGCGCGGGTGCAAAATAAGGGGAAACTGAAAGGATTTAAGCTTCCCAGTGGGGGTTAAGAAAAAGAACGGATTTGTTGTTGGGCACACAAGGACAGCTTGAAACGCACAAAAACTCTGAAGTTGTTGGTACGTGGACCGGGATCAAGCCACGAGGCATGAGCCAGGGGAACCTGAGGCACTAAACACCAAAACAAATAAAAAGATGAAAAAATTACTTTTTCTCCAAGGTCCGTGGAAAGCGAGTGAGCGTGTGGGTGTGTAGAACCCATGGGGACGCGATTGCCCACAGGGGAAAGAGGGAAAAAAAGGTGGGGAGAGGGGCCCATCCAAAAAAAAAAAACCGGGGCTTGCTGTGCAGTGGATTTCAGCGAGGGGGGGGGAAATGCCGTACTTGTCAAGGGACAGACGGCACTAAGGGAAACGGGCAGCGTGGGGTAACTTACGCGTTCGTGCTTGGGGGGGGCACGGGTAAAAAACAATGGTCCCGCGACAAAAAGGATTAAAAAGTCAAAAAACCGAATACCTGGCCTATCTCATGCCAAAAAAAAAAAAACTGAAGAAAAGGATCCAAATCAGAGGGAAGAGGGAGCTCTGAAGAAGAGGGGGGGTAAGAAACGGCAAAAATCACGGTTATTCTCTCAACCCACCTAACAGGATTCAGCTAAAAGAAATGGGTGAAGCCCAACCTTAGGAAAAGGAAAAGTAAGATCCTAAAACCCTGGGGCAGGGGCACAATAAAGTAACATTGAATATTACGGGCATGGGAGAGGGGGTCTTGTGGTGCCATAAAGCTTGGGGGGGCGAAAAAGAAAAATGTCCTGGGAAGGGGATAAATAAAAATTGAAGAGGGGGAAAATCTTGACAAGGAACCAAAACGCGAACACCGGGGGGTGAAAAAAACGCTTTGAAGTTAGTTGGACAAAATAGACGGGAAAGGAGTTGCTTCAAAAAGCGGGGGTTTGTCGCTTGGGGGGGGAAAAAAGAATGGGGTGAGTTTGTCAGCCAAAAAAAAGAAAATATCGGGGGAAGGAGTCAAAATCTGGAAAAAAAAGGAGGGGACAGGGGCTCCTCCGAGAGTGCCAGCGGAGCATTCAGTGAGGAAGAAGGCACAGGGGAAGGGTAAAAATGGTGTCAGGGTTCCCACCAGAGCTACAACAAAAAAGGGGAAGGCAATTACAGAACAACCTGGGAAGACTCTTTTGAGGGGGAAATTGTGAGGGGGACAATCCAAAAAAAAAACTGGGGGGGAAAAAAAAAGGGTGGTAGGTGAACGCAAAATGGTCAAAGGGGGGGTTGTTTACGCTTATGGACGAACTCGTTAAAAAGGAAAAATCAGGATCGATTGGCCCCGGACACAAGGGAGAGGGAATGGACATGTGTAAAATGAAGGGAAATTCCGGGACGGTTATAAAGTTGCAAGGAAGGAGGGACATTTCCATTGCAAGGGGGGGGGGGGGAGGAGATGGCAGTCCGCACACTGAGATGATAACTAAGACCAGGACCAAAAAAAGGGGGGGTGGTACAGTTGGGGGCGTTTCCTGAAGGAACGTTGAGGGGGAGGAAACGGGAGTGTGGGGATCTCTCCCGTGGAAGGAAAGCGGGGACAAAACGGTCAATGAAGGGATCATCATAAGGAAAGGGCGACTAAAAAGCCTCCTGTACGGATAAACAACAGCCTAAAGAACGCATACGGCAGTGGACAATCGATGGATGGGTATCACCACAAACGAGTCCAGGTCGGGCAAAGTGCAGGAAAGCACATTGGGGGGGGGATAACGTGGGAAATTCTTCACCCGAAAAAGAGAAAAATAGGTGTGTGCTTGGAAACCTGGGGATGAAAGGAGGTTAAAACAAGTATGAAAATTGGACTTCAAAAGGGGGCAGGTGGGGTGACATGGCCCACGGGCCTGGGGGGGGGGGACAAACAAAAAGTTGGTGGCGGGCGAGCAAACGTGGGGGAACATCCTCGAGTGGGGGGGTCCAGGGGGAAAAAAACGAAACCGGGACGTGTTCAGCTGGGGGAGCGCCGCCACAACTGGATCAGAAATGACTGGATCACACTGTTGAATAGCGTGCAAATAACTGGGTATAGAGCACAACGACCCACTCTTTGTCGAGATGGAACAGACTGCGAGGAAACCTCAGCTATCTGTACTTGGGGGGGTGGGGAAAAGGGGGCCTCTTAGGAATAAAAAAGGAAAAAATGTTTTTGCACTGGCGGGGTTACAAAAAAACGAGGGTATGTGCAAAACCAGAAAATGGCGTATCAAAATTGTGACTTTGTCGTAGAGGTAAGACTATTGACTCTCGACAGGGGGGGTGGGGGTGCAGAAAAATTTGTGGGGGGGGAGGGGGGTGACAACTCAAAGGGTATCACTGCGGGGAGGGGAAAAAACGGAGTGGAAGGTAGCAGCCTGGATAGCACTGTGGCGGGACTTGACCTTCAGGGCGGTCGGGGTCGGTTTGCGCAAAAGCCCAGGGGGAGCAAAAAAAAAACGAGAAAAAAACAGTGCATGACTCCGGTCCACACCAAGTGGTGTCCAACCAACAAGGGGGGCGATCAAGGGGTCTGATTTGACTCAGGATAAGGTAAACTCCAGTGGCCAAAAAGCACTAATCTG
>Ga0179593_1423990_pt1 | contig 11452 bp, 11 predicted proteins | sample CZODoug2_1_08_16_FD_185931 | JGI IMG/M metagenome (GOLD analysis project Ga0179593, IMG submission 185931) | Vadose zone soil fungal communities from Angelo Coast Range Reserve, California, USA - CZODoug2_1_08_16fungal (PacBio error correction) | ecosystem: Environmental > Terrestrial > Soil >...
ACAAAGGAAAGGTGACAGTTACTATTCACTCTAACGAAGAGAGGGCAGGCAGAAGGAGCCGAAGGGCTAATATGAGAGGAGTCGACACTTACCTAAAGCTTACCGGGAGTATGAGGAGAGGTAAAAAAGAAACAAAAACAGGAACCAAAAAAGGCGCTTTTAGATGTGAGAGAATGCGCGAATCTGAGTTTAGGAGGAGGTGTTCAACTTAATACCCTCGAAGAACGATGATTGGCAAGAGTAAGGGAAGGAAACAGCAAGCCATCAAGAGGGGGTCGATGGAAAAGGAGTCCGGAGGAGGTTTGAAAGTTAAGCTTTCTCAATGAAAACGGCTCTAAAGGAGGAAGGAAAAAAAATGCTTCGAGCGGAAAAGGGTTCACCAAATTCCGATAAAGAAGATGCCGCCGCGGGTAGAAGAAAGAGGAGGACTACGGCGATCCATTCGGCGGACCGGTCCAAAATAAGAGATGGCGAATACGATCTGGGGGCCAATAAAAGCGAATTAGGTTAAAAACTAATTTTGAAGGCGCGACGCGATTCGTAGTAGAGGAGTAAGAGAATGGGGTCATGTGGCACAGGGGTCTAGGAAGCATAAAGAGAAACGGAAAAGCTCCCTGGGGGGGTGGGGGGGGGGGGGGTGGGGGGGGGTTGTGTTGGGGGGGGTTTTGTTGGGGGGGGGGGGTGGTTTGTTGGGGGGGGGGGTGGGGGGGGGGGGGGGGTTGGGGGTTTTTGGAGTTAAAAAAACCGAGATGGCAAGATGAGGGGCCGAACTAGGACTGCCAGAGGGCCAACGCTGGACCCCCAAGACACAAACCCCACACCATCTCTGCATGGGGCCAATCTCGTCATGCTTTCCTCTAAGTTCGAATGATGCGTCTTTCACCGAGAAGGCTTACTCGTAGCTTACGGTCCTTACCCTAGAAGCGTGAGACTCTAGATGGAAGGAAACTCAGGCTGGAAAGTAGAAAAACTATTTATGACACGTCAAAAAACGCGGGGAAGGAAGGGAGATAGGGGGCGGGAGAACTTCTAGAGATGGAGGACGAAGGTATCTACGAGTTAGACTTATGCCTTGCTACTTAATGTAGAAAGAAAATAACAGGCGACATATGAAAAGTGGTATAAACATGCGCGAGAAAGAGATAGACTCGCTTCGAAGATCGGTTCTCGGAAGATTTAATAGAGACGCAAGCTTGGGGGAGCTGTGAAAGGGCGCATGGGCCCGACGACAGAAAGACGCGAAGGGATAAACAAGAGGCCGCAAAACGACCGGAGCTAAACTCAACCAAAATTTACAATTCAAGGAAAAAGGAGGCCCGGAAAAAAGGGAACAACATCAGGAGCCACAGTAGTCTAGGGTTTCGTATGCCTTAAAGCAAAAGGCCTGGGGGGGGGTATCTCTTGCAATGGTAAGCCTCGAGATCAAACCGCGGTACGGCGGAGGAGGGCTATAGTACGAGAAGCAATCACGCGAGTCGAGAGCAAGAAAAGGGGAGAGGCTTAGAAGAAGGATTGTGGAATCCTGTCCTCCAGACCTCGGGACTCCGGGGAAGGACCGGAGGGAAACCCTAAAGATAGGGAGTGCTTATTTGGTTAGGAGTGAGATCAGTCCTTACATTCGCTGGGTCAAGGGAGCGGGCGCAGCGACGAAAAGAGCGAACAAACAAGAAATGGGTCAAGCGGAAAAACCGGGGACCGTCGGAGAGCAAAAAAAACCACGTCATTGTGAATCAGCGGAACCATAGGGAATGAGGGGGGGGAACTAAGATGGTCATTTTCTCCAGGGTTTTAGTTAACGAAAAAGAACTCAAAAGGGCGGGTCAAAAAGCAGGCGAGCAGGTCGGAGATAGGAACTTGCGAGTTTAGCTCTGGGTCGAGGTAGAACTAAAGAAAATACTTCCGATGTATAACGAGGTTTTAGAATCTACAATTATAAGCCCAGGACAGGACCGGGGGGAACCGAAGGCGTCAAATCACAGCAGGACTGGAATCGCGGGGGGAACCGCTTTTAAAGCCAGGATGGCCGATTTTGGTCCAAACTATGGGCCGAGAAGGAAACGGGGGAAAAAGAAGGGGGGGAATCGCGGGGGCGAAAGCTAAAAGGCAATAGCATTGGACGATCGCTACACAAGAATAGCGGGTCTTGAGACGCAGCCATCACGGACAAGCGACGGGGGGGTGCTCGTCGAAGAGGTGGCGTCACTTATCGGGAATAGGGGGCGATGAAAGGAGGAACGTAAGGAGCCAAAAAGTCGGGGAGGATCTGTCGAAGGCCTCATGGCAGTAACCGAAAAGTGGCAGTCACTTGAAAAGATCACATAGCCGAGTAGGAAACCCGCACAGATCGGGCAAGTAGGAGGACCTCGAAAGCTTGGTGCCAGGTTGGAACGAAAGGAGGCATGACTAAGGAAATAAAACGCGAATGACGAAACGGGATACGAAGAGGGGGAAGGACATCAAGATGAAACCGCATGAGCCGCAGCGCGTTTGGCGGCGGCGAGAGAGAGAGTTCTCAATCCGGCGGTGACAAAGAGAAAGACTCACCAATCACATCGTGAGGGGGAAAACCGCGGACAGCAACAGTTTTGTCTTATTTGTGAACCGACGGGGTAGAGGAAAGACGAAGCCCGGGACTTAGAAAAGGCGCGGCCGAACGGAGGTTCGGCAATGCTTATCGAAAAGGAAAAGATTTCTCGGAGTTCACTCTTGGCACGCCGGCCGGCGAGCTAGGGAAAGGACCGAGGTCCACTGGACTGGACACAAGCAAGAAATTGGGGGAGGGGAACGACATGAAATCTGATGCAAAAGGAGAAAAAATGACTGCGGACCGAGGAAATCAGAAGGAAGGGCACGAGGGGGGAGGAGAGAAACACAAAAAAGTAGTAGTAGAAAGATTCTCTTTTCGGCAAAGAGAGGGGAGGGGGGACGATCTATCAGGAGGGGGGGGCTTTTCAGCCCTAGTGAATGGCTGGGTCAAATGCGAACGTGAGACATGGGGCAAGGAAAAAAAATTCGGGGGAGGGTCTGTCAGGAGAGACGGTCCGAAGGGCCACAGCGCACGGAAGAAGTCAACGGGTGCTATAGAGGCGCAGGGGAAGAAAAAATTTTCTTCAGACACTTGGCAACGAGGGGGAGGGCGCCGGCAGTCTTGCCCAGATATGAAAGAAAAAGCTCGGACGGGGAACCGAAAGTTTCTTGGAAAGCCGTAAAAACGTCAACAGGGGGGTGGCATTGGAATAGGGGAGGGGACGTGGAATCAAAAAAAATGACGATGCGCTGGAAACAAAAAGGGTGAGAGGGCAGGCAAAACGACCCCTAGCTAGGGTCCTTTTCAGGCGGGAAAAAGTGGATAGAGAAAAAACCAAGATCGCTCTATCTGATGGGGGGGGGTGAAGGCGAAAAACCTAGGTCGAGTTCAGCCAAGGGGTCGCTATTGCACGGACTTTTTCCCTAGAGAGGTCTTGAGGATTCATCAACGGCAGTCGCGGTTGGGTATTGGAAGGGGGGGAGAAGGAAAGAGGAACGCACTCATGATGTCTTAGTACCAAAAAACCTATCCAGAATCTCGTCTGCTTTCTGCTTTTCCATCCTCCCTCCTACAAGAGATAGAGTCCGGGCCTTGCTCGTCCAAACCTCTGAGGTCTGGGCAGGGAACTCCTACCCGGTACCGTAGTATGTACGCAACTCGGGAGGAACGACATAGGGTCGAAGTGAGATCTAATAAAGGAGGGTATCGAACTCTCTTCAGGAGACCAAGCGTCTTCAGGGACCTCAAGATTAGGACATCGAAAAGAAGGGTCAGGCGACACAAGAGGACGCGGTCGCTTACCATGCCCCTTGAGTGACGGGGGCTCGGCTATTTTGAAAGAAAAGCAACTGAAGATCCCCGGGGCCAGAGGGATACGTGTTCTCGGGTGGCAAAAAACACAAAGATCTGGCTGGGGATTAACCTCCTGGCCGGTATTGAAAGAGAGAGAGAGCTAATCAGAGGACCTATGGGGCCTGGCGTGGGGATCGGTGAAAGTGGTTCCATCAGCAAAAACCTGGGTTCGGAAAAGTCACGAAAACAATCTTAGGAACCTAAGGAAAAAAAGCAGAGGGGGACCACCGCTGTCAAGGGGGGGAGTCCGCAACCATGTAAATCCCAATTTGTCTACACCTGGAGGGGGCATCGAGCTGTCCCGGCTCAGGAAAAGGGGGGCGGGTTGGGGGAAAAAGGGGGAACCCTTGGAGGTTTCCATGCGCAAAATCACTTCAGGGACGAAGAAACAGCCACGGGAAAAAAATCAACAAACGAAAAAAGAAGCGTCACGATCTGGCTTGTGGCTTTTTTCAGGTTGAAGCAGCGAAAGGGGAGACAGGGGGGGGGGTCACTAACGGATAAAATAAGGCGCGACGTGCTTGTTTACTGCGCTCGTCCTCGACGCTAGAAAGACGAAGAACATCAGAAGCCGATGCGCGGGTTAGGGGAAAGTCGAGACGCGTGAAATGACCGAAGGAGAAAATATCTCTCATACATCATAGTCCCCATCAGAAAAAAACAAACGAGAGCAGAAAAAAGAAGAGGCGAGGGGGGGGGCTAGAGAAGTAACCATTTCTCTTCTGGAAAGAGGTGGACCATGGCGGTGTTGTCAAAGCAACGGGGCGGAAACGGAATGTGTTTTATGATCAAGGAGAGATGTCTGACGTCAAAGGCAGGACAGGGAGGAATAACCTGTCAACAGGGAAACCGGGGGCGGCTCGTGGGCAAAGCCGCGCTTCTTGGCAACAGTAGTAAAGAAATCGATGAAGATCGACGAAATGGCTCAAAACACTGCGCGACATCGGCAACTAGGTAGGGCTTTCTAAAAACCAAAAAAAGCAGTCAGGAGACGCGAGAAAATAGGAACGATCGATAGGAGGGGCCGTCTACTCACCCGGTGCTCGAAGGCAACAAAGGCAGAACCTCAAACAAAAAAAGAGAGTTAAAGAGGAGCCGGGAGGACGCAATCTAAGATACATCTAAATCGGAAGGACGTCAATCGAGCTCGGGATCAGGGGCGCTGTCCTTTTGACCTGACTCGATGAGGGCGCTGAACGATCGGGGAGAGGGATGAGGAAGCTTAGGCCTTAGGGCCTGCTTCCTATAGGTTGGAAGAAGATCCTGAAAGTCACGGTAACGGCAGCAGAGGCTCCGAATCTGAGAAACTCTGGGGGAAATGGGCAACGAGCGAAATTACTAACCGGGCGCTCAATAAAAAGAGGACGCGGAAGTCCAAAACACGGGGAAACACCGGAAACTGGGTACGAAGGGAGAGGGGGAGGAAGTCGGCATGATAAGGCAAGTCAGATGGAAAAGGGGGAGGGCTCATGATCGAGGTCCTACCTCATAGGCAGATATCAGGTACAAGAAAAGGGAGGGGAAGGGACCTTAAGTGGAAAAAACGACAGAGGCCGGGGACATAGGGCTCCTCTAATCGGAGATTCGTCGCGAGCCCTCGGGGGGGGGAAACTGAATCAAGATAGAGAAAAGCTTTCAAAAAAAAAAAATCCGACATAGACTAACAAAAAAATGTTTGCTTCTTGGAAGGCGGATTCATTGGAGAAGCGAGAAAGAAGAAGCGGTCTCGAGGGGGAATGGCAGCTAAAAGAAGCAGCGAAGAAAGGACCAGCGGCAAGGGAGGAAATCGAGCACCAAAAAGAAAGAAATCGCTTATCTTTCGTCGTCCGATAAGCTAAGAAAAACTGGTAAGCGTACGGGGTCGTGCAGCGAAAACCAGCAAGGGGGGAGGCCGGCTTTGCGATCAGCGCGAAGAGGCGCGGAGTTCTCTTAACGCGGACCGAGGAAGGGGGAAAACAAAAAAGGGAGGAGTGAGGGATCGGGGCGCGGTCCAAGCGTGAATGGGGACACTCTCGCAATCTCGGAGCTGCCTAGGGAAAAGAGCTCCAATAACTTGGGTCTAGCTTCGACGCGAGCCACGGAAAATCAGCCATGTACTAGGACCTTATAAAAAAAGGGAAGCACAAAAAAAACAAATAAAGCGGGGAGGGGGGAAGGGGGCGGGGCGAGAAGGGGGAGTTCTTTTCGAGAAGGGGGAAAATGCGAAGACCAGACGGAGTCCCCAGGCTAAACAGGGGAATAGCGTGAAATCAACTGACGAGCCGCCGAAGCACGTCTTCTTGTGGAGAAGGATGTGCAGTCTGGCAACAGCGAGGGGGACAGTTCAAAAAAGACTCGCACTTGAAAAACGAGGACGCGAATGAGCCGGAGCTGGACCGGGGCGGGCGTCGGCTTCGTGCACGGCATTAACGTCTCATATAAGAAAACGCAGGCTCATGGCGGAAAAAAGGCTTCCAAACAGCGATCCATGAACGGAAACGGGAAAAAAAACAAAACCGGGGGGGGGAGGAAAGACGAGAGAAAATCACGTCGAATTCGCGGTGGACTACACTTGATGAAAAAGAAAAGATGAAAAGGGACGAACGACCGCAGAGGTTGGGCAGGGACCGGCGGAAAACAGGAGAGGGGCGCGCATGACGTGATTGCCTCGCCGAGGCTTGGCAAGAGGAGGCCTCGCACTAACGATACAAAGGAAAAAAGACTATAAAAAAAGTAGTCTGAAAAAAAAAAAAAACAGGGGGGGGGGGGGGGGGGGGGGGGGGGGGGGGGGGGGGGGGGGGGGGGGGGGGGGGGGGGGGGGGGGGGGGGGGGGGGGGGGGGGGGGTAGTTTTCCGCCGCCTCCCTCCTAGGTCCCCCCCTCTTCTAAAAAGGATATAAACTCGACGCAGAGAGAGCGAGTGGCAGCGGAAATTGCGGACTAAAAAAAACGCGATGTCACCGGAGCCGCGTGAGGAAATAGAGGGGACTTAAGGAAAAGGGATCACGGTCGAAAAAGCGAGAAGAGCGAGAATGGTAGCTCGCTGGACGCCTGCGGACGGGCCGCGCGGATGAGAGATAAAGAATTCAAGCTAACGATGCACCAAAAAGAAAAACGGGGGGATCGATCGGACTGAGGACGAGGCGTCCCAGGAAGGAGTGCAAGCCAAGAAGAAGAACAGGGAAGGGGCAGTCTCCTTGAGCCGAAGACAAAAGATCTCTCAGAGAAAAACTGAAAAGGAAAACCCCGTCGAAAAAGAAATGAAAAATCAAAGGCGAACCGGCAGCAGCTCGCCGAGAGCCAGTGAGAAGGGTAGTCTAATGCTGAACGCATCAAACGTGAAAAAACGGCGGTACATGAAGCGAAAAATAAACGATCAAAGAGAAAGCGACGATAAACGACGTAGAGCGAGATCAGCTAGGAGCCGGGGCGAAGGGAAAAGAATCTTTTTTCCTTCATTGGTACCCGTCGCAATCGGATCGGCGACGGAAGGGGAAACGCGACCAAAAAGCCAGAAGTGGGGGCCTGATTTGGGTCGGGCGGAGCTCGAAGGTCTGAGGCATCAGGAGGGGTGCGCTATAAGACAAGCGCGATCGGAAACAAGAGGAGAGTATCTTAACTGTTACCTTCATCTCAAAGGGAACAAACGTGAAAGTGGCGATCATCGTTACGGCTTGGAAGAAAAAGTAGCAAGGGGTCGACGTTGGCGAGGTCGTGACGAGGAGAAAAAAAGGTCTTGGCTCTAAATACACCACGATGTCCGAGGGGAGGAAAAGGACTTTTAGACTGCAAAAAACCTTCGGCGTGCCCGAAAGGACATTAGTGTGTGGCTCACGGACCAATTAATACCCTCAAGGCACGGGAAGCAGAAGACGGAGAAAACAGATCCTGTTATAAAGGTAGACCGGCGTGGACTCCCTCGTTAGGAGAATGGGGTCAGAAAGAGTGTTGAAGATTAGAAACCTACGACGGCTTAAATCTCGGTGATGCCTCCCAGTCTAGCTGGGGCGGGGGAAGACCCGTAGAGGAACTGCGAGGGTCTCTGCCGGATGGGATCTACGGCCAGGCTTTTGGACTCGGGAAATGTGGTTGAGATCAGGAAAATTGAGGGGATTTCGAGGCATCACGACATCCCCTTCAGATATCTGGTCCGAATTCATGCGTGACGGACCTATCACGTAACCTAAAAACATCGGAAAAGAGGAAAGCCAAAAAGTAGCAGTAGCGATTCCCTAGTGAGAAAACACAGCGGCAAGAAGTTCGCGCGCAGGGGAACGAAGGAAAGGGTCTCTATCGCAATAGGCTGACTTTGGGCGAAGGGAACGCATACGAATAATAAAAAAAGAGAATCGGGAGGTCTGCTATATCCGAAGTGGCAAGAGCTAAGCCGGGGGGTTGAAGACACAAAAAAGCGAACGACGATCACCAAAAGAGGTGAAGGGGGGGAACAGGGGGGAACTCGTAAGAAACCTTTGGGTTGGTAAACGGAGTGTAAAACTTCAAAAGTCAGCGGAGAGAAAGGCACGACGGGGGAAAAAAAAAAGTCGGACAGTGCGCCGAACTCGCCGGGGTTAAAAAAAAGGAACCGGTCCAACGTAGGTCTCGTCCGGGCCCGCGGGGCACCCACCTTCGATCTCTGACGAAAAGCCCGAGCTTCTGCCACGGTCGCACAGCGTCGAGGATTTTGGCAAAAGACATGAGCAAGAAGGAAACACAAAGAACGATCTGCCGCTCAAATCAAACTTAAGATGAAAAAACAAACTCAAAACAAAGGAGGAGGAGATAGAGAAAGAAAGGAAGGGGCCTGCAAAAGCGAGAGAGGAGATATTAGCAAGGGGGGTGCTGGACAAAAAGCTTTCATGGGAGTCGCACAAATCAAAGAAACCGGATGGGGGAAGGCTGGGGCGGTTCTTCGAGCTACGAAGGGTCCGCTCGCCCCTCTTTCAAGACGTATGGAAAAGTCCGTGCTAGAGGGAAATGACCGAACAGACAGCAGGTTTCGGACCGACGGTGACCGACAGATGGAGCAGAAGTCGTGCCCGAGAATCCGCAAGACTCTCACTACGGGGAAAAAGAAGAAAAATTTTCTTTTACGCTGAGGGAAGTGTCCCCTTCGTGGTGATCGGGAGGGGGGGAGGAGCTGTGGAGAACACAACGAGGGAGCAAGTGCAAAAATCGTATCAACAGACACAGAGCTCCAGGCGAGGAATGCGTGATCGCGATGAGCCGATGAGCGTTTAACATCATAGAGGAAAAGGATCAGGGAAAGGGGTTGGGCCGGAGACACGCAGAGGAGGGAAAACGGCAAAAAGTGTGGCTCGGCAAAGCCTCAGAAGTGAGATAAGGTGCGGGAGAGGAGTGTTGATACGGTGAAGGGGAGAAAAGCAAGAACGAGGAGGTGCGGCGGGAACCAAGAAGAAAATAGTATGAATGCTTCAGTCGCGGGCATCGACGAGAACCTAGGAAAATGGGGCAACTAGAAGGGGGGGGACGAGAACCGCCCAAGGTCCGAGACACCCGAGGCGCGCAGTCTAGCGACGAGATCGTATGTTGCCTATCTCTGAAGACGGCGTCAGCTTTTCAAAAGGACAGGGGGTCGTAAAAAAAAGGAAGAGGAAAAGCTCGTAGAAAATCGAAAAGACGGGGGGGGGGGAAGGTACACGCGGTCAGGGAAGGGCCCGCATGTGACTTCTCGAAATTGGACCATTTCCGATGTCGAAAACAAGAGGGAGAAGGGGTAAAACGGTTAAACACACGAAGAGAGAGGTTGTCGGGACCTGAAGGAGGCGCTATAAACCTGAGAAAAACGAAGAGGAAGAAAAAACGCGTGCAAAAGAGGGGAGATGCCGGCAGCCGTCTTTAGTAGAGTACACGACCACAGAGGAGGGAAAAAACGGCGAAACAATCGGAGTCCAATGGACCCGATTAGAACCACCGTTATCTCAAACACAAGTGTGAGGAAAAGAAAGCTGGAAAGTTCGCTGAAAGTCAGGGTCGTGAAACGTTCCTACTCGAAGGGGTGAAAAAATTGAGCACATCAAATGGGGGAATGGGACCGCCCATGAAATCGAGAAAAAAGAAAAAGACAGGCAAAGCACATAGGAGGGCCGTTCAGTGCGGAAGGAGAAGAAAAGAGGCTTTTCGCGTAGTATACAAACAAGCGAAAAAGCGAGACGGGGGGATGAGAGGAGGAGAAGTATAGCGCTCAGAGAAAAAAAGGATCTAAGAGAAGCCGATGATTACTGGTTTCCGCGGCGCGTCTCTTCCAGGGGAAAGAGCGCGGGAAGACGGAACGCGGCAGCGAAGAAAACCCATGAGACGCGATCACGGGAGTAGACTTTCGGAGAGGCTTCGGAGGGAACAGGTTCAAGGAAACGGGACATTTCTGGTGAGAAAAAAAAAAGGGGTGCGGGAATCGGCATTGTTTTGGATACCCGGAGGCAGCTTCTGGTCACTGACTGGGGCGCAAAACCTGGCAAAGGGCGAAAAAAAACGAAAGAGAAGCTGGGAAAATGTCGCAATCGACGAGAGATATACTGTAGCGGGCGACAAAAAAAGAAATAAGGGGGGGGGAAATCTGGATCTCTATAAAAGGCAAAAAAAAAAAAAAAAAAAAAGAACGAGCAGAAGGCAAGTCTACCAAGATCGTCGCTGTCTCTTCGAAAGCTCGAAAGATCGGGGGGGGAACTACAACTTCATCAAGCACCATACCCCCTCGTGCTCAACTTGTTGAGCGGGCGGTTCCTTGATTCCCGTAATCGGTGCGAGGAAAAATCGCGATCGGGAGGAGGGTGTCTAAGATCTGTCTACTCTGACGTGGGAAAAAAAGATCGTAAAACTGAGACGGGCGGAGCTACATCGGAGAGAAATCGGAAGAGTGTTCCATTCTTGAGAGGAAGATTAATGCCAGACTCTGGAAGGGGAAATATTCAGCGCGAGAATGAGGAGGGCCGAATCTGACCGGTGGACTGCACCACCTTCGATAGAATCTTAGGAAGGCGCGAAGAAATAGCGTCGGCATGAACAAAAAGTGTCGTCCGCGGACTGCTCTTACGAATGGGAAGCAGTCTCGTGGGAAGGATCTTTTTCATCGGAATTCAGAAAAGCGAATGATCGGGCCGCCGCCAGGCATCAAAGACTTTGCAAAGAGATCGGCTGGAAAGGGGCCGAACCGACGACTGACCGGTCAGGGGAGAAGGGAGACCGCGCTAGAAAAAGGTCTCCTCTCGTGACAGGAAGACTAAAACTAAAAACGAGAAGAATTGAAAAACGACCTGAGGAAAAAAAGCTCGTGAGGGGAGGAGGGGAACGGGGCGGAGCAGTCAGTTGTCGTGCACGAGAGGCAAAGGCTAACTGGGGCTCTGGTCTGCATAGTCAAGCAAGAAACGTAAAAAGCCTGCGCGAAAAAAAAACGAAGGAAAAAAAAAAAGCAAGAACACAGTAGCTGCTTTCTTAAGTAGAAGGAAAAGAGAAAAATAAAAACAAATGTCAGCGTCGTCCGTGAATCAGGGGGAAAAAGATCGAAAAGTGGCGGAGCCGGGGCAGAATGCGCGCCTCACAACTGGGGGGCGCTGCTCTTCACATGGGGGAGACGC
>Ga0179593_1287024_pt1 | contig 11451 bp, 17 predicted proteins | sample CZODoug2_1_08_16_FD_185931 | JGI IMG/M metagenome (GOLD analysis project Ga0179593, IMG submission 185931) | Vadose zone soil fungal communities from Angelo Coast Range Reserve, California, USA - CZODoug2_1_08_16fungal (PacBio error correction) | ecosystem: Environmental > Terrestrial > Soil >...
AGGGCAGAGGGTAGCATCAAGACACCGAGGTGAAAGGTGGGGTGCGTGTCGAATTCCAAACAGGTGATATGGGGGTCGTGCAGAAATCTGGACAGAGGAAAAAGAGTAAGCGCCATAGAAGGGCCAGGCAGGAAAAGTCAGGAAAGATGAAAAAGGAAAGGAGGGAAAAAGGGAAAAAGGGAAAAGGAAGAAGAGAGGGAAAAGAGAGGAAAGGAAGGAGAGAGAGGAAGGAAAAAAAAGGGTGAGAAAAGAGGGGGGAAAGGGGGAAAGGGGAAAAAAAAGGAAAAAGAAAGGGAAGAAAGGCTGCCCTAGACAACTCTCTAGGGAACATCATAACATCCGATAAAGGCAACGGCTCAGGATACAGCGGAATCGAGACGGGGGGGTAGGCTAGTGAAAAGGAAGGGGTGTGAGAAGAATTTAGACTTTGGTGCCAGGGACAAGGCCGAGTATCATTCGGTTAAGGCTGTTTGGACTAGAACTACTCAAATCGGAAGAGAATTACTGATCCCGGCAACCCAGACAAGGGCCCCAACACTTAGATGGAAAATTTCAAATCAATAAGTATCGACAAGGGAACGAACGCTGATAAATAAGAGCTGAAACGCAAAGGAACTTCCGGAGACAGAGAAGGGGAGAGACAGCAACTGCAATAGGGGGCCAAAATTCAGAAGAAATGGCTGGGGAACGAGGGGAGAGATATCAGACAAAGTGCTATCTCGGATGAAAAGAACACAGTTGAGGTCAGGTTGATGGCCAGAAAATCTTACCGAAGATTGATGAGATCGACGGTCAATACTGAGAATTAAACTCGCGAAAAGAGGGAGGGAGGAGGAGAGAGAAAAAAAGAAATACTGGAAAATAGAAGCCGCGAGAGCAAAGGTGATACGAAAGAGTTCTAAGAGAGGGGACGTTGAAAACTAAGGGGGCCTTCAAATTTGCGTAAATAGGCGAATTCAAATGAAGGGGACTGACTACACCTTCAAAAAGTGTGAAATTGACGGAGATGCAACCAATCGGTTCAAACCTGGTAAGAGAATGATCTTTAAAGAAGCATGAATACAGGAACAAGTTTTCGCTAACTCTCCTGGGAACGGTAAGCCGTGAAAAGGGTAGCATGGAGCGAAAGGGATTAACGGGAGCACAATTTCTCAAGAGGTTAAACATGCTGCGGTATGGCTTCCAACCGTATCTTCACGCGAAAATTAGGGAGATACAGTCAAGGCTGATGTGGGGGAGACCCCGGCGCCTGGTAACACGCTTCCATATGACAGAAGAAATAACGGGGACTTGACAATGGCCCGTCAGACATCGGTCGAATCAAGCAGATGTGGATGAAATGGGGGGGGGAGTCCGTCATCAAAACTTATGAGAATAGGGGGCTAAAAGATCATCACAAAAAGGCAGCGAAAAGGAGTTCCTGTGGTGATGGCCGGTAAATCAGTTTCGAAATTCATATAATCCAGATTACCGCCATTCTACTGTAGAGAACGGCAATCTTTGGTAAGGGGTGAATTTTGAAGGGAAATACAGGGCAAGTCAGCTAGTCAAAAACCGCGGAGACCTACCGCACTTGAAATGATATCCAAAGGAGGGGATAAGCGAGGGGTGTTTTAAAAACGTTTCGGCTGGCCTTTGTCAAAGCCCTTTGGGTCGTAACCAAACCGGGAAATCTCAGCAAAATGGAAGGATGAAAAAAGAGAAATCTAAGAGAAACAGAACTTCATGAAAAACCGAAAGAGACGTGTCTCCAGACTCAAGTATGGCGGTATGGAAGCTGGGGAAATTAATAAAAGGGCATCAATCTTTTACTGGTCAGAACCATGAAAAGCTAAGGGGGATGTTCAGTAAAGATAACCCTCGTGATCCTTAAGAGAGTCATTGGCTGGTGAACCAAATGATCAAACAAGAATGTAAAAGGGCGGATTTGCCGGAATGTCCTTCATCTAGACCGGAAACGTACTGCTATGGAGGGATTCCTGCTACATTATACAAAGGCCGGATGTTTTCGGGGGAAAGTGGCGTCGCAAGGGGTCAGGAAGGCAGCAAAGGGGGATATTAGGGACCACCAACAGAGAAAACGAAGGAAAGCAGCAACGCCAGTTTGTTCAAGGAATCATGCCGGGAAGGGCCACTAGGGGTCTGGGGGGCGGAGAAGAAAGAATCGGCCAAATAACAAATCTGTAACAAAAAAAACGTGGGATAAAAAAGGAGGAGCGGAGGGGAGGATGGAGGGGTTGGAAGAAGGAGGGGGGAAAAGCGTGAGACGAAGGGGCCAAAGACGGGAAAGCGAAAGAAGGCTTCTTCTCGCTTAAATAGTATGGATTCGCTGAGTCCTAGTGAGGAAAAGAGGGGGGTAAAAAAAAAGAAAAAAGATAAGAAAAAGGAGGGAGGGGGACGAAAGAAAAAATGGGAGGGAAACGTATCGGCCAATTGGGGAAGAAAAAAATCTCGTCCTCCCTGTGTGGAAATCTTGTTCTCAACCGTTAAAAAGGAGACGATGACGTAATGAAGAACCTACCTTCTTACGAGTAGAGCGAATAAACAGACTGGTCCAACAACTAACCGGAAGGGAATCAGGGCAAGTGAGGTCAGGAATTACGAATAGGCGGAGAGGAGGGGGCTATCAAGGAAGAGGTGGTGGATCAATACTGAGGATATTGAAAAACAGCCAGGGGCAGACACCTAAGCGGGGTGACCAAAGCGGACAACTTTAATCATTTTTAGGGGGGCTAGGTCAACAAGGAGCTATCAGAGGGAACGGCGGCTTTCGGGAAGAAAAACTGTGAAAACTGTGGAGGAGGGAGGCGGATCGATGTGGGAGAGAATAGAGAAGTTGGGTCTCATCCGATCAGAGCAACTAACAACAACACCTGGAGGGGGAAAGAGGATATGAGACACCAAAGCAACGTAATAAAGAAGAATCACATAAAACTCCGCGAAGGTGGAACCGTCAGGGATAAACACAAAAAGAGAAATTACGAAGAAGAAAACACTAAAAATCGTGAAAGGGCAGGAAAGTTTGAGACCCAGCCGCGAGAGGTGGGAGAATCAGTCAATTAAAGTCAAAAAGGGAGACTGATGAATGCCAAAACATAGAGAGGGAAAATAGCTCACGAAAAACCTTTCAATGAGGCACTGAAGAGGAGAAGTCTCAGAGCAAGAGAAAATTGTGGTGGACGCAGCAGGGAAGCGGGGAGGGGAAAGAACGAAGCTCTTCCAGGTCGTTCGTAAATACTTCGAAGCAAGCCTAAAAGGGAAAATTTGGAAAACAGTATCAGGAAGTATAGGACCTAAGGGGTGGCCTACATATGGAGTCATCCATTGTCCAGCGATACAAAGGATGTGTCCGAAGCGCTGGTCGGAAGACGAGGCGAAGGAAAGCAAAAATATTTCGGTACCCAAGGGCCGGCTACGCGAGAACAGGGGACGCAGGAGATGACGGGCCGGGGGCAACATGAACAAAAACTCCAAGGAGGTGAAAAGATCGGAAAAACCAGAAAAAAACGTTAGGGGAAGCCTGAAAAGCAAGTGTCCGGTGGAAAAAGGGATGGGAGAGTGAAAGGAAGAGACCACTACTTATCAAACTCCGGGAAAAAAGGAAAGTCGAAAATTATATCAGAGAATACAAAAGGCGGAAGCGAAAGAACGTATCGAAAAAGAAGAAAAAGAACGAAAGGATTCGGATGTCCGTTGCATAGAAAGCAATCGCGAAGGTGACCAAGGAGAAACCATGTGGGTAGGAGCCGTTATATCAAAAGAAAAGGACGGGGGGTGGGTTTCTTGGCGCGCACGGTGGGGGAGATAACCCTTTGGTACAGGCTCGGGAATCTTGCGACTTGGGGTCATAGGCTCTCGAAGTCAACGAAGGTGAAGGTCGCTGACCGCTTACCCCGATAGATGTAAGGCAATGAGGGGGCTGAAGACAGACGGTATCAAAGAGGGCAAAGGGAAAGGAAAGTAGAGGGAAGACACAAACTCATACTCTTGGGATGGCAGGGACGTTGTCAGTATACAGTTTCTTGGCTTCTACTTTATCGAAACCGGGCCTGTTCCAACTCTTGAGAAAAGAGAAATGAGGGCCAAGATATCTCTCCAGAAAGGGATCGATCCCTTAAGAGTCAAAGGGGAGGGGGACTCTCCGGGGATAGAAAAACGAGAGAAAGTGGCTTCCAAACGCAGGCGACAGTGATTGGTAAGTACGGCGAAGGATATCACAGGATGGAGGTTTCCGGGGGTGTAACACCACAAAGAGAGAAAAAGGGGAGAGAGTGTCATCTGACTAGCTAATTCGGGAACGAACTGCCAATGTGCAGCTGCAAGACAAGGAAAATCTAGGAAAACCTGAATCAGGGGCGTCTAAAAAAAAAGACGCCCGTCAAGAGGCTTTTCCAGGAGGAAAGAAAGGGGCGGCAGAGGGGTTCAAGAAAAGAAGAATCGAGGAGGCTGGCTTCAAAAGGGGGAAATAAAGATGAAGCAGCAAAACGGATTTTCAGAACGGAGGGCGCGCAAAAAAAAAGGTACGGGGAAGAGGTCTAGTCTCACTAGATCTCTGAATCCCGTCAAAAGATTTGCAAAATGTAATGAAAACGTCAGGGGGTGGAAGTGTCATGACGCAACGGTGGACCAGCAGGCACAGAGTTCACAGGGGGCCCGTAAAGTTCGGCCAATCACTTGAGCAGCTGAGAAATCTTCATTTGCAGGGACAAGGTTGAGGAACGAAACGCATGAAAGGAGGATAACGACGACTAACAAAGAGTCGTGGGAACGCCATTGCAGGACAATAATCTTGACAGACGGTCATAAATTACATGCGTGGGGACCGGGTCAGAGACCTGAACCGGGCACTGAGTGCGCGGAAAAAGGCAAGAAAAAAGAAAAAGAAAGACCACCGGACCGGCTGCTTCCCGAGCGCGTTGAAAGGGGCTCTACGTCGGCGAAAGTCGGGTCCTTGGATCGCAACAAGAGAGAAAAAGAAAGGAGACCAAAGGAAGAGAAGGGCAAAGCATTGGGTCCCGTACGTACGAAAAGAAATATAAAGGCGAAGGCAAAAACTAAGGACAGATGTCGACCCACGGGAAAAGGGCGAGCGCTTAAAAAAAAAGGTCGTCCGAAAAGCCCGAGTCGCAAAACAAATGGGGTTGATAGTAAGGATGAGGGTCTTCTATACCGGGTTGCAACCTGAAACAGTGGTGTCTCCCGCGAGGGTCAGAGCGCATTTTAACGAGAAGGGCTACTCAGACGGAGGGTGTGCGGGGGACGAACTGAGGGAAAAAAAAAGATACTTAAAATTTCTCCCAACGCCTTCAACCAAGAGCAAAGGGAAACCTCGAGGGAGATTGAGGAAGCTATCACGGAAGGAAGGGAGGGGGTGGGTGGGGGGGGGGGGGTGCGACAGAGAAGATGGAACACGTGTAACTCACCTGTGCGAAGGCGCTGATAGGAAAAATTTAAAGAAAAAAGAAACGGGGGAAGGGACCAGAAAGGGAAGAAGCAAAGAAAATGACAGTGAGGGGAGGACGGCAATCACCGTATACCTTCCGGTTTGAGAGTGGCCGGGAAGGAAAGATGAAACAAAAAGTACTTGGAAGGGAGGATAAAACGAAAACACAATGCGCATACATCTACGCCAAGGTCATAGAGGTGAGGGAAGATGTGGGCGAAAACAGTCTGAGGACGCAAAAAGGAGGGGGCAGAAGTTGGATTATGGGAGAGTGGGGAGGTTATGTGTCCAAGGAACAGTACACGGAATCCGGGACTACTTCCGTCACTGAAAATCTGAAAAACCACTGACTGAATACGCTAGCCTTTCTCCGGGTCAAAGAAGGCTCTAGCGTACGAGGGGGAGTAAGCGTCCGGGTTTACTAAAACTGCCTAAAAGAGGAGGCTGAAAAAAACCTGTCGGCTGAGAAAGCATGCCGACAAGGAATCGGGGAAAAGAGGATAAAGGTCTTGGGGGGTGGGGTGCAAAGAAGGGCTGGCTGCAAAACATTTGAAAAGGGGTGTCGGAAAGAGATCGGCTATCTGAGGTCAAATCCTGCGGGACGGGGGAAAAAGAATTTGTCTCTTAGTGACAAGCCTAAGGGAGGGGTAGCGCAGGCTGAAGAAGAAAAGGAAGAAATCTATTATAAATCGTGCCAAGAGCGTGCTGGGAGCCATTTTACTTTTCAGTTCGAAAAATGGAAAGCCATAAGGTCTCTGGGTAAGGGGGGAGGGAACGCCTAATCGCGCAGAGAGGGGTGTCGACTGAGAGGGGCGGTGGAGGAACAATCAAGGGCGAGACCGGTTACCATAGGGATCAGATGCAAGGTGGCACAGAGGAGGGTCAGAACAAAGAAAGATCGGATGTCAATGGAAAGGATCAATTGTCGCCAGAGGGGTGAGGGGAGGGGGGGCAGGGGTTCAAGCGGGGGGAGAAGATCTGTTTTGAGGCGGATGGGGAAGCCTAATAAGACAGTGGATAGGAAAGGAATGGCGGAAGGACGGGACAGATGAAAAAGGGAGAGACACGACGTATTGGGTATTAGGAATACGCGACGCCTAAGAAGAACGAGAGATGACGGTAATAAAGAAAGGGATGCATAGGATCAAAAGACTGAGGTGCCTTACTGTAGCCGCTTGTCAAAAAAACCATAGCCTCTTGAGGAATTGCAATAGAGTACGAAGGCGCTTTACACTAACGGGGGCGGGTTTCTTGGAGAGACCGTACAGCACAGTGCTAGAGTGGGAAGGAACGAAGTGGTGTTCTGAGAAGACGGGAGAGACAGCTCAGATACGTCAGAGGTGGACGAAAAGAAGTCCAGAAGAGGAACGGAACAACACCCACCCCCCACCCAACCCCCCAAACCAAACCCCAACCCAAAAAACCCCCCCCAACAAACGCCACAAACACGGACAGACCCAGCACCCCCCACAGACAAAAAATCACAAGACCCGCCGACCCTGAAAAACCCGCCCACCCCCGCCCCCCCCGCCCCAAGAAAGAACCAAAAACGCCCAACGCCCCACCCCCGCCGCCGCAACACCCCCCCCCCCAAAACAATACCCGACCTCAAAAAACGCCACCCCGCCCGCAACGAGCGCCCCCCCACACTGCAGAAGCAGCGCCCCCCCTCCGTCCGAAAAGCAACGTCACGACCCACACGCCTTCCCACCCCCCCCCCCCACAAGACCCCCCCCCCCCCCCCCCCCCCCCCCCCCGCACCCCCCACCAAAGAAACCCCACCCAAGCAAACACTCCGCCACCCCCCCTACCCCCCACCCAAACAAACAAAACCAATCCCAACCACCCCCCCTGCCCGACCCCCCGCCACCCCCCCCCCACCGCCCCTCCCCCACCTCCCACCTCCACCTCTCGACCGGCGCGAGCACCGCCCCCCCCCGCGCACAAAAACCCCAAACACAACCTCAACCCCCAAAAAACACAACCCAACCGCCCCCCGCCAACCCACCCCACCCCCGAAAAAACAAACAAACATACGGACACCCACCGGCCCCTCGAATCCCCCCCCCCCCCCACGCCCGCCCCCTCCAGCGCCGCCACGAAAGAACCCCGAAGACCCACGCCACCAACCTGCAACACCCCCCAGACCGACAGCCCGATCCCCACACAAAACCCCCACACGCCACACGCCACAAAAACAATCCCCACCCAAAAACAAAACAACCAGTAGATCGCAAAACACCCGGCGCCATAAACCCCCCCCGCAACACACACACGACCCCCGGCCCCTACCCACCCCCACCCCCGCCCCCACAAAGCTCCACCTCCTAAACCAACCCACTCCAACCCTCACCTACCACCCCACCAAACCGGCCCGGCTAAGAACGCGCCCCCCCCCCGACTACCCGCACGCCCCCGCCCCCCGATCCCCGAACCCCCCCCAAAAAACCCCCCTCCCCCCCTCCCCCAAATCACAACCATAGCCCACCCCCCAACCAACCCTCCGCCCGACACCCTATAAACAACTGACAAAGCAACCCACCCGCCGCATCCCTCCCGAAACTGCTCCCAACGGCCCGACAACACAATCCGCCCACACCGCATCCCCCCAAAACCCAAAAGACCCCGCGCCCCACCCCCCTCCCCCCCGCATTAAAACCCCCCCCCGCCACACTACCAGACCCCCACCAAACCCCGTAGCCCCCGCGCCCCAAACACCCGCACACCGCTCCCCCTGACAGCGAACTCGCCAAGTCCACCCCCCTGCGACCCCCCCCCATTCTAAAAAAAAAACCCACCGAGCACACCTCCAAGCCCCCCCTCCCCCCTCCCCCCGAGCCCTAAAGCAACTCCAACACCAGCCCCCCGGCCCCTCTCTCAAACCACCCTCGCCCTACCCCGCGCCCTCCCCCCACCACCGCACGCCACCCGAAACACAACCACTCTCACGACACACACGATCTCGACCAGCCACAGACAAAAACTTACAATGCGCAACCCAACCACCCCTAGACGAAAAACCACGACCTATGAGCTGCACCTTCAGTCCTAGAGTTCCTTTTATTTCTCCCGACATGAATGGGAAGAAAGAGGTTATTGGGAAGGCAAAATAGCAAACGGAGAGACAGAGATGGATTTAAAAGAGAGGAAAGGTCCAGACCGCCCTAACGTTGACGAGAGTAAAAAGCCGTCCTGAAGGAAAAACATCGCCACGCGACAATCGTACGTCGAGTGGTGTGAGGGGAAAGGTATTTAACTTGAGGCTGGAAATACTGACCGGGGAAAGGAGAAAAGGAGAGACGGGATAGGGAGAAGGAAGAAGACGCAGCTAATAAAACCGTCAAGCATTGACTAAGAAGGAGAGACTCCAGGAACACAAGGGAAGGGGAAATCTTGACATGGCCCTTCGAAGAGTTTTGGGGCGGAAGGAGTCACTAGCAATTTTAAAAAAAGGCACGATCTGCCGACGACTTGTGTAATGACCAAGAAGGTGGAGGGATTTCTTCCGGGAAGCAAAGTCTTGAAGAGGGGGGGAGGGGGGATTGATCGGGAAACAAGGGGCAACTAGAGATAAAAGAAACAGGGGGCCTCGTAAAAGAGTCCTACGGTGACCTACAGATTTTCGACTTTTATTCAAGTAACATAGCGATGCTGGGAATTGCCTGAAGATAAAAAAAAAAGAGAGGAAGAACTGCTCGGTACGATGAAAAAGAAGACTACTAGGGCTTGGAAGGAGAACTACTAGGTCGAGGCAGCACCGAATCGGGGGTTCAAAAACTGGATGAAAAGAGGGGGTTCCTAGGCTTGCATGTCAATTTGTAGCTGCCAACGAATGGGTGGGGTGCCAAAACAAATCGGATTCAGAAGGTATGAATAAGAAAACAGGTTGTCTTCTTGAACATTGGCGTAGCGGAAAAAAGAAAAACCATCATACTGACGGGCACACCGGAAAACCAAAGGGAATCATATCATTGGAGGGTACTGCGCGGAATGGGTCTCCGAAGGTGGAGATGTAAACAAATTGTGCTGTGAAGACGGGGGGAGAAAGAGAAGAGGGTTGCCGGAACATTTACCGCTGAGGAGATAGGTGGGATCCAGTCACCAAAAGGGCTTTGCGGGGAAAGGCTGGAGGCAAACGAAAAAAGGTAAAAGTACGCAAGGGGAGTTACGAAGGGAAGAAAGAAGAGAATTTGGTCACGTCAATCAATCCAGGGGGAAAAAACAACGAGGTTCGGGAAGCCTCCTTCTAAATCTGAGTCCGCACGTACTAAAAGCGGAAAAACCCGGTCTTCTCGTGGGAAGGGGAAGGAAAAAAAAAACGGGGGGTAATACACGCGATGGAAAGATTCTTGCCGAAAGAGGGACGTCAAAGGGGGAGAAAGGGCAAAACGCAAGAATACACAGGAATTCCTTGGCCCTGAGTTGAGGAGGAAAAAAAAATGGGATCGAAGGCAACGATTTACAATAAATTGGTACGAAAATGATTGTTAGGGCAGAATAGGATCTGGTGGTTTTCATATACGGGAAATGAAGGGGCCGGGCAAGAAAGGGCAGCTCACGAGGAACGGCGAGGAGCAAGCTGTCAAAGAAAGCGCAGAGGGAAGTCTCGAGGAAAAAGGAAAGGGATAAAGTAAATGAAGGATTTTTGATGCATTCAACAAGCATCTGCCTACTCACGTGAGCAGAAGCGGAAAAGGCGAATCAAAAATTGGAAAGCGCAGGATAGAAAACTCTAGTGCTACCGGGGCATGCACGAACAAAAAAGGGGGAAATGGTGAAGCAGTCGGTACTATTTGGAAAGGATTAAAAGGGGTGAAAGGATGGTCCTCGTTAGAAGGCTCAACAGATATGGGGTCGTCAGGAAGAGAGGGTCTACAGTCGCTACCAGTCGGAGGGGAAACCCGCTCTTGAACATAATCAAAGAGAAAAACAAAGAGGTTACCCGGAAGCGTCCGAGACGACAGGAAAGTCGATCAAATCGGGGCTGATATGGGTGCGGGGGCGAAAGTTATCTGCGGGGGAACCGGGGACAGCGCAGCCGGCAGGGTCCGAGGCGGCAAAATAGAGGGCAAGATAATTTTCGAGACCGTCCGGGGAGAATCCCTTTATCCATTCTATCCCGCGAGGGACTTGTTCAGAGGCAAGGGACACGCCGCGAAAGAGCCAAGGGAAGAGGCGATGAAAAACGCCAAGGATTTCATAATCAATCGCATCGACGAACGACCAAGAGACGTGCGTCATGGGTTGAGTTCAAGGGCAGGAAAAGGAAAAAGGGAAGGGATTGTACTGAATAATGACACTAAATTACCTCGAAAGAGATGGGAGGGGGGGGAGGGGGGGGGGTCTTCACTGACCACGCTGCCAGAGCGGAAAATAGGGTCCTGTGAGGAAAGTAAGGAAATACGTTCTTAAATCAATATCAATCGAGAGAAGGTTCTGGAAGGGGTTTGGGGAACACGGTGTAGTTCAAGAACAGAAGCCATGTACGCGACCGTTCGAATGACGGACCCCAGTGGAGCTGGGGAGATACGGGAAGATCGAAAGGGACAGAGACAGGAATCTGGGTTATACAAGGAGAGCAAATCAATAGGTTTTTAGGAAGCGGTAGGGAAAGTGTCCGCCGGAAGGGGGCAGAAGACATCTCTACACTCGAGTCTCATCTTGAGGAAAACGGCAAGGGGGGGAAGGGTTCGTGATGTTGCCAGCCGCGGAAAGTTCTGAGAAGTGAGAAGACCTTAAAAAAACTGTCACTGACAGAGGAGATGTAACTCCTCTCCACAATGGGAAAGGAGGACGGAAAGGACGCGCGACGCTGCAAACGATAAGAAAATAGGATCAAAGGGGGTAATCTTCACACGCGAGAGCAGTCTCCCACAGAAAATAAGGCCAAGAGAGGTAATGCAAGCCTGAAACTAAATGAGAGCAGATGGGGGGACGGAGGAAGAAGACCTGCGGAACAAGGACTTGATAGAAAGAGCTGGCCCGCCTTCTATCCACGGTACCAAAAC
>Ga0179593_1308611_pt1 | contig 11451 bp, 12 predicted proteins | sample CZODoug2_1_08_16_FD_185931 | JGI IMG/M metagenome (GOLD analysis project Ga0179593, IMG submission 185931) | Vadose zone soil fungal communities from Angelo Coast Range Reserve, California, USA - CZODoug2_1_08_16fungal (PacBio error correction) | ecosystem: Environmental > Terrestrial > Soil >...
TCCACAACTACATGTCATTATTACACAAGATGGAAAAAAAAAAAAAACTTAGGGCTCACGGGTCACCGGGGCCACTGGCAGCGGAGAATAAGCCACAATTTTGAAAAAGCAAAGGGGGGAGGGGGAAAACCAAAAGACGACATACGCCCGATTCTCCTTTATGGGGGAAAAAGGAAAAGAAAAGCTCCGAAAAAAGAACCGATCCACGTTCCGACGTGCAGAATTGACCACTTCGAAAGTGGTGGCAATAATAGCCAGGAGGGAATGTCCCCCGAGGACGAAAAAATGCGATTACGGTGTGATCTAAAAAAAAACTATTCCTGTTGGTTTATCATGAAAAAAAAAAAAACAGCGCGAAAAGGGAGAGGGCATCTCCTCTAACCGGGGAAGGTTGTAGAGCAGGATCTACGGAAAACTGGGTGGCCGAAAGTCGGCAAAGAAAAAAAAAATACGCTTGGGGGGGGGGGGGTGTCTCGAACAAGGAAAAAAGGTGGTCCAAAGCACTGAGACGTGGGATGGGCGCAGGAAAACAACAAAAAGACGGCGCAACAGCAAAAAAACAACCTTGAAAAACGGGAGAGAAAGCAAAACCGGACATGCCCTTAAGCAAGCCTACCACGTGCGATCGGGCAACTAAAAAAGGGAAAAAGCGAACAGGACCTCCGGCTAATAGGGGCCCGCACGCTTCACCGCACCTGGTACAGTCTGGGGTGAGGAAACCGCTTTGTACAACGGGTTGGAAAAAAAAAACTTGCAACAAAAAAAATGTCCCCACCCACGGGTACTAGTGCCTGGGTTTAAAAAGGGGACAAGGGAAGGCGCATGGCAAACTCACAGAAAGGGAGGGGGTGGGGGGAACGTTGCCAGGGAAGCCGCGGTAGATCTCTTGAAAAATCTTGCCGGGGGGATACGCTGGGGGCAACTTGCGGACTGATCTTCTTGAAACAGAACGAGAACGGCCCTGAGGAGTCAACGAAAAATAGGGGGGGAGCTCCCTGTGCCCGCCTCTGGTTGTCCTTGCTAGCAAGGTGGATGTAAAACTCAATAATTTGCCGCGATATGCGAGACGTGGGAAAACGGCAATAACAGTGGGGGGGGGGAGGAACTCCCGTTACTGTGAAGGGTAAAAAAACGCCCCAGATTAAGAACTTGGGGTGAAAAAATCTACCTCAGGAAAGAGATACATTACCGAACAATTGCGGGCGCCAAAACGACGCCAGTCCCAGCACGCACAAAAACGGAGTAAAGACCTGTGGAGCGCGATACCCATCATCAACACGGTTTTGACCATGGCAATTTACAGGCATCCTCGCATCAGATAGGTCACATCAGTGGTTTAAACTCGGGGGGGGGGAATAAACACGGGAGTCGGGGGGGAGGTCCCGAGTGGGAAAACTTATAACCAAGCTGTGTTTTCCGGCGGCATACAGAAGAAGAAATGACAAGAAAAAAATTAGGGGGGAAGCGGGCGGCACAAACTTTGGCGAAGGCATGGGCCCGGTAATAATCTACGAGTGTTGAAAAAACGGTGAGAGTCATCGGTCAGCCTTTAAAACGCAGGGCCCCTACGTGGCGCGAAACCAATTTGCAGGCAGGAAACTGGGGGTCTGTTAAACTGGACCTGCATTACCCTAAACAGAAAAAACCCCAAAAAAAAACATATTTTCGCGTCGCCCACTCCCAAGGAGGGGGCTCAATAGTTTGAGGACCAACGTCGCCTCGTGTGGATGAAAAACTCTACCAAAGCTGAGGGCAGGTGGGGGGAAAATCTTCAAACGCAAGGCGCTCCTGTCCTTGGACATCTGTAAATGGAAGGGGGGGGTGAAGCTTCGAGGGGGGGGGAAGGTGGGACGTGGACGGACTAACAGAGCCGGAACGTACAGCGCCCAACAAACTTGTATACTCACCGTGATCTCACCCGCAGTAAAAATAAAAAAAAAGGGGGCGAATGTTCCAAAAAATTTGAGTAAAAAAAGTCACAGACTCATACTAGAAAAATGGCGGACCCGTAAGTTATTTTTTGTGGATTCCGGGGGATGGGGGGGGGGTTCTGGGGTAGCCCCCCTTTGACCTTATGGCCGTCAAACCTACATACGACGAACAAAACTCACTGCTTGTGCACCAGAACTGGACTTGAGGTCGGACTCTTTGAAAGGCGCGCAGGTGGGGGATTGTTCAAATCGCTCCAGGAAACTGAAAAAACTGATCCAACCAAACAAGGGAGGACGCGGCCTCACACGGTCATGCAGAAAGAAAAAAAAACCACCAACTGGAGAGGAAAATAATAAGGATGAAAACAGGAAAATTGAAAATTTTCAAAACAAGGGGGGGCAAAAATCCATTGCGGTGTAAGGAAGCGTTCCCGGAAAAGGAGACGGAGGCTCGAAAAAGCCACCATGACCCGGGTTGGTCAAAACAGAAAAACTTCGTAAGCCAAATCGCACGCAGCTCCGTCAGATTCCGGAAGGGACCAGGAGGAACCATAGCTAAAAAGAAAAAATCGCACCTACTGCACCAAAAGGACGGAAAAAAGAAAGTTGGAAAAGCCGAAAGAAAAAGGAACAGCAAAAAAGCAATCGCGCACCAGCACGGTCCCCGCCCGTGGCAAACGGTCCAACAGCGCGCTGAGGTGAAAAAGGGGGACGGCCCTTGAGGAAGAAAAAACGCCGAAAAAAAAAAAAAGAGTCGGAGGACATGAAAATAAGGAAAACGCACTCATTCAAAAAGAAATCAGAAGCAAAATCCCAGCGCGTCCATGACAGGGGACGGTGGTGGGTATTAACCATTTAAAGAAGAGGTGAGAGTTTCAAGCCACGGTACTGCGCGCTAAAAAAAAAAAATCTTACAACGGAAGAGTAGTCGAAGGCAGCGGTCACTAGGGGCGGTGACATCTCCCCGGAAAACCTTGTCAACGAAAAGCCGCTGGCCCGGGGGAAAAGAAAAGGTGGGGGGCGCAGTCTTGGGAAAGTCGTGGTGCCTGACCGAAAGGGACAAGGATGTGGGGGAAAACCTGATAGTCTAAGGGAACTTCGAGCCACCTGGTGCGAGAACGTGGGTTGAAAAGGGGGTGCGCACCCCGAACGAGTTCAGTATAAGAGTCTATTGGTACGTTTGCCCCGCATAAGCGAACGCCCCGGGGGGGAAACCTTTTTCGAGCGAAAACAATGATGTGCAAAAACGCCTCACAGTCGGGGAGGGGCAGGTTGGTCCTGACCGGAACACGTGGTGATGCCTAAAGAAAACTCGATCCCCCGGGAAGGGTGCCCCTTGGGCAAAAAGGGGGGACTCTTGCCATATGCCGACGGGGGGGGACGCCGCGTGCGGGGGGTTCAGACACTCTTCCCGAGCGGGGGGGGGGTCCACTCCATCAAAAAAATTCAGGTTTTTAGAAGGTGGGGGTGCAAAAAGGGAAAAAAACGAAAACACTTGAGTCCCAAAGTGCCGATCAATTCAAGCGGGAAAGGGAAAAATACTGCGGAACACCTTTGAGGGAACAAACCGAAATCATCCAGACTAAAAAAGCGGCGGAAGGACATAGGGAGTGACAAAGGGAAAAGGGTCACGTTGGGTGCTGAGCCAGAAGAGGCTGGAGCCTGCACAAAACCAGCAAGCCAAAGGACGGCGTTGTCGACGGCCGAGAGATTAACTCCAAAAGAAAAAATTCTGGCCACAGCAGTACAGGCAAATTCCACAGGGACCAGCAACGGGTCCCCAAGAGAGGAGTGGGAAAAGCGCAGCGCAACCAGGACCATCTTTTCCATCACTACGGGATCGGACGAAGAAATCCCTAAAATGGGGAAGGGGACGGATGAACAAACGGGGCATCAGTCGACAGGTTCGAGTGTTGCGATCCGACCTTGGGGGGAATAGAGCCACTGAAGGAAAAAGCTGGGTCGGGAAAAAAAAAAAAGAACATGGGGGAGGACGAGAAGGCCCGCGTGAATACGTAAGCGCACACCCACATCTCTGACCAAAGTCATCTCGCACAAAAGAGAATCAGGTGGATGGCGGATCAAAAAAGGTCTTCAAAAGAGGGGGGGAGATGAGATGGACAAGGGGAGATCAAATACCACTGTTGAGTGGATCCGAGCAACACGGTTCATCGGGGGGAAACGGCCAACGGGGGCAAAGGGAGTCAAAAAAAGCAGAAGTGGAAAAAAGGTCTGAAAAAAAAACAGCGAAGTGAGCCGTGCAAATGACAATGACGACATCCCAAAACACAAAGTTGTCCGAGAATCTTCAAAAAAAATCGGCGATCGCGGGGCGCGCAAAAAAAACGAAACCAAAATCCATCCATCCAAAGAAGAAGGGCCGCAGAAGGAAAGAGGCCCCAACGGTTGACCCATTTGTCTTCCAGGGGGCCACAACCTGGGGCCAAAATCGAGCGTGGGGCCGTGTCACGTTTCGGTTGTCAGGGGGGGGGGGGGAAAATTCCAAAGGGGGGGGGGGGGGGGGGGGAATCTAGATCACACCACAAACGGAAGAGAAAAAAATATTATTCCACAAAACCTGTATGAAAAGGGGGTAAACAAGCAACTGACGTTCAACCTGGGGGAACGGAAAAAAAAAAACACCACTACGGGGGGGAAAGGGTTGCCAATGACGGACGTAGATTCCACATGGGTCAACAGAAAAAGGGGGGGGGCAGTGGGTCGCCATAGAACCTAACCTGCTCATTAAAACTGGTTATGAGGGGGGGGAGGACGCACCGAAGGGAGGGCAAGGAGAAACCTCCTACCACCGAAATCGGCCCTAGGGGGGGGTGTGGGGGGGACAATGTCTGGGGGGTTCTAGAGCTCGGGAACCAAAAAAAACGTGAGACAGAAAAGGAGATTTGGGGGGGAAGGGGGGGGGCTCGCAGTGCCTCACGTTGAGCCACCATGCAAAAAAAAAATGCGGTGCCAAAAAGGGGGGAAGAGATCCGATGAAACGTCGAAGAAAGCCGGGTTTATCGCAGGGAAGACTCATCAGCAGATTTCCAACCGGTCACGAAACCCCAATAAAAGAACGCTGCAAGGGTGAGAAGGAAGAAATGCCTGGGGAAAAGGGAAAGACTATCTGGGATTTCTCTGGGTAAAGAGCAAAAGTCGAAGAAAACCCTAGCAAATTTGAAAGAGAGAAAAAAAGCGGCCAAATTGGTTCGACGAAAAATCGCCAATACCACATGGGGGGAAAATCGGGTCAAACAAAAAACGTGGGAGTTAGGGAGAGGAATCTGCAGGGAAGAGGGGCGACGGCCCTGACCACCCACCTGGACGAGGTTGGGGGAGGAACCTAGTGGAGGGTACGGGGGGTGTTGCGACACAACGCTGGCTTTTGAACGGGGGTCAAAGTGTAATGAAGGCAGCTGTGGCCAAAGGGGGGAAAAACTTTTCCAGGGGGGGGAAAAACCGCGGCCAAGCTCGTTTCGCGGAGCCAACGGTAGGGTTTGCCTGGTGCAAAAAAAAATTGCAGGGGAAAGAGAAAAGAGGCAGGGGGGGGGAGCAAGAGACCGCCCGAGAAAAAAAAAGGCGGGGTCAAAAAGACACAACGACAGGGGGGGGAGCCCTTTCCCTCACAGTTTGGGGGAGATGGCAGACGTGAGTTACATGAAAAAACCTTGCCCTAGGAAGTGCGAATCGAGAGGAAGTCATAGAGGGGGAACCGAAACAGCAATTGAAAGGGGGGGTGAAGGGACAACGCAAACTTCAAACCAAACTGACAGGGTTTTGGGAGTGATGGAAGCCCCAATCGGCCCCGGGGAGGCGAAGAAGAATTCACGAGCGGAAACCCCAGGCCTCAACAGCTGAACAAGAACCAAAAAGGGACAAGAGGGGGGGGGGGAAAGCTTGAGGGAGAAAGGAAAAAGACGTCCTCCATTGTGGGGACCGGCTGGCAGGGACGCCAGGGGAACCCAAATAATCTGGAAGTGGGGGGGGGGGAAACAGAAATTTGGGGAGGAGGCCGCAAACGGCCCTCGCCGAATCGTCTCACAAAAAAACGTTTTTCCGGCGGAAAATTGACTAAAAGGATTGATGACAAAAGGGGAAAAAAGTCAGTCCTCTTCAGGGGGGGGGAGTCCAGACAAAGAGGGCTCTCCCAATGCAATCGAAAAGAGTAAGGACTCGAAAAGGTGAGTCAAAGAAAAGGCACGATCGGATGCAGTTACAGAAACACCGCACTAAAGGGGGCCTCAAGATTGCCCACAGCAACTAAAACGGGTTCGTAACTACCCACCCGGAGTGAATGAAAAATACTCGAAGAGAGGCATGCCCCCGCCTATGACTGCTTGAAGATGGGTTGGGGGATATCCAGAAACAGTGCAACGGCGTTCCGACAAACTCGAACAAGACGGCTGGGCAAAAGATGGAAAAAACCCCGTCCGTGGCGGGGTATAACCTAGAGTTTCGTTGTGGAAGAGGAATGGGGGTTTCTTTTAAACCTGCGGCGTTGTTGGGCAAACCCGTTAAGGTTGGGGGCCAGAGAAGGAAAAAAAATCAGCTTCCTAGAAAAAAGGGACCGAAAAAAGGTGAAGACCGCCCTAGGAGCTTGGTGAAACTGCAAACGGGGCACTTGAAAGGAAAATCTCTCTTTGGGAAAAGGGGCGACGCGGTGATTATGGGGGGGGGGAAACAGTACGCGGGGAGAACTTTTTTTGAGTATTGCAACCCAAACAATGTCTCTCAGCTGTGGGCCCGGTTCCTCATCGAACTGCCTGGAGAACCTATCATTCGTGCGCCCGGGGGGGAGTTAGGTATGAAGGGCCCTCTTCCCCGGAGTCGGGGAAGGGGTTGCGAAGGCCCAATGGGGGCAAACTGTTCGCTCAAGTAAGGGGGTCGAAGGGGACCAACGATTCCAGTAAAACAGTGACTTACCCTGACCTAAACACATCCGGGCACTCTCTCAAAAAAAAAAACGGGGGAGAAAGATGCGCAACAGGGAGGTGAGCAAGGCGCAAGCCAAGGGGGAAAGGGGGTAATCGCGTGAGTGGAAAAGGTCTCCCGTTGGAGGATTAAACCACCAGAAAAAGTGCAACGCGCCCGTGCAAAAAAAGGAAAAAGGCTTCGCCGGGGCCATCAGCGGGCGGAACTCACAAGGGAAGGAAAACAGATTAGGCCGGAAAAGCCAGCGGAGAGAGACTGCACAGACAAAAACACCACCCATCTGCCTCGAGGGGGGAAAAAAAAAATCCTGAAAAAGGGTCGCAGCGCATGAACTAAGAACAGGAAGCATTTTAAAAGAAAAAGGCCGTTAGCAGAGACGGGGCGGATCACGGCGCCAAGGGGGGGGTTTTTGGAGAAGGGAAGTAACGCAAAGTCATCGTACCAATAGGGGCCCCTTTACCTGCAACGAACGGAAACACACAAAGAAAAAGGAAAAAACACACTCGGACACGAGGGGAGTTTTTTGGGCCAAGGGGGGGGGGGACAAAAAAATGGGGGCACAGGGGGAGAGGGGGGGGAAACCACAGTAGGAAGATGCCGGCCGATAGACAAAAAAAAACTGTCCCCTCGCGAGAGCGAAAAGTAGAAGAGGAAATCTCGTGGAATAGGAAGGGAAAAACAATTGGGGTTTCCGACACACTGCCCTGGCCAGGGCCCCACTTCGGGGGGAACACCATGGGGGAACCCTTTCACAAGGCATGAACGAGACGGGTCAAGTAGGGTGATAAAAAAAAACTCGAGTAGGCCTCGGGAGGGGGCACGAACACAAAAAAAAAGAAACCGTGGCCAGAATGTTTAGGCCGAAGCCCCGCCGGAGGGGTATTTCGGTTATCATCGGCAAGCGTTACTGAAGGAGGAAACGCGGGAGAACTAATCAGTCAGGGGTCGTGTTGTGTCAGGCAAAAAAATAAAAACACTTGGGGAAAAAGGATTGAATGCTGGGGCTCAAAAGACCGGCAATGCCAGTTAAAAGGGGGGGGAGCTTCGAGGAAAAAATCGCAAACGGGATTAACACTGGTGGTATCGGTGGAGATTTTTCCCTGACGCCGCGCATGAGCAAGAGGGTTACTAGAAAGATGTCTCCCTAAGACAAAAAAAGTTGGGAGGGGGGGGACTCATGTTGCTGGCCCGTTAAAAACTTACTTGAGTCTCTTCAAAGGAGCGTCAACGTCGAAAAAGAAAGTCATAGGAAGGCAATTGCACCCTTTTTATTGAAATCAACACGCAGTCGTCCGAACAATCTGTAGTGAGGTGCCCGGACAAAAGAGCGTTATGAAATCACTGGACGGTGAGAGGTTTTTGACCAGAAGTAGTCTCTCACCAAAGTTCCTGGAAAAACGTCTCCAGAGCAAAGGCGTTCTCTCACGGGAGGGTCAAGGAAAAAAAATTGCAAAAAAGAAAGTTCGGAAAGCCACCAATCTCAAAAGGGATTAACAACCATGAAAAGCCGCATCTAGGAAGGTGGGGGCAGTCGGACAAGGCGACACACCAGGTGGGAAAGGAATGGTCACACTACAGTTTGTGTGAGGGGAACCATCAGGCTCCCCCAGATGCAAAGCCAGGGATTCGGAAGCTAGAAAAAAACTTACTTTCGAAGGTTGGCAAAAAAAGAAAAAAAAAAAAAATCGGACGTGCAGGTTAGAGCACGACAGGCCCTGTTGAGGGGCCGAACGGCCCGTGGGCGGCACAGAATGCTAGGTGTCACCGAGCGCAACCTCAAAAAACCGGGTCCATCTGCCCGCATCCCAATCGCAGCAGGGAGAAACTCACTCCATGCGGGGAAGGCCCGTTGGTCAACGGTGAAAATAAAAATCTGCTGAGAAGGAAAAGAAAGTTGCTCTCCCACAGGGGGGGTCCTGGGCCCGGAGGGGGGCGGGAGATCTATCTTCGAGGGACTGCCCGGCCGCAAATAAAATTCAGGAAAGGGGGAGGTATACAAAGCCAGAAACATCTCCCACGGTTCATGCCTATGGGAAAAAGGAAACATCCAAATGAAACAGAGGGCCTAAATACTTACCCAACTGAGGGGAGAGACCTCGGGGGAAAAACTGAGGAAAATAATAAATCATACGGGGAGAATGTTATGTCTAAAAGTTATTTACCATGTGGATCCCAGGTAAAAGGAAAAGCGGGAAACCTTTTCCACCCACCATCAGGCTGGATTAGTCCACATACACGTTGGGTGCTAGTTGGGTCCTCATGAAATTAAAGAGACGATGCAGCACAAAGGGGGTAAAAAAGGAAGAAGTAGAGAAAAAACGTCTAATGACAATGGGGGGACAGCAACTTAGGGCAAGTGGGGAGGAACCCTAACGCCTCGATTGGGCCCACGGGTGCGCCGGGGCATAACGGAGATGCACACAAGGGTTAAGAAAAGGGGAGTGGGCGGGTCAGCGAGAAGCCCGGCGGCGCAAAAGTACTGTCTGAATATGGTCGAGAAGGCGCGCAAAGATCCTAAGGACCGGAGAAGTATCGTGGGGGAGGAGGTGGAGGTTTCGAGGAGCCTTACACAGGGAACCGCAAAACCTGCGGAAGGGGGACGGGCGTGGGTCTCGCAAATGTGGAAATGACTGAACTGGCAATTGAATAAGCTCGCGGCTGCCGAAGAATGACAGGAGACGAGAAGAGACTGGGGAATCTCACACAGTGGGGGGGACATCGAACAAGGGGGGGGGGCCTGAAACCAGTTCGACCCCCGCCCTGGGGGGGACCAAGCTTGATTGTTGGGGGAGAAACATGCGCCGATTTTCCCATTAGGTATTTGTGGAAAGGTTTGGGAGAGAAAAAAAACAAGATCAATGGCCCCTCGCCTACAACGGTCCACGAGAAAAAAGGAACAAAGACTCGGCTGGGAACATACTGAACTTTCGAGGTCAAAAACAAGCAACAGTGGTACTATTGAACTAAACATAAAGTCAGAGTCAAACGAAACGTCCCGCCCACCTGGGAAACAAAGGTCTTGTAAAGGTAAAAAAATAACGGTGGAAAGGGGAGTTGCGCTGTTGAAAAAAAAACGCAGTCGACTTCGGGGGACCTTTGCAGGGAGGGTGGAATGACAGGAAGCGGGTGGCTAAAGGTCATGCACCGGCGGCCCGAGGGTAAGGGGAGCAAGACGGAAAAGATGAGGAAAAAAGGAAAATTGGCACAAATGGGGGGCGGGGATAGAATCTGTGGTAAAACGACCGGCCACTCGAAGTCAAACGCTGGAAGGACAAAGACAGCCGCCTTGGGGGTGGGAAGGAAAGCAGTGGTTAAGGAGCAAGCAGGGGTGACCGAGGGGTCGAAGCGCGGAAAAAAAGATGCGGCCCCGGACTAAAATGAAAGGGGGAATAAAAAGGGAGACGGACAAGACTTGAGGGGGGTTTGATAGGGAAACAAATCGGGGAATCTCTATTATGTGCGCAAGCGAAAGGGGGTAAAGCACCGCAAAAGAAGGCAACAGAAAAGAAATACTGGTGACATCGGGGTACCTCGAGACGCATCGAAAGCCGAGTTTGGGACTGGGAGTGGCAGGGACGAGTGCAGCCCCAGAATAAAAGCCGGGTCCAGGGGTTCGAGAACACGGCCCGCCCGGGAAAAAAAACGAAGGCTCCATCCGGTCACGGGGGGAGGGGGCACGGCTCAAGAAGTGGATCAAGAACTTCTCCAGGAAAAAACGGGACCACTGGGAAAAACAAATCAAAACGGTGCATCCCTGCGGGTGAGAAAGAGAAACGACAAGGGGGAGAAAAAAGAGGGAAACGATTCCGGTTCAGGCCAAAAAAAAGGGGGGAACCAAACCATCCGGGGGGGGGGGAACCAAAGAACCTGGTGCAACACATGGGCCGGCAGAGGGAGAACGAGGGGAGGAACTTTCAACGATGACCAAAAGAACTAAGGGAAGACATTCTCTCGAGTATGAACCCGTCGTCAAGAAAAAAGTGGAAGAGAAACGGGGTCAACCGGAGGCCGACTTTGCTACTAGCTATACCCAAGGTTTGGACAGGGGTCATCTTCCACAAAACACACCAGAGCTGAAAAAGAAAAACGAAGCTTGGGGAGGTTTCTCTTTGGGAAGGTGAAAAGAGAGTACAGAAGGGGGAAGGGGGGGGGGACCAAAGGGTCCTCTACTGGGGCGGGGATCTGGATGGGAATTATCTCACGAATTGAACCTCCGGGGGAAATAAAAAAGGCCGCGCCTTTAAAAAGCACGGAGTTGAAACAATTGGATTACGGGTCGCTTCGAAAATCAGAGGAGAAAAACTCCGTGGGGAAAGGTTATTTTTTTGGGTGAAGGAGGAGTTGCCTATTTTTTTTCTTAAGTGTGTAGGAGACATCAAGAAAGGAACGGGGGGGAACCATCATGGGGTGCTTCCATCGGTCTTGCGTGCGCAAATTCAAATTGGCGGCGAGCCGGATTGGGGGTGGCCCCCAATCTAGGGGGGGGTGGTTGGGTCGAAAAACTGCGAATCAGAATACATGGGGGACCTAGACTCCGATCAGAAAAAAAAGACATGGTGGTCCCGTAAAAGGTCTAAAAAAAGGGCAA
>Ga0179593_1414972_pt1 | contig 11451 bp, 13 predicted proteins | sample CZODoug2_1_08_16_FD_185931 | JGI IMG/M metagenome (GOLD analysis project Ga0179593, IMG submission 185931) | Vadose zone soil fungal communities from Angelo Coast Range Reserve, California, USA - CZODoug2_1_08_16fungal (PacBio error correction) | ecosystem: Environmental > Terrestrial > Soil >...
CAAAGGAGGGAGGATACGGGAAAAAGACAACCATCCTCGGAACATAAACGAAAACTCACAACAAAGTGGGATGGAGTTCTTAGTAAAGGTGATGATCGATTGCTCATAGTGATCGTACAGAAAAAGGAAAAAACCGGTGTGACAGTGGGCAACTACGAAAGGGAGTTTCGAAGCAGAAATCTTGCCGACGATATTTTTAAAAACTACTTCAAGAAGGGGGGGGGGGAGGTACGCACAAAAAAAGCCTAGGAAAATCGAAGTTCGAAGAGCAAGACGACACTGATCTGAACCAGAGAAAGACCAGATGTTCTGCCATTCTTGAGAAAAAACCGCGGTTGGCTTGTGGGGGTGTGAAGGGGGAGAGAAGAATAAAGGTCAATTTGAAGCAGAAAGGAGGGATAGACATTTGTGGGCTCACCAGGGTTACCAAAATATAGGAATCACCCCTTTCAACAGGCAACTCATTATGTGAATAGGAGGGGACACAAACTAAAAAAAACCCCCAGCGGGGAAGGGGTGCAAGAGTTTTTCTCACGAAAGGAGCATGCAATCATTAAAAGGAAGAAGACGTAGCACCCCCTGTGAACACTTATATAATTGGAACGGAAAAATGAGAAGGGGATATCGACAGCCACTCGAGAATATCAAACACTAAAGAGTAGTAATAGATAAAATACAGCCAAAATCTACATGACAAAATAGCGAAGAGGGGATCACTAGACCTCCGACCGCTAATTGGGGTAGATACATCACAAGGGGTCTGAGAGGGGGGAAGAGATACGACGAAAGGTTAAAGAAAGCTTGATGCAGTGAAAGAGGGTAAGAAAAGTGAGAAGACTCTCGTGAGGAAAAGGAAGAGTGGGATGCCGTTCTGTAGAAGGAAAACGTCCACCAACCCAACACGACGACACATAGGAAAAGAAGACTAGAAGAAGGCGAAAGGGGTCCTTAAGTAAAAAACAAAAACAGTACAGTGAATGGTCCAAGAAAGAAATAGTTACTAAGGACAAGGAGGGAGAGAGCCAACCGAAAAAGGAGAAAAGGGAAAGCCTAGTTGGGAAGAGGGAAGACTGAAGGGGAGACCCACCCTTTGTCTTAGAAGTTGGGTGAGGAAGGAAACCGGGCACTAGAGAGAGATTTATATGCCAGTCCGTAACTGGAAAAAACTGGATCTTTACTCCACTATAGTGGAAAATGGGAAGGGGGACCTTCGGATAGAAGGGGGCCAGTTTCCTAACTCAAAACCCCAGGAGAAGAGGCGTGGAAAGGGTATACAGCAAGTCTCCTTAACAGTAAATATGTAAAAATAACAGATGAAACAGTCATGGAAGAAAGGGAAAGAACTCACACGGTCTCTTTCTAGGAAAAAGCGCACCAACTGGTGGAAAAACTCTGTTTCTATAAGGTTCAAAGAAGAGCCCGGTAAGAGGTCAAGAGCCCAGGAAGAAGGCTGGGCAATTTGAACCACAACGCGGGTTGGAACAATCGCCATTTCTAGGAAAAAAGCAGAGAGATCTGGACACGTAGGGGAGAGAGAGGAAAGGAAAACGTTGGGGGGACTCAATGCGCATTAGGGGGAAAAGTAGAGGGAAAAGAAGGAAGGTTTTTAAGGAGGAATTAAAAAAACAAGGAGAAAGATCATCTGGCGGACGCTCAGAAGAGAGAGGATGGGTTTCAATGCTCTCACATCCAAGGAACCACGCCCGGCCACAAAACGAACGGACAGAAGAACACCTAAAGCTAAGAAGGGGGGGACTTGAGAAAAAAAAAATATCAGAGAAAAAAAAACAGGAAATAAAGGGGGGTGTTATAAGAACGCCACGGCTTTCGAGTTAGGGCACAAGTGACTTGAGGTGGGCAGGTTGCCTGCTTTGTATGGGGGAAAAAAGAAGGGACCAGAAGAAAGCGTCGGAGCGGGTCCATAAATGTGAAAGTATAGAAGGAAAAAAAAAGAAGAAAGAGGACCAATAAGAACTGAGCGCAAAAGGAATACTACTCGTGAACGATGGCCCACATCTAGACGAATTTCTGAACTCTGAAGAAATTAGAAGAACACTATCCATTGGGGGCAAAATAAAAGCATCTGAGGCGCCGATAAGACGGTAAATTAGTGCTGACTATCCAACCAGGGAGGGGGGACCAAAAAAGCGGGCGGCAAGACGGGGAGACCTTTGGATTAGGGAAACTGGTTCCAGACGGGGTATGGTGAAAGGCATGAATCGTCGACGTTTCCGAACGGTTCTTTATATAGGGTTTTTTCCCGGGGGAAAACGGGAGCTCTTGGTGAACATAGAGAGGAGAGGAAGGACAAGGGAAGAAAGGGGGTATGGTTCCCAAAAAAAGGGAAAGGAATCACGCGTGGAAGGACAATCCCTTGTGTGCGTTCGACGAATGGCAAAAAGTCAGAGATCGACTTAGGGTCAGAAACGCAAGGGAAGAATAAAAAGAGAGAGAGAAAACCTCTCAATCGTCCACTAGTTCTACTGTCTCACGGAGATAGTTCTCGCAAGCCATTACTAAAGCTCTTACTGTGATTTTTCTGCTTGGAACCGAGAGGGGGGGTAAAAGGCCTAGGAGAAGAAACTTTATATAAGAGGAGAGAGATTTCAAAGTGGAAGGGGGAGGTTTTTGGGACGGTGTTCAAGTTCGACAGCCGCATCAAAGGCGTGTCGCCACAACGCACCGTCTCCGTTTTGTAAAAGGACAATGACTACAAAAGTGGAGTGAGAATGAAGGAACGAAAAACGCTTTCTGAAAGAGGTAGAGGTACTTCTGTCTCCGATCAGAATTCTCGGAGCCTCTAAAGGGGGTGGAGGAAAGAGTTGGACACGGGCAAGAAGGCTGTGGGTGGGTCTTATCATGGAGTACGGGGAATTGCGAATTCAATCTCAAGGCTCAAAATTCATATTCCTGTCAAACGGAGGAACATTCTAGATTCTTTCTGTGAGGGGAGGAAAAGGAGGGACCAAAAAAAATACCAAAACGTAAAAGGGAGAGAAACAAACCTGACCGGTCAATCATGAGTGCCTGCGGCCCCCGTGCGGGACTAGACGGGGACCCTTTTGAGGCAAGAGGGCATAGTAAAGATCTGATGATACCATTAACCAGGATTTGGCTTAGAAACCGTTCCCCACGCAACGCGGGGGGGGAGAAAAAAGAAATGGCAGAAATCTGTGAAAAGGGGGGCTGCTGTTTCAGGATAAGGAAAAGAGGAGGGGTCTAGTGAAAAATGGAATGGGAGGGGAGTTTGGCCGAAGAAGTATGGGGTGAAAGAAGGTCGGCGGGGGACAGAGAGTCTTTAAAACGCACCAGGGAGGAGTTCAAGACCAAAAGTTTAGCCTAATAGGATCACCCCAGGGGGGGGAAACTTCAGAAAATCGAAAACGGGGAAGACGACCTCAGAGCCCAAAACCAGCGTCGGATGGCATTCGGAAGAAGGAGAATGACGGCTAGGGGGGTAGTTTTACGAGGAATCAAGCGGGGGAAACGGTGAAATCTCTGGGTGAGACGGAGTTGATCAGAGGTTCGTCTACGATCAAAGGTCAGGTGAGGGTGAAGGGGTAGACATGACAAATTCGTGTCCGGGCGAGGACATTTTAAGCCGGGATAAAAAAAAGGGGGGAGAGGAAGAGGGGGATAGTCCAAGGAGAGTTCGGGGAGTGAGTCTCCCGCATGTGGGCGTGGGGGAGGGGCACAACGGAGTACATGTGAATCCGCCTATATCCATCGGGTATACTTCTAAGGGAGAATCATTTATCAGGGGCAGTAGGATCAAGAACCAAAAGAAAACAAAACAACCAGATAGGGGGGGGTTGAGCCCCGAAGGACGACCCGCTGCTGGAGAAAGACTAAATCATCGAAAAGAGAGAGAGGGGGAACAGTAATGAAAAAAGGGGCCGAGCGGGGGAGAAGGACTCGGAAAAAAAATCAAAAAAAAATGCGGCAATGGTCCAAATCGCACCAAGTCTCTGGGAGCTGAGTGGGAGAGGGAGCAAAAAAATTCCTGGCAGAGGCCGGAGGTTTACGCAGAGTCGAACGACCGAGGCCCCTCGAGATGAACGAAAGGGTCAGGGAGGAAAGGAAGATGCATCGATTTAAAAGTGAGATCGGGGAACTAATGGGAAGGGTGGGAGAAAGCAATCAAGCTGAGGAAAGGATTGGGCATATGCGAAGCTAACGCCAATTGAAAGAGGCCGCCCAAGGGGGGGAAGATCCTCAAAAAAGTGAGAAAAAAGAGAGTAAGTAAAAGGAAAAAAAAAGGGGATTCCAAGAGTTTGATGGAGAGTAAACGTCGGAGAAGATGCCCCCGAAAGTTCCTCATCGTCAAGGCCATGGAGGTAAACGGTTTGAACAACTAAAAGCAAGAATACAGGGAACCAAGGTAAGACGAAGAAGAACAGGAGAGACCTCTCTGAGCGAGGGAAGAGGTCATTCGACTCTGATACTGACCCTTGAGTCAGCGTTCACCAGAGAAAGCTCAGGGGGAGAGAGGTGAGAAGAAAAAGATCTGGGTTTGGGGGTGAATTCAAATTGAAAGGCGGATGGACGACTGCATTTCACAGCACAGAAAAGGAAAGAATGAGAGGAAAAGTCGAGAATCTGGTAAAAAGAGGTAGCCGCGAGCTTTGGAGACAGTCGCGGGCTCAAGCAACCAGGAGGGGGGATGGGGAGAGAGTCTTACCTAGACAAAGATGGAGACGGGGGAGAAAGAAACAAAGAGGAAGAAAAAGAGATGAAAAAAGAAGGCCTCAGTGTGCACAGAACCCCGTGGTATCTCACGCCCATAACGAAGACCTTAAGCTAAAAAAGAGGTTAAAACGGGGAGAAAGGGGGGGTCTCATCCGTAGAACTGTCTAAAAAAAGGGGGTACCCTGGTTGAAAACTTGGAACAGAAAGGACCGGGGGGATAGGAGAAAGAGACACATCTCGATTCACGCCGGCGACAAATAGGAGGGAGAAAAACGTACCCTGTGGAAGGAAGACGTCCGGAAAAAAAAAAACGCGATTCATCGAAAACTCCACTACAAAAAGCATCTGTTTTGGAACGTAGGGGTGTGACGGAAGAAAAGTTGGGAGAAACAAGGTTCTAGAGCAGAGGGACGGGAAAAAAAAAGGGGTGCGCAGGGTCCTACTAGTGTCGACCGGACCGAGCTTAACAAGCCGATTTCTGATTCAAAAGAAGGGAAATTGAGGTGAAGTCAGAGCCATCCTCATTGAGCATCGGTCTCCTAGCCCCGGGAAAAGAAAGGAGCTGAAACAAAGAAAAAAACCCAGAGATAAGGGGCCAGGCGTGACCCGATGGCGTTGGGGTTCCCGGGTTGGAGAAAAAAGAAACATCATCCTTGAGGGGGGAGGAAAGAAGGAAATTGAGGCGAACAGGGGGGCTCACAAAGTTTCCAACAGCAGGGAGGAAATCCCCTGGCCGCAGGAACATAAAGTATTGAACGGCGCCCTCCGACGCCCCGGACTGGTGTGGTCCTCTTGGTGAGCAAAAAGATTAATCAAGAAAAGAACGCCTCCAGAAGAGAAAAAAGGTGGGGGGAAAGGGAAATAGGAAGGGTCGCAATGGAAGAGAGTCGCCAGGCAACCGGAACAAAAGGAAGCCTCCCCCTCCAAGAGTATCGCTAGAAAAAACAAAAAGGGGCTCAGCCTAGAGAGGCCGATGGGGAGAATGAAAAGAACATCCAAACGGAGGGCTCCAGCATTAAAAAAAAAGAAAGGACGGGAGGGTCGGCGGTGCAGGAGAAACCGACGCTATCCGCTGGCCGGGACAGGGGACAAAACGGCGACCGAGGAGAGCCGGGGAGGAAAAGGGAGGAGGTGATGAAGGTCAGGGGGACGAAGAAGTCAAAAAACCATCAAAATAGACAAAAGTCCATGACCAAAAGGCTATAAGGATGCACTTTCTCGATAAAAGAACCAAGCATCCGGTTGACCTGAAACGCCTCAAAGAGGGAAGTCAAGGGGGGAAGAAAAGAGCGCCGGGGAAGGGAAGTCAAGTATGGAGATGAAGAAATACCAGCCATTGGTGAAGGGGCAGAAGGGGCTTACTGAAAAAGGGACAGAAGAGCGTGATATGCCCAGTAGTCCAACTTTTCTTGACGGCCACGATGGCAACGGTGCACTTTTTTTTTTTCAACTTAAGAGAAGGGAAGAAGAGAAGAAAGATGAAAAAATGATGAATCGAAAGAACTCTGGAGCCTAAAGGAGATGGAAAAATTCGAGAAAAGAGGAAAAAGTCTTAGAACATCAGCACCCTGCGCGTTCAGGAAAAAAGGGCAGAGGGACGCCCCTCTTTTGGGGGGGGGAAAAAAAAAGCGTGAGAACGAATCCCGTCAGAAAAAGAAGGAAAAGGCAGATTAGTGATAAAGTGTGAAACAAAGGGGGGAAGGAAACAGCATCTGGGGGAATGGGGAGGAAAGGACGATGGTGCCGTGTGGCATCGGGGGATAACCTGTGTGCGGCTCAAATGCGTTGGACCCCTATCGTAGAAAGAGGGGGAAGGAAGAATAAACTGAGACAGCGAGGAGGGCGAATAAAAAAGCGGTACAAGGGGGTAGAGGGGAAAGAAAAAACCAAAGACAAAGGTAACACTGGCCAGACTCCCGAAAAGGCGCCTGTGGGGCTGCTTGATAAAAACCATATCTCAAAAAAAACAAGGGGGAAGGAAAATAGCGAAGGTTTGGGGCTCAAGCGCCCCCTGTAGATTCGGGGGAAGGGAGGGACGGAGGAGGGCGGGGTCTTCCAGGGGGGGGAAAAGAACAGGGAAAAAAGGAAGAGCGACTAGCGTCAGAAGGGATCTCGTACGCTGTTTCGGCCGGAAGGGGGAAACATCCGATCTATAAGGTAAAAAAGAGAAAGGAACAGACCACAGAGCCAATGAAAAAAAAGCTCTCGCATGTCTTCAGTCGGGCATGGCAGACGGTAAAAAAGTAAGCCATGGGTGGACCCGAAGAACACTGCATGGCGCCGTGGAGGAGGGCTTCTCGACACAATTCTTCCAAACAGAGGGGGAAAGGGGAGTACGACCCGGGTAGAAGGACAGCAGGCCATAAGGGTTTGAATGTCTCTACATCGTAGAAGTCAGACGGGATGGTATAAATCGTTATGGCCCGCAAGAGAAGGGGGGTCATCATCTCGCTAGGAGCAGACTGTTCCTCTCCTAATGGAAACCACAAGTGCACAAGGGGCGATCGGTGGACGGAAGACCAGTGTTGCGGTCGACGAAATATCAACTCTCTCTCTCTTTCCAGGTCAGAAAAGAAAAAAAAAACCGGTTAGTAAAAAAAAAACGGAGGGGAGATTAAATTAAAAGAGAACCGAGGCCCCTCGGTGAACGTGCGAAGGGTGTGTTCTCTTTTCATATCAAATTAAAAAGATCAGAGCAAGGTTTTAAGAAGGGGGGAGTGGGTGGGGAAGACCGTAATGCTGGGAGAGCATAGGATCGAGGAAATCCTGGATATCCTATTCAGAGAGGGGGACTGGAACCTTTGTGGAAGAGGGGGGCAATTGGTTGGGGGGGGGACTGTGTAAAAAAAGTCGCAATAAGAGGAAAACATCACGCGTCGGTCCCAGGTCAAAAAGCGCGGCCTCTTCTCAGGTTTTGACAAGGGAAAAAACGTAATATCATGTGGGGATTCGTTAGGGGGTCGACAGGCAACGCCGATAACGGTAGGGAAAAAAAAAATCCTTAGACTTGAGGGAAGGATGTCTCCTATCATCTCTAAATCGTCCGAGGAAGGTGAACTAGAATCACTTTTTTGGACTAGGAGTCTATCCTCATTAGGGAGGGGGAGGAGGAACGGGATTGGGTCGATGAAGAATTCAAGGACTCATGAACTAGTACGGAAAAAACGGTGGTGGAGACACGGATGGGAGGAGGAAAAAAAAAAAATTAAGGCAGTGGAGGAAGCCGGTCCGGGTCGCACAAGGAAAACAAAAGTCCTTGGGGAGAGGAGGACGACTGTCCAAAGACTGAGTGCCCCAAGGATTCGGAGAAGAAGGGTGGTAAAAACGAGAGGTTTTCAAAAGAGGGGGGGCGCAAGCGGATGTTGGCCTACGTAATAGAGTTGCGTCACGAGAAAGTAAAACACCCAACGCACGACGCCTGTCACGACGGCGGGGGAGGTGAAGATTGGGGAGGAAAGAAGCGCGGGGGGCGAGGAAAAACGAAAAAAAAAAGGAGAGGTGGGAAGAAACTTGGGAGAATTTGCAAGAAAATAGAGGAGCAGAAGTCACAGGTCACGACTCAACAACAGTCAGCCCCGCGCACCAATTGGGTGCAGGCAATAATTATAAAAAAAAAGAGAAAGCAAGCTATAAGAAGAAAACAAATCAAGAAAACAAATTCAGGAATGGGGGGGGACTTCGCGAAGATGATTCAGATGTCGTTTGAAAGGCATCAAACGGGGAACAGGTGGCGAAACGGGGCAGCGGGGTGTCAGGTAAGTCAGAAGGAGATGGTGTAGAGAAAACGATCCCCGGTAAGGGAGGGTCAGGTTAAGAAAAGGCATCCCGATTCTTCCAGTCTCTCATTGGTGAACATGATAGGTGATAACAAGGAAAGAGACTTAAAAGCTTTGGAAAGAGAAAGGAGAGTTCGGGGGCGTGTCATCACCGGTTGGGAGGGCACACGGAGGCCCCTTAAAAGTTCAACAGAACGAAAAGAACAGGACGGGACTGACGAAAACGTAAAGCGGGGGGGAAGTTAAAAAAGTCTGCGCCCACACCACCAAATGGTTTTGCTTTCCAACAGTCGACTGAGGAAAAAAGCACTCTCAAAGAATAGAGAAAATAGCTGTAAAAGATCTAAAAAAGGCAAAAAGCATTAGACGTGTTCCGGGCTCTTGAATGACGATCGAATACATCCTCCCTCGAATACGCCTTGGGTAATCCTCCAGAGAAAACCGAGGCCTGGAGGCTAGGAGGGCGGAGGTTATCCCTTAGCGAAGAGGAGGATAGGTAAGAAGAAGGCAAAGATGACGAGTCCCTCTCGATTAAAAGAGGTCTTCGAACTTCTTAAATGAAGGAAGGAAAGGAGGCGTACTGACTTTACCAGAGGGACCTTCAAAGGGAGAAAAAAGGAAAACGGAACGGCCGGGGGCATCTTAGGCCTACAGGATAATCAGTCAATGAAAAGGGGGCATTCACCAGGGGGAGGAATGAATAGAAAAAAAAAAAAAGGGTGATGGGAGGGAGATAGGTTAAGAAACTTTGTCAAATCGTTAATTGGTATAGCTCGTAGGGCAACGTCCTTTCAAAAAAAGAGATCTATCCTTTATCGTGACTGGGGAGTAGAGAGAAAGATCCCGTACAAAGGAAAAAACAGATGAGAAGTTGACTACTACTAGCTTCAAGAGGGGGAGAAAGTCAAAGATCTTGAGAAAAAAGCGGTAAAAATATCCGGAAGGAGGAAGGTCCGGGCTAATCAGATAACACGCGAACTCAACTGACTAAGTGGGTGGGGGGAGATTTTTGATTCAAATGGAGGCAGTAGGGTGAAGGGGAGGGATTAGAGAGAAGTGCCAGAAAGACAGCTACAGGATGTGCCTGTCGAGATAGGAGATAGCTGTACGGCTGTGTGCATGACGGTATCTACATGAGAGTGAGAAAGGACGAGAGTGTTGGTGGAAAAGAAGCTTGAAAGGGCTCAAAGAGGAGGGAGTGGATAATTCCCCGTGCGCGGATGAACTCATTGCATAATTGAACCTCCCCAAGGGGGAGAAGACACGCCAAAGGAACACGGTTACGAGAAAACAGGGAAAGGAAGTAATACAAAAGGAGGAAAAAATTAGCGGAACTCCACGAAATCGGGGCAAGGGTATTAAATGAAATTGCCCTGATCGGAGCGAAAATCGAAAAAAGAGACAACGAAGGAAGAACAAGTCGGAGAGGGAACCTGCCACGTTGAAAACTTGGAGAAAGCAACCTCTAGGAATTCATCGGAAAGACAAAAATCAAGGAGAGGGTTAAGTGAAGTTGGAAGGTTCAAGGTAGGATAAAGCTAGGTTCTCGATCATTACGTCTAAACCGGGGGGTGGGGGGCCGGGGTTTAAAGAATGGTGGAAGACCGGGAAGGAGAGGACCGAGAAGTGGAAGGGAAACTAGGAAACGTGATTTACGGCATATCGCCAGCCAGATGATCATCTTCGACTAGAAACGAAAGACTACTTATCTGACACAGCTAACCTACAAGGAGGGAAAGGCGTCGTTAAAAAACCCAGGTGAGGGGGGGTTAACGGGAGAGAAAAAAAAAGGCAGGAGGAATCACCGAGTAAGGAAAGAAAGGTTGGTTGACGCAAAAGGGTTCCAACAGGAGGACGCATCACCTTCATCGGAAAAACTCATTAGGGGACAGGAGTGCACATAGACGCCCAGACGGGGGGGGGGCAAAGACTTGTTGGCTCACGACGCGGCGCAGCAGCCATTAAAGATCATAACTGAGCACCACCTTGGAGAACTTCTGGGAAGAGACGTGAGAAGGGGAGGGGACAAGGGGGCAAAAAAAAAATCACAAGGGACTACCACTCACGCCGGTTATGAGGGAGAAGCAACCGAGCAAGTCGCAAGAGAAAAAATCAGCGTCCAGGGGGGTCGAAGATGATAGTATACCGAGACCGCTAATTTTCTCCGATTAAAAAAAAGAATGGCGAGGGTCGAGTAGGGGAGTAAGGGAAATATCCTCTTGTAGAAGGGAAATATTGGAAAAGACGAAAGAGGACGCTTTGCAGACCGCCGGAGGGCCAGGGGCTTCGACGTTACCCAAAACACCCCCTAACAACTCAAAAAAGGGAACATCCGTACAGAAAAGAAAATGAGGGACGATAAAAGCTTTGAGAGAAAAAGGAATCCGGTTTACTGCCAGACTCAAAGAATTACTAGCGCTTAGTATGCTACTGGCCCCGAACCTATCTCCAGGCAGCGAGTAAAAGCTTTTTCCCTATTGGGGGAGAGGGGAGGGAAAAAGGAAAATGGGGATGAGAAAAGGTGTTTCAGTCCGAAAAAGTTCAAAACGAAAAAAAAAGAAGGAGGACACAGTAAACGTGAGACACACAAGATCGGGCACGATATGGTCACCCTGTTCAAGGGGGTGTGTTTTTGGGGGGGGGGTTGGGGGTGGGTTGGTTGGGGGGTGGTTTTGGGGGGGGGGGGGTGGGGGGGGTTGTTGTTTTGGGTTTTGTGGGGGGGTTTGTTGTTTGTGTGGTTTTGAGGGGGGGGGGGGGGGGGGGGTAGTGGGGGTGTTGTTTTGGGTTTGGGGGGGGGGGGGTGGCGGGGGGTGGGCGGGGGGGGGCGGGAAAATGCGGGCGGAGGGGCCGCAAGCGCCGCGATAGCCCCCAGGGGCTGCAGGCCGACAGCCGATTTCACCAGAGGAACTCGACTGAGTGTACTCAAAACAGGGAAAAAGGGGATGGGAAGGGAAAGGCAAATCAAGCACCCGGCGGCACTCATCAG
>Ga0179593_1471525_pt1 | contig 11451 bp, 11 predicted proteins | sample CZODoug2_1_08_16_FD_185931 | JGI IMG/M metagenome (GOLD analysis project Ga0179593, IMG submission 185931) | Vadose zone soil fungal communities from Angelo Coast Range Reserve, California, USA - CZODoug2_1_08_16fungal (PacBio error correction) | ecosystem: Environmental > Terrestrial > Soil >...
ACCCAGCTTTTAAAATCTCACTGGGGGACTTCCAATGAAAAGGGAGCGTCTTCCAACAAGAAAGAGTCACACGATAATCGAGGGGAAGATAGGACGGAATCACGAAAGGAACATTTCAGGGAAGAGATCCATAAGTGGGAAAAAATAGCAAGCGTGGGCTAGAAACCCCTATACCTCTCGCGAGACACTCGAACTCGGAGAAACTGAGTGGGACTGAAAAGATGGGAATCAAAGGGGAGGCCCGGCAGAGGTATCAAAAAAATTCAGGAGGCACAAGTACATGTGACACCTCCTCTTAGGCAAGGGCGAAATATCTTTTGACACAAAAAAAAACTTGGACGGGAAAGCAAAACCGCCGCAACTTTCTTCAATTATAAATCAAAAATCATCGGCCTAGAAAGGATCGCACTAAGGAACTACTGAAGAAAAAGACTCCCACTTCCCGCTGAAAAGAGTCATAGGTGTTGCCGGGAACACCTCCTACATGCAGACATGAGAAATTTTCAAGACCGTCAGAAAAGGGGCAGCGAAGCCACTAGCTGATACATAGGAATGAAAAGTTAAACAGACAGAGAAGAGATATCCGGGCTCTGAAAAGCAGCCCAGACGGAAATTAGCCACCACCAAAGACAGCAAACGACGGGGAAGGGCATGGGAAAGAACCGCCATCAGCGGAAAAAAAGACGCAAACAAACTTAAAGCACATTCCAAAGACTGGGGAAAAAGCCGTCTAGAAATCTGAACGATCCACCATAACCAGCTTTCAACAAGAAGAAAAGGGCGAAGAGCCCGTAAAAAAGAAGCAAGGGCAGGATCTTCCACAAAGAAGCGAGGGGGGGCTAAAAGGGACAAATCAGCGAGTTCATAGATTTTGGAGCAATTGGCGAGCCTGCAAAAGGACAGGGGAAGAGGATGGAGAATTTCTCCGAAACTCGGGAAGGCGCCACCGGTCGAATCAGGGTGACATCCGCAACCGGGAAGGGGGTGCGAATAGGGATAGAACAAAAGCAGCGAATAGAAAAGCCAAGAGTTTCGACGGAGGGAATCGGAAGGAAGGGGGATGCTCACATCCTGGAACGTCACTTCAAACATTGGGGGGAGTTGCGTGCATCTCCGTCCTCTTGCGAATAAACGCATCGCATTCGGACAAAATGCAGAAAACCTCCAAGAGCGAAAAAGGGGGGGTTTGATCCACTAAGTCCTACGCCCTGCACGAAAGTTCAGCGGTACCAAAAGGACGAGTTAGCTAAACTATGAGTGGCTCTGAAACTTCAAGAAAGAGACACGCGACCCCGAACGTCTGTGAGGGATTTGAAAGGAAAGGAGAGAAAGAACCACTGACAGCCGCCGCGTTTGGTGATGGAGGAAAAAGGAGCCAAGGAATCCTGCGGAGGGACATCTTGTAAAAGCAGGGCGACGAATGACGTCTCCTTCCTGGGAAAAATCCTCAGATTCATAGAACGCAGGGTCAGGCCCGTATGTTCCGGGGGAAGAATGATATCCCCGCACTAAGGGAGGCACAGAGTGAAAGAAAAAGTACTGCCTGAAAACCGACAGCATCGTTCGCCGGCAGGATCACTACAAAAAGGGCCAAAGGGAGCACCAAGGCAAAAGGCAAAAGGATCTGGAAAAATGTGGTGGAGACAAAGGAACAAGCTCTGCTGAGAAAAAGCCTATATTTCTACAAGCGACAGCTCATTCTAACTAGCGTTGGGAACTAGCAAACGGCGTCAGAAAGGGGGGCCCAAAATCTGGATATGCCAAGGCAACAAGAAACTTAGCTACAACAAACTCGATTCCGCAGGTTCACGACGGAACAGAGACGAGAAGTCGACGGGGTAGTGTTTCTCAAGGAAACAAGAATGTGGCCACGTCAAAGGAATGGCTTTCGGCTTCAGGTGCCCCGCTAAACGACAACGTCCCTCTTAAGAGGGACAGAAGAGCGAATTGAAACGGCCGACCTCCTGAAAGGACACAGTAGGAATTGGACGTTGCTGAAACAACAGCAGCAAACTAAAGGAAGACGGGAAAGGGTAGCCGGCGGAAACTCGAGAATCTCCCGGGAGCGGATGAAAAGTTAATAAAGACTTTCCATGTCTTCAGGCGACCTGACGGAATAAAAAAAGTCGGAATTAAGGAAACATGTGGCCAAGTAGAAAATGTATGGTCTACGCTCCCCGGGATACTGGTTGAGGCAAAGCAGGCCAAAGAAAAAGGGAGAGGATCGGAAGCCCTCTCTCGGTCGAAGGGAAAACAAGGTCGACAATCTGTGAAGAAGCCTAATAGCAAGATTTAAGAAGAGGAGAGGGTGTCACATGGGGCACTGGTGGCGAACAAGCTCGCCATTGATTGGGGAAAAAACCTTTTAAGTCGTGGAAAAAGGAGTCTGCTCTTCTGAATGAACCAGGCACTTCACAGATCTCAAACGCTATAGCTCGTGAGGAAGCAGGAGATGACCATCAACTCTCTAGCCTAGGAGATAAGAGCAGGGGGGGAGGAAAAAAATCAGCCTGGTGAAACAGGGGGGGGTTTGTGTTCAGGCGGGGTGCAATCGAAATAGCACAAGACACACAAGAGGTCGTGGGATGTTGGGAAAAGATCAGACGAGAAGAAACATTTCTGAAGAGTGACACCTACTCCATCTTGGATGGAAAAAAGAATCGATTCAAAAGCTGAAGTCAAAGAAAAGATCTCAAAACCCCGGGCCTAAGAACCTAAATAGGATGTAAGAAACCTAAACCACGTCTTTCCAAAAATAACCGGCGAAAGAACGGCCGCGTGCTCAGCACCGTAAAGACCAGAAGCGGGGCAAAAAGAGGGAGTATGTGAAGGAAAGAGAAAGGGTCGGTATGCTATAAAAAAAAAAACACAACGGGAGGGAGAGGAAAAGTATATCCGAACATCTCAAGTCGCATACTAACATCAGAGGAGTAATCTTCTTGGAGGGATGATGAAAAACCTAGTTGATATGCCCGAGGACGCAGTGCGGCGCAGCAAAGTCGGAGTGACTTATAGGGGGGAAAGAGTATTGTCGAATAGGGGAACAACGCGGGGGATAGAGTTACTTGAGTCAGTGATTTTCCATAATTCGGGGTATGTTCTTGCGGGGGGAAAAGGCTAGTCGCCTTTGGAGAAGGCGAAGCACACCTAACACTACACGGGGGAGAAGGGAGAGTGGGGGGTGCGATTGCAAGGCAAAACAACTGTTAAAGCGTATGTTGGAAAAAAGCGAAGGCGGTACAGAGGAGTCAAAGTAAATCGTATAGTATCAGGAGTTACAGGGGGGGGGATAGGGGGTTGGTGGAGTTGGTGCCGTTCAGTAGAGATCGAAACAAAAAGGAGATTCCAAGGTGTTTCAAAATGAAAGGGAGCCTCATTTATCTCAATAAGGTTACCAAGCATATCTCTATGACAGGCTTAAAGGAAGGGCGCAGGGCTGATGCAACTTGTCGGCGGACAGTCTAAGGGGCTTGGGGGATCACGCAAGCCTATGGCTTGTCTGGCCAGTAATTGGCAGTAAAAAAAGACCGGGCGGGGGAAAGGGGTTCGGGCTTTTGCAGTCGGACTATGAACTGGGAGGTGTATTGCTCATTGAGCACTGCCAAATCGTGAAAAATTGACAAAGGATCCTTTACAGAGAGAAGGAAAGGAATCTCTCGGTGTACAGAGCCAGGAAGCACTTAAATGGGTTGCCTTGCAGGGTCAAGGGGTTTCTCATGCCACAACTGGAACGGGAAAAAAAAAAAGAGTGGGGGGAAGTCTTATTAAGGAGAGCGATAGTACAAAACGGAAAAGGAGCGAGTACGGAAGGAGGGCGGGAACCAATTCCATCGAGCAGTAATGCAGGGGGGGCAGCTGGGTTTGGCGATATCCGCTAACGGAGGGAGTATCGGTGGAGGGCAGCGGCGGGAATGAAAAAATGAGGGAATCTGAAAGGGAAGACCGGTTATATCTTTGGCAAGGGATAAGAGGTTCGGGGAGGGACGCAGTTTACGATGGAAAAAGTTAGAAGGAGAATTTCTATGTGGCTGACCACTAAACACCTGGGGGGTGGCGGCAACTCGCTTGACCCAGAGGGTTGAGACAAACGCCGAACGGGATTTGGCCTGTTGAGAAAAAAAGGGTGGGGGCGATTTGTCTAAATCGCGGTGGTTGGGGGGTTGCTAGTCTCAGCATAAAAATACGAGGGACAAGAGTTCTAGTCGTGAGAAGTTTAAAAAAACGATATGGCGAACGCGACAGAGCGGGATCTCCGAAAAATCAACGAAGAATACCGTGGTCGAGAAAGAGGGGAGGGCTTGCGTCACAAGCGGCTAATCGGAATCACACAAACCGGGAGGGGCTGGGGACAAGATGCTCAGGGGGGGCAACATGGTAAGTGAAAATAGGGATCAAAATGTGAAATCAATAAAATCGTTTGGGGGGGGGGGGGGGGTGGCTGGGTTTGGGAATACGGGATGGAGCCGGAAGACAATAAAGTAGCGGGTGAGTTTAAGGGAGGCGATTTGAGTCTCTGCAAAGGTACCGGGAAGTTCAAGCGGGCGGTTACCGGGATGAAAATCCTAGCCTAACCATTAGAGAAGGCGGAGACGACGAGGTAAAAAAAGATGCATAAGGAGAAACCTATTGGCTAATCAGTCCCAATTGGCGCTCTGCAAAGAGGACGAGAACCAAAAAGAAGTCAGGGCGGAATTCCAGGGATGTGAGCATCCTCTCATATCAAGAGTTGAGAAAAGATGGGGGTTTTCTATTATCGGAGTTGTGAATATATCAAAAATGGCCATGTGACGGGGATGAAAATGGGGGAGGCACGAAAAGGTGGTCGGAGAGAGCGACGGGGGAATCGTAGGATCGGCCAGGAAAAAGACAGGGCTATGGCTTAGATCTCTTGCAAGTATATAGGGAAATCGATGAGGACACGAAGAAAAATTTCCCCGTGATGGAAAAGGGGTGTCAGATCATCGCTGGAGGAGGGCTCAGGGAAGAGTCTTTGCTGATCTAACGACATGGTGGGAGAGAAGCGGGAAGAGACGGGGACCCAGGGGTGAAAATCGGAAAAGGGGGGGTGCGTAGAGATTGAAGGACTCTTAGGTCGGGTGGAAAAAGAAAGGGAGCTCCTGACTTGGTTGTGGAGAAAGGAAAATGGTACAAATTTGGAAGTATGAAGAACTGGAAGAGAGGACGCCGGGGGGATTTTCTAACTGCAAAACGATTACAACCCCCCCCCCCCCACCCCAGTCGGGATAACTAGGAGAAGGCCTGAAAGAATAAGTATCAAGGAAGACGAGGTGGAGTCAACTTAGCCTGTAAATCTTCAACAGGGAAGGGCGTATCTAAATAGGAGAAATTCTAAACGGGAGAGCACTTGGAAGAGCGTGGTGAAGAAAAGGGGTCGCGGTTTGGTAGTAGAAGAATCCAAGGAGGCGTGAGGACTTAAACCTAGTTCGCGAGCGCGAAGGAGTGACTCTCTTCATGCAAGGTAAAGCGGGCGGGAGAATCTAGGGGTAACCTCTTGTCCTGGATGCCCAGAGGAGACGGTGAAGAATGGTGGGGAGGAGTCAAAGAGGAGGAGATAGAGGTGCGCTTTTCTCTACCCGACCGATCACCTCGACTGAAGGGTTCCTTCGGGGAAGGGAGAATCCTCGGAAGGGCGGGAGGGAGTTTTGGTCAAGAGAAAAAGGGGAAAATGGACGAGACTTACAGGAGATCTCAACAACAAAACTAATGATGTAAAAGAGAGGGAAAGCAGGAAAGCGGTCTAAAATGAGTAGGTAAAAGTAAGGAGAGGGAAAAAACCTACCCACGAAAAGATGCATCTGGAGATAGTACGAATTAAAAAGGAATTGAAATTGGAGCGACATTGAAAAGAGGCTTCCTAGTAACCTCTCAAGCAGCAGATAGTGAGAAGGAAGGGAAATATCAGCATGGGAAGCCAGTACTTCCATTCAAGATAAAAGAAGAGCGATTCATAAAGGGCAGGACTTAAGAATTGGAAAGACGACGACCTCCTCTTGCAGGAGGGGGAAAGAGGCAACTAGGCTTGTGGAAGCAAACGGCCGATGTGAGGTTCCCTGCCCGCAGAAAAGGTTCCTCAAAAGTCGAGAAAGCAGCGAAGAAAACGAACCGGGAGCTAGTGAAATCAAGGGGGAAAGATTAAAGCGACGAGCACGTGAAAAAAAGGGCTGAAAACGCAGACAACAGGATGCGCCCACGACGGAAGGGCAGGAAGAAGGTGATGAGTGGTCCGCGCCGGCAACTCGAAGGGAATAAAAAGAAGGGCTATCTCGAAGAGTCGATACCACGCCAAGCCCGAAGAGCTCCTCCTCCAAATAGCAGCAAAACCGCACGCAATCAGCAATTTTCAAGTGAGGCAATACAACCAAAAGGGGCGAATTGGGGAATGGGAAGCAAAACAAACACGGAAATTAAAGAAGAAGACTAAAAAACGTCCGCGACAGGACCTCAGGTAGTAGACGAACCGAGGACCGGAAGCAACAAAGAACTCAGATATCACGTTAGAGAATTTGCAAATCCTCGAACAAAGGGGGGGATCTGGAAACACCCACTCGTAAGAAGTACGAATCTCGTGTTCGTCATCGACACGAGGGGAAAGGTGAAGAAAGGAGCTTCACCGCCGCCTAGGAAAAGGGAACGCCGGATTCTCGTGAGCATCTATAAACGCGAGGAGACCGCAGCCAACCTGGTCGAATTTTCGAACAGCCTGGCTGGTGTTCGATCCGTAAATGGAAACAAGAGAAAGCAGAGAAAGACTTGTCTAAAACTCGATGAGGAGCTCAACAAGGGGGGGACCCGTCAAGGGACAGCATTGGTGGTCGGGGGGGGAAGGAGAACGACGAGTTGACCTACTCTCCGCAATCCGTGACAAACACATCTTCGGGGGGAGAACTCTCCGCGCCCCGGGGTGGGGGAATCCAAAAGAAGTCGGACGACGAAGGCTTTCCAGGGAAGTGGCCCGCATAGTTGGGGGTAAGCGGGACCGAACGATTCGCCTCGTCTGTTTAAGAGGTCATTGGTCACGGCAACAGGAAAACACGCAACCCCTCAGTCGTTTAATGAAACAGACAAGAGAAAAGAAGAAAAAAACGTGTTTTTTCGGGGGGAAAGGCTAGAGGGCAAAAAAAGGGGTAACCCATCTCTACCGAGTTGGAAGAATACCTACAAGAAAAAGACGACTATCCGTCGACGGGACCTCTTCCAGCAAAAATGAAAAAGCAGAGTCGACGACGAAAGTAAAGGGCAAAGGAGGGTTACGGGGGGGAACTCAAGGAGATCAACGCCTCAGCGTGAGAAAAGATCCCCCACCAGAGTCCAGGGCCGGTCAGAATAGTCGCCATGAGCGATTCAGAAAAAAGCCCCCTCTAGAGCAACCAACTGAAAAAATTCAGAAAATGAAACTAAACTCCTCGGGGTCTTTTGGCTAAAAGCTTGGCCCCAGCTTGCCGAGAGTAAGAGGAAAAAGCGACAGCTAGAGCCGAGGTGGGACAAGCAGGAGTCTAATCCTTTCAAAAACAGAAATGCCTTGAGACGCCACAGATACAATCACCGGTATGACTTCAGCCAAACTCGAGAAGAAGGTGAAATCGAACTGACTCCATCGACTACGAAAAGGAAGCGGTAGGGGAGGACAACAAAATCTCTTAAGCGGCCACAAGGAAAACGAAAATGAATTGCTTCGGCTGGACCGGGTGCCCCAACAAAAAAAAAAAAAAAAAAAAAAAAAAAAAAAGGATCCTCCGCCTACGAGGAATAGGGTTCCCTAAAAAATGAGTAAGCCGCACTCAAAGGAGGCCACACCTTGTTCGGGGGGAGAGAAAAGAAAAGAAGAAAAAGATTGGGTAGAGGAAAAGGTAGCAGAAAGAAAAAGGGACGATATCTCCCGGACCGCATCAGTGAGAAAGATGGTTCAAAATGTAACGATTTTCAAGCGCAAGACAACTAGGTCACATAGAGACCGACTGGGACCACAAAGTCGCTTCAGCGCTTTGAAAGGGGAGAGGGGTGGAAACGAAGTACAGTGAGGCCCTCTAGGAGTAAGGAGCAAGCCCTCGCGGTCGAAGACAGTCCAAAAAGATAGAAGCCTAACAGACCTGTCAGGGGGCGCTATTTTCATTGGGGGTCACCCTTGTTGGAAGAAGAAAATGAGGCGAAATGGCGTGGCAAACAAAATGGGATCGAGGCTGGTTTTGAGGAGGGGGGGATCTTAACAAAAAAAACTGAAACACTTAACACCTCAATAAAAACTTAAAGGAAAAGGCTAGAGCGTCACAGCTATGGATGGAAGAAGAGAATAACCGCTTTCGTCAGCAACAGTCTGAAATCAGCGGTGGAACCAATTTTTGGTTTCAAAAACCGCAGAAAAAAAGAGAAAAGGGGGCACAGTACTCGGTTCAAGGGGGTAGGTGGGCGCATAGGGACGCGAAAATGTTAAGGAAGTCAGGAATCCTTACCTCATCTATATGGAAAACTCAGATGGAATCCCCTTCGAAGACGGACATCTCCCGAGGTAGCAGTCAGAAAATCGGGTACCACAAAACTTAACACTAGCTGTAAGAAAAGGGGGCCCGGTGCGGCAAGGAAAAACAGCGACATATCCCGGTGCAACCCAGCCCCAGAGCTTCCAAAGAGTTTTCGTGTGACGGAAAACGAGGTGAGAAGACTAAAAACAACAACGGGGAAAAGGGAGAGAGCTCCGAAATCGTCGAAACCGACGAAGACCCCTCTTGAAAGCAGGGGATGAGGTGGAGAACCTATTTTGGGGGGAAAAAGGGGGGCGGCGCAACAGGAGGAGAAAAGAGATGGGACTCGGTGGAGTTAAAGCGAAGGGGAGGAAAGGGCGGTGAAGCGGAGAGAGTTAAGTGGAAAATGTTCTGTTGGATAAGGATAGGTGGATTTATTCCAGTCAAGTAATTCAACATGGAGACGCTGCAAAGGGGAAAAACCACCCAGACTGGGGGGCAGATTGAAGGCAAATCTAAACAAAAACTTTGGCAAAACGATTATTGAATACTGCGTAGAAGGGGCTGCATAACGGACATCTAACTATCGTGGTAGGAGGAGCGGGGTGGAAGGGGTAAGTTTCAGTAAGGAGAAAAAAAAGCCTTCGATGACACTAAGTGTGAAAAAGAAGGGGGAAATCAAGTGGGGGACTCCAAACCGTACAATGAAAGAATGAGCGACTGAACGGGATCTTGAGAGGCTGGCGGAGGTGGAAGGAGAAAGGGCGAGGGCCAACGGATCGACGCGGATCCTAGGAGGGTGAAATTGACAGTGGTGACGGTGAAAAACAGAACCGAAAAGAGAGCAGTGGCGAAGGGGTCAGGTCGAAAAATGAACGAGGGGGTAGGCGTAATTGCGCTCGTCCAAATCTGTGGAAAGAACTTTCATGAGAAACGGAATATCGAGACGGGTGGAGAGCTACCAGTTTCCTCGACAGAGGGTGAGCGGGGTCGGTGGCTAACGAAAAAAAATGGGGGGAAAGAGTAACGAACGGAAGGGGGAGGAAGTTGATTTCCATACGGACCCTGAGCCGAGGGTGGGGAAACAGGAAGCCACCGGAAAGGCAAAATCTTGTGTCAAATGAATACAGCGAAGGGGGGAGCAGGGGTTATTCTATGACGGCGGGAAGCTAGGGGGAGAGAAGAACTACCATGATATCTTGGGGCTTGAAGGTCCGGTTTGGGTGGAAAAGGAGGACGAACGCAAGGTTGCGGAGTTTCAAAAAGAAAAGGGGAAAAAAGGGAAGGGGGTCGCTGTTCTGAAAAAAAAGAACACAAACAGAATATCGGCGAAGGGTGTTTAAGCAAGCAGCGAAAGAATTTTAGAAAACAGCGACGAGATTCGTTTGACTTGCGGGAAAAGGTGGGAAGGGGTTGTGGCTCAGAGGGGAAAGTTGTGGGTGGGACTGGCGCATCATGCACCGACGATGAGGCAAGGCAGGAGTTTTAGAGCATGAGTTCGGGAGGCGCGGGGGACAGAGAAGGCGCGCGGATCCCGAAGGACGTAAACACCGGAAACATAAGGACGACGAGAAAGCGTGAAGGGGAAGGTGAGCGGAGGCGTCGAATCGTCGAAGAGGAAAGGGAAGGCAGTGGAAAAGGTCGCGAAGGGGAGGGCCCATTCGGGCTCCATCGAAAAACTCAGAAAGCGGGGGCGTACTGAGGTGGCGGCTGGACAAAAAAAATCAGACGTATCGGGGGGGGAGGGGTTGCGGGAGGGGAGGTTCTAACACAGAGCGCGAAAGCGAGGGAGGGGGAAAAGGAAACTGCGCCTAAAGTAGGAAAGAGGGGAGGACAGAAAGGGGGGGTTACAAACCACAAGAGAATGGTGACGTACAGATTTCTCGTCAAACGATTATAGCGGCGCAAACGAGCCAAGGGAAAGCAGAAGAAAAAAAACAAGGAAAAAGAAAACCAGCTGAAGGGACTTCAAAATCGTGAACCTCCTCGAGATTAGATTTTCGAAAAGGGACTGGGAGAGAGTTCATGGGGGGGTTGACAGAAGAAGGGGGAACAGAAAGGGCGATAAATGCGGCGAGGGGAGCTCGAGCAGTGTAGAGGGAGCAAGGAACCGAGAGGGCGGGAAAGCGGACGAAACTGGCGGCAAAGTGCAGCATCGCAATCTTAAAAACGAACGAACCGGAGGGACGTCCTTTATGACGAGGTGGGGGCATAAATCAGGCGGCGGAGGAAGGGAGCGAAAACAGGTTTATCTAGGGGGAAAAGCGATAACGAGACATGGGGGCAACGTTGGAGAAAGTCGGGGTCCCATTACGGGAATGTAAAAGGAGGGGAGGAGGAGTCTGAGGAAGGAGGGGGCGGTCCGTAAGACGTAGCAGGCCTGTGGGGTGGTATCCCTATAAATGGCAGCGGTAGGATGCGAGACGGAAAAGCGAGGACGGGCTTTTCGAATGGGGGAAGTGAGAAGCGAAGCTTCAGATGCAGGCCGGCGCGGATATCAAAGTAGGAAATGACCGTCAGGAGGTTGGAGGAAAGGAGACCTTGCGGGCAGTCTAAGCCAGGTGACGTGGGCGAAGGGGAAGGGGGGGAGAGTTCTAAAAAAACGGTCAGGGCCGAGTATTTGATCGACGTGGTGTCGAAAGGCGGTTGGGAGTGAGGAAGTAATAAAAGAGACGTTGACTGGGGCAAAAAAAGAGAGAGGCGAGCGAGGGCTCGGCTTCATTTCAGGGAGAATGCGGAAGAAAAGCTGGAGGGGCCTGAACTGAAGAAAGAACAATGACTGACTGTTTAAATCCCAGCAAGGGCAAGGGATCCTATGCTGCGAGAGAAAGGGTAAAGGGAGAGAGAAGAGGCTAAGTCCAAGGAAGATCGAACGAAGGACAAGGAGGGGAAAGACTCGATTTGCTCGGCAGGGGGGGGGGGGGGGTGTGAACGCCTCAAAAATTTAATGTGGAAACAGTACAGCGATGAGCTT
>Ga0179593_1473401_pt1 | contig 11451 bp, 26 predicted proteins | sample CZODoug2_1_08_16_FD_185931 | JGI IMG/M metagenome (GOLD analysis project Ga0179593, IMG submission 185931) | Vadose zone soil fungal communities from Angelo Coast Range Reserve, California, USA - CZODoug2_1_08_16fungal (PacBio error correction) | ecosystem: Environmental > Terrestrial > Soil >...
GTTGACTGGGGACAACTTCAAACTGCGGCCGTAGGAATGGAAAAAGGCGCAGTCGGGGGCGGCCGATTCAGTGAAAATCCTGAAAGAAGCGCGAAAACAAAAAAAAGAAAGGTCAAAGAGGCCACCAGATCAAGCCAGGGTCGGAATCATACAAAGACTCGGAGGGGCCAAGGGGGGGGGCATGGTCGGGACTACAAATGAAGGAGTCTCCCATCAGGGGAATAAAAAGTACAAGAAACCCGTCGGGGCCGTGATGCAAGGTGAAAGGCCATGGTTAAAGGGGACGACATGGAAAGGACTACAAACTCAGACTACGGGGCAGAAGAAAAAGCCCTGCCCGTCGGGTATTGGGAAGGGAAAGAACGAAAAAAATAGGAAGAAGAACAGGGCCAGGAGGGGAAGAAGTGCCTTGAAAAGGAGCAAAACCGGCCTCGAAAACGCACAAAGAGATGGGGAAACGATTGCCCACAACAGAAGGGGATGCCGGAGCAAAGGAAATCCCGAGCCACAAGGCGCATAGGTAAGGAAGCTGAGCCAGCATCCTTCCTCAGAAAACGAGTCGAGACTGTACAAGTTTTAAAGTCACTGACCGCGTGGGGCGGGGAACCGCCACTTCGCGGCCGTCTTCGGGACTGGTGATCGCCGCCACTTCAAGGGAGCTGAAGGAGGCCACGGGGACATTGCGCGCAACCCAAAAGGCGATAGGACGGAATGCCTGCGTAAGCAAAGGGTCCAGGGAAAACTGCAAACACGATTGTCCGCCGGGCCGGGAGGCTCATTGCCTTGGGAAAATCCACGTGACCCCTGCATAACAGAAGAGGAACCCCACATCGACGAATCAAAAGTAAGGAACGGAGACCGACGAGCCAAAATTGGATCTGCCGACATCAACCTCCAAGGGTCGAATCTCAAAAAACGACCTCGGGTGATGTCCTGTGGCTTCGACCGGCATTAAGAAGAAGAACTCAGGGGCTTTCGTTCGCGGAACATGCAGCTGGCGCCTGGATGAGGACATGCAATGCTGCGGATCAGTCGGGCCTGGTGCGCTGTCTACCAGGCGCGGGGAAAGAAGTCAATATCGCGATGGCGTGAACGAACCGTGGCAGGGACCACCCGGAACTATCGCCAACCGAGAATAGTTTGCTTAGTCGATGTCGTGGTCAAGGCCCAACCTAGGTACAATCACGGAAGGGTACTGGACCTGAAACAGACCCAAATGTCCAAAGTGCCGACAAAGGAACCGGAACTGAAGTATGGCAACGGAATGTGAAAAGAAGGAGCAGCGTGGCATTGCGGAAATAGCTGCAGACGCCTCATTCCAGGCCGCGCATAAGAAGGGAGCCGCCCCCATGAACGCGAAAGTTTGCAGGTATGGCTAAGCGATCGTGCACTGACATGGAATTAGAACGAAGCAGCATTGCGGGTACAGAGAATTAACAAGCAGGCAAGAATGGGGCCAGAAAAGAGTGGAAGTCTGGACTGAGCAGACCAAAGGGGGACGGGAAAAATGATTAGGAATGGGGGGGGGAAAAAAAAACAATGGGGTTTCTGTAAAGAAAAAGAAGGGGGCCCCCAGACAGGCGGGAGGAAAAAGGGTAGGGAACGGATCTTTGGGATGGAAAAAAGCAAAATCTTCGCAGTCACAGGAAGGTGCAAAAAGTTGGGACAAAAACGAAAAGAGGTGGACGGGGGAAGCTCAACAAAAAGAGGAAAAAGGGGATTCAAGACATCCATAGTCCAGAAAAGCCTGGAAAGGGGGCGGGCATGTCCTGCTGTCAGGGACAGTAAGTTCAAAACTCGAAACGTATCAAGTTGCAGCCCCGTGTTCAAGAACGGCCTCGCATCGAATTTGGGCCAGGCGAGGTGTTTTCGGTAAATGAGCAGGTCTGAGTGAACCTGCCGGAAGCAGCAACGCCAGCTTTTCAAGACGCAATTTGCCTGGGATCCAACGGCAAGGGGGGGAAGAAAAAAAAATTGAACATATTTGAAAGCCGCGATGGAAGAAAGGGTCCGTAGTAGGACAGGGTGGGAAAGAAAAAAGGGAGAAAAGCCCCGCCGTAACCTCTGGGAAAAGAGTGACAGCGAAAAAAATAGGCCTCTTGCCGCACCAGAGGCAAGGAAATGCTCCTTTGCCCCGCAAGTTGGGTCAGTCCGTCTCTTTCGGGGCCTGGAACGGCACCAGCTGGGGGGAGTTTGGGGAAAAAGAGGACTTTGATGCCACTTGCAGCGGGGATTCCCAATCTCAGGCCGAAACTGCGACCAAGCTCCCCGGTACGCCGTTGCCCCGAATCGGCAAGACATCCGACTATTTCCACTTCAGGTGGTGCGCCGGGCGCCCACAACCTAGGGGTACAAAAAAGCCGGAACCGATGCGCAAGGGAAAAAGGAATCTTGTCACGCCGCAAGTTATCTGGCGACAGGAAAAGCCACCCCTCAATTGCGAGACGTTGTTGTTAAAGAAAAAAAGGGGGGTGGTTGACGTTGCCATAACAAGGCGTCAGCCAGGCGATCGAGAATAGTACGCTTATTGGGACATTTGCACGAATCAAACCAACACAGACGCGGGGGGCAGTCCCTTGGTGAATTGGGATGTACCCCCCTTGTGTGGTGTTTTTTCGAAGACGCCATCCTCTTCCAAATGCTTGCGGCGCCGGGCAAAGGATCGCCCGGCTTTGGCCAGCAGGGCACATAGAAAAAAGAGGTTCGAGTGTGCTTCAGGAAGAAGGCATCCTGTTTGTCCTTACAGCTCAGCAAAGATCAGATAAAGTGGCCAAGGGGGGGACAATAACTCTCTCTTGCAACAACCAGGAAAAGAAAATTGGGGGTTTCACGAATGGGCCCCAAAATCAGCCGAGCTGAGGACAACAATACAGGGAAGCATGCAGTAAGATCATCTCGAAAATATGGGGGGGGCTGAAGGTCTGGCGACAAGGAAAAAGCCGGAAAAAAAAAAAAGGGAGGCTTGGCGCTCAAAATTAGGACGAGGGGGGGCCCTTCGAAGAAACCAGGGGGGAATCCAAAGGCGACGAAAATGGCCAAGCGCGTCGGAGGGACGGGTGGGCGTGCCAATGGCATCGCAGGCGGTGCATAATCAATAGTTTTTGTCTGAAAAAACGATCAAAAGCCTGGCGGCGCCGTTTCTGGCCGAAAAAATTGGATGAACATCTCAACGCAAAAATTGGTGGCAAGCATGAGCAAGATGGAAAGAGGAACGGCTTTTTCGGCGCATCTGCGCGCCACGGGTGTGGGGAGAAAGCAGACAAGGGGGAAATCGATGCTGGTGAAGATCGGGCTCTATGCGCGCCCACCCGTGAGCGTGAAGCCGGATCCGAGGGGGGGGGGAAGTCAATAGACGCAAAGAGGCAATCAATGTCCGCTCAGGAGGCGCCAAGACTAGCATGGTGACTCCTACATTGTTTTTGGTTTGGGGGAAAAAAAAAAAGAGAACAACCAGCCCACGAGAAAGCCAAAAATGTCGGGGTTACGTCATCTCACACCAGGCCTTATCGGGGGGGTCTAAAGGCAAGAATGATCCGCGTTCAACGAAGAAAGCTGTTCCAAGGTACGAGACAATAACTGGGACGGCTCAAAAAACCGTCTCAATACCTGTCAAAAAAGAAAAAACCTGCAAATATATGGGAAAAACCGGCAAACATGGCCGGAATCCCAGGCCAAGGGCCCGAGGATCATGAGGGGGGGCGGAAAACAGAACAAGAAGCCGAATATGGCACGTCTCAGAGATCCCCAAACAAATGTCGGGTGGACTCCGGCAAAGTCGAAGGAGAAGTAGCCCGGAAAAAAAAAAACTTCTGAAATGAGACGACGAAACCTTTTTTGAAGCCACACATCGGCAAGCCAACCGTCGCTTGTACAAGTGTCCCTCCCCGGGACCTTTGTTCTGTTTCTGCAAGGAGTTTCCTGACGCGCAAGGAGGGTTGGAGAAATGACGGAGTGTTTGGGGGCAAAGGGGAAACATGTCCAAGATCAGAAAACAAGCCCTCGGGATAGCCATCAGAAAAGACCCTTAAAAAATGCTGCCAGAAAAAGGGGGAGAGGGGGGAAAATGTGGGCAGGTCTTGAAAAAAAGCACAACTGTCACGGGCGCTGGGGCCAAAGGGTCCACGAAAGGGGAACGACGGAAAGGCCTGTACAAAGCATAGTTGGAAAATAAAGACGGAAAGTAAAAAACTCTACGGGAATTGGGGGATCAATGACGCGGAAATTCGAAACAAAGGCTGAAAAAAAGGGGGGCGACGTGGCCGAGGGCAAGTATGGGAAAGACTGTGTTCCTTCCCAACAACAGGGGTTTAGCAACGCTCGGGCGAGAAGCAAGTGAAAAAGGAGCCGGGCGTGTCAGGGGGCACGGAAATGGACGATCGGAGCAAGGTAGACGTTACCGGGGAAAAAAAAGGGGGGCACCCGCAAAACTGCGAGGCTCATTCAGCCAAGTTTTATGAGAAAACCTAGCCAACCTGCAACGCAAAACATAGAAAGAAAAAATGGGGTACAAGGGACAAAAAGATGGAGGAGCCGAATCAAAAAAGATAGTGGCGACGGGTTAAGGAAGAAAAAAGCCAACCATCGCCCGACCGAAAGAATCACAAAAAGCAAATGACGCGAACGAAAACGGTCGAATTGCTGGTGTGATGGGTTCTGGGGCCAGAAATGGCGTCCCCAAAAAAAAGACCCACAAAGGGGGGAAAATAACAACCTCGGAGGGGGAGGACACTCGCAAAGCCGAAAAAGCACGAACTAACAGGTTTTGGTTTTTTGGGGTTTTCGGGAACAAGGGGGGAAACGGGGAAGACACAAAAATTAGGGTTTGTTCCCTGGGGGCCGGGTTGCGCTAAAGTCCGGGAGTCCAGTCCGATTGCAAAAGCAAAAAAAAGGCCGCCCGGGACCTGGGATCCAAGGAAAAGAAACCGGACAAATCCTGGGAAGGACAAAGACATCAACAACAGGGGAAGAAGAGATTGAAATTCAAACAGAGGAAAATGTGGGTGCAGGAAATTTAGTCTTTTGATCAGCATCGATCGGGACTTCACCAGTGCAATTGGAAAAAAAAAAAAAAAATCGACGTCCTTCCATCACGAAAAAAAAGAAGACGCGACCTTACATGAAAAATTCCCGAGGGGGGACCCCCTCCTGAGGGTGCGACCAGGGGGTCAAAAACACGGTGTCCTACCCTGAAACATGGGGAAACCAGAGGGGGGGGTTGGGGGGAGCTCTAAAAGACATAGGGAGAGGTGAAGCGTGTCTTTAGGATAAAAAACCGCGGAAAAACAGAAAATAGCCCAATCAATATTCCGTAGGGGGAAAGGGAAGGGGGGAACAGAGGTGGAATTAAGAGGCCGAAACGCCTGGGGTGGTCACGAGTCAACAGGACGCTTTTTTTGCAGGGGGAGGGAACGAATAATGTATAGTGTTCCATCTAGGGAAAGGTCCAAGCGTTTGCAGTAGGCAGAAGGTGCTTGGGGAACAGCCTGAAGCTTGCGGCCGGATAAGGGAAACAGGCGGGGAACAGCACGATCGGGGGGTCAAAAGACCAGGATCCGGCCCCTTTTCATCGAACCTTAGTTTCTGAGCCCAAGTATTGGTGAAGGACCAAGCGGGCAATCGACAAAGGGGCCAGACAGCCGGATAAACGTGCAGCCTTGAACCGGGGGGGGGAGATAAGGCCTTGATCCACAAATGGTCGCCGGAGGATCGGTGGAACAAAGGGGTTCGTTGTAACGAAGAAAAGAAAGGGAAGGAAGCATACGCTTTGTCAGGTGGCCACACTTGGCAAAACAATGTGCGAAACGGTGATAAAAAAAGAGAGGCAAGCGATACAATGCAGCATGGAGGGGGGAAAAAAAGGTGGAAGGGAAGAAAAAGAGGGGGGTCTGAAAAGAGGAGTTGAAAAGCCAACTCGTTCAAAAAATTTCTTCAGGAGCACAAACAGAGGGAGGCGTCGTCAGTAATAAACAAAAGTCGGGGGGGGGGGACGAGGGTTGGAAAAAAGCCTAAGGGGTTCAAGGAAGGGGGGGGGAGGGGAAAAAAGGTTTTTTGTAACAGACGAAAAAGCCGTGTTTCGGAAAGCGAAAAAAAAAAAGGAAATCGAATCTACGGGGGGGGCCGGGGGAAAAGACGCCTTCAGGGGGGTGAGGGGGATCGCGAAGGGTCGGGTTCGAAGTGTAGCCGAAGCAGCATCCCGCCACGGAGGGGAAAAGCTGACAAGGCTTGTTTTGGGGGGGGCCTGACCAACAGGTGCCCGAAGGGGAAGGAGGGGAAAAAAAAGCCGCGAAATCGTGAGAGGGGGGTCGGGAGGAGGACAGGGTGAACCGGCCAAGGAATGCCAAAAAACGGGTTGGAACCGCACGTGAAATCAGACAAATGTTGCCTCAACCAGAAGAATTAGAAGACTAAAATGAAGGGGGGGGGCAAGCCAGTGGTGTGTCTGGAAAGCTTACACTAAAGGGGGTCAGGAGAAAAAAAAGGGAGCACCACCAGAGGGAAAATTGGGGGAGACAAAATCGACTTGGGGCCCGGGGACGCAAGGGGGATGGGTGATCAAAAAACCAGAAGGGAGCATAGCCTCCAATCAACCGGGAAGAGCAAGAGGGCCGAAGAAACGGCCACCATTCAAAGGGAATTCGGAGGGCGCGGGGGCAAAAAAAAAAAAAAAAAAAAAAAAGAGGACAGAAATCCGAAAAGACGAAAAAAAGCATGCAAAAAACCGCGTTGTGGGGAACTCTGACCATTTAGGAAAAAAAAAAAAAATTTGAAGGAAAGGGGGGGCAAAAAAGAAAAAGAAAAAAATGGTGGGGGACATAGAAAAAACAATGATCGGGCGATAGAGGTCCAAGAAAAAAGGATGGAAAGTGGGGGGGGTCCACGATCACCAGGAGCCGACGCAAGGCCCTTTGAAAAAAAAAAAATTGAGTCACGCAGGGTGGTAATGTGGGGTGAGGAAGACAAAAAAAGCAAGGAAATGGAGGGACGCGACGGCAAAAGGAGGAAGGGAGGGGGGGGAATTCGGGGGTGTAAAGCGCCGCCAAAAAGGACAAAATCAGCAAAAAGCGAAAAATATGAGTCTGCGTCATCCAGGAATGACCCGGGGGGGGTTGTAAAGAAGGGGCAGGAGAAAGGAAGACTGGGCCCTTCGAACCCCACTTGATCGAGAAAAAAAAAAAAAACAAAAAAAAGGAGGGGGGAGGAGGGGGGGGAAAAAAAGAGAGGGAAAAAGGGGCCAAGGGTCAAAAAAGGAAGAAAAAGAAGAAATGATACCAGGATTAACAAGAAACGAGAATCGGAAAGAAACTATTGAAGTGGGGATGACAAAAAGATGAAAAAGCCGCAAAGCAAAAAATCGTTGCCGTAGTCGGAGGAAAGACAGGGTGGGGCGGTCCTTAACATGTACCCAGGCGAAAAAAATTCGAACGAAAGGGGCCGCCGAAGGGGGAACAAGGGGGGGGGGGGAAAAAAAAAAAAAGATTGTGCAATGGGGGGCCAGAAAATACCGGTTTGTGGGTAAAGAAAGAAAAAAAGGATGGGGGGGGGGGATGGGAAGGTTACTGGACCCCGAAAAGGGGGGGGGGTCAAAACAAACAACCTAAAAAGAAAAAAATGGGGGGGGGAGAAAAGAATTGCAATTGGAATGAAAAAAAAGGAAGGGAAAAAACTTCTTGGCCGGCAAAATAGGAGGGGTGAGGGGAAATCTTACAGGGTTTGGGGCAAAGAAACTCCTAAGTGAAACGGATTGGAAGGGGAAGGATGGGGGGAAGAGAAAGACAAGCCCACGGAAGTCCGGGGATGAACCCGGAGAACAAAGAGAGGGGTGATCACATCAATGGCAAAGAAAAAAAGCAAAGTTCGCTCAGCGACACCCAAAAAAAGCAGGGGGGGACTTAGGGTTCTAAGGAAGAAAAAATGAAAAATGAAAAATGCGTAAAAACAGCGCAAAGGGTCTCAAAGGAGCCGGATCTGGGGTGGCGGAAGACAAGAGGAGGGGGATCCTAGAAAAAGTCACGAAAGGAAGCGGGGAAAAAAAAGGCCGGTGGGGGGCGAACGGTCCTACAAAAAAAGACGAAATCAAGGGGAGGGGAGAAAAGTGGATTGAAAAAATGGGCAAAAGAAAAAAATTAAAGGGCAAACAAAGGGGCCAAAAAGATCATGAAGCTGGGGAGGATGCAAAGAAATAAAGAAAAAGGTGAGAGGAAAATGAAAAAGGCCAACCTAAAAAAAAAAAAAAAACAAAAAGAGCAAGGGCGGGAAATAACTGGAAAAAAAGTCGATGAAAAAAAGGAGAAGGGGATCCGCAGAAAAAAAAAGGGCAAAATGAAGGGATCGTGCAGACAAACAACAGGGGGGGAGACCCAAAAAAAAAGGGAAGAGGCAAAGGGTCCCGCGTTAAAGTGAAGAAAAAAAAATGCCGAAAAAAAAAAAAAAAAACTGTTTGGGGCTTGACAGGAAAAAAAAAAATGTGTTCAAAAACAAAAAAAAGAGGTTGGCTCCACGAGAACCGAAAGAGGGGAAAAAAGGGGAAGGAAAGAATTCGCGACAAACGACTGGTTGACCAGATAAAAAAGGGGGAAGGGGGAAAAAAAAGAGGGGAAAAGGGAGGGGGCCTGCCTGAAACAGGTAAGGAAAAAAAAATAACAAGGGAGCAAGCTGGGGTAAATGGGAACAAAAAAGCAGGTCTTCGAAACTAGCAGGGGAGGGCGGGGAGGAAAAAAAAACAGAAAAAACTCCTGGATGACAGCAAAAAAAGGGTTTCAACTTAAGGGGGGAAAAAGGGTATGGAGGACGCGCCGATAAAAGGAAGGGGAGGGGAGGGTCATGAGTGGACGAGGAACCAAGGGGTTGTTGCGGGGGGGGGGCAAGGGGACAGAAAAATTGAAAAAAGATATCCGATTCAAGGAGGGGAGAAAAGGTAAGAAGGAAAAAAGGGTGGGGGGACCGCCGTTCTTCAGCCTGAAAATAAGGAGGTGAAGTGGAAAAGAACGGGCGTTTGGAAAAGTTCAAATGGGGAAAAAAGAAAAAAAGAAAAGGCCCCAACCCAGGAAAAAACCAAAAAGGGAAGGTCGAAAACGTGAAGTGGCCCAAAAGAAAAGCAAACAGAAAAGGAAAAAAAATTGGAATCAATCCAATGGGGGGGGGGAACAAGACTCGGAGAGGGAGGCGAAAAATAACTGATGGAGGAAGATGGCGTGGGGACAAACAGGAAGCTCGGCCGAAGAAGAAAAAAGACCACAAAGACCTCAAGGGAAGGATTGTGGGCAAGGGGGGGGGGGGGGGGGGGGATGTTCCAAGAGGGGACTTTGCAAAAAAAAAACGAGTTTGGATCCAAACACAAAAGCGGAGGGAGGGGAAAGGGGGGAGAAAAAAAGCCCCCGCCCCGAAAGAGAAAAACAAAATCGAAGACCACCGAAGCCAAACGCAGAAGGGAAATGCATGTTAATAGGGGGGGGTCAAGGGGATAGGCCTATGAGGAGGGGGGCCCGCCCGGTAGATTCTTGACCGAACATATGTCCGCCTGACCTGGAAGGAAAAGGGAAAAGAGAAAAAAAGCACGATGGTTTGAAGGGGAAACAATCTAAAAAAAAGTCGGGGAAGAAACACATCAACGAGAAAATGAAAAAGGGGGGTAACAGAAAAAGGTCGGGGCTCCTCAGTACAGGAGGGGAAAAAAAGAGAGGGAGAAATACTTACACCATTCAGGTTGGCGAAAGCAATAGACGCGAAAAAAGCCGAAAAACATGGAGGCGAAATGCAGAAAACTAGGGCGTTGGGGTCCTAAAAAAGCGTGCGCCGTAGCGAGGGACCCGACATGGGGAGGAGGAGAAGCGGTGGAGCGAAGGGAAAGGGAAAAAATCTGGTTTTTGAAAAAGAAAAACTGTCAGGGGGGTCTTGTGCAGGGGAAAAAGGGCAAAAAAAAAAGGCCCCAGACAAGCCAAATCGGGAAGACCGGGAAAGTCAAAGGTCAGGGTCGATTGTAAGTCCAGTCGGAAAAAAGTTCTGGGACGAATTCGTAAGCAAGGAAGAGGGGGGGGGGAGAGGTGGAGGCCCTAAAAGAATCGGGGGGAAAGAAGGGGGGGGGGGAACACAAATTATGAGGGAAGGGTGACCGGTTGCAAGGTGCAGAGGCCAAAAGTTCCAAAAAAAAAACGGGCTGAAAACCGGAGGGAGTGGGGGGGGAAGAACTGGGAAAACCGTAAAGAGGTTGAAAAGGGCACAAAGGCATGCGTAGACGAAAAAGAACCAAGTGAAAGGACGCCGAGCGGGGGGATTTGGGGAAGGAGAAAACGCCATGGAAATCGGCCAAGGGAGAAACAGGAAAAAAAGTGCAAAATTTTAGGATCCAGCTGTCCTTTGTCAAAAAAAGGTAAAAAAGGGGAAGGGGAAATCTCGTTAAGGCCGTAAGAAAGGGGGGGGGGGTTGGGAACGACGCTTCAAGCTAGGGACGAGAGGAAATGAAAAATTTGTCCACCAAGACTTGGGGGAGGACGAAGGGGAAAAAACCCGGGGAGAGGACGCGCCTACGGTCAAGGGGGGACCGCATGAGGGCGAAGGAGAAAAAAGAGAGGGGAGGAAGATGGCCTTGGGAACAAAGGTCATTCTTCGATCAAAGCTGGGCGGGGAGAAAGCAGGTGGAGAAAAGGTCCCCCTGGGTGGTTGGGGCAGGGGGAGAAATTGGGGGGGAAAGAAATTGGGGAAAACGAAGCGAGTGGGGGGGGCGTGGTAAATGGGGGGTACGATCAAGGGAAGCAAAAGGGGTTGTCGGCGGGCAAAACTCAAGAGCAAAGAGGGGGGGGGAACAGCCGACGCTCAGGGGGGGTGAGGTGATAGAACGGGGAAGAGATTCGGGGCCGACCTCAAAAATCCTTTTAATTAATACGTAAAGGGGGGGCCGAAAAAGAAAGGGAAGGTTGGGTGAAAAGACAGAGGTGAAAAAAATAAGATTCCGAGTAGGACGGGGGGGAGAAACGGGGAAGATTGCCCGCAGAAGGAAAAAACGGGGAAAAAATAAAGTGAAACGAGACCGGGAAAAACCGCTTGGAAAGAAACCAAAAAGGAGACAAGGGGAAAAAGGCGCTGACTCCGAAAAGGGGTTGAAGGGACCTCTGTTGTCGCCGGAAGGAGGGCCCAACACAGCTGGTTGGCTGAAAGAAAAAACGGGGAGGCCTCCTTTCGGACATTGAAAAAAAGGGAAAAAAACAAAAAAAGGAGAGTCGCCCCCCCCCCGCAATCACCGCTCAAAGGGTCGTCGAGGAAAAAAGACCCAAGATCGGGGAAAACCAGCCCCAATCCCAAAAAAATTTTCAAAAGGAAAAGCGCGGGGGGGGGGGGAAGAAAAACCAAGAAGCAAAAAAGAACCTATGTCAACTGAAAGAAGGCAAAGGGAGAAACGGAAATCCTTTTGAATTGAGGGGGGGAAGACAGAAAGGTGCGAAAAGGGAAGGTTTAAAT